>JAESFO010000073.1_pt1 | contig 342365 bp, 280 predicted proteins | sample 9269421 | NCBI WGS metagenome assembly JAESFO01 (sample SAMN14502839, study PRJNA617101) | algae metagenome | isolation source: Nostoc desertorum CM1-VF14 and co-occurring heterotrophs from rocky... | place: USA: Clark Mountains, San Bernardino, California | collected 2000-06-05
CAAGCTTTACGTGAACGCATCCAAGAAATATTCGACCAACTTTCATTTGAGCAGGTAATTTCAGTCTCTTCTTACAACTTTATCCTGGAAGCTCTATTCTATGCAGCTTCATATTAAATTGGTATTAAGTAACTTGCTGCTGCCACATCAACTAGTTCTAATTCTTAAGAAAAAATGTGTTTTGTCGCTAAAATTTGCCGAATGTAGTAATAAAAGCAGACTATTTATCTGAAATTATATGCCTTAAGCTATTGTTAACAAGGAAGTTAAAAGGCTAAAGAAATCAAAAGTTTTGGTTTTAGTCTTGATCCCTAATAAGTTTTAGCCAAAATCCATAGGTAACCACTCTAAGCATTATTTAAAAATATAACAAGAATATAAAAATATCCTAAAGTTTATTTTTTCGTCGGGATCGCTGAAACCTATAGATAATAATGGCTTTTTGGCTTTTATCCGTCTTTATATATAGAAGCAAAATATAAAGGTGAGATTCAGCCGGAAACGGCACTAAAAATAAATCCAAATGAAACCCATTAAATTTTTAGCATCTGCCTGTAGATATTGCCGTCATTACCAGCCAGAAGGTCGCCGTGGCGGAACGTGCCAGCAATTGGGAGCGCCAGTTCAAGGAACTTGGAAAGCTTGCTCTTTAGCGCTTCCACCTTTTGCACCTTCTTGGGAAACCTTGGAAGATGCTTGGAGTTTGCCAGATGCAGCCCCAGTTTTAACATCAACTCATTCCTTAGCCTCAGATTTAGACAATGCTGCTCTTACGCCTGTAGAGGAAATAACTGCCTCTGTATCTGAACAGGTAAAGACCAAAGCAATGGTTATTTAGTCATCCATTATTACTGAACTGATTTTGTAGTTTGCTTAAAATAAGATTTGTTTTTAAGATTTTTAGTGCTGTAAAAGTTGATATATACAAAAATCGCACCCCGCTAAAGGGTGCGATTTTTGCAGTTTTAAGGTAGCCAAGGAAAAGAGCGAAAATCTGGTGGCCGCTTTTCGAGAAAAGCTTGTTTGCCCTCAGAACCCTCTTCTGTCATGTAATAGAGTAGGGTGGCATTGCCAGCAAGTTCTTGTAAACCAGCTTGTCCATCACAATCAGCATTGAACGCGGCTTTGAGACACCGAATTGCGATCGGACTTTTTTCTAAAATCTCTTGCGCCCATTGAATACCCTCCGCTTCTAGTTGTTCGACTGGGACGACACAATTAATTAAGCCCATTTCTAGCGCTTGTTGTGCATCATATTGGCGGCAGAGAAACCAAATTTCTCTAGCTTTTTTTTGTCCCACAACGCGGGCGAGATAGCTGGCTCCAAAACCACCGTCGAAACTGCCGACTTTGGGGCCAGTCTGTCCAAAAATGGCGTTATCGGCGGCAATGGTAAGGTCGCAAATTAAGTGTAGGACATGTCCACCACCGATCGCATATCCAGCTACTAAAGCAATCACCACTTTCGGCATGGAACGAATCAAGCGTTGTAAGTCCAACACATTCAAGCGGGGGATGCCAGTATTGTCTACATAACCCGCATGTCCCCGCACACTTTGATCGCCACCTGAACAGAAGGCATATTTGCCATCAGTATGTGGGCCATAGCCAGTAAATAGGACAACACCAATAGTAGTATCTTCACGAGCATTAGAGAAAGCGTCGTACAGTTCAAAGACTGTTTCAGGACGGAAGGCATTGCGTTTATGGGGACGATTGATGGTGATTTTCGCAATACCATCAGTTTTTTGATACAGGATGTCTTCGTAGGTTTTGGCAGTTTGCCAGTTAATTTGCATTGGTATGGAATGCGGTGTTGTGCTTGAGAATTTTATCGCGGACGCAGGGACAAGCGATACCTGCGGTGGGCTAGGCCTACGCTAAAATTGGTGTCTCAAGCCTTTACAATCTGGTAATTGCCTGGGTGTGGAAGAATCAAAATGCGACGTGACACCATTTTCTACAAATTATTTAAGCAATTTCCGGGTTTGCTATTTGAATTAGTAGATGAACCACCTCCAGAAGCAGAAAACTACCAGTTTGAATCAGTTGAAGTGAAAGAAACCGCGTTTCGGATTGATGGAGTATTTTTACCTCCGGCTGATGCAGTTTCCAAAACCGTCTTTTTTGCTGAAGTGCAGTTTCAAAAGGACGAAGACCTATATCACCGCTTCTTCAGCGAATTGTTTTTGTTTCTCTACCGCAACTCGATTCGTTACGATGACTGGTTTGGTGTAATAATTTTTGGCTCTGGCAGCCTAGAACCTTCCAACTCAACGATTCACCGCGCTTTGCTGGAAAGTGGTCAAATTAGGCGGGTTTATCTGGATGAGTTGGGGGATTTGCGAGAACAACCTCTAGGATTGGGTTTGATGTTGCTAACAAATGTTACTTCTGAAACCGAAGCAGTGGAAGGGGCGCGGTTTTTGCTGGAGCAAGCACGGCAACAGTCGGAGCAAGCGATAATTGATTTAGTGACGACGATTATCGTCTACAAATTTTCTAACCTTAGTCGAGAGGAGATTGTAGCAATGTTGGGACTGAATTTGGAAGAACCACGGGCTATTCGGGAAGCAAAGCAAGAAGGAGAAAGAACGATCATTTTACGACTATTAAATCGGTGTGTGGGTAATATTCCTGATACGCTTCTATCTCAGATTCAAGGGTTATCGTTGGAACAGTTGGAAACTTTAGGTGATGCTTTGTTAGATTTCTCTGCTCTTGCTGATTTGGAAGGGTGGTTACAAGGTGAAGTAAGCGGGTAAGTTTCACGTAGAGGATAAGGCGATACCTGCGGTGGGCTACGCCTACGCACCCGGTAAAATAATTATGTCTACAAATAAAGTTTCTCTTAATGAAGAAGCATTTGCAGACACGCAGGTATATCAGAAGTAGTGGAAGAAAAAGTGCGTAGGCGTAGCCCACCGTAGGTATCGCTCTTCCTACGGCTGATAGACTAGTTAGTGAACAGCCAAGCAATTTAGGTCAAATTTATGATGCTATTCAAGAAAGCAGAAAACCGCATTTGACTTGGAATGTTGTATCCAGTATTGGCGTTAAGCAATAACCTAAAATAAAGATTTCATTTATTGAATGGAATATGATACTGATAATCAATTAAGCCTGAACTTGTGGCAGCAATCTGCACATTCTTCACACTTGCAGGTAGACCAACTTTCTGTATCTGATGCAGAAATTACATACTATCCTAGCTATTTTACAGTGGAGGAAAGTGATGAAATACTCCAGAGGTTATTTATAGAAGTTAATTGGCAACAAGACAAAATAAAATGCTATGGCAAAGAGATAAACTTACCCAGACTGACTGCATGGTATGGCGACACTGGTAAATGTTATACATATTCAAAAATTAAAATGAATCCAATACCTTGGACACCAGTGTTGTTATTAATAAAGAAGAGAGTTGAAGAGATAGCACAATTCTCTTTTAATAGTGTTCTTCTCAATTTTTACCGTGATGGCAAAGATAGCGTTTCTTGGCATTCTGATGATGAGCCAGAATTAGGGAAATATCCAATTATTTATTCTGTTAGCTTTGGAGGTGAAAGAAAATTCCAACTTAGGCATAAATTCGATAAAAAATTAAAAAAAGTAGAGTTGGTTTTAACTCATGGTAGCCTTTTAATTATGAAAGGTAAAACACAAGAATATTGGCAGCACCAAATACCTAAAACCTCAAAGCCTGTAATGCCAAGAATAAACTTAACATTTAGAATTATAAAGTCTTTGACTTAATCGGTATATTTCATACTTCTATTTAGCAATATGTAACGACATACTTAAATATTAAATATCTGCGGCAAATCTCCTCAAATTTCCCTGTCGCCACTTAGCATCTACTTTCCGATTTGTCGCTAACTCTAGAACCCTTATCCCTTTAGTTGGAAGCGGGCTTAATTTTTGCTGTAAATATTCCCAAGAAGTAATCAATTCATGCTGCACATTATAAGTAGCACATAACTGAGCAAAATCAATATCCTGGGGAGTGCCGAAAAACTCTTCAAATGGTGGGTCAAATTTGGCAATAGGTAACATTTCAAAAATTCCACCGCCATTGTTGTTGATTAATACAATTGTCAAATGTCCGACAAACTTATTGCGGATTAAAAAACCATTGGTATCATGCAACAGTGCTAAATCTCCCGTCAACATCACACTACTTTGCTGGCGATGGGCAATTCCTAAAGCTGTGGATAATGTGCCATCAATGCCATTTGCACCCCGGTTAAAGTGCGATCGCACTCCTAAATTACTCGGTTTCCAGAAATATTCCACATCCCGCACAGGCATACTATTGGCAATAAACAGAGGCGTTTCTGGCGGTAAAATCTGAGAAATTAACCAAGCTGCTTTACTCTCAATTATTTCATCTATTTTCTCCATCGTCTGGTCAACAGTTAACCTAACCTTAGCTTCCGCATCACACCATTTCTTGCCATAGTCTGAGGAGAAAGATAAATTTCCCTCCTCTACTTTTATGTCTTCTATAGATATCCGTAAATGCGTCGTCCTTCCATGCAAAGGGTCAAGGTTTTGGTCACTCTTGTCAATTACCCAACGTCGCGGTTGCGTTGCATCTATCCAGGTTCGCAGTTCTTTACTTGTAGGCATTTCTCCAACCTGAATCACCATTTCGGGTGCTAGCTGCTTTGCTAGTTGCTGATTTCGCAAAATCAAGTCATAAGTGGAAATCAAATAAGGGTTGAGTTCGGCATAATTTCTCACTGGGGAAAGTCCCTCAGCTAGCACTGGCCATTTGAGAGTTTGGGAAAGGTGCGCGATCGCTCTACAATACTCTTCTGGTTGCAACGGTTGGGCAACACCTGCGATAATAATGCCGCGATCGCATTCTTTCCATTCTTTGGGTATGGGGCATGGGGCATAGGGCATGGGGCATGGGTTTGCTATTCCTGCGAAAAAGTCTTCTGGGTGGAACTGGGACTGTAAATAACTCAAGTCGGTTCCATCAGGAAGAGGTGCTAAAGGATCGCGAAAAGGAATATTCAAATGTACTGGCCCCTTTGTAGGAGTTTGCGCCCTTTCCCAGCTATGAATTACCATTTGTCGCAGGTAAGCTAGCATTTCCATATCAGCAGAGGGTAAGGCTAACTCTGTTTGCCAATTTGGGTAGTTTCCATATAATCTCAATTGATCTACAGTTTGCCCAGAGTGACAATCTCGCAATTCTGGCGGTCTATCGGTGGTCAATATCAACAGTGGTACGCGACTATATGAGGCTTCAATGACTGCTGAATAAAAATTTGCTCCTGCTGTACCAGAGGTGCAAACTAGTACTACAGGGCGTCCGGTTGCTTTAGCTTGTCCTAAGGCGAAAAAGGCGGCGGAGCGTTCATCGAGAATGGAAATCGCTTCAATTTCAGGTGCTTGTTGAGCAAAGGCTACTGCTAAGGGTGTAGAGCGCGATCCAGGACAAATGATGGCACACTTCAATCCCAACCGCTTTAGCGTCTCTGTTAAAATATAGGCCCAAACTTGATTAACATTTCTAAAGGCGATCGGCATTAAATCAAACATAGCTATAAAACAATCTTAAATTTTAGATTTTATTTAGGGAAATTCAATTTAAAATCCATCTGGGAAAGTTTGACAAATGCGGAGATGGAACCCAACACCGCCACGCGAGTTTGTGGGGAAGAAAATCTCCAAGCAAACTTGCTCCACTTTCTACAAAATGCCCAATTTGCTCTCAAACTTTTATGGACTGCATTCATTTAACGGGAATTCGCTGCTATGGCTACACTGGGTATCTACCAGAAGAACAGGTGCTAGGACAATGGTTTGAGGTGGATGTGAGGTTATGGTTGGATATCTCCACAGCGGCCAAGACTGACGCGATCGAAGACACTTTAGATTATCGCAGCGTCATTAGCTTGATACAACATCTGGTCAAAACGTCTAAGTTTGCTTTGATAGAGAAATTGGTAGCAACGATCGCAGATTCTATTCTGCAAGAATGCGATCGTGTAACACAAGTCCAAGTCATTCTGAGCAAACCTGCCGCACCTATTCCAGACTTTGGTGGCAAAATTAGCATTGAACTTACTAAAAGTAAGTCCAATCACTAAAGCATAAAACACGTTTTTTCTCAATATCTATAACCTAGCAAATAGAGGGGGTTTAGGTGGAGCTTGGAAGTATCTGACAAATACAACCTTTCTTGCCATCGCCCCCAGTACCAGATAGTTCTCATAAAACTAAAAAATCATGGATCTGCTAATGAGCATTTAAGTTGCATATTTTCAGATTACAGTATTTGTAATTAAGCATTAATTAGAATTTATGAATATTTTTAATTAATACCATTTGATTCAAAATTAAACTTTTAAAACAGTTTCAAACAGTAATTTGTACTCCAAGTTCTTTGTAGACAAAGCAGTTTTAAACAGTTTTATCCTAGATAATCATTGATTCTTAGTAGTAAGTTAGTGAATTGATATTATTATCATATTACATACATTACACTCTGTTAATTTTTTTGGTTTAGGTGAAATAATATGCAATAATTTAATGAATTGTCCTTCTTGCTTAATTTTTAAATAAATACTATAATCGCTTATACCTTTTTCCAAAAAAATATTGCATATTTTAAAAATCAGTCTTTGATTGCTGGTAATTTATATCTCATGTTGATAACATGATATTAAATATATTAAACAATCAAAAATTAGCTTTGACAAGCACAGAAATTATGACAGCTTAATAACATGATGCTATTAGATGATTAGTCAGTATTTATATCAAGCAATCAGATACGGTAGCTAGAGATTGTTTATGATAAAATAATGATTTTTAGTTAAAGTTAACACTCATAACAAAAATCTTAACCTTAGCAGACAGGTTATTGTAAAATGTTCGCTCGCCAAATCCTAGTTGTTGAGGATGAAAAAATCCTAGCCTCAGATATTAGAAAAAGTTTACAAAAATTAGGTTATTCCGTTTCAGAAATAACTAACTCTGGTGAAGAAGTAATAAAAAAGGTAGCAGAAACTCATCCAAATTTAGTATTAATTGATATTGGACTAGCTGGGGAAATCAACGGTATAGACGTAGTGGATATTATTCAGAATCAGTTCCATGTGCCTGTAGTATATTTAACGGATAGCTCTGAATATAAAACATTACAAAAAAATCATCTCAGTGAGTCTTTTAGTTACATAGCCAAACCATTTCTTGAAAGCGATTTACATTTTGCAATTGAAATGGCACTTTATAAACATCAGAGCGAAAAAATATTATACGAAGAAAAACAGAGGCTGACAGCAATTATTAACAGTATGGGCTGTGCAGTGATTGTAACTTATGCAAATGGTTGTATTCAAATGATGAATCCCATAGCAGAAGTAATCACTGGCTGGAAGCAAAGTGAAGCGTTTGGTAAGGATTTAATAGAAGTCGTTAATTTAGTTGACAAAGAGATAGGAGAAAAAATTGAGAACTTGGCGACAAATGTAATTAAAGCCGATGAAGTTTTCAATTTACCAGAAAACTGTACACTGATTACCAAAGATGGCAAAGAAATAGCGATTGGCGATAATATTGCACCCATCCGCGATCACAATGGCAATATTACTGGCACAGTTTTAGTTTTTCAAGATATTACCAAACGCAAAGAGACAGAGGCACAACTGATCCGTAATGCGTTTTATGATGGACTGACAGCATTACCAAATCGTGTTTTATTTTTAGATCGGCTCAGGCAAACGATTGAGCGTAGTAAACGCAGAAGCGATTATTATTTTGCAGTTTTATTTTTGGATTTAGATGGCTTTAAGGAGATTAACGATCGCTTTGGGCATGGAATAGGGGATGATTTTTTAGTAGCGATCGCTAGACGTTTAGAGTCGTGCTTACGCGGTGGCGATACTGTAGCACGATTTGGTGGCGATGAGTTTACTGTTCTTTTAGAGGATATTAAAGACATTACCGACGCTACCAATGTTGCCAAACGGATTCAAGACTCCTTACGATTGCCAATTAACCTGAATGGATATCAATTATCTACCACAGCTAGTATTGGTATTACTTGGAATTTTAACAATTATGAGGAGCCTGCAACTCTGCTGCGAGATGCTGATATTGCTATGTACCGAGCTAAACGGCAGGGGAAAGCTACTTATGCAATATTTAGTTAAACAAAAAGAAGCCCCATAAGTCTGTCATGGAAAAAACCGAAAAGCAGAAAATGCTTACAGGGTAATTATATCTGGCGGAAGATCCAGAATTAGGTGCCGAAAGTAAGCGAGCTAGTTGTCTGTTGCGAAGGTACAATTCTACAACTGAAGAACAGCAAGAGCAACGGCAGCAAATTTTACAAGAATTATTTGGAAAGATAGGCCACACAACATCAATTGTGCCACCCTTTCACTGTGACTATGGCAGTAATATATTCGCTGGTGACAGATTGTATATGAACTATGCCTGTGTAATTTTAGACTGTAATCCAGTTCACATTGGTGAAAATGTTTTATGCGCTCCTTATGTGCAAATTTATACTGCTTATCATCCTGTAGAGCCAGAAATTCGTCTTTCTGGAAGAGAATTAGCTGCCCCAATTAGCATTGGTAACAATGTCTGGATTGGTGGCAGTGCAATTATTTGTCCAGGTGTAACTATTGGCGATAACACAACCATTGGTGCTGGCAGTGTAGTTGTCAAAGATATACTTGAGAATGTTGTCGCCGCTGGCAATCCCTGCCGCGTCATTCGGTATTTATCCTAGAATTTAAAACTTATATCCTCTAGCAATCCAATAGAGCCAGTCTGCGATCGCTTCTTGAGTTTCACTGTCAACATCAATGGCTGTTATTTCAGATAACTTTGCAGAATATACATCATCATCCTTACCATTAATGTAAGCTACTTCTACAAGCATATCTTTTAAACACTCATCATCTGGGGCCATTCCCAGCACTTCGACTTGTTTCTCCTCAGCAGCAGCTGACTTGCGTCCCTTTTTAGCCCATTTAGCCATAAAGGGAAAATTCAGAGCCTCCTCAAGGTAGTAGTACCAACCCATAGCCCTGTCTTCTTTATCTTCAGCATCTACAATGATCTCTGTTTTAATGCGATGCTCTCGGTTTTCGTCGGCTTCAACACTAGGCATAAAATAACGCTTTACGTATAATGCATTTTGATAATATACCAAAATCTTGGTTAGGAATAGTTTTTCTAAAATATAGTTAAGTATATAGGACTTAGGCAGAAGAGATCCCCCAACTCCCTTAAAAAGGGCGCTTTTAAGGTTCACCTTTTTTATAGGGTGTCTAGGTTTCGGTTTTCAGTGCGTAAGTCTTGGTATATCTAAGTTATACAAAAAACCGTTTGTGATTGACAAACGGTTTTCTAGTTATTGCCCTCAAGGGGGAACTTATTTGTTGCGCCAAGATACCAACTTAGGTATTAACGTTTTAGCGCGAACGCGAAACAGGGGGAGACGCCAAAGGCGAACGAGCGTCAGGCAGTATTCCTTCTGCCTCCTGCCTCCTGCCCTCTGCCTTTCTTATTGAAGATTAAACAAGTCTCAAATCAGGATAATTTGCCAATACATCATCAGATGTCAAGGTATCATTTTCAGCTTGCGGAGTCCAAAGAACTTCAATTGCCAGAAGTCTTTCGCTGGGGATACTACCAATTTGCCGCAAAGCTTGACGCAAATCATCAGCACTGTTAATCGCTGTGGGGATTTCAAACTTACCTAATGTTGCCGCTAGCAAGGTAACGATGATATATTCACCAGGGCCTTCGGTAAATAGGCGGGTGGGGTTGTCGAGTTCACCAGCCGCAGGTAAAGCATCCTTGGCAAGGGCCGCTCTTAGCTGGTTGTTGACGTTAGAAATAGTTTCTTCGCTAAACTTGCTGCGTTCTGCCAGTGACAGCCGATTAAACTGACTTTCAGCTGAATTTAAACTGGCTTGTTGAGTGCCGCCACCTGCATATACAAAGTATTCGGGATGGCGGAGTAAAGCTAGGCTGGCTTCTTGTAGAACTTCTGCTCTCCCCTCTGGGGTATTAGTATCAGCAGTTTCAGCAATGTGGTTGAGTTCATTTTGCAATTCACGGGCTTGAGCTAACAAACCTACTTGCAAACGAGTCACGGAAACAGGAGAGTTACTGCTGTAATCTGCTTCTGCTGTTTCACCGCCAGAGACGCGGCGGAAAGTTTGCAATATGAAATTAGCGATCGCAAAGAAGATTAAGATGCTAAATAGACCACCAAATCCTCCCCCAATACCCCAGAAGGGAAGTAGGAAGGGAAAGCCAAAACCACCACCAAAACCACCACCAGGATAGTACCCGCCCCCGCCAGGAGGTGCATAGGTACGCGGTGTATAGGTGCGGCTAGAAGGTACTCTAAAGGAGCCACCACCGATTCGACCTCCACTGCGGGCCGCTAATGCTCCATCGGCGTGACTAAAAGCCAAAGTTAACACCAGCCCTAGCGCTAAGAAGGTTTTCAACAGTGGTTTGATAGTTTGTTGTAGTTTTTTACGCATAATACAATCGCTTGGAAAACGGAATTATTTATGATTTCTCCCCATGCTGGTAGGAGTGTTTCAATCTGTCGCTAACGCCAGCCCGTAAAAGCTTGCTTTGTAGCATTCACGTAGCATTCACTTTTAAAGGCTACATATTCAATTTACCGCGTCTTCTCTTCGGTAGGCAGCGATCGCAGGGGGGATTTCTCGGCTGGGGAACCGTACCTTAAGATATGTTCATCTTTACAAAAAGTTGCGATGTCTACGACGGGCTACGCCTACGCGCAATTGTTGCTACGTTTTGGACTAGGACTTTAGGCTAGAGTCTTGTATTATACAGATGATTCTAATTTTTAATGATTATTTTGACTAATTTTTTAATACTTAACTCTACTTCTTTTGTCAGAAGACTAAAAGGATATTTTAAATTTATAGCACTATTTGATACATAATACTGTTATTATTTACGTATACTGATCAGGCTAACAAGTAGCCGTGATGCTTACCAGTAATTGCAGCCAGACACTAAGTAACCATCAAATCCTTATCCAAAATTTTGGCATTTTGGCACAATAGTTTAGACTATTCAAGATATTCTATTGAATGTAAGTGATTTTCGCGACAGTTGTTTACTAAGTAACTTAGCTACAAGTGCTAACTTTTATTTATTGTTCATCATGCACAGAAATCCTCAACTAGTGGCAAATTTGCAGCAAAAATAAACTCAACACAATAAAAAATAATCTTCTTGGCTAATCTTCTAAAATAGCCTTCAAAATTGTCTACCACATTGGTTTTAAAAGAAATAAAATAAGACTTATGGCTTTGAAAGTAATCCTAATTGTAAATAAATTCAAAATTATTTGAAGTAAAATTATCAAGTTGATTATGGAACATATTTCTCAACTAACAGCCGAAATCAGAGACAAAGCTGCGTACCCAGATATCCTAGTCATATCCAGGATATTTCTGCCGAAAGAAGCTGTAATTGGGGAATATATCTATAATCGCTGTCTCCAAGATCCAGAACGAGTAATTGTGCTGGCGGCTAGTTGCTCAGGAGACAAAGTATTTGATGAAAGTCAACAGTTTCCCGTGTATCGCTGGTTTTATCCTAGATACTGGCGCAGTGGCTTTGTGGGAAGTATCCTGAAACCTTTAGTCAATATCGTCTGCTCATTTGTCTTAGCAATCAAACTCTATTTTCGCTATCACTACCGTTATATAGAGTGGGGCCACGGCTATGACTTTCCTTCGCTGTTGCTATTGAGCTATTTTCTACCTATTCGCTTTTTTATCTATCTGCACGGCAATGATTTTCTTTGCACATTACATAATCCCGTGCTGCGATCGCTATTTAAATTAACACTTCATAGAGCCGAAGGTATTGTTTGTAATAGTTCTTATACACGAGACTATCTCAGAACTGCTTTACGATTAGATACTCCTACCTATGTCATTAACCCAGTAATCAGACCAGAAAAATTTGGTAATAATGTAGCAAGTCCCAGCAGCCTTGATGATTTACGTGTTCGTATGCGTCAGGCGTACAATATTCCTGAATCAGCAATAGTTATTGTCTCCATAGGAAGGCTAGTAAAACATGAAGGTTTCGACCGAGTAATTGATAATATCCCACTATTGCTAACTTTTGGGGTAGATGTCCACTATATAATCTGTGGTCAAGGGCCAAGTGAATCTGAACTGAAATCTCTGGCGCATCGTTTGCGAGTACATAAGCGCGTCCACTTTGCCGGATATGTGCCAGAGCGAGAATTAGCAGGTTATTATGCTGCTTGCGACATATTTGCCATGTTGACTTTATTAGATACTAAACCTAATAATATGGAAGGTTTTGGTATGGTTTACTTAGAAGCAAGTTACTTCGGTAAGCCTGTAATTGCCCCTCGCTTAGGCAGTGTTCTAGACACAGTTCAGCATGAAGAGAATGGGATACTGGTTAATCCCAATTCTGGTTATGAAGTTTTTCAAGCTTTCAATCGGTTGTGCAAAGACCAGCAACTACGTGAGCAGCTTGGCCGCAAAGGTAAAGAATTAGCCAAGCGCAGAACTCTTCATCGGTCGCTTTACAAATCAGAGGAGTGAAACGCGGTTTTGGAAGATGAATTCACGTTTAGCGATCGCCAAAAACTAATGGCAGTAAAATACGGCATAAATAGTTTTGAAAATGAGCAAGATTGCTGTGTAGAATCTCAGTTGTGATTCGATTAAATATGTAATGAAAAATATCTTGTTTCGCATAGGGCGATTTCTTGGGCGTTACCGAATCAAATCACTTATCTTCACAGTTATTGGATGTCTTACTGTATTGAGTGTGATTAGCTTTAAGACAATGTATGTTCTGGCTCAACCGACTTCAACCTCATCTGAACGTCTTATTGTTAAAGCACCAAATTTAGGGCGACACTTTCAAGAATTTGGGCGTGAAGGTTCTATCTTGATTTACGACTCAAAAAATAACCGCATTTATGAACACAATTCTAAACGTAATGCAACTGGCATCGCTCCAGCTTCGACATTCAAAATTTTTAATGCGCTGGTAGCTTTAGAAACAGGCGTAGTTCCTGATGATGTGGCGGTTCTGACTTGGGATGGAATTCACCGAGAAATTGATGCCTGGAATCATGACACAAATTTGCGTCAAGCCTTTAAAGACTCAACTGTTTGGTTCTATCAAGTACTGGCACGTAGGGCTGGATATGAGCGAATGCAGCAATTTATTAATAAAGTAGGTTACGGGAATCGTCAAATTGGCACCGCCGCAGACATTGATCGTTTTTGGCTAGAACAGCAGCTATTGCAAATTACACCCAAAGAGCAAATTAAGTTTTTGCAACGGTTATATCAAGGCGATTTACCTTTCTCCCAACGGACAATAAATCTTGTCCAAGACATTATGGTACGCGAACAAACTCCAGACTACACACTGCGGGGGAAGACGGGATGGTTAACGACTACCAAACCAAACGTTGGTTGGTTCGTAGGTTATTTAGAGCAAAATAAAAACGTCTACTTTTTCGCAACAACTCTTGATATGGATAAAGCAGAGGATGCACCCGCCCGCATCGAAATTACACGACGCAGCCTCAAGGATCTAGGCTTACTAGCTCAAATTAATTAACCACCACCAACAATAGTTACCACTTCTAAGCGATCGCCTGATTGCACTTTTTTTTCCGCCCAAAACTGACGATGTAAAATTTCGCCGTTATACTCTACAGCCACCAAACGGGGGTTAAAACCCAACTGTTGGAGCAATTCGGGTAAAAGAGTTTCAAATGAGCAGCTATGGGTTTCCCCATTTACCTGAACCGTAATCTCATTAGACATAATATGTGGGGAGTGGGGAATTGGGCATGGGGCATTGGGCATTGGGCATTGGTTACTTACTTTGGACGAATGACAAATGACAAATGACTAATGACTCTTTTAAATTTCTGGTTTAATGCGATTGAGTTGTGAGAGCAAATATTGTGTTACTAGGGTAGGCTGTTCAGCTTGCATGAGCGATCGCACCACCGCCACACGTTTGGCTCCTGCATCGATCACATCATTGATATTATTGGCATCTATTCCCCCAATAGCAAACCAGGGAATTGAGCAGTTTTTGGCAGCATAGCTGACATATTCTAAACCTGTTGCTACCTTACCTAGTTTCGTGGGAGTTTCATAAACTGGCCCCACGCCAATATAATCTACACCTTCAGCAATTGCTCCTTGCATTTCTTCTTTATTTGTGGTAGAAAGACCTATCAGACGCTGCGAACCGAGTAATTGCCGAGCAACAGCAATGGGCATATCTTGTTGTCCCAAATGCACCCCATCAGCATCTACAGCTAAAGCTACATCCACGCGATCGTTAACAATGAACAAAGCACCGTAGATGTGGCATAACTGCCGGAGTTTTCTAGCTTGTTCGAGACGCAAAGAATCATCGGCGGTTTTATCGCGGTACTGTAGAAGCGTTAATCCACCTTTAAGTGCAGCTTCGACGTTGTTTAACAAATTTTCACTAGGGGAAGTAACAAGATACAAATGCGATCGCCACAATAATTGATGGCGCTGATGACCCATTAAACTACTTTCTAGGGTATAAACCTGATAGCGCATCTGCTTGCAAGCTTTAGCCATAGTTGGTTGATAAAGCTTGCTGTATTCTTCCAACACCCGCAATGCTTCTTCTATACGGCAAAAATTAGCTTGCAACAACGATTTGATACTAGCTCGTTGTTCTTCCTGAGGATGGGTTAACTCAGTCCCAGGATCGCCCGGTGTATCTCGCGCCGCCCGCAATTCTGGGGTATGCCACTTAGCTACCTCTTGTCGTAGCTGCTTGCATTCCAGAGCCAACTGGCCATTATTCAAGCCAAAGCGACACCATTCCTCGATAATTCGTAAGCCCTCACGAGCGCGATCTAAATTGGCATCTAAAATGCGGTAGACAACTTGTTGTATTTGCTCTTTTTGGCTGTATGGCTCGACCATTACAACAACCCCGTTAGTGCTTTCATCGGAATGTGAATTATCATATGTCCTAGTAACCATAAGTTAATTAATTTGCTTTTTTTTACTTAATTTTTACAGAATACACGCAAAATAACGTAATATCGAGGGTTACGGGAAATTATCTCATGTTCCGAATGGCAGTGATAAGGGTAGTTTGAGGCTACAGTTTCGCACCAAGGTTAGTCAAGTATTTCCAGCAATAGGGTGGAAACAAGGTTTTAAAAGGGGTTGCGCTTAAGTTGACACAGAAGAGCAATGCCGTGTCCCTACCCATATACCTTATTCAAACGAGAATCGCTATATATCGCCTAATGATCAACACATATTAGAGTGGTGACAATAAGGTTCCGATAAGCTCTTGAGGCAGGGGAAGAAAAAGAGTTTTTGTTAAGCAATTTCTCTTCCCCTGCTTCTCTTCTCCCCCTGCTCGCCTCAAGAGATAATTTTGTTAACCGAATTTGGTGCTCGCGTAGCGTGTCCTTTAGGACAAGGTATCGTTGAACAGACACAATATCATTTATTACCCTGTATTAAAAATCGCCACTCGGTAAATATTTGAGTAATATTATCGACATAATACTCTCTAAGAGTATAAGAAGTTATTGTTACTTCTGAGGAGTTGTGTTAAATATGATTCACTACCGTGTGTTACCTAAGTACCGTAGAGTAGATGTTATGTCTGCAAAGCTGAGGTTTTTGAAATCAGCAAAGGTTTTATTTTTTATTTTTTCAGTATTATTTTTTACCGTTGGCATGGGAGCAGCAAGTATGGCGTTCCTGGGTAGTGCGATTGCTCAGATGCCATCGAAACCAGATTCAGCACCTCTGGGTGAGACAACAAATTCTCAGGCTAACGTGCTGTTTGTCAACCCCAATGGTGGAGATGACGGTGCAGGCAATGGTAGCGAATCCGCTCCTGTGAAAACTATTACCCAAGCGTTGCGATTAGCTAAGGCCAATAGTGTAATTATGCTCTCCACGGGCACTTATAGCGCCGATACAGGAGAAGAATTTCCCTTAATTATGAAACCGGGTGTTTCAATTCAAGGTAACCCTAGCAATCAAGGTAAGGACATTGTAATTCAGGGAGGTGGTGATTACCTGAGCCGGAGCTTTGCCGGTCAAAATGTCGCAATTGTTGGAGCAAACCAAACCTTGCTAACTGGGGTAACGATAACCAACCCTAATCGGCGCGGTTACGGTTTATGGATTGAGTCTAGTAATCCAGTAATCGCAGAAAATACATTTACTGGCAGTACCCAAGATGGGATTTCTGTCTGTGGTAATGCTGCACCTACTATTAGTAAGAATTCTTTTGATCGCAATGGAGCCAATGGCATCACAATTGCTGGTAACTCCAGTCCCCAAGTGAAGGAAAATATCTTTCACGAAACGGGTTTTGGCATCAATATTGCCCAAAATGCGGCTCCTGTAGTCATAGGAAATCAAATTCAAAAGAATAGATCGGGAATTGTGGTGCAAGCAAAGGCCCGCCCGATTTTACGGAATAATATTATTCAAGATAATAAAGAAGATGGTTTAGTTGCGATCGCTCAAGCAATGCCAGATTTGGGTAGTGCATCCGAACCTGGGGGCAATCAATTCCAAAATAATGCCCGCCACGACATTAACGCCAGCGCTGCTAAACAGGTGATTTCTGCTGCTGGTAACAACCTTGTGAGTAGTCGCATCACTGGCAAGGTAGATATAAATGGTACAACAGTACTAGTAGCCCAAACTTCTCAACCTGCCCTTGTCTCCAACAATGTGTTACAAGAAATACCACCAACTGGGGAAATCACCTTCTCAGCTCCCGAAATATCTGAAACTACTAATGGGCAAACAGCACCATTACCCAGCAATAGCATTTCAGCAAATAATCGTGTTCCTAGGCAATTAAACAGTCAACCGTTGCCATTGTTGCCTGCTAATATGCCACTTCCCGTACCTGTATCCAATCAACAGCCATCCACTTCTAGAACTGCTAGATTTCCTACTCCTAGCAGCTTGTCGGCCAGACAAATACCAACTAACACTTCAAGAGTTGCAACTCCCAATCCAGGACAGCTACCTGATCCGCGACAGTTGAATTATGTGCGGATTGAGCCTAATACAATTGAATTTACTGCTCCTCAGTACCCATCTAATTTAGTAGCACAGCCACAAATTACAATGAGAGAGCAAACACAGCAGCCATTACCAAAACTAGAAGCTGCTGCCCCAGGTGCTTCAGCACTTTTACCACTTCCTAATCGCAATATGCGAACAAGTTCTGCAAGTATTCCTTATGGTGGTAACTCTGCGACACAATTTGGTGTGCGTTATCGCGTGGTAGTTCCACTAGCGGCTGATAGGGATCAAGATTTAGTGCGATCGCTTGCTCCTGGTGCGTTTCTCACAGTTTGGGATGGTCAAAGAGTTATGCAAGCAGGAGTATTTAGCAGTGAATATAATGCTAAAGAAATGCTTAAAACACTCTATACCAACGGTTTAAGGGCCATTATGGAGCCGTTGAATTAATTGGGCATTGGTCAATAATCAATAGTTCATCTCCTTCTGCTCCCTCTGCTCCCTGCCTCTATAGCGTACCCCTTTGGGGAAGCAAGCTACGCGTAGCGTCCCGCAGGGATGGTATATTTTTTTATTTGGAAGTCCCTAAGGGCGATCGCCACTCGAATGGTCATCTAATGAGGACTACTGCCCGATCGGCTCGCTCTTGAATCCATGCTTGAGAGAGGAACAGCAGCAGCAGTACAACAGAAGCCGAAGTCAGGAGCCATCTGGTTCACGGGATGTATCCAAATAATCATAATTGAAACGGACAATCTGTCAAATTATCAGGCGATCGCATGAGTGAAGAGTATGTGCCAGATCATAAACAGCATTTGACTGTACGTTAGGAACCTGCAATCTGCTGTAACTTCTTATAGCGCTTGTGATTCTTTGACCACTCTTTGCAAACTTCCATAACAAATCTCTTCTCTTCTTGTGTCAAAAACTCGTCTGGTCTTCCAGAGGCTAAAATATAGGCTGCTTTTGCTGCTGTGTCGTATTTCACACCAAATTTAACTAGTTCTGTGTGAAATATTTTTTCTTTCTCCTTTTTCGGCATCGAAGAGTTATATTGCATGGTCTAGCTAGCCAAGTAAATAGCGAACCCATACTAGAGTTTCATAAAACTTAAAATGTTTTACTTCTCTCCTAAGGGTGATGACTAGTTCTACTTAAGTATTTCTTTATCTTTGATACCAGAATAAACAGTCAGCTTCGAATGAGCAAGAAAGGTACACCTCATTGTCAGCCTGAAAACCTTCTCCTACACGGGTTTAAAGCTTTCTAAAAATTGCTGTTTCTTAAGGGAGCAACGCGATTTTGTAATGTCAGACTTTAAATGAGCGATCGCTAAATTACCTTTTGTCGATCTTAATTTGCTTTAATTTTTCCAAATTATTTCTCAGAGAAGTTTATGGTTGCATTGGCTAGAGTACATCAATAATCCTATAACTTCCTTCAGGAGCGCATTTTCTGGCACGACTAAAACGCAGTTCACCGACTCTGGAAAAGGCTCTCCGCCGAATTGCAGGAATGCGATCCATTAGCCCTACGCTAGAATTTGGCAACGGATTAAGTTTGACAAACTACGACAGCCACATCCAAACCTTGCAAACCCAGCTATCTACCTACAACACTTTACTCTCTAGCATAGATGAAAGAGTACAGCTACAACCTTGAATGGTGCAAACAAAAATGGTAAAGAAACCTCTGTTGTTTTACCGCTTGTCTTTTAGGGTTTAAGATCCTATCCCCAATGCCAAAGCTTGTTTTGTGTTGGGGTCTAAATCCCCATCTCCTTCATCCCCACTACCTATCCTGGCTTATGATCTAAACGGGTTGCTTGCTCTAGGGCAGCTTTTTCTCTAGCTCGGCGGGCATAGGGTTGTAATTGCATACGATCGCAACCTGTTAAAATAATCAGGTTTTCCAAGCTAATCCCCCGCATTAACATTTCTACACGCCAGGTTTGTTGTGCTTGTGCTATGGCTGGTGTTTGTCCTTGGGGGGTTAAGAGTCCATCACTCCATATTTGCCAACGTGTCTGAAGCTCTGATTCTGAAAGCGGTTTGCCTGTTTCATTCAAAAACATGGCTGTTTGAGAATCTTTACGGCTTTTCAGCCATTTGATTAAAGGATTATTAGTGAAAGAGCCATAACGTTTGCCCAGAATCCACTGATTCACAGGTACTTGACGGACAAATCCGGGAATTGTAATTTGCAAGAAGTGCCCTTGAGTATCGTATATTTGGTGCGATCGCTCCAAGCTAATTATTTCTGTGGCGGATAACCCAGCCCCAAATAACAGATAAGCCAAGGCATAATCTCGTACTCCCCATTTTCTGGCTTGTTGCAGAATTTCGTGAACTAAAGTAGCAGGCAAATCAGCTACTTCTGTGGTAATGAACCCTCCTTGTAAAGAGTTTATTGCTGATTCTGCTGAAGATGACATCGCTCCATGTAAAAACAATTCCACCAAATTTTCCAGAAAATCATCCCGATCCTCCCAAAGTTCGTGAAATTCGCTGGTGAACTCAATTACGGCATATCCCAAGATCATCCCATTTAGTAAACTGGCTAATTTTTCTGCCGGTAAGTAGGTGTTTAGGTGTCCTTGCTGGATTACAGTAGCTAAATACTGAGCTACATAGCGGTTTGCCTCTGTTACTCCCCTGCCTAGTGCGCGGCGATTTTCTGCCGGGAATTGGTCGGCTTCACCTACCACAGACCGGACGAACTCTGGCACTCTTTCTAATGCATGCAAGCTGTCACTTGCATAATCTTTCAGAGCTTGGTAGACATTGCTGGGAGGTGTTGCTCGCCGTACCAGCGATTCACCTAAATCCTTGAAAGCTGCGGACTCTTCCAGCACAGCCAAAAGCAGTCCATGCTTATTGCCAAAATTCCGAAATAGAGTCACTTCGTTGACTTCGGCTTTTTCAGCAATTTGGCGGGTTGTAGTAGCGCTAACTCCGTGAGCAGAAAACAACTCAAGTGCAGCTTGAATTAGGCGTTGACGAGTTGAAACGAGTTGAGATGACATAGAAAAATGCAAGTGGCACTTGCACGGATATCAGATTTCTGCTAGCATAACAAATGTAAGTGATACTTGCTTTACTGTACTGTAACGAACTAGTATACAGGGCGGGGAAATCCCTGTGGGATTATGCCCAAGAAAAAGCAAATCGCTTCATGATCCATCAACAGGAATTTTTATGACCGCAAATTTTGGGGCGATCGCTCCTGAGAGAGGCAATTCACCTCAACTCAGGTGGATAAATGTGGTATTTTTTGGTGTATTTCATGCCTTAGCACTTCTGTCTCCTTGGTTTTTCTCCTGGCCAGCATTAGGTTTGCTAGTGTTTCTGCACTGGTTATTCGGGAGCATTGGTATTTGCTTGGGATATCACCGACTACTGAGCCATAAGAGTTTTCAAGTTCCCAAGTGGTTAGAGTATGCGATCGCCCTCATTGGAGCGCTGGCTTTGCAAGGTGGGCCAATTTTTTGGGTAGGTGGACACCGCCAGCATCACGCCCATACAGAAGATATCAATTTAGATCCCTATTCTGCCCAAAAAGGATTTTGGTGGAGCCATATGCTATGGATTTTCTACCCGCGTCCAGAATTTTTTGACTATGACACCTATAAAAAATATGCTCCTGATCTAGCAAGGCAACCCTTTTATTGCTGGCTGGATCGCTATTTCTTGCTATTGCAAATACCCTTCGGGTTGCTGCTTTATGCCTTAGGGGGATGGTCTTTTGTTTTCTATGGAGTGTTTCTCAGATGTGTCTTGCTTTGGCACTCAACTTGGTTTGTAAACTCAGCATCACATTTGTGGGGTTATCGCACCTTTGATGCTGATGATGGCGCTCGTAATCTTTGGTGGGTATCCATCGTCACTTATGGAGAAGGATGGCACAATAACCATCATACTTATCCTCATATGGCGAAATCTGGGTTGTCTTGGTGGGAGATTGATATTACTTGGTGGAGCATTCTAGTTTTGCAGACTTTGGGTTTAGCCAAAAAAGTTGTCTCGCGTCCCCCTCAAGGTGCAAATAACGGCTAAATTGCAACTAAATTATCATGAATTTGTTAGGCCGATTGCTTTCCGCAGTCGGCTTAATAAGCTATTACGCATTTTTAATGGCATATTTACATGATGATTAATACTTCTAGGTTTCGCCAGACGATTCTGCTAGCTGTCATCACACTCAACCTAATTTCTACTTGGCTACACTACATAGACAATGCACTATTTTTGAGTCGATATCCTGGCCCGGCGTGGTTCACTTCTGTTGGAGTAATTAGTACTGTGATTGTGATGACTCCAGTAGGACTGTTGGGATATTGGTTTTACACCAAAAGTATGTTTTGGTTGGCGTACTTTTTATTAGCCTTATACTCAATCACTAGTATCTCCAGTCCAGCCCATTATCTCTTTCCGATAATTGCTCCCATGTCTTTGAAAATGCATAGTCTAATTTGGCTGGATGGAATTATGGGACTGTTACTGATAGGTTTTTTGCTGTGGTCTAGTTTTGTATTGAAAGAGTGGCGTAGTAGACTATCTACAAATTGACATAACATACTATATATAACTGAAATCGCTCCCCATTTTCTTAAGTCTAATTAAACAAAATTTATTACTAGCTATTTCACGGTAAAATCTAACGGTTTAAATCACCGCAATACATCAAGCGTGAAAACTGACAGCATTTTTTATCGCCTTTTTCAAGAACTTCCTGGCATCTTTTTTGAATTAATTGGTAATCCACCCCAAACGGCAGAGGCTTATAAATTCTCTTCAATTGAAATTAAGCAAACTGCATTCCGTATAGATGGAGTTTTTTTGCCAACCCAAGGGGAAGAAAATCCGATTTTCTTTGTTGAAGTCCAGTTTCAAACCGACACAGAAATTTATTCACGCTTATTTTCGGAAATTTCTTTATACTTACGCCAAAATAAACCTAAAAATTCTTGGCGAGGAGTAGTTATCTATCCCAATCGCAGTTTAGATACAGCAGATATCAAGAATTACAGTGAATTTTTCACAAGTGGGCGCATCAGTCGCATTTATCTTAATGAATTAGGTGAAACTGCATCATTGCCACTTGGAATTGCTACGATGAAATTAGTGGTCGATGAAGAGGAGACAGCAATTACATCTGCTAGGCAGTTAATAGAGAGAACTCAGCAAGAAATCAACATTGAACCACAACGGCGGCAGTTACTAGAATTAATAGAGACAATTTTGGTTTATAAGTTTCCGACAATGAGTCGAGAGGAGATTGAAGGTATGTTTGGGTTAAGTGATTTGAAACAAACACGAGTTTATCAAGAAGGCAAACAAGAAGGCAAGCAAGAAGGTAAGCAAGAAGGCAAACAAGAAGGAGCGCGTGAAGAAAAGTTTAGAATGATACCTTTGTTGTTGAGATTGGGATTGAGTTTTGAAGAAACGGCGAAAGAGTTAGGTTTGAGCCTAGAAGAGATTCAGCAAGAAATGCAAAAACAGCCTCCAAGTCAGGATACGTAACCTACAATTAGCACCGATCGCAGATACCTCTAAATATTCCTGCTATTTTCCATTTCCATTAATTTTTTATTTTTTATATGATTTCGCTCTCTCCTATTCTCCAAGCTAGACTCTCCCAACCCCTCAAAATTGGCTCGTTTGAGGTAAAAAGTCGGGTTCTCCAGTCGCCTCTATCTGGGGTGACAGATATGGTGTTTCGCCGGATTGTGCGTCGCTATGCGCCAGATTCGATGATGTATACCGAAATGGTAAATGCTACAGGGTTGCATTATGTCAAGCAGTTACCCAAAATCATGGAGGTAGATCCAAATGAACGCCCAATTAGTGTTCAATTATTTGATTGCCGTCCAGATTTCTTGGCAGAAGCAGCAATAAAAGCAGTTGCCGAAGGTGCTGATACTGTAGATATTAATATGGGTTGTCCGGTAAATAAAATCACTAAAAATGGTGGCGGTTCTTCGTTGTTGCGGCAACCAGAAGTAGCAGAAGCAATTGTGCGGGAAGTGGTAAAAGCTGTTGATGTACCTGTGACAGTAAAAACCCGTATTGGCTGGAATGATAACGAAATTACTATTCTCGACTTTGCCAAGCGGATGGAAGATGCTGGGGCGAAAATGATCACAGTACACGGACGCACCCGCGCCCAAGGATACAATGGCAATGCCCGTTGGGAATGGATTACCCGTGTGAAAGAAGTGCTTTCTATCCCAGTCATTGGGAATGGAGATATTTTTTCGGTTGAAGCGGCTGTAAGATGTTTAGAACAAACTGGCGCTGATGGTGTGATGTGTTCCCGTGGAACTTTAGGCTATCCGTTTTTGGTGGGAGAAATTGATCACTTCCTGAAAACTGGGGAGATATTACCGTCGCCAACCCCGATTCAGCGCTTGGAATGTGCAAGAGATCATTTACAAGCCTTGTGGGAATATAAAGGCGATCGCGGTGTACGTCAAGCCCGTAAGCACATGACTTGGTATGCTAAAGGTTTCGTTGGTGCTGCCGAACTCCGAGGACAGCTAAGTTTAGTTGAAAAGGTAGATCAGGGTTTGGCAATGATTGACCAAGCAATTGAAAAATTGGCTAATGGTTATGAATTAGAGGAAGAAGTAGAAGGTACTTTAGTGATGCTTTAAAAAATAGATTTAACCAGAAAATCTATGTCAAATAGAACAATTAAAATTATTATTTTCTATGTAAATAAAGTTAGCGATCGCAATGTTAATCTCCAAAAAAATGATTAAGAGCGATGGGCTTCATCCTCCAACATCTATTTCTGCTAAAGCATTAAAAAATTACAACTCAAAACCAGCCCCCATAAGGTGCGCGGATGGTTTAAAAGTGCCATTGCCTTCAAAGTCTTGTATGGAGGGAGCATACAGCAATTTTTGCTCCTGCTCATTTTGTACACCTACCCATCCGCGCATTTGGCAAGAAAATTAGTCTGATTGCCGATCGCTACCTCTATTAAAATAAGCGAAAGCGATCGCCTAATTCTTGCAGACCTTAATTTACTAAATCAGGGAATACCTCTTGCACAGCAGGATGTACTAAGTGATGGTTCTGCACATTCACACCCTTAGCTAATGCTGGGTTAACTTCCAGTGCCTTAATTCCCAAATTCGCTAACTGGACGACATAAGGTAATGTACTGTTGTTGAGTGCTTGGGTTGCTGTCCAAGGTACTGCTCCTGGCATATTGGGAACGCCATAATGCACTACACCTTCTTCAAGGTATACCGGATTTGTGTGGGATGTAGCATGTAAGGTTTCTACACAACCGCCTTGATCAACAGCTACATCAACTATTACAGAACCAGGACGCATTTGTTTGACCAATTCGCGGGATACTAGTGTTGGTGCCCTCCGTCCTAACACTAAAACGGCACCGATGAGTAAGTCGGCTTCTTTAACGGCAGCTTCAATATGGGCGGAGTTGCTGTATAGCAATTCGACTCTAGAACCAAAGAGAGTTTCTAAGTAAGATAAGCGCTCGACACTCACATCTAAAATCTGTACGCTAGCACCCATGCCTACAGCAATTTTAGCTGCTTCTGTGCCCACAACGCCACCACCTAAAATTACGACTGTGCCTGGCTTAACCCCAGGTACACCGCCCAAAAGAACTCCTCTGCCTCCTTGCTGACGTTCTAGGAATCTGGCCCCAAATTGTACTGCTAGCCGACCGGCAATAACGCTCATAGGGGTGAGCAAGGGGAGTTTGTTAGCCCCAGGTTGTTCTACAGTTTCGTAGGCGATCGCAGTTGTGCCACAATCAATTAAATGCTCTGTCAATTTGCGATCGGCTGCTAAGTGTAAATAAGTAAATAATATTTGCCCTTTCTGCAAAAATTTATACTCAGATGTTAGCGGCTCCTTGACTTTAACAACCAATTCCCGATTCCAAGCCGTTTCTGATGTGGGGACAATTTCGGCTCCTGCACTTTTGTAGTCGTCATCTGAAAATCCAGCACCATTACCTGCTTGCGTCTGTACGAAAATGCTATGACCATTTTCCCGCAGTACCCGCACACTAGAAGGACTTAAACCTACCCGAAATTCTTGATCCTTATTTTCCTTGGGAACGCCAATTTCCATATATCGCCTCTGATAATTTTTTTGTTTAACTTTAGCCTGCCAATCTCAAGCTTGCTACTGATCTATTGCAGATAGCTGTATTACAGATAGCTAATCTTTATGCTCAGTTTTTCAATTTCATCTGAGTAGCCCCAAACTCAAGTCCTTGACTATTACCCCAGTGTTTATACAATATATAAAGAATAGTAACAATTTATGAAAAGAGCGATTGTATAGCTCCCTACTAGGAAGCTTTTGCTGAATTCCTCAAGTCATCTTGGTATTCAAGCCTGCAATCAGCTTATAAGCTACCAAGTATAGGGTAAAAGTTAAGGGCAAATAATTCCTTTAACCTTTAGCATTTATCCCCACCTTCTTAGACAATTGCTGCGAAGTCTAATATCAAGTCCCGTTTGCCGAAAAAAGGTTTCATAAAAATGACACAAACACAACCAACGATTACACCTAAACTAGAGGAGCCTAAGTTTGGCTTTAACGAATATGCTGAACGCTTGAATGGTCGAGCTGCAATGATTGGCTTCGCTTTGCTGCTGGTGATTGAATATGTCACCAATCAAGGAGTGCTATCATGGCTGGGTCTGAAGTAGTGGCACCAACAAACACAAGGTAGAAGTTGTAAGCTAGTAGTTAAAAGAGTTTCAACCAGCTGGAACAACCAGTTGGTTTCGACTTTAACAATTGATAGCGAAGTACTTCGCCCTAGATACTTTCATTAGACTTATTCGTAAATTATTGCCCTAGAATGTAAACAAGAGAGGAATCGAAATATTTATTAGTTATAGAAATATTATAGACTTGCAACTAGTACAGTACGGCGGAAATCCAGCCACTATGTCAATTAACGAAACTTGGCAAGTAGCAAAATCCCATAGATAAAGGTAGGCAAACTTCCGCCACAGTCTACTACTATATACAAGGTGATTAATGAGTCGACTTCCTCCCCTACTAAAGAAAATCATAATTAGTATCTGCCTTAAATGAGATAGGCAAATTACGGGTGAGGTATTCTTGGTAAATATACACAAAAGCTGAACTGGAACCAACCAAGCTGTGATGAATGCTGTATTACCTCGTTTTTTGAAGTCAACCTACCGAAAAGAGCCACTAATTAGTGTATTGGTTACGATGGGTGCTATAGATGCCCTAATTGGCGGATTGAATGATAGCTGGTCGTTGTTCGCTTTTGGTTTGGGAACAACAGGGATAGCACTAGCTTTTAAGTTGTGGCGTTTCCAGCAGCGTCGTCCTCTACCAGAGGAGCCTGTAGTGCAACATTATTTGCCTCCTCGTTCTTCTAGTGCGCCTTTACCAATGTTAAGCGTTTCTAAGAAAAAACCACCTCTTTAGAAAGTGCAGAGTTGTTAAATAATAACTCTGCAAAATTGATGTAACCGTATCTATAAAAGTGAGGAAAAAGAGTGAGTAGTGAGGGAAGAGGTGGGGGTAATTTTCTGCGCCCGTATATTATCCTGGCATTTATGGCAGCTGTTGCCCTTCCAGTGATTAGCTGGGAAGGGTTTTATATTCATGAAGCTCATGCTGCTATTGAAGTAACACCAAATCAAACTAATAGCAGCTTTGCTAATGCCCAACTACTTTACACACTCAAAGGACATAAAGGAACTGTTAAATCCCTCGCTTTCAGTCCAGATAGCAGAATGCTTGTGAGTGGAGGTGCAGAAAATGAGGGTGTGATTCGCCTGTGGAATCCAGCAAACGGCAAAAAGTTGGCGGATATTAACAAAGCACACAAAACAGCCGTAGAATCTTTAGTGATTTCGCCAGATGGTCAAACCCTCGCTAGCTGTAGTACTGACAACACGATTAACCTCTGGAGCCTGAAAAATTTTAAATTTACCCGCTCTTTTGTAGGACATACCAGCAACGTATTATCTTTAGCGGTGTCTCCTGATAGTAAAGTTCTCATCAGTGGAGCTTTGGATGGAATTCGGATATGGGATTTGCTACAGCAACGTCCTTTAGGGACTCTAGTACGTTTTGATAATTTGATTTATACCCTAGCCATTAGTCCTGATGGTCAGACATTGGCTAGCGGTGATAATAAGGGTGTAATCAAGCTGTGGAGTTTGAGTACTGGTCAATTAATTAGTGAATTGGCAGCTCATTCTAATGGTGTTAGCGCTGTCATCTTTACACCAGATGGACAAACATTAGTTAGTGCAAGCCGCGATCGCACAGTTAAACTGTGGAATATTAATACTGGAGAATTAGTCCGCACCCTTACAGGACATAATAACTGGGTAAATGCGATCGCCATGAACCCCGATGGACAAACCCTTGCTAGTGCGGGTAGAGATGGCATTAGGTTGTGGAATTTAACTACAGGTGAGTTAATAAATACACTAAGTGGACATACAGATTGGGTAAGTGCGATCGCTTTTAGTCCAAATGGTCAAATTCTTGCCAGTGGTGGATTTGATCAACAAATCAAGATTTGGGGAACTCCACAAAAACCTAATTAACATCTATGTTTCAGTTATTTCAGTGGTTGAAATTGCTTATTTGGTTGAGAAGGGACGCTTTGCAGAAGAAATATTAACACAAATTTGAAATGCTCTGGATGACCCTAATATGGGTATTGTATTAGCACCGTTAGATCGTAATATTTCGGGCGCAACGAGAAAAATTGACAGAGCTATTGTTCCTGATATGCCAGATAGGATCATCGTTTAAGTCTTCCCCTAGTTACCCGTAATTTGCAAATTCAGGCATTAAGAACTATTCAAACTATTTAGTAATAAATTGGGAAACCCGACGCCAGTCGCCTATAGGTTTTTGCAAAACGCTGCTAGCTCACCGAGCAACCTCTCGATTGTAGTGATTACCGTCCCTGGCAATTCAGATCATCTGGGAAACCCACAAGAAACCTAACCCCTTTCCCGACATGAGAAAGAGGAAAAGTCAGGGTATTGCAAGTATTTACCGTGTTTGCTAAACTTTTGTCTTGCATTTTTAGAGTTTTTATAGTAAAAAATCAACCAGAGCTTAGATCGAATTTTGTCAGAACTAGCCAGAATCAATGATAGTAGCTACCAAGAGCGATGTCTACGACGGGCTACGCCTACCTCAATTGTTGAATAACTGTGAATCCTTGATGAAAATACAGCCGAGCTAATACTTTATCCAACAAATTACTGTAAGTATAAACTTAGGTAATTCCAAATCATCTATGCAGCTACTTGCCCTCTAGCTCGGAACAATTTCTGAATTTAGACAATCTTAGAAATGGTTATGTCAGTAAATGCACACAGGTAAATATTACTATCTTGGCTGGAGCAAAGGTCTGTAGCGCTTAAACGCTATTTGAAATGTAAGACAAACTGCTACTTAAATAATGTTTAATTTTCCCGAACTGCTTTTGATCCCCATTTCGATAGAATGACTAGGCAGAACCCTAAAACTAAAAACCGCTTTTGACTGCGACGCACATGAATCAATTGAACAATGGTTTTACGCTATTTTTAAGTCTGCTAGTCGAGGCGATGCCTTTTTTGCTTCTTGGGGTTTTATTCTCCAGTTTGCTGCTATTTTTTGTTGATGAGCGCAAATTAGTAGAAAAAATGCCCAAAAATCCGCTGCTGGGTGCTTTTGTTGGCAGCATGATCGGCTTTTTATTTCCGGTGTGTGAGTGCGGGAATGTACCGGTAGCGCGGCGGTTCCTAATTCAGGGAGTACCCACACCAGTCGCAATTGGTTTTTTGCTAGCAGCACCAACAATTAACCCAGTTGTAATTTGGGCAACTTGGACAGCATTTCGAGATCAGCCAGAAATAGTGGTCTTACGAGTCGTATTTTCCCTGTCAATTGCCACAATTATCGGTTTTGTTTTCAGTTTTCAAAAGGACTTAAACCCCATAGTCCAACCTGCGATCGCTCGGTATATGAAGTTTAATCCACCGGCACAACCTGAAACCAAACGCCGTGGTAAGGGTTACCAAGTACAACAGGAAGCAACAGTACCGAATCTGTTACAATCCGGGACTTATATCTTAGGAGGAAAAGCAGGTATACCTTTGCGGATAGATCCTAATTTGGTACAGGCTACTACCCCAGTTTCTAATCCGGATAAACCGCTTACAGATAAACTGCGCTTAGTGATGGATAATAGCATCCAAGAATTGCGGGAATTGGGCGGAGTGATGATTTTAGGAAGTGCGATCGCTGCTGCTATTCAAGTCCTAGCTCCCCGCGAATTAATTCTCAGTTTGGGTGCTGGCCCCATTAGCTCAATTGTGGTCATGCTGATATTAGCAGTAGTTGTGTCAATTTGTTCTACAGTCGATTCTTTCTTTGCCCTATCTTTTGCCTCAACCTTTAGCAGTGGTTCATTATTGGCATTTTTGGTGTTTGGACCAATGATTGACATCAAAAGTGTTGGTTTGATGTTATCTATTTTTAAACCCAAAACTATTTTTTACTTATTTGCTTTAGCAGCACAATTGACATTTGTATTCACTCTTTTCCTGAATTTACACGTTTTTTAAAACATTAGTCAATAGTCCATTGAATGTTTAAATGTTGACTCTTGACTGTTGATTCTTGACTCTTGATTAATGGCTAACAAAAATCCCAAATCTAAAATCCAAAATTTGTTACTGCCTTGGCTGGATGCTTTAGCAATTACAGCTTGGGGCATTTTGATGTTGAGATATTGGCTAACTAACAAGCTGAACCTGTTGATTCACCCAAATTATTTTTGGTTGGTAATTGTAACTGGTATCAGCTTTATCATTATTGGTTTCTTCAAGATACAGGAACTTTGGCAACGGCGTCGCCGTAATGTTACACCAAATACCCAGCATATTAGTTTATTTCCCCCTGGTTGGGGCAGCGCTTTGTTGTTGACTACAGCAATTCTAGGTTTTATTATTACACCACAAGTTTTTGCTAGTGACAAAGCACTCCAAAGGGGTGTGACGGCTGATTTATTGGGAAGTACACGTGTCAAACCCCAAGCCTTTCGGGTAACTGTTCGTCCAGAAGAGCGATCGCTTGTAGACTGGGTACGCACTATCAATGTCTATCCAGAACCTGATGCATATACAGGACAAAAAGTCAAAGTGCAGGGATTTGTCATCCACCCGCCCGACATGGGAAAAGAATATTTATTCTTAGCGCGATTTGTCTTAACTTGCTGTGCAGCAGATGCTTACCCTATAGGATTACCCATCAAACTAGAAAAAAATCAAGAGCGTTACTCCCCTGATACCTGGCTGGAAGTCGAAGGACAAATGGTGACAGAAAGTTTGGCAGATAAAAAACGCCAACTTACCATTGCCGCTACCTCTCTGAAAAAAATTCCTCAACCGGAGAATCCTTATAGTTATTAGTCATTAGTCATCAGTCATTTGTAGATGACTAACGCTCAATACCCAATGCCCCATGCCCAATGCCCAATGCTCAATGACAAATGACTAAATCTAAAGCATTTATCCAACCACTGGATCGGATAGCGATCACACTAATGCTACTGCTGAGTGTGCTGATTGGGTTAATCATAATGCAAGGTGATGTAATCACTGCCCGTGTCCGGGACTTTACCTGGCAAAATCAACAAATTGGGGCAGAAGATACCTCCTTCACCCTCACCTTCAGCCGCCCAATGGAAGTAAAAAGCGTAGAGGAGAACTTAAAAATTGAGCCACCCCTAGCAGGTAAATTCAGTTGGGCAGGGCGGCGGATGGTTTATACACTGGTGACACCAGCACCCTATGGCACGAATTATAAAGTGCAGTTACAGGGAGCTAAAGATCAGTTTGCGGAACAAGAAGGCAAAAATCGGGTAATACAGCCCTTTGTTGGTAGCTTCCGCACACGCGATCGCATCATTCTTTACATAGGAACTGATAAAGAAGAACAGGGGCGATTAGTTCTTTACAACTTAACCGAAGAGCAAAAAAGACTACTTACGCCTAAAGACCTGATAGTAATGGACTTTGAGTCCTTTCCTGATGGGGAGAAAATTTTATTTTCTGCTCGCACTGCTAACAACCAAGACTTACTTTCAGCCCAACTGTACACAGTGACAACAGGCGTTCCTGGTAAATCTGAACAAGAAGTAGAACCAGCAGGCAGAGTTGACTTGGTTTTAGATAGTAAAGATTATCAAAACCTGAAATTTGATTTATCACCTGATGGGCAAACTATTGTCATCCAACGGGGCAATAAAACTAATCCCGGTGACTTTGGGCTTTGGGTTATGCCAGCAACCAGTAACGGTTCAGCAGAAAAACCCACCCCTAAACGTCTGGAAAGCCAACCTGGGGGAGACTTTATGATTACACCAGATAGTCAAGCCGTAGCAGTTGCCCAAGGACAGGGAGCAGCCATCCTACCACTGCAAGGTGATGCCAGTAAACCCCTAGATTTTCTCCCGCAGTTTGGTTTGGTACAGGCTTTCTCTAAAGATGGCTCTCAAGCAGCGATGGTAAAGTTTAATACAGATTACACGCGAGATTTGTTTTTAGTAACAAACCAAGGTGTGCAGAAACAACTATTAAAAACTACAGGCTCAATTCTCAGCTGCCAATTTGACATTGCCTCACCCACTATCTATTGCTTGCTGACACAGCTAGTATCCAAGGAACAATACATAGAACAGCCTTATGTGGTGGCAATTGATCTGAAAACCGGGCAACAGAAACCATTGTTAGTACTACCTCCCGCTCAACGGAATGTGCAAATGAGTTTATCTGCCGACGGTTTGGGCTTGTTATTTGACCAAGTAGTACCGCAGACAAACCCCCCAGCATCATTACCCACAAACACTTTAAAAACTGATGATGGAGATACGATCGCAACCAGTAGCTTGTGGTTAATGCCTCTGTTACCCATTGCCGATGCTGCAACCGTTGAAATTAGACCAGAACAACTCCCCTTAGCCGGATTTCGTCCTCGCTGGTTACCTTGAAATAGAGGCAAGGGAGCAGGGAGCAAGGGGAATAATTCAGATGGAGATTGCCCCCTTTAAGAACTACCTCTTCGTTGAAAAATCTTAGATTCCCGACTTCTTAAAAAAGTCGGGAATTTTGTTCGTAGCAAAGTGAAAAATTATCCTTTATCGAAGATTTTTAAAGTATCACTTGATAATTTATCCAAGCTTCCCAAAAAATATAAATTGATAGTATTCCTAAGAAGATACGAAGTACTAAACTCACAGTATAATCTGGTAGTTTTGGCAATGTGCGAGTACTCATTTGAACGCCTAAAAGACCGCCACATCCCAAAACTATACCTTGAATAAATAGAATATTTCCCTCTAACGTGTGTCCTGTACAGGCAGCTAAACCAGTGATGACAATCACACCTAAGCTAGTCTGAATTGCTACTTTAATTTCTTCCCCTAGTAGCAAAATTTGTAGTGGAACCATTATAGTACCGCCACCTAAGCCAAATAAACCTGCTAAAATTCCTGCTGCTCCTCCAGTGCCAATTTTAGAAACTAAGGGATTAAATACTGGGGCTGTATTCTCTTTTCCCTTGAAGACCAGTTGCTTACGAAGTTCAATCAAATAGATATTAGCAAGCAGTATGATACCAAATGTAAATAGTATTATGTATGATGGAATTTTATTAGCGAAATATACACCTATTCCAGTAGTTAAAAAAGCTGGAATTCCTAAATAAATTACTCGTTTAAAGTCAAAGTAGCCCATTCGCCAATTCTGCAAACTTCCAGAAATTGAAGTAATCACAATCGCAAGGCTACTAGTAGCGATCGCCTGAACGGGAGTATAACCTAGTGTGACTAAAAGAGGAATTGTGATAATACCGCCACCTATTCCTAAAAGTCCAGCTATGACTCCAGATATTAGACCCCCAGTTACTAAAATCAACCAACTAAAATCAATCATATAATAGGTCTTTTTCTAGAGAACTGATAGTGCTGAGTGGGTATGGGGCATGAGGCATTAATCACTTGATTCCTAACTCCTAACTCCCTCCCCTCATCCCTTTACTGTCACCGGATGGCTAACAACACCTCCGTAGAGCAATCCAGAATCATTCCACGGGACTGTACTCGGTTGTGTATTACCTGAATTGTCAGTAGCACGAGCCTGGAGAAAATATTCCCCCGGAACTGGGTTCCATTCGATGTCCCACCGTACCCATGCAAATGGAAAATTTGGTTCTCGCAGTCGTGCAAATTGCCAAGTTTTGCCGCCATTTAGGCTGACTTCTACACGGACAATCTTTCCCTTCCCAGACCAAGAACGCCCACGCAGTAAGTGAGTTCGAGCCGAAAGCGTAGCGGGCCAAGCCAACTCAAAAGCGCTTTTAACATTTTGATAGGTAATCAGCTTACCTTTATACGGTGCGATCGCTGGGTAATCTGCACCAACCAGCACCATCTGCTCCGTCACCCACTGGGTATATATCGGTGTTTCAGAAACCTCAATCCGCTCAATCCATTTAACGTTAGCGTTTCCTCCCCAACCAGGAAATAAGGCACGGCATGGCTGACCATGATCTGGAGGTAATGGTTCTCCGTTCATTGCATAGACGAGGAGCGAGTTATCTGCTAACGCTTTGGCAATCGGAACTACATTGTTGAACTTAGATTTATTCGTCCCCTTAGAGTCCAGCGAATCCACATCTGCACCCTCAACAAGTACATCTTTTGCTGTGGACTTTAATTTAGCCCGCTCTAATAATATGCTCAGTGGTACACCAGTCCACTCAGCCACACCAATAGCGCCAAGCCTCCATCGTGTTCCAGAGAGTGGTGTGTTGTAAGCCTCTTCAAAGAAACGCCGACCATTAGCAGCACACTCTATGGCACAAGTGACTGAGATGGACGGCATGGCAATGATTTCATCGTAAGTGAACTCACAGGGTGCAGAAACGCCGGTTCCATGAATTTGCAAACGCCATGTAGAAGGGTCAAAGGTTGGCGGTGCACTGCGATTATGAACATAGAACCAATCATTTGGTACTAAATAACCACGCCCATACATTGCTTCCCAGTTCATCTCTAATGTGCCTTTGCTATGAGAGATATACCCTGGTGGTAATGGCTTGAGTATTTTACTGCCTTTAGTTTTAACAGCTGCTTGACTGTAAGCAGGCGCAGGTTTGGCTAACCCTCCGATAGCTGTTGCACCAACCATAGTGGCTAGTATTTGCAGAAAGCGCTGGCGCGAAATACCTGCATCTGTACTTTTTTGCCAGATATACTGATCAACCCGTGCCTGTAGATAATCCTCCTGGTCAAAGAGGCTTTCATCGCTCAAGCTATATTAACTCCTTGTAATAATTTGTAATTTTCAGTGGATAGGGGCACGATATGCCCATACGTGTCAACTTAAGTTCAAACGCTTATCCCACAGGCGTTTTACCCCCCTTAATCCCCCCTTATAAAGGGGGGAGAAAATAAATAAATCTAGTTCCCTCCCCTTTATAAGGGGAGGGTTAGGGTGGGGTAACGCGGTGAGTGATAGGAAGCCAGAGAACTCAATATTACGTCTTGACAAGCGTTTCACGTTAAGTTGACATCAATGCGATATGCCGCGCCCCTACTGCCATATATTTTTTTAGCGAGAAAAAGGTGTAATACTAGCTGTTTATCGCTGTCCAAACACCAGTTATTTCATCTTGTGTGTAGTTGGGCAAATAGTGAGCAAATCCGTTTCTAGCTATTTGAGCGATCGCATGAATAAAGCGATCGCAATCTTCCAATGTATTATATACAGCAAAGCTTGCTCGGATAATACTAGGAATGTTGCGCGTAATTCCTCTGTCTACTTCTTTGGCAATCTCGCAGTCTTGCTCATCCGAAATATTCTTAAGTTTGCGAATGTATTCGTATGTGCAGAAAGCCCCAGCCCTAACCCCAATCCCGTATTCTTGTGCCAGAATCTCTGCCACTAAACGTCCATCAAACCCATCAATATCAAAGGGAATAACATGGGCTAAATTATCTCCTGGAATATGGACTTTAACACCAGGAATACTTTGAAGGCGTGTATATGTAAATTCAACTAAAGAGTGTTCATACTGAGCAATGCGATCGCGTCCAAGCGCTTCGATAATTTGAATCGCCTTGGCAATAGCGATCGCACCCATTGCATTTGGTGTTCCAGGATCATGGGCCCGTTCTGTATAAAAACGCTTAATCTCTAGGTTTCTAGTGATATAAGGCAGGTTTCCACCGCCAATTTGATAAGGATAGGAACTATCAAAAAATTCCTTTGGCCCCAGCAAAACCCCGGTTCCATAGGGAGCATACATCTTGTGTCCAGAGAAAGCCACAAAATCTAAATGACATGGGTCATCATCAGTACGCATATCTACTCGCTCATGCTGAATTAATTGACACACATCGGCAAAAATCTTAGCACCATACCGATGTGCTAAAGCTGCGATTTCGTAAATTGGGGGCCTGTAACCTGTAATTGTCGAAGCACCCGTAATAGTTACTAACTTGATTTGCTCGGCTTTGGGAAGATTTTGATGTGCCTTGAAGATATCTTCAATTTCTGCAACACTTACACTTCCGTCCGGCTGGGTTCTGTACTGCACAACTTCGTCTCTAGTAACCCAAGGCAGCAGGTTGGATGAATGCTCAATATCAGAAACTAAGATTTTTCCAGGTTTTTCTGCCCAAAGTGTAGCGGCTCCATTAATTGCTTCTGTTGTATTCTTTGCAAAAATTACATAGTTGTCTAAAGATGACCCTACAAACTCCCGAATCACGTTCCGACTAGCGTCATACTCTCGTGTAGTGATGATGGACTTTTGCCCAGAACCTCGATGTACACTGCCATAGGTGTCAAGCATTTCGTCCACATACTGCTTGAGGCTTGCAAAGGGAGTGGTTGTAGCTCCATTATCCAAGTTGATATACTTGACATATTTTCCGTTAAGAGTTTTTACCTTGAAAGATAGAGACTCATGTGTAAATAACGGTCTGATTTCTTTGTCCCAAAAACTGTCAAAATTTTCTGCAATCAATGGTAATTGGAAAGCTTCTCGTTTTATGTTTGCACCCATTGCAAGTACATCAGTCATTTTTAATAACCCCTATTTTAAAGTTTGAATTTTTGGACAAGCCTAACTGCTACAACGCTTTATCTAACGCAATAATCACGTTACTACGTAGTTAAATAGTCTTTATATTTACTTTTTTACTACTAGAAAACTCGGTTATTCCAATTATTTTAATAAATTAGTTAAAAACGTATCCGTGATACTACCTGATTTGCTATAAAGGTATTATAAATTAATCTACATTTGTAGACATCATTAACAAGTATTAAAGTATACCTTGTATTCTTGAAGAGTCAGCGCTTCTGACAGAAGTTCTTGGTTGTTTGCTGATATATATAGCGATCGCCCAAAATAACAGAATTCTCTCTAAACAGTAAATATTTGTACCAACATCTATCCTTAGTAATAAAATATCCGAGTTATAAATGTGTTTACAGATACATTTATAATTTAAATATTAAGGTAGATGCGATTATAGACAATAATTTATGTGGTGAGGAAGTTTTTCATGTAGAAAAACTTCCTCAGCCAATACATTTTAGTTTTTAAGCATCGGATTTCCCCTTTGTGACCATCTCCAGAGGCGGCCCTAATCCCTTTGTTTGCGTCCCTTCTTGACGGGGAAGAGCATCATAGTGTTATAACGGCATCAGTCTAGATACAAAATGGGGAACACCAATTGATGATTAATTGCTGGTGCTTGGAGAGAGTTAAACTTAGCTTCTAGAGCAAACCCTGATTAGACACAATTGATAAGCAATGCTAATGCCAGCACTGCTGAATATTTTTAAGCAGGTGGGTCAAGAGTGATGAATGAAGCTGACACCTCAAACAAGGGGGCTGTGATGGAATCCCTAAATTCTGCTAATTCGCCACAACCAGAGCAGGCGAGTTGTCCCTTTTACTCAGTTGTGCCTAATGACAATATGGTAGTAAAAAAAATGCCACTCCTCATGCCAGCTGAAGATACACAATTTTCCAAAGATACCACCCAGCAGGACTGGGTTGCAGAGCCTGAAAGCGGCAAACAAGCACTTATTGACTCAGAATTTCAAAACCTGCTGGCATTGAACGAAGAATTGCGTGTGGCTAACAATAACTTGTATGAACAAGTGGAACAGCTAAAAGACAATTTAGCTGAGTCAGAAAAGGTTTTGCAGTGGCAGAAAACGCGTTCTAGCGTTACTGAGTCGATGCTCAACCAACACGTTCAAGAACTGGCTGCGGCTCAAGATCAGATAAAATCCTTATTTCAACAATTAGAAACTGCTGTACAAACTGTTCAGCACCAGGAAATTTTCACTGATACTTATAAAGCACAGCTACAAATTAGCCAACAACGCCTTGCCCAGTTAGAGCGAGAATGTACGTTACTACACACTAACAACAGCGAACAGTCTCAACAGCTATTGCAATCAGAAACTGTTTGTCGGGAGTTACGTACTAGATTGATGCGGCAACAACGCCAGACGCTGCAATTTAAAGCAGCTCTAGAAAAATGTTTAGATACATCAGTTCCTAGCTACGACTCCCTAGAAGATACTGCACAACACCCCAAAGATATAACTAGTGGACAAGGAAGATTCTCTAGAAAGGCTCGGTCTTTATTTCCTAACGCCCAGCCGATTCAACCTTGGTCAGGAGAACCAGAATCCTTGGATAATCTAGATGATTCTTGGGGCGAACCGTCAGCACCAATCCCATTCCAAAGAAATGAACCGACTCCGCCGCCATCATCTTCTTGGAACTGGTCAGTTAAGCAAAATACCCCAACACCAGCAGAACCCGGCCCATCTCCAAAGATTGATGATTCTCCAGATATACCGGAAGCTGTTTCAACTTCTGAGTCATCAAATTTAGATCAGCAATTAGATAGTCTAATCCAAATGTTTTTTACCTCTCAATCTGCATCTGCATCATCATCACCTGCTGCAAAAACTGATGTGGATAGCAATCAGGGTGATGCGCCTATCTGGGAGACTTTAACAACAATCCTAGAAGACGATGAGAAATTAGAAAATCCACAGGAGGAGCAGTTGGAACCAGAAATCAATCCCTTTATAACTATCTCCACTTCTTATACGACAGATTCTATGGTTTCACCAACCAATAATTTACCTGTTTCTTCTACTTCACCTCATATTGAGACGCTTGGTGAAGGAACTGAAGATTACTGGTCAGAAGTTTCACAATTAACACAGTTGGAATTGTCGGCGACAAATTTGCCTCCAGAGTCATTAGATGAGAACACCAGTGATACATCACCTTCACCTGTGGTTTATCCTCAGCGTCCACCCAAGGGGCGTAAATCATTGGCATCTGTCGAATTGCCGAATTTTCGCCCCAAGAGTCAATAGTTAGTTGTCATTAGTCATTTGTCTAATACTAATGACTAATGACTAATTCTTACTTCTGACTTCGGTATTATAGCTTCTGGGTTTGCTTTTACTACTTGAGAGCGCGATCGCGGTTTGCCTGTAGCGATCGCATAATTAATCGCCAGCAGCCACAGCCACAAGCCTGGATTCCGGGGTTCTAGCCAAAAACCTACCCGGTTCAAGAAGCGGGGGAACCACGGACTCAGCAAAGAGCTAATTAGGGCATGACGACCGAAGTTAAAATAACTACCAAGCCATCGCACTAAATCTCTAGGCCCAGCAAGTTCCCAAATCCATAAAAGTAAGGCAGGATTTTTTGTAGCTGCTTTAAGTGCTAGGCGGTTAAAGGTTAACCAATCACATCTATCTTTGATGAAGTTATCTGCTACTTCTTGGGGTTCGCCTGCTAACAGTCCAAAGAAGGTGTTGAGCATAGAGTTAATCCGTTGGGGTGGTAAAAATTTCCCAGTGGGTACCATCATGCCTTTGGAAAATAGCCAAGTCACTGAAACGTTGCTTTGGTAGGCGCGAATTTGGTTCAAGTGGCGGAAGCTCAACAAGTCATGTTTGAGAGCAGTATCCAACAGCGTAGTTAATCGCTCTAAGTTGCGAACTAGGGAGCCAAAACCAGTAAAAACGAGGGGAGACTGGAGTGATGCGGCATCACCGATCGCAATCAATCGATCAAAGGCAACTGTGCGATCGTTACTTCCCACACTAAAATGCCCCGGTATATATCCAAATGTCGGCTTTTTCCACACCAATTTGTCCATATCGCACCTGCGATACTCTGGCAAAATCGCGAAAAAGTCCTCGTACATCTCTAGCAAAGAACCGGGATTTTTAGCATTGACTTCGTGGTAATGAAATAAATAAATGGTCAGTTCGTCACCTGCTCCGGGGAACAATTCCCAAATTAACTGCCTTCCCCGCGAGATATCCCCATGACTGTAAAGAACGTCCCCATATTGGGAATCCCAGACTTGCGGCTCAAATCCGCTCTCAATTGCCGCTCCCACTGTCGGACATACACTATCAAAAGCACGGCCACCATTTAATTGCCAAGCGATGGGAGATGCAGTCCCCATTGCATCTATTAGCAGTCGTCCACTTACTTGCTTTTCAATCTGACTAGGTAAGTGCTTGACTTTCAAAGTAACCTGTGATATATCAATATCTGCACGGATAAATTCTGTTTCATCCCAGATTTCACCGCCTGCTGCTTGCAGTTTTTGCCCACACATTTGGAGCCATTTTTCGGAATCTAAGCCTAAATTTAGGACTGTGGGTGTGTGGAGGACAGGCGATCGCAGTTTGGATGGATTATTAGCATCAAAAAACTTATTGAATCCGTCTTTGTATTCCCTGGCAATGATGGTTTCTAACTCAGCGGGGGTGAGTAAACCCAGGTTAACCAAACTTTGAATCTCATCACGGGAAATATTCCACTCTCGGTTCATTCGCCCAAAGGACATTCGTTCCACCAGCAGGACTTTATATCCCAGTTTTGCCATCAATGCTGCATGAATCGCGCCTAGTGCGCCACCAATGTAGATGATGTCATAGGTCGGAGATGATGGGGAACACGCAGGGGAGCAGGGTGCAGGGTGCAGAGGAGAGAAATTTTCCCCCTGCTCGCTGCTCCCTGCTCGCTGCTCCTTACTCCCTGCTCCTCTTCCCCTGTCCCCTTGACTGGAAAACACCACTTGACGCGGCTGCTGCGGATTGCGTACTCCTTCGCGCCATCGTTGTTCCCACCAGTAGGCACGTGTTAAATCATATTCACCGTTGGGCATTTTCTGAAAATACTTGACGGTGAGGGGGTAAGCAGAGGCTAGTGCTGCAAATATTGATTGCTTAGATAAATCAATCGCTGGCGGTTCTGGGTAATGATGCGGAAAACGGCTTCTGATTTCCTTGGTTAGGTGTTGTAAGATTTGTCCTTCATTGGGAAAGGGTTGTTCTGCCCAACGAAACACTTTCAGATAGGTAGTTCGTTGCACCGACCAGACAAATACCGAAAGTTCCGCAGGCAAGTTTTCGGAAATAGCTACCCCAGCAGTTGTAGTTGCAGTGGGAATTTGGAGGCGAAAGCCTTCGGAGGTAAGCACTTTTTCTCCATTTCCGGGTTCAAAATCTGTTTGTAACCAGTTACGCACAGTTGCTATATCTGGAGTTGGTACTTCTAAATAAAGGATTTCTCTCATCGTTTCCTGACATCTCCGATCAATCTACTCACTAAGACAGATTTTATGAAGGCACAAAGTAAAGTAAACTCCGCCCTATTACTTTCGTAAAGATTCAGTAAAGAAATTTTAAGAATTTGTCAAATTTATTGTACATTTTGTATTTCTGTAAACCCACGCCATGAATTATCCCATTCCAGACAGTCCCCAGGAAATTTTTGCCCTACGACAACAGCCGATTGATGAAGAACTGGTTGCCAGTGCGATCGCTGGAGTAATTAAAGTTGTCCGTGCTCAGGGTCAATCTTTGGAAGAATTAACCGCTCAGTTGCTAGCAGATGATTCCCTGTTGGATCAGCAACAACGTCGCTGGTTAACCCAATTAGTTGCCCAATCTTGGGAAAAGTTCTCCTAAACTCTTGTATATGATGAAGTTTTTGTCGCAGCATTAGTTTTCTAGGACTGCACCTAAATGTTGGTGATGCCTGCGGCGGACTGCGCCTACGCATTTTAAGTATAGGAGTAACATGTCTAGAATTGGCAATTGGGTTGCTATGTTTGCATTTACGGCACAGAAGCCACTAACTTAACCATATCAGCACTAGGCACTAGAAACTCAATCAGATACGTCAAAACTAGCCTAAAGATGAATATACTCAAAATGATCAGCCTTGTGGATGAGTTGCCAGATCAGCCAGTTTTTTGAGTAAATCCAAGGGTTGGAATTTCAAGGTTTTATATCGATTCATGTGGTAGCGATCGCTCTTTGGAAAAAAACTTTTTGGTTTACTGATATATGCAAGGGTGGAAGTTAGCGTTCAATGATCTGCTTATTAGCTACGCTCACACAAAACTTTTACACGAAAATGGGAGGCGATCGCCTCCCATAATCATTGCAATGCGTAAAATTTACTCACAATACTAGAACTTACGCATGGTACATAAGTACTATACGCAATTTGGGTGTTTTAACCATGTTTAGCACCTAGCGATCGCAAATATGCGAGTACATCAGGGTTATGCGAAGCGCCTAAAACGACCAAATATGGTTATACATATTATGGTTAATTTGTACAGTGCGTAAGTCCTAAATACATCATATTTTTGTCAACTAGAAGCTTTCACCACTGCTTCCGCTTGAGAATGCAATAACAAACCATATTCCAAGCCCTCCACCACAGCTTGATAGGAAGCCTCCAAAATATTGGTAGAAACCCCTACTGTTGTCCAGCGTTGACGACCATTGCCTGATTCTACCAACACACGGGTTTTTGCCGCAGTACCCGTATGTCCGTTGAGAATCCGCACTTTATAATCTGTCAAATCAAAGGTTGCTATTTGGGGATAAAAGTTTACCAAAGCTTTCCGTAAAGCCGCATCCAAAGCTGCAACAGGGCCGTTACCTTCCGCCGCCTCCAGAATATTTTTCCCTTCAACAGCGAGTTTGACTGTGGCTAGGGCATTGCTAGTTTCTTTTCCCTCAATCAAGTCACAGTGGACTTGAAAACCTTTGACTTCAAAAAACTTCTGGCGATCTCCCAAAGCTTCGTGCATCAACAGCGCAAAACTGGCCTCTGCTGCTTCAAATTGAAATCCTTCACTCTCTAAATCTTTGAGGCGGTGGAGAATTTGCTTGGCTTCTGCCTTTTGGTGATCTAAGTCAATCCCAAAACTGCGGGCTTTGGCTAAAACATTGCTAAGTCCAGACTGTTCAGAAATCACGATGCGGCGATGATTCCCGACTTGTTCCGGCTGAATGTGTTCGTAAGTCAGGGGATTACGTTCCACGGCTGATACATGAATACCGCCTTTATGGGCAAAAGCCGAAAGTCCCACAAAGGGAGCGTGTTCATCTGGCGCAAGATTAACCACCTCACTCACAAAACGACTAGCTTCTGTAAGTTGTGTTAGCTGGTCTTCTGTGATACAACTGTAACCCAGCTTCAGTTGTAAATTGGGAATTAACGAACAGAGGTTAGCATTACCGCAACGTTCACCGTAACCGTTAATTGTGCCCTGTACCATCTTTGCCCCTGCCATAACGGCGGCTATTGCGTTAGCAACCGCCATTTCCGAATCGTTATGAGTATGAATTCCAATTTGAGGGATTGTCCTTTGTCCTTTATCCTTTGTCATTAGTTCTTGACTAATGACTAATGACAAATGACTACTGACATCTTGAACAATTTGGCTAATTTCATGGGGTAAAGTGCCACCATTGGTATCACACAAGACTAGCCATTCAGCACCAGATGCGATCGCAGCCTCTAATGTCTGTAAAGCGTAATCTGGATTATGCTTGTAACCATCAAACCAATGTTCGGCATCGTAGATAATGCGACGACCTTGAGAACGGAGGTACTCAATGGTGTCACGAATCATCGCCAAATTTTCTTCTAATGTCGTCTTGAGGCTGGCTGTAACATGTAAATCCCAAGACTTGCCGAAAATCGTTACCCAGCGAGTTCCCGCAGCCAAAATATCCTGTAGCATCGGTTCGGTTGCGGCAGTAGTGTTGGGGCGTCGAGTCGAACAAAAAGCCACAATTTCAGATTGTTTTAGCGGATCTTCTTGAAGTTGCCAGAAGAATTGTACATCCTTGGGATTTGCACCAGGCCAACCGCCTTCAATAAAGGGAATTCCCAGTTGATCGAGTCTTTTGGCAATGCGTAACTTATCTTCTATCGATACTGATAGCCCCTCGCGCTGAGTGCCATCCCGTAATGTAGTGTCATAGAGCCAAAGTTGAGGTGAGGAATTTGTGGTCATAAAACTGGGACCGACGAGACAACTTTCGAGGCAATGTGTCAATATACAACAAAACGCCAGTTTGACAATTTAAAAATGCCTAAGATACTAGCTCAAGGTAAAACAATTGAGTGTGTAAGTAAAAGCAATCTCCGAACAATTTTGCTGCAAAATGGTATTGACCTCTACAATGACGGTGCTAAGGTAATAAACTGTCGGGGCATTGGCAGTTGTGGAACCTGCGCGGTTAAGGTAGAGGGTGAAGTATCAGCAGCGAATTGGCGTGATCAAGCACGGCGTTCGCTTCCTCCCCATTCTCCTACAACAGACTTGCGTTTAGCCTGTCAAACTCAGGTTTTAGGCGACGTGAAAGTGACAAAGTTTGATGGATTTTGGGGACAAGGTTCTCGAATAGTGTGGACACCAAAAGGTTAAAAAGGAGTAAGACAAGATGGGTAGATGGACACCCTTAATTTTAATGGCTGGAGGTTTAGCCATTCTGCTTGGTACATTACTAGGCATCAACTTTCCTATGGGCGTACAAACTGCTAACAATCCCAGTGACAGGAAATCAGAAGTCCTGCCAGCTAATATCAATGTTAATAGCGGTGCTGGCAGCAGAAATGATGGAGCTGCAACTGAAGGAACTGAAGGAAATGAAACAACTGAAACAAACCAACCTAGACGCACTATTGTAGCTCCAAGACCTGACAACAGGAGTAGCGTTGCCCAGAATACTGACAGTACAACAGACGTTAATACAGATACTTCACAAACTGATACACCATCCACTGATGTAAATCAAGGCAACGAACCTATTCGTGCTTTGTGGTAACGATACATCCATGTTTAATTACAAGTTATAAGTTATGAGTTTTAGTTATGAGTTATTAGTTATGTACTAATGATAAATAGCTAATAATAAATGACTAATGACTAGTGAGATTGTAATTATTGGTGGCGGCGTTATTGGTTTAGCGATCGCCATTGAGCTAAAACTGCGCGGGACAAGTGTCACCGTGTTTTGTCGTGACTTTCAGGCTGCCGCTACCCATGCCGCTGCTGGGATGTTGGCACCAGATGCGGAAAACATCACTAATGGGGCAATGCGTTCCTTATGTTGGCGATCGCGTGCTTTATATCCCGACTGGACGCGCAAAATAGAAGAATTAACTGGGTTAAATACTGGCTACCGGCCCTGCGGTATCCTCGCACCGGTCTTTGAAGAGGCAAGGGGGCAGGGGGCAGGGGGCAGGGAGCAGGGAGCAGGGAGCAGGGAGCATGGGCAAAATTTCTCTCCTCTGCACCGTTCCCCCTGCCCCCCCGCCTCTTCCCCTGCTTACTGGTTAGATAAAGAGGCAATTTATCAATATCAATCAGGATTGGGAGCAGAGGTCGTTGGTGGCTGGTGGTATCCTGAAGATGCAGTAGTTGATAATAAAGCTCTAGCTCACGTATTGTGGACAGTTGCTGAGTCTGTTGGTGTTGAACTCAAAAACGGCATTACAGTAGAAGCATTTTTACAGCAGCAAGGAAAAGTGGTTGGCGTGCAAACCAATGCTGGTGTAATTCGAGCCGCCCACTATGTTTTAGCTTCAGGTGCTTGGTCAAATGAGTTGTTACCAATACCTGTGCGTCCTAGAAAAGGACAAATGCTGAGTGTGCGGATACCAGAATTTGCCCCGGAATTGCCCTTGAAGCGGGTTTTGTTTGGGCAGGATATTTACATCGTACCAAGACGCGATCGCCTTGTTCTTGGCGCAACCAGCGAAGATGTTGGCTTTACCCCTAATAACACCCCAGAAGGCATTCAAACACTATTACAAGCTGCCATCCGGTTGTATCCCCAGCTAAAGCATTATCCCATCCAAGAATTCTGGTGGGGATTTCGCCCAGCCACCCCTGATGAGTTGCCCATCCTTGGCACTAGCCACTGTCCAAATTTAACCTTTGCTACAGGTCATTACCGTAACGGGATTCTACTTGCACCCGTAACAGCTGCATTGATTGCTGATTTGATCTTGGAACAAAAGTCTGACCCCCTACTTGTTGATTTTCACTATTCGCGCTTCCAGTCCAAACCATCTACCTCTACCCCAATGCTGACTCACTCTGCCAATTTCTCCAACGGGCATCGTCCTGCCATATCGCCTCAGCAGCCACCACTCGCCATTCAAGATTCACCACTAATTATTGCTGGCAAAACTTTTCAATCCCGCTTGATGACTGGAACTGGTAAGTATCGCAGCATCGAAGAAATGCAGCAAAGCGTCGTCGCTAGTGATTGCCAGATTGTCACCGTAGCAGTTCGACGGGTACAAACCAAGGTCCCCGGACATGAAGGTTTAGCTGAAGCCTTAGATTGGACAAAAATCTGGATGTTGCCCAATACCGCAGGTTGCCAAACTGCTGAAGAGGCGATTCGGGTGGCGCGTTTGGGGCGAGAAATGGCGAAATTGTTAGGGCAGGAAGATAATAACTTTGTCAAGTTAGAAGTAATACCTGACCTTAAGTATTTACTCCCAGATCCGATTGGGACGTTGCAAGCCGCAGAACAACTAGTTAAAGAAGGCTTTGCTGTATTGCCTTATATTAACGCTGACCCCATGTTAGCCAAGCGTTTAGAAGAAGTAGGCTGTGCTACGGTAATGCCTTTGGCATCACCGATTGGTTCTGGGCAAGGGCTAAAAACAACCGCCAACATCCAAATCATCATCGAAAATGCGAATGTGCCAGTGGTGGTGGATGCTGGCATTGGTTCACCCTCAGAAGCTGCTCAGGCAATGGAATTGGGAGCAGATGTTTTATTGATTAATAGTGCGATCGCTCTTTCTCCAAACCCAGCCGCAATGGCTCGTGCCATGAATTTAGCAACAGTTGCCGGTCGTTTGGCATACCTTGCTGGCAGGATGCCTATCAAAGACTACGCCAGTCCTAGTTCTCCTCTGACTGGGACGATTACTAGTTAGGGTTTGGGGCATGGGGCATATACGGACAAGCAAGACAAAAGAGACAAAAGGAATAACCAATGCCCAATACTTCTCTACAAGAGGCTGCGCCCTAAGCGTTTGCGTAGCTTGCTTCTCCGTAGGAGTACGCTCAGTACAAGTGCCCAATGCCCAATTTGCAATGCCCAATCTCCAATAATGTAACGATTTGTCTAGCAGTTTAAGAGCGGATCTAGCATTTCTGTAACATTAAATGAACAATCAAGATAAAGGAATCAATTCATGCCCTATACAAACGAAGAAGGCGGTCTTCTGAATAATTTTGCCCGCGAACCAAAGATTTATCAAGCGGAACCTCCCACGGAAGGGCAAAAGCGAACTTATCTCTTCCTAGGAATCGCTGCTACAGTTTTGGTTGGCAGCTTGATTTTAGTCGCCTTCTTTGTTTCTCAAAGCAGTTGATCGTAAAACATTTTAATAAAATTTCATTTTTTTTATATTTCAGGTTCCGATTTTAAAAGGGGCCTGGTTTTTTATTTCCTGTTAAAATTGAATGATTAATTAGAGTATAATTATATACTGTCTTCTTTTACTAAACCTGAAAAGCTTGGTTTATCCTGAGCGGCAGAGCGTTAGTTTAAAAATCATTTCTATTATGAGTTTAGACCACTTAAATACGCCAAGAAAAGTGATATGTACTGTGTTTTCGCTCTTTAGCTGCCATGAGCGTAAATGATACTGCACACAATGATAATTCTGCTTTGAATCGGCAAGTATATCACCGCTTGAAACTTGCCCTAAGTCTTGGCTTACGACGACAACTATTTATAGCAGTATGTGATAATTTATACTTAAGAAATCAAATAGCGGGTCGTTTGCATTCAACATTGGCTTATCCTATTGGACAAGTGCTATCTCAGCCATCAAATGCCCAGGAAAATAGCACTCCAGCCTATCCGCGATTAGTTACGTTGCGTTTAAATTTAAACGATCCCAATCCCATAATTCAAATAAATCAATGGTTGGCAAACTATCCACCGCCAATTGTTGGGGCATCAAAAGATACCCCTGGAAAACCTTTTCCAGTACCAGCATTTCAGATTGTTGGCGTGGAGCATCTCACCAAACAACCAGTCGCTACACAACGGTTATTTTTGCACCATCTCCGCTTAAGCGAACAATATTTCTCTGTACAAGAATCTAGCCGATTCCTAGAATCTAACTTGCTGTTATGGATACCGCGTCCTTGGTTATCCGCTATCAAACAATCAGCGCCACAGTTTTGGCGTTGTCGGACTGGTGTATTTGTGTTTGCCGGAGAACCCACACCAGCAACTCAGAATTCGGGCTATCCAGAACGTTTTTCTAGTTCCAAAAGCTTGGATTTAGGGAATATTGAGCAATCGATTTTAGATGAATCGGTTACCCCAGGAGAACTCAGAACCGCAGTCACCGAGTTCAAGTTTAAAAATAATTCCGATTTTCCGGCAGAAACACAAGGGAATGGTGTACACAAAATCCAAGAAGCTTCGCCGCCAATAGCGGATTTATTGAAGGCTGCGCCACAACAGCAGGAATCTCCTAATCGTTCTAGTAGTGAGAGTAATCCTCAATCGCTGTCGTCTTTGTCTTATATCAGTAGCGAGTTAACGGAGCTAGTAATAGCAACAATAAATACAAATATTGCTCAAGATACAGAGGATTACTTGCAACCGCAGCAGATTTTGCTGGAGATTGAAGAATTACACGAAAAACAAGTTCCAGTGGAGGTACTGGCAGAAGCTTATCATCGCTTGGGTACCTTATATCGCCTTCGCATTGAGCAAGGAGATTCAACCCTAGAAAATCTGATGGTGGCAATTATTGCCTATCAGGAGGCAATTAGCTATGACGAAACCTCACCACAACTCCCAGATATCTTGAATGATTTGGGTACACTCTACTGGATGCTATACCGCACACCACCCAATTCTGAGGAAGGAAAAACTTATATAGAGCAGGCAATAGAATTTTATCAGTTGGCGTTAAAGATGATCTCACCCCAGACGCATCGGGAAACTTATGCTCGTGTGCAAAATAATTTGGGGACGGCTTATGGTGATTTAGCTCGTTTTTCTCACCCATCTGAAAACTGGCAGCAAGCAGTTTTAGCTTACAATGAAGCACTTAGCTACCGTACAGCCGACATGGACTCATTAAAGTATGCGGCTTGCCAGAATAATTTGGGTACTGCTTACTGGCATCTAGGGCAATACAACCAACCGATTGTGCATTTAAAGAAAGCGATCGCAGCTTACAACCAAGCACTTGTATACTACAACCCCGAACAGGAACCGCTTAAGTATGGCATGATTCAAAACAACATCGGTACTGCCTGTTGGAATCTGGCACAATACGAGCAACCTGCCCAAAATCTTCAGCTAGCTATAGATGTATATAGCGAAGCTCTCAAGTATCGCACTCCAGCTAATGTTCCTAGCGCCTGCGCTGCTACACAAAATAATCTAGGTACTGCTTACTGGCATCTAGCAAACCTATCTCAGACAACTAAAGAGGCACGGCAAAAGTATCTGCAACTATGTATCAGCGCTTACGAAGAGGCCATAGATTTGGCTCGCTCACTTAGCGGTACTCCTTTAAGTTTTGATTTGCTAGCCTCTTATAATAACCTGGGGCTGGCACATTATCAGCTAGTAATAGATAAGTCGTTTAATGGTGACAAAGCAACACGTTCTCAACACCTAGAAACATCTTTAGACAACCATTTGCAAGCCTTAAACGGATTGAGCAAACAACCAGAGGCTTATCAAACAACCTTTACTTATGTGGTAAAAACTATTCGTGCTTTTCATAACGAGTTAGGCATACAGGGACAAAATCTGGCTTTATCTAAAGTTCCTAGTCAGTTGTTGCCAGAGATTTTGTCAAAGTTATAAAACATATGCCGATAACCCTTGAGGATGAACCTGATTAAGGACTTCTCAATTGGCACTAGCACCGCAAGGCGAAAGTCAAAAGTTAACACTGAGCAAAGTTGAAGTATCAAAATTCAAAAACCAAAAGTTTTATGGAATAAGCTCTTTAGGGCTTTTCAATAGTCTGCTTATTAACGCCGTGCTGTACTAGTAGACTCAACAAGTCCACTTAGACTGAATCCCTTGCGGTTATCCTTGAATTCGACCAACGAATCACATTCATCCCAATAGTGCGGGGAGTGTCACGTCGCTTGGTTCCGAATTCAAAATTCAAAATTAATAATCCTCATAAATAAATTTAGTTGCTCTATATCATGAGTCTTTGTTGCTTAAAAAGAGGAACTTTATATTGGCTTGACAATTAATCAGGGAACCAAGTAAGGTAACGATTGCAATTACTCTTGTACTAATAACAAATTAGGAAAATATTTTAATACTACATAAACTTAGCTTAATATATAAAGTTTTCAATAATATTTTATGAAAAATACTAAAAATGTATAAAGAATACAAGAAAACGTTGGCATATTTTAAGTAAATTTACTAAGTTATACTAGATACATAGTTGAAAAAAGCTCCAGTATTGAGATTTGGATACTTAAATTATGAAATTAAGTTTGGTTTTTGCGACTGCTATATCTAGTTTTTTTGTAGGTGCGACCACAACACTTGGTTTTTCTGACCAAGCATATGCTCTAACTTTTTCTGGAATCTCTAGTGGTACATGGGGTGAACCTACTCCAGGAAGCACCGATACCAATCCCATATACACAGGTGTGGGAAGCAACACATTTACTTGGGGTGATCCTAATGTGTGTCTACCAGGTCCTAGTGAGTGTACGATAACAGGCTCAAATCAACTTAACTTTAATGGAAATTCATTTTCAACTGAGATCAACTCTGCATTCAAAGTAGGTGATTTAACTTACTTTAATGGAACGGTAAATGAAGGTACAAGCGTTGCATCTGTACCTCTAAATCTCAATCTATCCTTTAGCCCTCCCATTGGAGCCAGCCAAGTTTTTGACTTTAACTTGCGTCTAGTAAATACACCTAATAACGCAACAGATCCCGAAGAGAATGCTGATTTTGTATTTATAGACACCAATTTGAGTAATCGCAGTTTTAGCTTTGACGGTAATGAATACACACTTGAGCTAGCTGGCTTTAATCCAGATGTTGGACAGATAAGTATTAAGGCTCTTGAAGCAGCCACAACTACAACAGCTATTTATGCCAAAATCAAAACCAAAACCATACCTGAACCTGCAACAGTAGCGGGTCTATCCCTGGTAGGGATATACCTGATATCTCGTAAAAAATTATTGGAAAAGAAGTCATAAGAGCTTTGGCTGTTAGAACATCTGCTCCTGTTTGCCCTTGAGAATGTAATTACACTAGATAATTTTTCTGCTTCAATATGAGGTTTATAGCGGTTCTCGTACTTGAGGGAAGCTCTACAAATAATTAAATCCTGCACACAACTGGTTCTATTATTTTCCGCAATTAAGAACTGTTATAAACCTGCATATTTTATTTTTCTTAATGGCAATTGAATAAATTTTAACCCAACACAAGAATTGCTGCGATCGCATCAAAAATCGATCGGGCTAACTCTTTCAAGGTTACTGATAAAAATAGTAAGCTGTTACGCATTTAACTTGAATATTACATGAAGGCTGATGACTGATAGATAAACGTTAAGCGTCAACAGTTAACAGTTAACGACCGTAAAGAGTGTTTATACAATTTAGGCGCGCATTAGCTTAGTTGCTCTTTCAGTCCCACAGCTAAATCATTCGTTAAGAAAGTGAAAATATTTCCCAAGTCCTAGAAAGTCAATCTAAAATGGAAGTAAGAGTTCGCAGTTAGCCCATTCGCCTCTATATCAATGGCTTAGATATGTGGACATAAGTAATAAAACAGCATTTGGGAACAAAATGATACTCATTTTGCGTCCTATAATTGTCTTGCCTCTGATTCTAATAAGGCACATTAGCAGAATACAAATTCTAAAAAGCGATTGCGATCGCATAAACGTCCCGTCATAATAAGTACTTTTATCCTCGGAATACGCTTATAGACAGGTTCCAAAACAGCCAGAAACAAACTCAGTGAACCCTCGTCATTACATATATCACATACACAAAGGACAACCCTCTTATGACACGCTTACATCAATGGAAATCTGGAACTGCTGCGCTCATGGCAATAGCTGTTACCACAAGCGTCACTGCCCCACTATTAACTTTAGCTCCTGCTAATGCACAATACAGAATTGGGCAAGACAGAATTGGGCAATATGGAAACGTTACCATTCCTTCTGGGGTTGCTTTACCTGTTACTTATGAGAAAGAGACAATTACTATTGCTCCTGGGGAAAGTCAATCTTTAACGCTAAGAATAGCGAATGACATTATTGACAGGAATAGAAATGTCTTAATTCCTGCTGGTACTAAAGTAATTGGACGACTAGAATCTGTTGATCTAGATAGTTATTCAAGAGATAGAGATAATAGCCAAAGAAAAGGCGTGCGGTTTGTAGCTCAAGAATTAGAATTTTCTAATGGTCGGCGTCTGTCCATTAATGCAACTTCTCGGACATACAGCACAACTCAAAGAGTTTCACAGGGACCCAGCACAGGTCAGGTTTTAACTGATGCAGCTATCGGTGCGGGTGCTGGTCTTTTAGGTTCACTAGTTACTGGTAACCGCAAAATTGACGATTTAAAACCTGTTCTCGGTGGGGCTGCGGGTGCGGGAGCAAGTGTGCTGTTGCGGAAAAAACAAGGAGATGCCTTTGTTCTTAGACCCGCAGAAGATTTAAGGCTCACACTGAATTCTAATTTGAATTTAGTACCACAATCCCGCTACTAGATTTAACTCAATTCAAATCGTGACTTTAATCACCCGTGATAGGCGATCGCTACTTCAACTATAGAGTGCGATCGCCTTCATTTTTAACAGTAAAAAATTATATTCAACAGCAACAATTCTACCTCTATACCGTCTTAATTAGTATAAATATTTATTGGGATACTTATTTAATTGAGCTATGTGGGGAGCTAGGAAAATCGGTTTTATTTTATTCTTAATCCAAAAGAGGATTCAAAATTACGTAGTATCCTGATATTTTTGTTAAATAGTGGCAAAAAAAGGAGATTTTACTTATGGTAATTCAAGGTTTCAGTGTAAGCACATATCTTGCAATTCCCGTAATATTAAGTCTTTTGGCTCAGGGAGAAAGGATAAAAATATCTTTAGTTGAAAATGCCAATCAGGTATCGGCTAGCAAGGAAATGAGCCTATCCAGTCGCCAGCTAATTAGCCAGAATTCAACACCGAAAACATACTATGTTAGTGGTAATGGAAATGACGCAAATAAGGGACTCTCTACTTCATCTGCCTTTAAGACAATTCAAAAGGCAGCAGACCTGACCAACCCTGGCGATACAGTATTAATTATGAACGGAGTATACAAAAATACGCCTAAAACTGCGAGTGTATTAAGTGTTAAACGTTCTGGTACTGCAAATGCATGGATTAGGTATAAAGCATATCCTGGGCATTTTCCCAAAATTCAGCACAATACATGGAATGGTATCCTGATTTCACATGGAGCTTCATATATCGAAATCAACGGGCTTGAGGTGATAGGGAACAATGCCAATGTAAGCCTTGATTATGCGAGGAGGGAGAAAAATAACAAATTAAACCCGTTGACGAATGGAAACTGCATCAGCGTAGATGGACGAAGAAATGGTCACACTCACCATATACGCATTATCAACAACAAAACACATAAGTGTGGAGGAGTAGGCATTGCAGCTATTGAATCGGACTATGTGACAATAGATAATAACGTGGTGTTTGATAATGCTTGGTACAGCGTTTATGGTTCCAGTGGCATTTCGATGTTGAGCAATTGGAATTCTGATAACAAACGGGGATACAAAATGTTTGTAACCAACAACAAGAGTTACAACAATCGCATGTACATCCCTTGGATTCAAGTCGGAAAGATCACAGACGGTAATGGCATTATTATCGATACTACAAAAAATAATCGTAACGGTTCAAAATTGGGTGCATATAAAGGACGGACTTTAGTTCAAAACAATCTTACATTTAATAATGGTGGCTCAGGTATTCATGCGTTCTTAAGCGATCATGTTGATATTGTAAATAACACTGCTATTTTAAATAATCAGAGTCCAGAAATTAAAGATGGGCAAATATTTGCTAATAATTCATCTGATGTCAGAATTCTCAGAAACATTCTCTATGCTTTTCCTGGCAAGAATATTAACAGTAATCATAAACTTGAAAACGTTGTTTATGATTATAATGTCTACATCAATGCTTCTAAGGTAAGTGTTAAGGGCCCTAACGATATTATTGCAGACTCAGAGTTTTTAAATAAGCATCCTACTTTAAAAAAAATATCTAGCGGTTGGAAATCGCGGCTAGACAAACAAAATCCGCCAAAACGACCTTATGTAGAGCCTAAGTCGGGAGGTTTTGTTTGTCAGCCAATGACTTTTACTTTCCAAAGCAAACCTATCAGAGTGGGATGCTCTCCGCTATCTTTGGCTCAAACTGCTTCTTCTGATGTTTCATCTTTTTCTGATGTTTCATCTAACTATTGGGCGGCACAATTTATTCAACAATTGTCAGGGCGAGGTGTAATTGCTGGATTTCCTGATGGTAGCTTCCGTCCTGAAGAACCTGTGACACGCGCTCAATTTGCCGCTATGGTCAACAAAGCTTTCAAAAAAGCACAGCAACGGCAGGCAATCAATTTTACTGATGTGCCCAGCAACTATTGGGCATCCAGTGCCATCCGGCAAGCCTATAGCATTGGTTTCTTATCAGGATATCCTGGTAATCGCTTTCAGCCTAACCAGGCTATTCCCCGCCAGCAGGTTTTGGTTTCTCTTGCTAACGGTCTGGGATATACTTCCAGTGGCAATACCGAAAGTACTCTGAAGTATTTCAACGATGCCTCTAAGATTGCTAGCTATGCCCGTAGCCCAATCGCAGCAGCAACTAAGAAGCAAATTGTGGTGAACTATCCTAATGTGAAGTCTCTGAATCCAACCGCAACTGCTACTCGCGCCCAGGTAGCAGCGTTTATCTACCAAGCATTAGTTAGTTCTAATCAAGCCCCAGCCATTAACTCGCCCTATGTTGTGTCAGCCCCTAGGAATTAATTGTCTGTTGTGACTTTAATCATCTCTGATAGGCGATCGCCACTTCAACTATAGTGTGCGATCGCTTTCATTTTTAAACCTAAAAAGTCTATTTTCCAGCAACTATTCTATCTCTGTATCGTCTCATATAGTATTCAGGTTTTTTACAATATTTTTTTAATAGCGTTCATCGCGGCTGATTAAGCTATTATCTATTGCTAACTATATTGATAGTTAGCTTATTCTTTTTGATATCTAATTTATTCGTACACTCCTTAGTAATTTATTTAACAATAGATAAGAAATGATTGGGAACTTAATACTTCAGCAAAGGTCTAATTAATTAACAGTAAAAAAAATGATTTTTTCAAGGTTAAAATTTAATGTTTAATTTAAATCGTTTGCAATCTAGAACAGCTGCACTCATGGCTTTAAGCCTCACAGTCGGTACTGTAGCGCCTTTGATAACAGCTTCACCATCTCTTGCTCAAACTACTTTTTCTGATGTTTCATCTAACTATTGGGCGGCACAATTTATTCAACAATTGTCAGGGCGAGGTGTAATTGCCGGATTTCCTGATGGTACTTTCCGCCCTGAAGAAGCGGTGACACGCGCTCAATTTGCCGCTATGGTCAACAAAGCTTTTCAAAAAGCACCGCAACGGCAAGGAATCAATTTTGCTGATGTACCCAGCAACTATTGGGCATCCAGTGCCATTCAACAAGCCTATACCATTGGTTTCTTATCAGGTTATCCTGGCAATCGTTTTGAGCCTAACCAAGCTATTCCCCGCCAGCAGGTTTTGGTTTCTCTCGCTAACGGTCTAGAATATGCTCCTAGCGGTAATACCGAAAGTACTCTGCAATACTTCAACGATGCCTCTAACATTGCTAGCTATGCCCGCAGCCCGATCGCAGCAGCAACTGAGAAGAAAATTGTGGTGAACTATCCTAATGTGAAGTTCCTGAATCCAACCGCAACCGCCACTCGCGCCCAGGTAGCAGCTTTTATCTACCAAGCATTAGTTAGTTCTAATCAAGCCTCAGCAATTAACTCGCCTTATGTCGTCGCTGTCGGGTCTACTACTACCCCAACACCTATAGCTGTGACAATTCCTCAAGGGACTGCTATCCCCGTGAAGTATGACAAGGCAGATAAAATTCTGGTTACAAAGGATGAAACAGCGCCTTTGACATTGACAGTATCCCAAAACGTAATTACACAAGAAGGATCTGTAGTTATTCCTGCTGGTAGCCAAGTTATTGGTCAACTAAAACCTGCTACAGGTGGTTCTCAATTCGTTGCCGAAAAACTGGTTTTGACTACAGGCCAAGAGTATCAACTGAACGCTAGCTCTGAAGTGATTACTAAAACTGAAAGAGTCAACAAGGGTACTAGTACTGGGTCAATTGTTAAAAATACTGTATTGGGCGCAGGTGCAGCTGCTGCGGTATCTGCTGTCACAGGCGATCGCGCCATTGCCACAGAAGAAGTCTTGGGTGGTGCTGGTATCGGTGCGTTGATTGGTTTGTTCTTCGGTAGAAATAGTGTTGACTTAGTAGCGATTGACCCAGATACCGATTTACAAATGACAATCAATCAAAATCTGTTGGTTTCAGTAAGATAGTCATTGGTCATTAGTCTTTACAAAGGACAAATCCTAAACTTCCGGTAACCAAATAATAAACGTAGTCCCGGGCGCATCGGGTGAAGTTAGCTTAGAGTTGATTGCAGGGCTGAAAACCTCGATTTCGCCCTGCATTTGCTCTATTAATTGTTTTGCGATCGCTAACCCCAAACCAGTACCAGGGATTTCTGTTTGCGCTTGTACACCCCGATAATGTCGTTCTCCAAGATGCTCTAAATCTTCGGGTGGAATGCCAGGCCCGTTATCACTGATCACAATTCCCTGAAAATTAGACTTTTTTTGCCCCGCCTGAATTAAAATTTTGCCCCCAGTGGGGGTATATTTTAATGCATTATCGATGATGTTAGTTAAAACCTCTTGTAATGCTTTGATGTTGGCACGTACTAAAGATAAATTCTGTTGAATTTCAGTTATTAATTTTAACTTTCGCTCTTGGGCGATCGCTTTGGCTGATATTAATAATGGTTCTAATATATCTGCTAAAGAGCAGTCAACTGCTTTATCTCCCGTTCCCGGCAATAATAGCGGTGGATTAGCGTCTTTTTGGATAGTTGCTTCCACAAATACTTCATGTCCGGGCAGATGTAGTGGTGCTAAATCTGCCTCTGTCAAATCAATTACTTGATCAAATTGTTGCAGCAATTCTTGGAGGCGATCGCTTTCTCGCACAATACTAGTTGCCACATCTCGGTTGGCATCTCCTGGCCTGAGCCGTTTCAATAGCAGTTTGCCAAATGTCCGTAATGCTGTTAATGGGTTACGAAACTGATGTAACAGGTTATCCAGCAAATCTCGCTGTTTTTCTTGGAGAATTTGTTGCTCATGTAACTCATGTTCAAACCATGCTCGCCGCTGATCTAAAATACAAGCGATCGCTAAACTTTGGGCTATCCGTTGAATCTGACTTTCCTCCTGTTCATTCCATGCCCGGTCTTGCCTACCCGTCACCAGTAACCCCATCATCACACCCTCATAAACCAGAGGTAAAACAATTTGGTTGCCACTAAAAAGGTATTCCTCTTTTAGATGGGGTTGAGACGCCTCAAACTCCTGTGACGAGGTTGGAGATTCTGATCCTGCTGTCAATAACCTTCTTTGTTGATTAGGTAATATAAACATATTTCCAACTTGAAGTTGCTTATATGCTGTCGCCTCAGCAGTTTCCTCCCCTGGCGGTAATAATGCTGTTTCCGGATAAATCACTACAGGAATCAGTTTGGCCTCACCTGAAGGAGTCTCTACCAATTCTTGTGTCAGGTACACAATACTTAAAGTTGCTCCCAGCCCTTGGGTTAGCAACGCTATTTGCTCTCGACACAGAGCAAGAAAATCGGAACTGGCAGACATTAACATTTTTTAGCTTTTGCTCAAGATTACAGATTTTGAGGCATGATTAAGAGAAGATACTTAGTGTTTACCTCACTTATTTAATAAAGCTTAACTAAAATCTTCTTAGTGATGGTTTGTACCAAGGGATTATATTCTTGGGTGATTTTTTTCTCTATCTTCAAAGGTATTAATTTTTTTACATTAAAAGGCTAAAACCTATTGATATTTTGAACTAGAACTTATATAATGGCGACGGATTTTGTAGCTATCACTACAATCTATAGCTTGAAAGAGGAGGACAATAGATTGGCAAGGAGACGCAAAAGGAAAAGTCGTCGTCGTCAGGAAGGACGGCGAATTTTGGAACATGTGCCTCAATATAGCATCGAAAGCGGCGAAGAAAAACCTGTGACAGCAGCGAGAAGATTCATTCAAGCTGAAGGTATTTTGCCACCTGCGTTGCTACTCGTAAAGCGAAACGAACACACTACAGATCGTTATTTCTGGGCAGAAAAGGGACTGTTTGGTGCTCAATACGTAGAGGAAAACCATTTCTTGTTTCCTAGCTTAAGGGTATTAGAACCCTCGCCAGGTCAAGAACCTCTTGCTTTAGCTAGTCGGTGAACCATAAACGGTCATCTTAGGCATTGAATATGGCTCCTGACTATCATTAACTGGCAAAATTGCTAAGTTTATGCAGAATTTAATCTTTTTTTAGTTTGGAGTTGATTTGCTTTTTAAGGCTAGTCCAGGTAGTTGGAAAGTTAATTTGTCTCAAACCACGCTATATTGCATGGATTGATGGTATTTTGACGATGCAGAAGGGAGTGGGTATAAAGCCAAGCGCGTCCAAAAGCGCTAGTGAAGTTGTGCTCTTATGCCGTGAATTGTTAACCAAGCTCTGTCAACAAATTTAAGTTAATGAATTTAAATTTTTCCCCACAACTTTTGTCGTGGGGAAAACTGACAAAGCAGAAGTCTTGATTTCCTCCTTCCTACTTTCCATTGCCTAAAGAGTAGGTCAGATCAGAAGTCTGCATATCATAGTTAATAGATCGTCATAAAAACCAACAATTATTCCCCAGCCTTGAGCTGTAGAGTCCTTTGTAACTCGCCCAGTTCATCCCGATGGGCAACTACAGTGATTTTACTTGAGGGGGTTTGTTTGCTCTGAGTTGTTTCTACTTTGAGCGACACCTTCTCAAGTCTCCCAGATTTTTTCCAATAAAATAGGCCACTTAAAGGCGACAGCAGTACCATAGCCAGAACAAAGGTACTGAGGTTAGGAAAAAGCAGATACACGACTAGCGATAGACAAACAATACCAGTCGCAGCCAGTAGAGTTAAAAATATAGCTAAGAACCAACTGGGGCGAACATTACCTTCAAAAGTCACTTTGTTTTGTTCTCGGTCTACCTCTGCCACTCGGTAAGACCGTGAGCGAAAATACTCTTGTAACTGAGACATTAAAGCAGCTTCGTCTTGCTCAGATACCAGTTGCGCTGTTTCTATGCGGTCTTTAGTCGAGGCACGAATAAAGAAAAACAGCCCAACCGATAACAACAAGGTTAGCAGGAATGTAGATGGCAGAATAGCAGTATCCATAACTAATTGTTACTGTTTGACTGGAGGAGACTTATTCATTATCAATCATTCGTTACTTTGTCCTCCTGCTGATGTAGTCAAACCATTGAAAAGCTAAAGCTTGCGCTTGAACTTGCCATTCTGGAGAAACTTGGTACATCCGCCTAGGGCGTCCTCGTCCTTCCAGTTTCTTCCAATATCCAGTGATTGCCCTTTGGTCTTCCAGAAATTTGATTGCACTATAAAGTACGGTATCCGAAAGCCTATAGGTTGGATATTCAGTTTCTAATTGCTCAATCAACTCGGTTCCGTAGGATTCACCTTGTAACAAAACAGACAGTATGTAACAAACTGCTACTTCCTGACAAAGGTAAGTTGGCGGAGGATTCTCAAAGAATTGATATATATCCTCAAGTTTCATGGTTAGTGAATGGCTAAAAAATGCCTTAGGGACGGTCTACAATCCTTGTAGTCAGTATACAGTGCTACAGCTAAGTAAACAAAGTATAGAAAACTACTTAGAATAGATTTCCAAAGCGTAAATACGAAATAATTACCCACGCCTGTGAAGTTGTGGGACGAGTTTGCGAGTTTTAGGGGCACAAAATAATGTACCCCTACTCAAGGTCGATACGGTGTGGTGAGGAGCGAACAGACAGTGGCAAGGTCACTGCCTTGGTGTTAAGTGATGCCGAGCTAGTTAGAACTGCTTAAGCAATAAAATGCCATCGAAGAAATTTTACAGGTAAAATGCTATTTTGTCTGTAGAACTTAATAAACACTTTGTTTTACAGTGATTTTCTCAATGCAGGTTCTAAAAGCTTAAGCTAAAGAATATGTCTGGGTTAAAGCTGCTATGCCTGTGGACATATTTATTTAGGTAGTAACCATTGCTGATTGGCTGGACAAGATAATCTCTTGTCGCATTTGGTATATGTGATAGTAAATTGATCAAAGAAGACGCAAAGACTAGAGCATCTATTCAGGAATCAAAAACGTAACCCCCTAGCTTACAACCCTTGTAGGGTTGAGGGAAAGGTTCTTCCAGGATTACTGAATTGGTGTTCTCGGAGAGCCAGAGACGCGGAGTGTGATACCTCTCAACAAAGTTCTCCTTGTCCCCGTGTCCTTTAATCAAGCGCCCAGCACATTAGTGATCAGTATGTCACAGACTCCCGATGCTCCATCATCTTCCTCAACTCTCCGGGCAATTGCCCAAACTTTTCGCCTTACAGGTTGGATTAGCTTCTGGATTCAGCTAGTACTAGGCGTTGTTTCTAGCATAATTGTGTTGCTGTTCGCCATCTTTAATCAAAGAACTGGCAGTCCTAGTAATAATCCTGGGACTGGCTTTGGTGTATTTTTAGCAATTTGTGGACTGGTTATTTTGGGTGGGGGCATTTATTTAGCTTACCGTTACACTAGAATTGGCAAGCAATTGGAATCTTCCAATCCCAGTAACCGCCCCCGGAAAAGCGAGACTGTGCAAGTATTACGCTTAGGGCTGTGGCTGAATTTAGGGGGAACGTTGGTAACTCTTTTGGGGGCGCAAGCGATCGTTGGTACACTGGTAGCAAGATCCATATCTCCTCAAGCTATAACTACCCAATTTTTTGACCCAACCCGGATTATTAGCGGTCTAGATATGCTTGTGGTACAGGCAAACACCAACACTGTTTCAGCACATTTTGCAGGGCTTATTGCATCGCTATGGCTACTGAATCGGATTAACCGGCCCTAATATAAGTGCTGAGTTTTCTAAGAATCAAAAGAAGTTAATCATATTTTTCCGAAACGGACAAAGCTGGGTGTGAAGACAACTACATAATCCTTGAAAAACATACTGCTAGTACAGCACTGCGTAATTCAAATCAATGGAACGCTTGCGGTATAGGAATTACGAATTACGTTAGCGAGTCAAAAAAGCGGCACGCTGCGCCAAGCAAGATACCTGTAAGGGTACGAGCATAATTACGAATTCCGCCAAGTTGTATTGGTGATGCCAAAACTAGCACAGGGATGATATGTACCTTTTTTGGAAGTATGACACCATGAGAAATCAATCAGCACAGAAATTTAATCAAGACGTATGGAGATTTGGCGTACAGGTTTTTTTTAGTAGCATCGTGTTGGGACTGTGCATTTTCAAGCTTGGCTCACCAGCGGATGATAAGAATATTGCGCTTTACTGGGGTGGTTTATCAGGTGTGCTTGCATACTGGTTACCTTCACCTGGACAAACCAGAGACGATAAGGAACCACCGAATATCACTCAAAGGACGTTTGCAGCCACTGATAATAATGGTAATGGTAATGGCCAGAGTCTTGGTCAGTTTTCTGAAACGACAGTAACTCAAAATAAGAGTTTATGATTAGCTAAATAGATTATTATATGATTTCTTAGCCCTGGCAGTGATGCTAGGGTAAAATCTTGATTCAGAGATTAAGACTGAATTTTTCTAATAAACTTTGTTTTTCCGGTCACAGCCAACCAAAATTACTATATGCTAAATGCTTATATGTTAACTGTATTGACAGGAAGATTTTAGGCTAAAAACTGAGAAAAATCTGTGCTGGATATTAAGCAAATACGGGAAAATCCGCAATTAGTTCAAGAACGATTGAATAGTCGTAGTGGTAAATACGACATTGAACCGATTTTACAGTTGGATCGGCAGCAACGAGAACTAGAGGGGACACGCAGTCAACTCCAAGCTCGGAGCAACGAAATTGGTAAAATTGTCGGGCAAAAGATTAAATCTGGGATAAATCCTCAAGACCCAGAAATTCAGGCTTTGCGGGATGAAGGTAACTCTGTCAAAGCTACATTGAGTGAACTGGAACCCCAGGAAAAAGACCTCAAAGCTGAAATTGCCCAACTTGTGTTGGCACTTCCCAATTTACCAAGCGACTCTACACCCCTTGGTAAAAATGAGGAAGATAACGTAGAGGTGCGCCGTTGGGGTGATGAATACATTCCCCAAAATCCGAATATTCTCCCTCACTGGGAAATCGGCGAAAAGCTAGGAATTCTCAATGTTGAACGGGCTGTAAAAGTTGCCCAAAGTCGCTTTGTGACATTAATAGGTGCTGGTGCAGCATTAGAGAGGGCATTAATTCAATTGATGCTGACTCTTCATACTCAAGCTGGGTATGTGGAAGTCAGTCCACCGTTGTTAGTGAATACCGAGTCTTTGACGGCGACCGGTCAGTTACCCAAGTTTGCTGAAGAAAGCTTTAAATGCGCTGATGATGACTTGTGGCTGATTCCTACGGCTGAAGTCCCAGTTACAAATCTTTATCGGGGCGAAATTCTCGCTGCTGAAAACTTGCCTATCTACCACTGTGCTTTTACTCCCTGTTTTCGCCGCGAAGCTGGTAGCTATGGGCGCGATATGCGGGGATTAATTCGTCTCCATCAGTTCAATAAGGTGGAAATGGTGAAATTTGTCGAACCCAGTACATCTTTTGATGAATTGGAGAAATTGGTGGGGAATGCAGAAGCAATCTTACAGGCGTTGAAGTTGCCTTACCGAGTAGTAAATTTAAGTACTGGAGATTTGGGATTTGCCTCTACCAAAACTTATGATTTAGAGGTTTGGTTGCCCTCTTCTGGCAAATACCGCGAAATTTCTAGCTGTTCCAATACTATAGATTTCCAGGCGCGACGAGCTGATATTCGCTTCAAAGAAGCAGGGAAGAAAGGCACTCAGTTTGTACATACCCTCAATGGTTCGGGTTTAGCTGTGGGACGGACAATGGCAGCAATTTTGGAGAATTATCAACAACCTGATGGAACAGTGAGGATACCAGAAGCGCTGCAACCTTACTTGGGGCGTGAAGTATTGTAATTTGTAATTTGTCATCTGTCATTTGTCCTTTACCAATGCCCCATGCCCAATGCCCAATGCCCAATTAGAATGGAGATAACTATAGCTTAATATTTTCACTAATTTACTCTATGTCAGTTTTAGCAGCGATCGCAGTTTTGGCTGTTTTAATCTTGGTACACGAGTTGGGACATTTTGTTGCAGCCCGTTCTCAAGGCATTCTCGTTAACCGTTTTTCTTTGGGTTTTGGCCCAGTTCTTTTGAAGTATCAAGGTTCACAAACCGAATATGCTGTCCGCGCCTTTCCCTTGGGCGGCTTTGTGGGCTTTCCCGATGATGACCCCGATAGCGATGTTCCACCCAATGACCCAAATCTGCTGCGTAATCGTCCAATTTTAGACCGGGCGATCGTTATCAGTGCCGGAGTGATAGCAAATTTAATATTTGCCTATTTGGTGCTGGTTCTACAATTAGGCATCGTCGGCATTCCCAAGGAATTCAACTATAAAGCTGGTGTCGTTGTCCAGCCTGTTAATCAAGAATCTGTTGCCTACCAAGCAGGAATTCGGGAAGGAGATATTATTCTGGCTGTTAACGGTCAAGAACTCCCGGCTTCTGACAAGTCAACTCCTTTGCTGACAAAAGAAATTCAAACTCATCCAAATCAGCAAATCGAACTGAAAATTCAGCGTGAAAACCAACAACAATCCATAAAATTAACGCCAAAACAGGGAGCCGATGGCAAAGGTTTAGTTGGTGTGGCGCTTAGTCCCAATGCTACAGCAATTTATCGCCGTCCTAATAGTCCTTTTGAAATTTTCGGTCTTGCTGCTAACAGGTTTCAACAATTATTTGTTGGGACACTGAGCGGTTTTGGACAGTTGATTACCAACTTTCAACAAACTGCTGGACAAGTTTCTGGCCCAGTTAATATTGTCAAAATTGGTGCAAAATTAGCTGAGGACAATACTGTAAATCTGTTGTCTTTTGCCGCAATTATCAGCATTAACTTGGCTATTATCAATATTTTGCCTTTGCCAGCCTTGGATGGCGGACAACTGGCTTTCTTGCTGATTGAAGGCTTGCGCGGCGGTAAGCCTGTTCCGGCTCGCATTCAAGAAGGTGTAATGCAAACTGGTTTAGTGTTACTCTTAGGGTTAGGAATTTTTCTGATAGTTAAAGAAACTACTCAATTAACTAGCCAATTGGAGTGGGTACAAAAATTGTTCCAGTGAGCATTACCCGCAAATCTTTATCTAAAAAGCAACGGGCGATAGAAGTTTTAGCTCGCCTGAAGCGTCTTTATCCAGATGCTACTTGCTCTTTGAACTACTCAACACCAGTACAATTGTTGGTGGCAACTATTCTCTCTGCTCAGTGTACTGATGAACGGGTGAATAAAGTAACACCAGCTTTATTTGAGCGGTTTCCTGATGCTGCTAGTTTAGCGATCGCTGACTTGGTAGAATTAGAAAATTTGGTGCGTTCAACAGGGTTCTATCGCAATAAAGCCAAGAACATTCAAGCCGCCTGTCGGATGATTGTTAATGAGTTTGATTCTGTTGTTCCCAACCAAATGGAACAGTTGTTAAAGCTTCCAGGTGTGGCGCGAAAGACAGCAAATGTAGTTCTGGGTCATGGTTACGGCATTAATGTTGGCGTAACGGTAGATACTCACGTCAAGCGTCTATGCGAACGCTTGGGTTTAACTGAGCATAAAGACCCTGTTCGGATTGAGCAAGATTTAATGGTTTTACTGCCGCAGCCTGATTGGGAAAATTGGTCAATTCGGCTGATTTATCATGGTCGTGCTATTTGTAAAGCACGCTCTCCCATTTGCGTTGCTTGTGAGCTTGCCGATTTATGTCCTGCTGCGAATAAGCCAGTGGTTGTAGGGTAAGCAACACAAGTAATCCCAGAATTGATGGAGAAACTGTAGAATAGAGAACGGTGTCTTTAAATAAGTTCGAGAATAATGGCAAAAAAGAGCATGATTGAGCGCGAGAAAAAGCGCACTAGGTTGATAGAAAAGTATGCTGACAAGCGGGAAGCTCTTTTGGAAGAGTTCAAAAGTGCAGCATCTCCTCTGGATAAGTTGGAAATCCACCGCAAGATTCAACAGCTACCCCGGAACAGTGCGCCCACCCGCCACCGCAACCGTTGTTGGTTGACTGGTCGTTCTAGAGGCGTTTACCGCGATTTTGGGTTGTCTCGGAACGTGCTGCGCGAATGGGCACATGAAGGTCTTTTGCCTGGAGTTGTTAAGTCTAGTTGGTAGTCAACAGTCATTAGTCATTGGTAAATAACAAAGGACTAATGACAAATAACAAAAATTATTGACCACAACATTTATCAATTCCCAGACTCTCTAAGAGTAGATCGCTGACGGCGTTAGCGATCGCAAACTCTCCATAGAAGCTATTGGAAAAATCATACGACTGCATCTCTGTGACAATGGCAATTACCAGAGAACCAAGGTCGTTTTCTCCTTCCATCCGTTGACGCACAAAAATCTGTGCTGCTCGTTGGGCAATATTTTGGTTGACTGCTTCGGGGATAAATTCTGTATCTAGCCATCCTTGTAGGCGCTCTCGTAACCATTCACCTTCGAGCAAAGGGTTTTCAGGCGGGGGTAGGGTAATGGGTGGAATTGGTTGAGTCATCTTTTTTAAACGCAAAGGGACGCGGAGGGAAACGCAGAGGAACGCTGAGGTTGACTGTTAACATCAAATTGCGTTTCTCTGGTGTTTTTTTTATATTTATTTATGGAATATGATATCGCCGCTATTGTTGAGGGTTATGCACAAGGCTATTTTCTCATGGCTGATGAACACGATCGCCTGAGTTGGTACGGAAGTTGCGATCGGACTTTTATTCCTTTGGATGAACGGTTTCGCTACCCCAAGTCTTTACAGCGTGTCCTGAATCAAGAGCGTTTTAGTGTGGCGATTAATCGGGACTTTCAAGCTGTGGTGGCTGGGTGTGCTGACAGAGACACAACTTGGATTTCACCGGAATTACAAAAGATTTACTGGCTACTTTACCAGAGTGGTTATGCTTTTAGTTTTGAAACTTGGCAGGGTGACGAATTAGCTGGGGGAATTTTAGGGATTGTTATTGGTGGGGCTTTTATTGGAGAGTCGATGTTTTACAGGATTCCTGAAGGCTCAAAGGTAGCGATGGTAAAGTTGGTGGAAAGATTGCGCCAGAGAAAATTTGTGTTTTTCGATGCCCAAATGATGAATCCGCATTTGGAAAGATTTGGGGCTTATCAGGTTGAGGATGAAGAATATCAAGATTTACTTAAGCAAGCATTGCAATGTCGCTGTTTTTTACTATAAAAATAAATGCATTTCTCATTCATCTGTAATAAGCGATAATGGGCTTAACTGTTTATTTATTGTTCATTAAGCCTTCATGCAGTTTGAATGGGACGAAACAAAGAATCTTGAAAATATTCGTAAACATCGAATTGATTTTGCAGATGTCCCCGGAATGTTTAATAATTCCATGCTGATTGAGCTTGATGAGCGTTTTGATTATGGCGAAGATCGCTGGATCGGAATCGGTTTTTTAGGCAACGGTGTAGCGGTTGTCGTTTGGACAGAACGGCAGAACAACATAGTCCGCATTATCTCAGCACGAAGGGCAAACCGATATGAGCGTCAACGACTTGAACAATACCTCACGTACTGATTGGGCTGCATTAGAGGCGATGACGGATGAGGACATTGATTACTCAGACATCCCACCATTGAGCGATGAGTTTTTTGAAAATGCCACGCTGAGGATTCCCGCAACACGAGCTAGTGACCTGATTGAGTTAGATTCAGAAGTGATAACGTGGTTTCGTAAACAAGGTGCAGAGTACAAAACACTGATTAACTCAGTTTTACGCCGTTACATTGAAAACAGTGGCGATCAAGGCGCAGGCTAACAATAATTTTACAGCGAACGCTCTACCTCTTACTTTTAAAATATAAGGTTGGGTAGAAGAATGGACTTACCCAACATATTCTTGCACTCACAATCTTAAACATTCCAGCATGAGAAGTGCGATGTCTACGACGGGCTACGCCTACGCAGGATTTATCATTCATTTGAAATAAGCGATAATAATTAACTATTTGTGTATTGTTCATTAAAGCTTCATGATTGTAATTGTAAACAAAATCCATGCCCAGGAAAATTCGGGAATTAAAAGCTCAAATTGGGCGTGAAGGATTTGTTTATCTGCCTAAGCGTGGTAAAGGTAGTCATGAGCGTTGGCTACATCCTTTGCTCAAAAAAACACTAACAATTCCCGGTAAGGATGGAGACGATGTGCCAATCTACCTAGAAAAACAGTTAGCAAGTTTATTGACTGAACTCCAAGAGTTAAGGGAGGACAAGGATTTATGAATCGATACAGTATGATTCTTCAATGGTCTGATGAAGATCAGCTTTTCCTAATCACGATTCCAGAGTTTGCTGATCGCGTTATTATGCCTTGCACTCATGGCAAAACCCGTGAGGAAGCTATTCATAATGGCGAAGAAGTGATTGAAATGTACTTGGAAGCTTGGCAAGTAGAAGGTGAATCTATTCCTGAACCTAGCACGCTGCAAATTGCCTGATTACGATATAAAGTGTTGATAGAAGTTACCGGAGATAAGCGATCGCACTTACAAATCCCTTACACTTTTTCTTCAGTAACTAATGTCAGACTAACCCATTCGCCTTTATCGTTATAGCTGCGAATCATCCTCTGGCGCAGATTTGACTGGATTAACCAACCCGCTTCTAAGAATAACGGTTGACGTAATTGCACCTTGAGGGTAGAAGTTGCAGAAGCGCCATCAGGTAACAATAATACTTGTACCTGCTTTTCGGGATCTTGGTCAAAAAGAACGATGGAACCTTTGATAGTAGCAGTTGAGGTAATTGTACGTTCCCCAAAAGAGGTACTTTGAATTAATCGCCCAGCATCATCAAGTTCTATTTTCAAAGTTGTAGAGTAAATATCAGGCGAGCGCAAATCTCGATATATTGTTATTGCTTGACCTTGCCATTCACCCAACAAATCATTTATCTGCAAGGGTAGACGTTCTGTTGCTGGGGTTCCTGCTAAATGTTCTCGAATTAGAACTAATCTACTTAACTGACTTGTCTTATCAAACAGTTGCACTAGACGCAAGCGCCGATTTTCATGAACAAAAGCAAGTTCTGCCCCAAATTCGGAAAATGGCCCTAGCTGAATTACACCTTCAGAAAATGAACCATTTTCAAAAAAAAGTAGACCCCCTCCCACGGAACTATATTCTTTAACTAAATCATCTCGTCCCGAACGGCACAAAGTTAAACGCACTGTTTGGTTATTGTTCAAACCTTCTAGGGAAAGATGGCTAGGAGTATCGGTCAGAAGTGTACCTTCGGGAGAAAAGTTGGTAAATGAACCTTCCCATACACCGAGATTTTGCAGAAAACATTCCCATTGCGATTTCATAAGGTTTTGTCATTAGTCATTTGTCATTTGTCCTTTGCAATGCCCAATGATTAATGATTAACCTTTGGCAAAACGTCGGACAGCGAATAAGCTTCCTATTAATCCTACAGCTGCACCAAAGCTTAAGAGAATCAGGGGCAATAGTAATATTTCTCTTGGAGTAAGTTGCACCCCGTCGGTGATAGCTTGAATAAACTCAGGTTGATTAGCTAGCAACTTACCGAGAAACTGTTGAATTACAGAAATAAAACTCCAAGCGATCGCACCACCAACCAAACCAAAAGCAATTCCTTGTAAAATAAACGGCAGGTAAATCCAAACGGAAGTTGCTCCCACTAATTGCATAATTTCAATTTCTTGCCGTCGCGCCATGACAATCAGCCGAATTGTCGTGGTAGTCACTGCGATCGCTGTTAAAGTCAGAATAATCGTAATTGTTAAAGTAATCCAGTTCAGACCTTGGTGCAATTGGGCAATGCGTTTGACTGCTTCATCCACATACTGCACCGTTTCAACTCCTGTTAACTTAGCCAGTTGCGTTGCTAAAGTTGGTACAACTTGAGAATTACGCGCTTTCACCTTCATCTCATCAACCAAAGGATTCTCACCTAGCTGCTGGGTAGCACCTTCAATATCAGAAATTCTCATTTCCTTAACTAACTTAGTCCAAGCCTGCTCTTTGGTAATCGTTTGTATCGCCGCCACCTCTGGCATTTTTGCGATCAGTGGCTCAATGCTTTCGGCTTGCGTATCTGGTTCGAGATAAACTGAAACTTCTAGCTGGCTACCGAACTGATAAAGGAGTTTTTCAACTTGCCAAGAGGTTTGCAAACTCAAGCCAAATAAAAACAGTAACACCGTAACAGTACTTACAGCTGCCCAATTCATCCAACCTCCCCGCAATAAACCGAGGAAAGTTTCTTTGAGCAGGTAGTCAAGTTTGGTGAAAGACTTAAACATAATTCGTAATTCGTAATGACGCTCGATGACTCGCTAACGCTACGCTAACGTAATTAATAATTCCCAATTCCTAATTCCCAATTCCCAGCTTGATAGAATTAGAGTAGTAAGAATTTTCACCACTAGCCATCAAGACTCATGCCCTCTGAAATCGCTGTAGAGAAAAAAAAGTTAAAAAATCCACCTTTGGAGCTTCATTATTTAGGCGATCGCGTGCTGCGTCAAGCTGCAAAGCGAATTGCGAAAGTAGATAACGAACTTCGCCAGATGGTGCGCGAAATGCTGCAAACCATGTACAGCAAAGATGGCATTGGTTTGGCTGCGCCCCAAGTGGGAATTCACAAACAACTAATTGTTATCGACCTGGAACCAGAAAATGCCGCTAATCAGCCCTTGGTGTTGATTAACCCCACTATCAAACAGGTAAGCCGCGACATCTCTGTTGCTGAAGAAGGATGCTTGAGCATTCCCAACGTATATCTAAACGTAAAGCGCCCCGAAGTCGTGGAAATCGCCTATAAAGACGAGTATGGTCGTCCCCGGACATTAAAGGCTAATGACTTGTTAGGACGCTGCATTCAGCACGAGATGGATCACCTTAACGGCGTGGTATTTGTAGACCGTGTAGAAAACTCCTTGACTTTAGCCCAGGAGCTATCTAAGAATGGCTTCTCGTATCAAGCGGTGAAACCAATAGTATAGGGGATTAGTAGTGTATTTAACTCCAAAAAGCGGTTTATTTCTGGGTGGTTCTTGTGTAAGTGCGATCGCAGCTGTCGGTTCTGTTTTTGAACTCAGCTACGGACGACCAGATTTTGGTTTCACAGCCACTGCGATTATCTTGGCATTGAGCATTCCACTCACAGGATTATTTTTCTTTGCCGCAGTGAAGGACGCAAGGGCTAACATGAAATAAGCATCAGGTATATAAAAAAGGTAAAAGGGTGAAACAAAGGTAAAGTTTATCCTTTTACCTTTTATTTTTATAAATGAAGGCAGGAGGCAGGAGGTAAAAGGCAAGAGGAAAACAGCGCTCTGTACTGAACTCTCGCAAGAAAACGGAAAGCTAACGCAACAGTAACTTCAAATAATTACAGGGTCGAACCTCCTACTAATTTCATTTGCTCTTCTTGCCCCCTGCCCCCTGCCCCCTGCCTCCTACCTCCTGCCCCCTGCCCCCTTCAATCTGGATCTTCCACTGCGCCTAAAGCTTTCAGCGTCACTAACTGCGCTACGGTTAACCCTGTTACCCCGGTAATATTCATTTTTTCATAGGGTCGTAGCGATCGCAGTGTTTTTCGACACTCACCTGTCAATACATCCCAAAGCTTAATTGTCTCATCTTGGCTACCGCAAATCAGGGTTTGACCATCGGGACTAAAGGCAACTGACCTGACCCAATTTGCTCCCTGCAAGGTTTTGAGGCACTTACTAGTATGGACATCCCATAATTTTACCGTTTGGTCTGCACTGCCACTAGCTAAAAGCTGACCATCGGGACTAAAAGCAACTGACCATACCCGATTAGTATGTTCTTGTAAAGTTGTGAGGCACTGCCCATTATGGACATCCCATAACTTCACAGTTTGGTCGTCACTGCCACTAGCCAAAAGCTGACCATCGGGACTGAAAGTAACTGACCTGACCCGATTACTATGTCCCTCCAAAATTTGGAGGCATCGTCCTGTATGAATATTCCATAACCTGACTCTTTGGCTTTCACTGCCACTAGCCAAAGTTTGACCATCGGGACTGAAAGCAACCGATCTTACCCAACTAGTATGCCCTTGTAAGGTTCTGAGGCGTTTTCCAGTGTGAACATCCCATAATTTCACTGTTAGGTCATCACTGCCGCTAGCTAAAATTTGACCATCAGGACTGAATGCAACTGACCTAATTCGATTGGTATGTTCCTGCAACCTTTTGAGGCATTTTCCAGTGCGGACATTCCATAATTTCACAGTTTGTTTTTCACTGCCACTAGCCAAAGTCTGGCCATCGGGACTGAAGGCAAGCGACCGTACCCAACTGTTATGCCCCTGCAAAATTTTGAGGCATTTATCGTTACGCACATCCCATAATTTCACAGTTTGTTTTTCACTGCCACTAGCCAAAGTTTGACCATCGGGGCTGAAAGCAACTGACCTGATTCGATTGGTATGCCCCTGTAAGCTTGTCAGGCATTTTCCTGTGTGGACATCCCATAATTTCACTGTTTGCTTCTCACTACCACTAGCCAAAGTTTGACCATCGGGGCTAAAAGCAACTGACATTACCCGATTGCTATGCCCCTGCAAGGTTATGAGGCATTTTCCGGTTTGGACATCCCATAACTTCACTGTTTGGTCGTCACCACCGCTAGCTAAAATTTGTCCATTAGGGCTGAAGGCAACCGACCATACCCGATTGCTATGTCCCTGCAAGGTTGTCAGGCATTTTCCTGTGTGGATATCCCATAACTTTACTGTTTGGTCGTCACTACCACTCGTTAAAATTTGACCATCGGGACTGAATGCAACTGACCTTACCCAACTGCTATGCCCCTGCAAGATTTTGAGACATTTTCCCGTTTGGACATCCCATAATTTTATTGTTTGCTTTTCACTGCCACTAGCCAAAGTTTGACCATCAGGACTGAAGGCAACTGACCTGACTCGATTGGTATTTCCCTGCAAAGTTTTGAGGCATTTTCCCGTGTGGACATCCCATAACTTCACAGTTTGATCTTCACTGCCACTAGCTAAAATTCGACCATCGGGACTGAAGGCAACTGACCTTACCCAATTGCTATGTCCCTGCAAAGTTGTGAGACACTTACCATCTTGGACATCCCATAACTTCACTGTTTGGTCATCACTGCCACTAGCTAAAATTTGACCATTGGGACTAAAGGCAACTGATTTTACCCAGCTACTATGTCCAGTAAAAGTAAAAAGTAGCTTTCCATCTTCAACTTGCCATAAGTAAGTTTTGCCATCAGCATCACCTGTAGCTAAAAGTTTTCCATCTGGGCTAAATGCCACTGACGAAATACTCACTAATGTTTCTGCAAAAACGGACTTAGTTAAATCAGCGTTGGCAAAATTCACATGATGCAAATTCACACTTTGTAAATATGCTTGCCAAACAGTCAGATTAGAAAAGTCATAGCCGCTTAAATCAGTTTGTAGCTGACAAAGCATATTGAGCAGATTTCCACCTGCATATCCTGCTGCTTGTGGAGTCTTATTTTGCAGAGAAAATAAAATTTTAGATAGGTGATTTTCTAGATTTTTAGTAAATCTAAAAATTGTTAACAACCTATCTATAACTTGCTTAACAATAAGGGTAATTTGAGCGTTACGAATATAATCTTTGGCCGTTGCTTCCATTAAAGCATGGCTCATAAATAGTTTAATCCCATTATTAGTAATTTCGTGACAAACTTCTTCAACTAATCGATCAGTCATATACTCCATCACCACAGACTGGAGCGTGAAAAGTGCTGTTCTTTGTTCAATTAGCGATCGCCTACGTAGTGATTCTAGCGCCTCCATTACTTCCCTTTTTTGCAAGGGACGCACAATATCATCTAGCAATTCTTCCAGAGAAACTAACTCACGCTTGATTGCCAGCCAATAAATTATTTCTTTTTCTACCTCTGACAACCGCTCAAATTGCTGATCTAATAAATTCCGGGTGTCACCAAAAATTATCTCTCCTTCAGCAATAAAGGCAGCGATATCACCATCAAATAACTCCCGAATTGGCTCAGAAACCAGTTTTAATGCTAAAGGATTACCTGAATACTTCTCAATCAGTTTGCTCCATTCCTGCTGTGAACCAAATAATCCTTTGTCTTGGAGAATTTCTTGCCCTTCTGTTTCTCCCAAGCCAACTAAGGATAATGTTCTGACTGGTGATGCTTCTCCTTCTAAAGGGGCAAATTCTTTTGGTTTTTCTCTCGAAGTCAGCACCAAGCAGCTTTGATGTGGTTCCTCGCCTATCCGTTGGAGTAGTTGACTATAATCTTCATATTCATGTCTATATTCTCCGGCGCGATCGCCTTCTTGTAAAATAGTCTCTGCATTATCTAATACCAAAAGACAACGACGCTCGCGCAAATAATTAATCAACAGTGTTACTCGATCATCTACAGTTGCTGGCAATTCCGTTTCTCTTTCGTCAGATAAAAACCGAATCAGGTTTGCCAACATCACTAAGACGGGTGGCGCATTGCGGAGACTTCGCCAAATCAGGTATTCAAAATTCTCCTGAACTTCCTTCGCTAATTTCACAGATAAGGCAGTTTTGCCAATTCCACCCATGCCCAATATTGCCACCATTTGGCAGTTATCCTTGATTAACCACTGCCTTAGCTGAGATAATTCTGCTACACGTCCATAAAAAACGCAGATACCAGGCGCTTGTCCCCAATCTTGGTGGTGTTTGGCAATGGGTTTCTCATTCAATGAAGATGCTTGATATTCAAATTCGATAACTTGTTGTAACTTAGTGAGTTTACCTGGCCCGCTACCAGTAACATTAAATTTCTTGTAAACTTCGCTTAATCTTTTGCGTACAGCCTCGGCGCTGATTGTCAATTCCTTTGCGATCGCATTTGGCGATTGTCCTTGAACAGCATATAAAAAGACCTCCACCTCGCTGCTAGACAAGCATCGTTTTTGGGCTAAAGCTAAAAGAACCTTTTCAGAAATCACACTCACCTTTACACTCACGCTCGCTACACACCAATGTTACCTCACTAGGTGAGACAACATTACTGCTAAAAGTGAGCATTCAATAATTTTCTCTCTAGTTTACCTTGATCTAGGTAACTTAGTTACTTTATAGTGAATCTAACAGCTTAAAATGGTAACTTAGTAAGGCTACGGACAAAAGACTTACGCAATATCTTTTTGAAACTCTAATTTCTACGCTTCTCTACAAGAGACTTCTCTTGCAGAGACGCTAACGCGAACACCAACGTGAACGGAAACTAGGTTTATTTCATAATTTTGCGTAAGTCCTGTGAGTAATAAGTAAAGGCAAAAAACGTCGATTCTTAAAAAGGAGAATTGCGAGGGTTCAATGCGCGTAGTGCGTATTATGTGCGATTACGGGCATTGAGCGCCTAATTTTAATATCAAGATTGCCCTAGCAATTGATTTAAGGAGCTTAATTTTTCATTATCTGCAAATATCAAGCCCACATTCCGCAGCATTCCAACTGTAACTCTTGAGTAGGACTGTTGTTTAGCTTGGCTTGGTGAGAGCAACGCTGTGGGTATTAGCTGTTTCCTTAGTGTGGTCGGGGAAGCACTACCTGCTACCTAGATTCAACTTTCAAAACAGGAAAAAAACTATGAAACCCAGTCTTAAAGACAACGATAATTTGCTGTTCAGATGGTTTTGCAAAGGACTCAAGTATTTTCTGCTAGCGCTACTGGGCGTTGCAGTGGTCTTTGTTGTGTCTCAGACTTTTAGGGCTGACATGATAGTTAGGATACTTTTATCCGAAATTCTCTGGATATGGGTTGCAAGGATAGCAATTTCCTTAATCTGCCTATTTGCGATCGCCATGATTATTGAGTCTTGGAGTTAACAGTTGAAATAGCAGACATGAGAGCTATAACAGTTCTCAATTGCATATAATACAGACTACTCGTAGGGGTACAAGCAATGCTGTACCCTGCATTCAAACCAAAACTGCTATATCTGTGAAGGCGGTAAAAAATATCCGTTTTTTACAGATAGCCTACCAATGGTGAGTTGCAGACCAGAAATTACTTCTAAAATAGAAGAATGCTGTCAACTACTACTCAACTACTGCGACTGTCTCAAGGACAACTCAACTTATTAGAAGCTTGTCCGCGTAAATTCCAACATACCTATCTAGAAAAACTCAATTCGCCCTCAAATCCAGAACAAGAAGAACGGCAAACTTTGGGTAGCCGTTTTCACTTGCTAATGCAGCAGCGAGAAATGGGTTTGCCAATTGATAGTTTCCTGCAAGCAGATGCTAAACTGCAAAGCTGGATGCTAGCTTTTGCCGATGCAGCCCCAGAAATTTTAACGTCTGCATCTGATAATCAAACTTTCCGTGAGAGTGAACACTACCGAACTCTGCAAGTTGAAGATTATTTGCTAACAGTTGTCTATGATTTATTGATTGCAGATAACCAACAAGCGCAAATTCTCGACTGGAAAACTTATCCGAAACCACCCAATAAACGCAAGTTAGAATCCAACTGGCAAACACGGCTTTATCTGTATGTATTGGCAGAAACTAGCGACTATTTACCAGAAAATATTTCCATGACTTACTGGTTTGTCCAATCTGAGGGGAAGCCGCAAAATATTAAATTTAATTACAATACTGTTCAACACAAACAAATAGCAAACAAACTTAATCAACTATTAAGTCAGTTAACGCGTTGGTTGGAAGATTACCAAAATAACCAGCAGTTTCCTCAAGTAGTGGAGGGTAGCAAAACTTGTGATTCTTGTCAGTTTGTTAAACGGTGCAATCGCACACAAACTACTGAAGAAGCAGTGAAAGACTCATTGCCAAATTTTGACAACATTCAAGAAGTCTTACTCAATCCCATGTATTAGAGGATGTTTGTCAAGTTCAATAGGGGTATAAAATTACAATTTCTAAATTTATGTCAAGTTTAGACGAAACAGAAGCGATTTATGTCCGCGAATTAGGAATTGATGACATTGCTCCCATTTATCATTTGGGAGAAGGGTTATTTACCAGCGATTTATATCCTTATTTATACCGCACCTGGGACGAATGGGAGGTAATTGGGCTTTACAACACCGATCCAGAATACTGTCTTGTGGCCGAAACAGACGGAGAATTAGCAGGATTCATTTTGGGAACCATCATCACCAAAGCATCCTGGACTTACGGTTACATTTTATGGCTAGGAGTTAGCCCGAAATATCAGCGTCGGGGAGTAGCAGACAAGTTGGTTGATAAAGTCGTCGCCCGAATGATTGAAGATGGGGCGCGGTTCATGCTGGTAGATACTGATCCCACCAATACTTCAGCCTTAAAGTTTTTTAACCGCAAAGGTTTTGGTAATACTCGCCAGCATATTTTCTTGTCGATGAATTTAAGCAAGCATGAATATTATGGCAGATTGATTGATTACGAACACCAAAAAGCTGAAAGAGCAGGTTACAAGCGATCGCGCCCGGCAATTCGCGCCCGTAAACCTGATAGCATCGCCAATGAAGTAGTCCTCAATCCCCTAGCAGGTGAATCTCAAACAACTAAGGATCAATCATCAATCTAACAGTTAAAAGTTAGGTTGACTGTTGACTGTTGACCGTCAATGGATTAAAAAGGCGTCTCTTATCCCAGAAAGAGAATATTGGGTTTTCACTGCGCCTTTTTATAAATCAAAACTTTTAACTCCTAACTTTAGTATGCCAGAACAACAGCAGTGGACTATAGCAGCAACCGAACAACTCCCAGAGTGGTTTATCCAAGCGGTGAAACAGAATACACCTGCATCAAGTGGAATATATGCAGCACAATTGTTGTGGCAACGCGGAATTAAAGATCATCAACAATTAACAGCTTTTATCAATCACAAAGCTTATCAACCAGCGAGTCCGTTTGAGTTTGGGCAAGAAATGCACTTAGCGATCGCACGGTTGCAACAAGCATATAATACCAAAGAAAAAATTGCCATCTGGGGAGACTTTGATGCTGATGGTATTACCGCCACATCCGTCCTTTGGGATGGATTAGGGCAATTTTTCAAACAAAATACTCAGTTAATTTACTACATTCCCAATCGCCTGAAAGAATCACACGGACTTAATAATCAAGAGATTGATAACCTAGCAAAACAAGGTTGCAAATTAATTGTTACTTGCGACACAGGTAGCACAAACATTGAAGAAATTATCTATGCTAAACAACTAGATATAGATGTAATAGTTACAGACCATCACACCTTACCCGCCGAACGCCCACCCGTTGCAGCAATCATCAATCCCCGCTATTTGCCAAAGGAACATCAGCTGTTTAATCTTTCTGGGGTAGCGGTAGCTTATAAATTAGTTGAGGCACTATATCAAAGTCTGCCGAATATTGCAAAATATCCGTTAGAGGATTTATTAGATTTAGTAGCAGTAGGATTAATTGCCGACTTAGTGCAGTTAAGCGGAGATTGTCGCTATTTAGCACAGTTGGGAATTCAACGACTGCAAGCAGATTTTCAACAGCCGTCAGCAGCGCGTCGGCGTCCGGGGGTGGGGCGATTATTAGAATTGTGCCAAAAAAATGGCGATCGCCCCACAGATATTTCCTTTGGTTTGGGACCAAGAATTAACGCCGTCAGCCGCATCCAAGGCGATGCCAGTTTTTGCGTTGAATTATTAACTAGCCGGGATACCAAACGTTGTAACGAACTAGCCGAAGTTACAGAACTCGCAAACACCCGCCGCAAATCTTTGCAAAAAGATGTGCAAGCACAAGTAGCACAGAAACTTACTCAATTAGACTTATCAACCACCAGCGTCATAGTCCTAGAAGATGCCCAATGGCCTGCGGGCGTATTAGGCTTAGTTGCTGGACAGGTAGCACAAGAAACAGGTCGCCCGACTATTTTGTTAAGTACGGAAGGGAGTGGGGAATCGGGAGTAGGGAGTGGGGAAGAAGATTCCGCCCCTACTTCCTACTCCCTACTCCCTACTCCCTTAGCAAGGGGTTCCGCCCGTTCGGTGAATTCTGTCGATTTATACCAACTGCTGAAAGACCAAGCACATCTGTTACATCGCTTTGGAGGACATCCCTTTGCAGCAGGTTTGAGTTTGTTGGTGGAGAATATTCCTTTATTTACAGCAGCGATTAATCAGCAGTTACGGCAATCTTTAGGTAGTACAACTCTAACGCCAACCGTGCAAGCAGACTTGACGGTAACAGTAGCAGACTTGGGGAAAGAGTTATTTTTAGAACTGAAACTGCTAGAACCTTGTGGAATGGGTAATCCTGTTCCGAAATTGCTAATTCAAAATTGCTGGTTTGAAAATGCTTGGCATCGCAATCAGCAAGATTGGCAAGGGAAAAAGGTACAGTACATTAAAACCGAGTTTGACATTCGAGATGATTCCGGCAGAAGTGCTTTTCCTGGTATATGGTGGGGACACTACAAAGATGAATTGCCCATAGGAAGGTGTGATTGCATAGCAGAATTAGATTACAACACCTTCAAAAAACGTTATGAAATCAGATTAATTGCCGTGCGTGCAAGTGTTAACTCAGCACTAAGCACTCAGCATTCGCCACTCATCTTAGACTTACGAAATCAAGAACACTCAGAAAAGACTACGACCTGCTACGCTAACACAAGCCAAGACAGGCTCAACGCCCCACTAACAGCATTGATTCTTGAAGATTGTCCCACGAATTGGGATAATTTGCGCGTGTGGTTGCGGCGATCGCTTTACAATCAGCAACAATTAGCGATCGCTTGGTCTAAACCTAACCACCAATCACCTAATCAAATTTGGCTAACTCTTGTCGGAATTGCCAAATATCTTAGCCGCACTAATCAACCAGTTACCCGCGTCCAACTTTTAGAGAAAATCGGCATTAGTGACCAAACCTTACTTGTAGGCATCAAAGCTTTAAAATCTTTAGGGTTCACAGTCAAACGAGAAGATAATTATTTACAAATTACCTGGCATCCAAGCGATAGTGCAGAAAACCTTGCCGATGCAGCAGTAGCAAGATTTTTAGCTGCTGTCCGAGAAGAACAATTTCAGCAACAGTATTTTGCCCAAGTGCCTTTATCTACTATTGTTGCGATCGCAAGCTATGATAACTTGGTTTAAAAAATGTCATTACATAGAAATTAGTGGGTTTGATATATTCTTAGCGGCTAGTGTTCAACATCGGTTAATATGACTAATCGCGCTCTAGCTGAAGTCTTAAAATTTACAGTAATACTTGATGTTTAAGTTGTAATTATGCTAACCAGTGTTGACCGTTTATTATTTGTCCGGCGAGTCCCAATTTTTAAGGAATTGCGGGATGATTTTATTGTGCGGCTCACTTCAGTAATGAATGAATTGTCATTTCCGGCTAATTACACCATCTTTCGTCAGGGAGAAGAAGGGCGATCGCTCTATATTGTTGTGTCAGGAAAAGTTAAAGTTCACATCGGCAATAAACAACTTGCAGAGGTGGAACAGGGAAAATACTTTGGTGAGATGGCAGTATTTGATACTCAACCACGTTCTGCTAGCGCAACGACTTTGGAACCTTGCGAATTTTTAGAACTGACGCAAGAGCAACTTTATGATGCGATCGAAGAAACTCCTGAAATTGCAGTGAATATCATCCGTGAATTATCCCGTCTGATTCGGAAGTTGAATGATGATATGAATGTGACTTCTTTACGGAGTTAATAATCAAGTCAATCTTGAACAGTCGAAAGTTTAATTTTTACTAGCCCTGGCGACTAGAAGTCGCGGCTACACAGACAAAACCCACCTCTGTGGGTTAAAAAATCTATTTAGAAAATATTATTTGATAGTTTTTAATTTACTCTACTGGGTTCTGCGTATGTTGAAATCTACGTTTCTATAGATGTTATTTTGCGGCATTCTTTAAGAAACTGCTGGGGAATTTCTATACTTTCTCCCCAGTGTAAATGAACATAAGAAGCATGAACATTTGCAGGTAAACCCCATCCTTCACATCCCATATTTTCGTCACAATCGTAGCGAGAAGTTTCAAATAGGGGCTGAGTGGGAGTTAAGGTTAAATGGGAACGATGAAATTCATGTCCATAAACATTTGTCCCTGCTTTCACTAACAAATTATCTTGCAAAGCTATTGCACGGCGATAGCCCAGAGTTAAACGCCCACCCATGACAGCAGATGTCGGTAAAACTCCTGCCATCGACCAAGATTTACCCTGAAAATCGATGATTTGCTCACATAAATACATCAATCCTCCGCATTCGGCAACTGTCGGCATTCCTTGAAGAATTGCTGTTTTCACTGCATCACGAACGCTGGTATTTTCTGCTAGTTGCTGGGCAAAAACTTCCGGGAAACCACCGCCAAAATACATTCCCTGCACATCTTTTGGTATTGCAGCGTCTTCTAAGGGACTCCAAAAAACCAGTTCTGCGCCAAGTTGTTGCAGTAAATCGAGATTGTCTTGATAGTAGAAATTAAAAGCGCGATCGCGGGCTATTGCAATCCTAACTGGTAATGAGGTGGATAAAGAAGATGAGACAGAGGTGGGAAGTGGTTTCGATTTTAATAAAGGTAATAAGCGTTGCCAATCGAAGCAAGTATCTCCTAAATCGGCGAGGCGATCAATTAAAGCATTGAGTTCGGGAAGTTCTGCTGTAGGTACTAAACCCAAATGGCGATCGGGAATTGTGATGTTATCTTGACGGCGCAGTACGCCGAGAATGGGTAATTGTAAGGGTTGTAGAGAATCTTTCAGTAGAGAGAGATGGCGATCGCTCCCGACGCGATTTAATACTACCCCAGCTATTTTAATTCGGGGATCAAAAGACTGGTAGCCGTGAGCGATCGCAGCGACAGAACCAGATAAACGACTACAATCAATCACCAACACCACAGGTAAATCTAAAAGCCGCGCGATGTGTGCCGTACTTGCAAAGTCTGTTGATTTTTGGTTTTCTTGCCCATGCCCAATTCCGTCAAATAACCCCATCACCCCTTCTACTAGAGCATATTCGTTCAGTTGACTATGACGGGCAAAACATTGCTGAACGTAGGCTTCGGAAGTCAACACTGGGTCTAAATTGCGACAAGGACGACCAGTTACGTGTTGATGAAACATCGGATCAATGTAGTCTGGGCCTACCTTGAAAGATTGCACCAGGCGATCGCGACGACGTAAAGATGCTAAAAGGGTGAGCGTAACTGTTGTCTTGCCCACCCCACTACGTTCTCCAGCAATGATTACAGACATAAAAAAAGTTAGGAGTTGAGAGTGAGAAGTTATGAATTATAACTCTTAACTTCTAACTCCTAACTCCTAACTTTTAATTCGCCGATTTAAAAATATTCGCTGTCACTCCCAGGCTTTCTTCAAAAAGTGACTCGCGGCCCCAGCGTTGCACCTGCTGACTCAGCAAAGCTTCTGCCTTTTGTTCCGAAAGTGAAGTCACCTGTTGAAACAGACCGGCAGATTGAGCGCCACCGTGGGTTTCCATCCGCATACAACCACCAGTTTCTGAGCAGATAACTGTACCACAGTCTGCCTGGGGATTCGTCGAGCTGAGGCGCAGGGCAATCAAATCACCAACAATATCGCCTACATCAGCAACTGGAACTCCTGCTAACTCTGCTTCTACTTGTCGCTGCTCTTGAGCAATAAAACGGATGCGAGTGATGTCATAATCACCGCTTTCCTTTTCATAAGAAACTGGCTGCCATTGCAACCGACTTGCTAACCAACCCAAAAACAGCAAAGCTTGGGCGGGATTGCCTTTTTCATAATCAATCGTAACGCGGTCAATTTCTTTGAGAGCGGCGCGACGATTAGGTGAGTCGTAGGCTTCAGCTGTCAATTCCTGCCATGATGCGAGGCGACGCCAGTTCAAGTCAGCTAAAGGTACACCCGTTTCTACCAACTCTTCTAGGTGTAGTAAATCACTTTCTGGCTCGTTAAAATTGCAAGAATCTACAATCACATTATTGCAGATTGCTGCTAGGCGCTTAAATAGGCCGTTGTTAGGATCTGGTGTTGCCTTCCACCAGAGAAACTTTGGCAAGCCGCCAATCAACAAGGCTGGAATCATACCACCGATGCGTTCTAAAGCAGCAGCAGTTCCACTGAGAGTGATATATTCGCAGCAGATAAGTGTGCTTGACGATTGCTTTTGGATGGGGCAATAGGCAGAAACTTGAGCCTTAACCCCTTCATCTTCGCCAGCAATAGGAAATAGCGCAATGATGCGGCAGGGGTTGCGGAGAGCGATTTCATCGGCAATTCTGGGGCTACCGCTACTTAACCCAGCAGCAGAATGTTCACCTCCAGTCCCACCTCGCTGACCTTTAGCGAATTCTTCTCGTAATATAGCCAGAGTTTCTTGTGTTGCTGTTCCAGTTTCTGGCAGTTTATGTTTCTTTTGGAATTCCCGCAATGCTGCCACCATCTGTGGCCCTAAAATCCCATCAATTGGGCCGTTGTAAAATCCCAAAGCAGCCAACAAATACTGAGTTTCTTCTGGTTCGTAGACTACTAAAGTAAATGTTGTTGCCCTAGTAGCACTGGGAAGTCCACCGTCCTCGCCAGTAATACCGTAACTTTGCCAAATTTGATTGAGTTCGGCATCTATTTCGTTAAGCGAAATATCTTTCGGTGCTTGGAGTGAGTAAATTGTAGAAGCTTGGAGAGCCATAGTAGTTTTAGATTTGTCATTTGTGATTCGTCATTTGTCATTTGTCATTTGTCATTCGTCATTTGTTTTTACTAGTGACTAATGACTAATGACTAATGACTAATATTTACAGTCTGCGCCAGCGACGGCCATCCTGGTTAATTAGGAGTTCTGCTTGTTCTGGTTCCCAAGTACCTGCTTCGTACTGGGGAATATTATTAGGATCGGCGGGTGCATCCCAAACGGAAAGGGCTGGTGTTACTACTTGCCAAGCTGCTTCTACTTCATCCGCCCGTGTGAACAATGTTTGATCGCCCATCATACAATCAAGGAATAGGCGATCGTAGGCATCGGATGTTGCTTGGATGCCAAAGGAACCATAACTAAAGTCCATGTCAACAGAACGAGTGCGGAATTCTGCTCCAGGCATTTTGACATCAAAACGCAAGGAAATACCTTCATTGGGCTGAATTCGCATCGTCAAAATATTGGCGTTTGTCTGTTGGGCAGCAGATTGGAACATCCGAGACGGAACTTCACGGAAGTGAATGGCAATCTCACTCACTTTTTTTGGCATCCGCTTTCCGGTACGCAAGTAGAATGGAACACCTTTCCAGCGCCAGTTATCCACCAAAAACTTCATCGCTACATAGGTGGGTGTGCCGGAGTTGGGGTCAACACCTGGTTCTGTCCGATACCCTGGCACTGCTTGACCTTTCATCCAGCCAGCACTGTATTGCCCACGAACTGCTGACCGCGACAGATTGTGAACATCAGCTAAACGAGTAGCTTGGAGTACCTTCACTTTTTCTGTACGGATACTATCAGCATCCATTGCGTTGGGTGCTTCCATCGCTGTTAAGCAGTAAAGTTGCATGAGGTGATTTTGCAACATATCCCGCAGTGCGCCGGCGCTTTCATAATAACCAGCCCGGTCTTCTACACCCACGGTTTCTGCTACGGTAATTTGTACGTGGTCAACAAATTGACGATTCCACAAGGGTTCAAAAATGGCATTGGCAAAGCGAAACACCAGCAGATTCTGGACTGTTTCTTTACCTAAGTAGTGGTCAATGCGGTATACTTGATGTTCTTTGCAATATTTCTGTACCACTTGGTTAAGACTCTGGGCAGAGGCCAAGTCCCGACCAAAGGGTTTTTCAATTACTAGACGATGTTTGTAGGCATCTTCTAGCATCCCACCGCTTCCTAGCTGCTTAATCGCTTCGGGAAAGAATGAGGGGGCAACAGAGAGGTAGAACATGCGATTACCTCGCGTGCCCCGTTTTTCGTCTAATTCACTCAATAAGGTTTTTAGTTTCTTGTAGCTTTCGGGGTTGTCTATATCCCCAGGACTGTAGAACAGACCTTGAGAGAAGTCTTGCCAAAGTTCCCCTAAATCGACATCAGGATGTGCCTCTTCCATGCCCTTCTGCATTTGTTCACGGAAGTATTCATGGCTCCATTCTCGTCGTGCTACGCCGACAATAGTAGTTTCTGGCGGTATACGCCGTTCTCGCCGCAATTTGTAAAGTGCTGGCACTAGTTTGCGCCAGGTGAGATCACCAGAAGCGCCAAAGATAACTATAATCTGGGGTTCGGGCATCCCTTGTTGTTGCAGACCAACGCGCAAGGGATTTTCTAGCAGACTAACCATAGGAATTTTGGATTTTGGATTAGGGATTTTGGATTTTGGATTGGGCATGGGGCATGGGGCATTGGGCATGGGGGATTGGGCATGGGTTTCTCCTTGTCCCCTTGTCTCCTTGTCCCCTTGTCCCCTTGTCCCCTTGTCCCCAATACCCAGCCCCTACACTGGTGACAATACCTTGATCTTGTCTTCTAAAGAGTTCATCAAGGACTGGAAGGGCTGAATGAACTTGTCAATACCGTCAACTAACAGTTCATCCATGACGGCATCAAGATCGATGTTGATGTCGGGATCTTTAAGATTTTCGATCAGCGTGTAGGCATTATCTACATCTGTTTCTAAGCGATCGCTTACGTTACAATGATCGGCACAAGCTTTAATCGTCGCTGGTGGTACAGTGTTAACGGTATCTTTACCAACCAATTCTTCGATATACATCACGTCGTTGTAGTTGGGGTCTTTGGTGCTAGTACTAGCCCAAAGTAGCCGTTGTACTGTGGCCCCTTTTTCTGCCAAGGCTTTCCAACGATCGCTCTCAATAATTTTCTTGTATTCCTGGTAGGCAATTTTAGCGTTAGCGATCGCTACTTTCCCTTTAACAGCTCTTAGCTTTGCTTCCACAGAAATATCATCAACGCCTTTTTTCAACTTAGCATCAATTTTGGCGTCAATGTTGCTATCAATGCGACTGAGGAAGAAGCTGGCGACTGAAGCAATTCTACTGATGTCCTTGCCCTCAGCCAACCGTTTTTCTAAGCCACGAATATAAGCCCAAGCTGTGTTTACGTAGCTTTCTACAGAAAACAGTAGCGTGATATTAACATTCATCCCTTCGGCTATTACCTGCTCTACTGCTGGCAAACCAGGTTTTGTACCGGGAATTTTAATCATCAGATTTTCCCGACCAATTTCTTGAAAATATCGCCGGGCTTCGGTTATTGTTGCTTCAGTATCATGGGCGATAGTTGGTGGGACTTCGATACTCACATAACCATCTAGTCTATTCGAGGCTTCATAAACAGGGCGTAAAATATCACATGCATAACGGATATCTGCAAAAACTAGGGATTCGTAAATTTTATCTGTGGGTAAATTAGCACGAACTGCGGTTTCGATATCAGCATCATAAATGACATTACCTGCGATCGCTTTTTCAAAGATAGCAGGGTTAGAGGTAATACCAGAGATACCTTGGTTTTCAACCATGTCTTTGAGTTCGCCTGATTGAATAATGTCACGGCTCAAATTATCCATCCAGATACTTTGACCGTATTGGTTAATTTCTAGTAGATGATTGGTAGACATAGCTCTAATTTGTTTCACTCCTGTATAGTGATATTTCTAAGTAAATTGGCAAAAACCATCAAAATTTTGATGCTTACTTTTGAATTGTGGCGTTGCCAATCACTTATCGCATCGGCCAGCTGAGATAATCTTTAATACATCTTCAAGAACTGCTATTCTGCATTGCCAATCCTAAATCACCATGATTAACTTTTAATTAATGCCAGATGCTAGACGCATCCTTGATCCTTTTATTACCGTCTTCTAGTGCAGCATGGCAAAAATAACTATCCAGTTGAAAAAGTTTAAAAAGCTTTATTTACAAGCTTTATTTGCTCCTAAATTGTGCCTTTTTACACTGATTAAGTCCGGCAGAAATAAACTTACCATTTCATTACAGCCAAAAAGCCGGAAATTAAAGCATGAGTGGCTTTTGACTTTTGACTTCCGCCTTGCGGCACTAGTGTCCGTTTTGAATAAAAGACTCCACCTTTGCTACATCTTCTTTGCTACCAATAATTAAAGGTGTGCGCTGATGTAGTTTTTTCGGTACTACATCCAATATATCCATTAGTCCTGTAGTCGCACGGCCACCTGCTTGCTCAATCAAAAAGGCTAGAGGAGCGGTTTCATAAAGCAAGCGCAATTTACCTTCTGGATTTTGAATTGTGCCTGGGTAGAGAAATACGCCGCCTTGAACTAAAATTCTGTGGATGTCGCTCACCATTGCGCCGCTATAACGAGCGCTGTAGCCTTCTGTGCGGTGAACGTAGCGGATGTATTCTCGAATCGATTCTTCCCACTGCCAGAAGTTTCCTTCATTCACGCTGTAAACGGAACCGTGGTTGGGAATCCGAATATTTTCTTCTGTGAGAATAAATTCTCCTAAGCTGGGATCAAGGACAAAAGAATGAACGCCCTTACCTATACTATAAACCAGCATTGTGCTAGGTCCATAGAGGATGTATCCAGCAGCGAGTTGCTTACGACCGTTGGTCAGGAGGTCAGTTGCCTTATGATCGCTATCAGTTCCTTCTTGTTGGCGAATCGCGAAAATAGAACCCAAGCTGAGATTATTATCAGTGTTAGATGAGCCATCAATTGGGTCATACAGCAAGGTATAGCGACCAATAGGGCAATTTTCCGGGATATAGTAGGGTTTTTCCATTTCCTCAGAAGCTAGGCGACAGACTAAGCCGCTTTGCTTAAAAACTGAGATAAATACATCATTGGCATAGACATCCATCTTTTTGACGGATTCTCCTTGGACATTAACTTCCCCAGTAAATCCGAGAACGCCTTCCATTAAACCAGCGCGACTCATGCGGCGAGCAACTAGTTTGCCTGCAAGGGCGATGCGATTCATCAGCGCACTTAAATCCTGTGCATCTGGGGAAAAACTCTGAAGTTGCTGTAAGACGTGACGGGATAAGGTTGTACAATCACGATCTAAAGCTAAGTCTGTAATTTCATTGATAGACGAGTCTAAGGATTCTGGCGCTTTAGTCATTTTTATGTTCTCCGCAGCCACTAGCTGTTAGTTGGGTTTTAGTCGTATATGGCAACTTATAGTTGCTGCTTCTATCTTAGAAAGGTAATTTGATAACTTAGATGCGACTTTAGATAAACTAAAGAAATGAATTTTCAGTGACTCCTGCACTCAAAGCTTAGATACGTAGTTTACTTCGACTTGTGTGTACACCGTAGAGGGGAGACGAAGCGTAGCTTTGGCTCTTTGGGGTTCTTGTGGTTTGGTAAGTAATCAAGCGGACATGATATCAGTCGTGACGGGAGTCACTTGCGACTTAACGGGAGCCACTTCCGACTTAACAGGAGTCACTTCCGACTTAACGGGAGTCGCTTCCGACTTAACGGGAGCCACTTCAGTCGTGATGTTGCCAAGACAGTTTCTGCATTTAGGGTGAGTTATATGTTGCACCTGCCTATCCCGCCTGAGAATAAATTCTCTTTTCTTATAGCCCAAGTCCACTAAGCGTGGACTACAACCGTTACTTAGTCTTCAATAGATAATAGACTTTAGCTATAAGCCTGGTTGGTGAATTCATTCTGAGGCGTTCGTGGGAACTGGTGCAAGTTGTGAGGTGACGGTTTAACTAATGAGCTGATAATGTGAAATGTGAAGCGATCGCACCACACATAACTAAGCTTATGTTAGTAATTATATTTGGCAGGATGCTGTAACTAATTTAGCTGATCTACGCTGCACTAATTCAGGCGATCGCTGAAGGTACAATCGCCTGAATTAATTTGTTAAAAGCTATTGATTTATCAGAATTTGCCTTTGCGCCAATTGTTGCGCGTTATGACTTATAAAATTGTGGTTTAAAGAATAAAGTGACCGCTTTTAAATGATAAAATGTCTGCCAAAGGATTGCTAGAGTGCTTATTATTCCATTGTGCAGGATTTGGAGCGATCGCCCAAAGGGCAGTGGCAAAGCCAATCGCATTTAAATGTCTCAAACTCCCTTAAGTGTTAAGTTCTGCCCTGTGGCAACTTTTATGTTTAGTTTTGTAAAAACACTGGAATAACCTATTTGCAACTGTTTACCGATTTTAGATTTCGTTCAATAGGTTGATTTTTAACGTTGACTTACTTAAATCAAGCGATAAATCTAATTTTTTCGTTAATTCATTAGCCAAGGTTTTTGTCAAGGGTAATTTAGATACGATTTCCTTGATATCAGAGCCAGGCATCCAGGTAGGAGTAACAGGGTCAACTATAATAGGTACATTCATTATACAGTGGACGTCATCCGGAGCACATTCGCTTCCTCCTACAATTTTTTCAGCCTCCACATCTGTGATGTCTTGCTCAACAATTGATTCAATATAATCTAAATCCAGTATTTTTATTTTCAAGGAATGATGCATTGTAATCACCCAATTGATTGTTTTTCCTTAAAGGTAAAATCACCTCTATTTAATAACCCAAGTTGCAGCAGAAATTTTTCTGCAAATTATGCCATTTCTTCACAAAACTTTATAACTTATGTTGTCCAAACAGCACAAAAAGCCCTGATCATTTCTGTTGTTAAGGGAAATTCATCAAATGACTGAAAATTTACGCGGTTCGTGCTGGCTTTTAAGGCTCATGATTTCTTTAGCTATTAGTGGCGCATACCTCAATGTTGGGGATTGTACCTTTGCTCAAATTACGCCTGATAGCACTTTACCCGATAATTCCACTGTCAAATTAGAGGGGAATACCAGAATTATTGAAGGAGGAACTCAAGCTGGAAGTAATCTTTTCCACAGTTTTGAGCAGTTTTCTGTACCCCCTAACAGTGAGGCTTACTTCAACCACCGTTTAGAAATTCAAAATATCATCAGCCGCGTCACGGGTGGTTCTGCTTCTCTCATTGATGGTCTGATTAGAGCCAATCGTGATGGCTCTGCTAACTTGTTTTTTCTCAATCCCAATGGAATTATTTTTGGGCCTAATGCCCAATTGGATATTAAGGGTTCTTTCATCGCAACTACAGCAAACCGCCTCAAATTTGCAGATGGCGCTCTGTTTAGCGCGTTTCCTCCTCAAAACACACCTCTGCTAACAGTAAATGTTCCCATTGGCTTGCAATTTGAGGGAACAGCAGGAGAGATTCGTGTAGAAGGATCTGGCCTAAAAGTGCAACCTGGTAAAACTTTAGCACTCGTAGGCGGTGATGTAACGTTGCAGGGAGGTGAACGAGCAGCTTTAAATCGACCACAAACGAATCTGGAAGCTCCAGGAGGACGAATTGAACTAGGTAGTGTGGCTGGTATTGGAGAAGTGAGCTTGAACCAGAAAGATAACGATTGGGAATTAGGGTACACCTCTGTCAATAATTTTGGCAATATTCTATTGAAAGATAAAGCATATATTGCTGTTACCAGTGCTGGCGGTGGTGATGTTCAGATTCAGAGCAGTGATTTGGCTCTAACTCAAGGCTCACGGATTTTTGCCGATACAATAGGTACAGATCCTGGTGGAGAGGTGCTTGTCCGCACAACAAAGGCGGTGACTCTCACTGGAGGTTCGCAGATTAAAGCCGATATTTCATCAACAGCACCTGTAACCGGGGGAAATGTAACAATTGAAACTGAACAGTTAAGTATTCAAGGGAACCTCTCATTTATCAGAGCTGGCACCTTGGATACCATCTTCGGTAAGACGGGACAGGGGGGAAATCTCACCGTTAGCGCCTCGGAGTCTGTGGAACTAGCAGGAACAACAAGCGGGTTGTTCACTCAAACTTTAGGTGCTGGAGATGCTGGAAATTTGATAATTGATACCAAACGCTTAAGTGTCCAAAATGGAGCGCGAGTATCAACTTCTACTTCTCTTTTAAGCAAGGGAAAGGGGGGAAATTTGACTATAATTGGTATCGATTCCGTGGAAGTTATTGGTGTTGGTAGCGGCTTGTTCACTCAAACTCAAGGTGCTGGAGATGCTGGAAATTTGACAATTGATACCAAACGCTTAAGTGTCCAAAATGGAGCGCAAATATTAAATCGTAATAATGTTCTTAGTCAAGGAAAGGCAGGAAATTTATTTGTAACTGCTAGTGATTTGGTGGAATTACAAGGAACAGGAATATTATCTGATGGGCAGCAAACCGCTAGCACTTTATCTACTCAGACTGAGAATGCTGAACCTGCTGGTAATTTGACGATTAACACTAGGCAGTTAATTGTAGAAAATGGCGCACAGATAGTTACTGGTACTCTAGGTCAAGGAAAAGGTGGAGACATAAATATTAATGCTTCTGATACCGTTAATATTTTTGGAGTTGGTACAGATGGAACCGCAAGTGGATTATTTTCACGTACCAATAAAGGGGGGCAGGGGGGAAACATCATTATTAATAAGACTAATGCTTTCCGGGTAGCAGATAATGGGGTTGTAGATGCCCGCACTCTAGGTGATGGAAATGCTGGTAATATCACGGTGAACGCGAATACTTTAGAAGCGGTTAATGGTGGCCAAAGCCTTGCTAATGTTGCTTTTCCAGGCAGCAGTGGGCTTGCAGGTAATATCACAGTTAATGCTACTGATAGGGTGACTATATCTGGCAGCGCTACCTTCAAACGGCGTGTCCGAGGAATTGATGGGAACCTTGTTGAGGATGAGTCTGCTAACAGTGGCTTGTTTGTTCGCTCTCAAGGATCAAAGGGTGCAGGCAACCTTCAGGTAAAATCTCCTTTTATTCGTTTAGACAATGGAGGGGAAATCACTGCTGAAACTGCATCCGGTAATGGCGGTAATATTACACTCCATGACCTAGATTTATTGTTACTAAGCGGCAATAGCCAAATATCTGCTACCGCAGGCACAAGTCAACAGGGTGGAGATGGCGGTAATATCACCATTAATGCGCCTGACGGCTTCATCGTCGCCAAACCAAATGAAAACAGCGACATCACCGCCAATGCCTACAACGGCAATGGGGGAATAGTTAAAATCAACGCTACTAAGATTTTCGGTATTGCACCACTGACTAGCGAAGACCTTAGAAGATTGCGCCCTGATGATCCAGACCCGCGTCGACTGCCGACAAATGATATTACAGCAATTTCCCAAACAAGACCTGATTTAAGCGGCATTGTAGATATCAATACCCTCGATGTTGACCCCTATCGAGGATTAATCAACTTACCAGTCGTACTAGTCGATACTCAAATCTCACAAGTCTGTCAAGCACGTACAGCACAAAATCAAAGCAGTTTTACCATCGCCGGACGCGGTGGTTTACCACCCAACCCTAGAACCGAACCCTTGACTCCTGATGCAGTTCAACTCGATTGGGTAACTCTCAACCCAAAGGCTGAAAACCACTCTAGTACAACTGTTTCAACTCAGGCAAATAGTTCGACTCCAGCAACGATTGTGGAAGCACAAGGGTGGGTGAGAAATGCTAAAGGTGAAGTTGTACTCACGGCTGATGCGCCTACAGCTTTGCCTCATAGTTCCTGGCTTACTCCTGCTTCTTGTTTCTAAATAACCAGGTTATACTGTTTCACTTTAAAAACTTACAGTTAAAAAACATTCCATCTCCGGGGTGCAAGGTCTTGCGCCCCTATAAATCTAAAAATAATTTTGGATAATTTATTTTTTGCAAGTCTTGGTGCTCTATTTTATTTGAATCAGCACCTAGGCTGGCTACCTCGTAACCTTGGCTGGAATACAACTGTTGTAGTGGCTTCGCTTAATATTAATAGATAAAAAATCTAACTCCCCAGCAGAGTTTTCTATTAATGTTGGAGTGGGCCAAACTCCCCTTATGCTATGTATAAAACGAGGGATTCGCGTTTTGATTACGGAATTGATGTTCTAGCTGCGATCGCCTTATTTTGTTTCTTAACCAATCTCATCTGCAATGCTAATTGCTGGTTAAAATTATCAATGGAAACACTAATTTCTTCGGGAGTAAAGAACGTGGTAATTGAAGGCACCCCTGGAAACGACTATCTAACTACGATTCAAGCAAACGAGCAAATATACGGCTATGAAGGCGATGACACTCTAATAGGTGGGCCGGATAAAGACTACTTAGTGGGAGGAGGTGGTAATGACATTCTCACTGGTGGTAGTGGTAGAGATACCTTTATCTTGGATTACTCAGGTGGTGGTATTGATACAATTACAGACTTCTCATTTAATAACGATATTGTGAAAATTACTACCCCTATTATCCCTTCTACTAATATAAGTAACTCCAGCTCTAAAGGTTATGAAGGCGATGACATTTTAATAGATAGATCAGGTAAAGACTATTTAATAAAGGGAGTTGGTGATGACATTCTCACTGATGGCAAGGATAGTAACACCTTTCCTTCTATTAAATCTTCTGAGAATGATATTAAAGTTACTAAGTCTAAAACTGATGACATTCTCACTGGTGGCAAGGATAGTAACACCTTTCCTTCTATTAAATCTTCTGAGAATGATATTAAAGTTACTAAGTCTAAAACTAATGCTTTGCCATCAAAAATAGTTCTGAGTGAACTTCAAACGAAAATACCTGTATCAGCAATATTTGGTAGCGGTATCAAACTTCCTAATTATTTAAGCTATGACGGAAGCACTGGCGCTCTATTTTATCAGGATCGGCAATTAGCTTGGCTACCTCCTAACCTTTACTTTCCTAACGATTTAGGACTTACGCAGTGACAGAAAAGCCAAAATAGCAGGTATGGTTTTCAAGACTTCTAATTAGATTTTTCAATTACCTTTTTGCAATGTCTGTCTTTAACAGTGACGCTCCTGCGGATGCTCTTTCCTCTCTACAAGACGCTGTGCGTAGCTTGCTTCTTTGTAGGAAAGTATACGCTACCGCTAAGGCTGCGCTACCAGAGCGACAGAAACCGCCGCTTCGAGTTTTCGCTGCAATAAAATAACTTTCAAGGGTTAGGAGACAAGTTTTGTGAGTTTAAGAAGCTGGTTTGGTAACGGTTGTCACTTAAGGTTGTTGGGCTTAGTGATTCTAGTGGGTGTGATTGGAATAGAAGGAGGCGATCGCACATTTGCTCAGGTGACTCCTGATCCCTCTGTGGGAACTCAAGTGAAGCGAATCGACGACACTACCTTGAATATTACAGAGGGTACAACCGTTGGTAATACAAATTTATTCCATAGTTTCAGCAACTTTAGTGTTCCAAGCGAGGAGACAGTCAATTTCCGTAACGCCCCAAACATCAACAATATTTTGGTACGAGTTACAGGGGGAAATCCCTCTGACATCCAGGGAACACTTCAGGCTCAAGCTAATCTCTTTTTAATAAATCCCAACGGCATCATCTTTGGAGAAAATGCTCTATTAAATATTAACGGTTCATTTATCGGAACAACAGCTAGTGCGATCCAGTTTCCGGGTGGTGGAGAATTTTCCATGACTTCACCCGTCAATCCGCTTAACCCCTTGCTGAGAGTTAATCCTTCTGCATTTCTATTCAATCAAATTGAATCTCAGCCTATTAAGCCGATTCAAGTTAATGAAACAATTCTGTTCGTTCCTGAAAGTCAGAGTTTAGTGTTATTGGGAGGCGATGTGAATTTAGAAGGAGCGATACTGAACGCTCCAGATGGTCGAGTCGAATTAGGAGGATTGGCAGGAGTAGGAACGGTAGGGTTAAATATTGATAACAACAATTTCCGTTTAAGTTTTCCTGATAGTGTAGCGCGAGCAGATGTATCTATTACCAATCTAAGTACAGTAAATGCTAGTGGTGAAGGCGGTGGTGGTATCCAGGTACAAGGCAGGCGCGTTACCTTCGATGATTCAGAGATTGCGGTTAATACCGTAGTCTCAAAATCAGGAGGAACATTAGTGGTAAACGGATCGGAGTCAGTAGAACTCTTGGGAGGAAGCCGTCTGTTGACTGAGACAACAAGCTCTGGAACTGCCGGAGAATTAAGGATTGAAACTGGGCGGTTGATTGTTCAAGATGGTTCGCAGGTTTCAGCTTCCACTTCTTTACAATCTACAGGAGGGGGAGGAACTTTATCTGTCAAGGCAAGGGACTCTATCCAACTAATTGGAACCTCGCGAATTGGAGCTAGTGGCTTGTTTACTGTAACACAAGGCATTGGAAAAGCCGGAGAATTGAAGATTGAAACTGGGCAGTTGATTGTTCAAGATGGAGCGCAGATTTCAGCTAATACTCGTAATCAGGGGGGGGGAGGAACATTGTCTGTTACCGCAGACTCTATCCAACTCATTGGAACCTCGCTAAAAAGTGTCAGTGGCTTATTTGTTGGGACTACAGCTACTGGAGATGCCGGAAACTTAGAGATAGAAACTGGGCAATTGATTGTTCAAAATGGAGCAAGAATTTCAGCTTCCACTTCTGCTGAGTCTACTGGACAGGGGGGAAGCATCATAGTTAAGGCTGGAGAATTAAATGTTTTAAATAACGCTGACATAACTGTGAGCAGTCAAGGCACAAAAAAGGCAGGTGATTTGGAAATCACCGCTCGTTCTATCAAGTTGGATGAGAAAGGTAAGCTCATTGGGCAAGCTAACTCCGGTGATGGTGGCAATATTACGCTGAACCTGCAAGACTTATTGTTACTGGGCCGAAACAGTGAAGTTTCTACCTCAGCAGGCACTGAAGGGGCTGGTGGAAATGGCGGTAATATCACCATTAATGCCCCTGACGGCTTCATCGTCGCCAAACCAAATGAAAACAGCGACATCACCGCCAATGCCTACAATGGCAATGGGGGAATAGTTAAAATCGACGCTACTAAGATTTTTGGAATTGCGCCACTGACTAGCGAAGACCTTAGAAGGTTGCGCCCCGATGATCCAGACCCGCGTCAACTTCCGACAAATGATATTACGGCAATTTCCCAAACAAGACCTGATTTAAGCGGCTTTGTAGATATCAATACCCTCGATGTTGACCCCTATCGAGGATTAATCAGCTTACCAGTCGTACCAGTCGATACTCAAATCTCACAAGTCTGTCAAGCACGTACAGCACAAAATCAAAGCAGTTTTACCATCGCCGGACGCGGTGGCTTACCACCCAACCCTAGAACCGAACCCTTGACTCCTGATGCAGTTCAACTAGATTGGGTAACTCTCAACCCAAAGGCTGAAAACCGCTCTAGTGCACCTGTTTCAACTCAGGCAAATAGTTCGACTCCAGCAACGATTGTGGAAGCGCAAGGATGGGTGAGAAATGCTAAAGGTGAAGTTGTACTCACGGCTGATGCGCCTACAGTTTTGCCTTATAGTTCCTGGCTTACTCCTGTTTCTTGTTTCTAAAAAAAACCAGGTTATACCGTTTTACTTTAATTAATGATATAAATACCTGCGTTAGCATTTAGAAGTTTATCGTGGCGATCGCTAAATCACATCTGAGTATTGTTATGTAAGATCATGGGTACAACGGGCGCTGCTAATGAGTAACCTTAAAAGCCACTTAAATACGGCAAAATCAAGGGAGTAAATTGCCTATGCTGTTAATTTTATTTGGCAGGATGCTGTAATTACTTTAGCTGATATGTGCCCTACTAATTCAGGCGATCGCACCTGAAGTGATAATTAGACTATTTGTTAAAAGCTGTTGGTTTGCTAGAATTTGCCTTTGCGCGAATTGTTGCGCGTTGACTCTTGGAAACTAAACCAAACGAGAAGTGCTGATTTTTTCGTTGGTTTTAACCTTAGTTGTGATCAAGAGTAATTTTAATCTAGATGCGTTTTCTTTGAAGCAAGAAGCCAGGGAGGAGAACCAGGGTCATCCATAGGAGGTACATTCATTCTACAGTGGTAGTCATCAGGAGCACATTCCTCTTTTTTTCCTTCTGATACTATCATTTTTTCAGCTTTCACAGATGTGATGTCCTGCTCAACAATTGATTTACTAGAGTCTAAAACCAGGATTTTTCTTTTCAAGGAATAATGCATAGTAATCATCCAATTGATTGTTGTTCCTTAGAGGTAAAATCTCCTCTATGTAATAACCCAAGTTGCAGAAGAAATTTTTCAGCCAATTATGCCATTTGTTCACAAAACTTTATATTTTATGCTGTCCACATATCATAAAAGTGCCGGATAATTACTGTTCTTAAGAAAAATTGATCCAATGACTGAAAACGTTTTACAATCGCCGGACGCGGCGGCTTACCACCCAGCCCTGGAACCGAACCTCTTTAAAATTGGTATTAGTTTAGAGAAACCGGATTTCTGGGGCACATTAGAGCCAATTGCCTACTAAAACATAAGGTGCCCAGAAATATGGAGCTTTTTCGTTAGCAAAAACTGCTAATTGGGCACGCTGGAGTGCCTCGGCTTTATTCACCCCAGCTTTTAGCTGTCGATAGAACTCACTCATCACATCGGTGGTAGAACGATCATCTATTGACCACAATGTTGCTAGTGTACTGCGTACCCCCGCCCGCATAGCTATCCCAGCTAATCCTAAAGCTGCTCGTTTATCTCCCTCAGCAGTTTGACAAGCACTGAGGACAAGTAATTCAATGTAGTTAGACTTGTTTTTGTCGCTAACTCGCAGTAGATTATCAAATTCTTTAACCTTAATCAGTTTATCCCAGGTGAGAATAAAGGTGTTTTCAGCATCAGAACTAAATTCACCGTGAGTTGCTAGGTGAACCACAGAGAAGGGAACTGTTTGCAACTTGTTTTGCAGGTTAGTTTGGGTAAACTGTTGATTTAACAGTTCTTCACTCTTGGATACCTCAGATTTGATTTCTTTTAATTCTCGTGGGACATTTTGCAATTCGGGAAATTCTCTGCCTTCGACTGGGCGTTTTTCACTGACTCCAGCAGTTAAAGCATTTAGCTGTACCTGTCGCAAAGGTTTGGGATCAAGGAGTTGTAAACCCGGCGTCAAGGCGATCGCATATTTCTCTACCAGATATTTCTCCTGCTGTTTGTCATATAAAACCGCCATCGGAATATTTCGCAACTCACCATCTAGTACAAACACTAAGGTTTCTATTCCATTTTTGGTTAACTCTGCTTGTGCAGGTCGAATTAACCAGTCATATATTTGTTGGGACTGCTGCTTAACTCGAAGAGTCGCAGTGACATTTAGTAAGTTTTTCCTTAGTTCTGCTATTGTGTTTTCTATATCAGCTTGAGCTATTACAGTCTTGTAGTGGCGCAAGTCTTGATTAGGCAACTTGAGGATAATATCTAAGCGATCTGGCAAAATAATCGGATAGATCACTGCTGCTCGTTGGTCTTGTTTGTCAACGACTGGATCAAGTTCCTGCCTAGGATTTAAACAAGCTGACCGAAAGAAGTTATCCAATTCTGCTAATTGCAGAGATTCAATCACATCACGAGCAAGCTTTAGATTGTCTTGATTGATACTCTCTTGGGGCGATCGCGATAGCGTTAGCGATAGCGAAGCGTTAGCGAGTCTTCGAGCGTCAGCGTTAGCGAGTCCTTTTTCAAGGGGAGATGCCAAGGGCGAACGAGCGTTAGCGGTAGCGACGTTAGAAGCGTCTTCAAAAGAAGCGATACTCCCTGAACTTCGTTCCGCTTCTCTAGCAGAGACTGCGCCAACACGAACGTCAGAACGCAACAGCAATTCAACTAACTCTCGATACACTGGTTCAACATTTTCCCTGAAGGAAAACTGAACGTCTGGATTGATGGCTACTAAATCACTACGTAGAGTTTGAAGAGTCTTGTAGGCAAAATTATAGGATTTGATTGCGCCTTTAATATCTCCCTTTTTTTTCAGTATGCGTCCTAGTTGCCATTCCCATTGATAAGCAATATCCGATGCATCAATACTTTGTGCTATGAATAAAGCTTTCTCGGTGAGGTCTTGAGCATCAGAGAACTGTCCGGTTTTTTCATACAACTCACCAAGACTACCTTGAGCATAAGATTCTGCTCGTTGATCTTGTAAGCTTTGCGCCTGCTCGATAGCGGTGGACAATTGCTGGGCAATGTTCAGCCACGAAGGGGTATCTATGCTAGTTTTTTCTTTTAATTTTGTAAGAGTTTGGGCAAACTTGATCCGAGTATATACTGAGGTTCGGCTGGGTGGCAAGCTGCTAATTTCTGACTGAATTTGGGACGACAACGCTAATGTATCTTTATCTTGCTTTTTTTCTAAAAGTAGATTAAGTAAATTTAGGTGAGCCTGGATGCGTGTAATTGAGGTGACAGATGTAGCAGCAGCCTGCTGGTAGTATTTTAAAGCTGCTTCAATATCTTCTTGGGCGCGGGCTGTATTGCCTAAACTAAGTTGAGCCTCAGCGATCGCTTTTGGAGATTGCACTCGCTTTGCCACTTCTAAACTTTTCCCCAATACCAAGCGTGATACGTTTAAATCTCCCACAACTCGGCGAATGTTGCCAAGACTACGCAATCCTGTAGCTACTAGAAGTGAGTCTGGAAGGCTTGTAAGGGTTTGCTGTACTTCGTTTAAAACTTTGTTAGCCTGAAGATAAAGCCCTAAAGCTTGCAATGCTTGTGCAGAGTTAATGCGGTTACGAGTTAATTTAGACCTGTCCCCTATTTTCTGATAAATATCAGCAGCTTTTTGCCAAGTAGTTAAAGCCGCTTCTGCTTGTCCTTGTGCCAGTTGTAACTGCCCTTGCATATCTAGGGCTTGTGCGAGAATTTGCGATTGGTTACCAGAAGTGACCGTCTTTCCCCTTGGGTGTAATAACTTTAAACTTTGGGCGATCGCTTTCTCAGCTTCAGCCCACAAGCCAAGTTGCTGATAAGCTAAACAGAGATTACTCAGTGTCATCGCTTCCTTTAATTCATCCCTAGAGGCTGTGAACGCAGCAGCAGCCTGTTGCAAAACTTTGACCGCTTCAGTAAACTGTCCCGTTTCATATAATGTTTTTCCCTGCTCCACTAAACTTTCTGCTTGGGATGCTTGGCTTTTAACAGTGAGTAGGGAGTAGGGACTAGGGGATTCAGCATTCACCAATTCCCTGTTTTCTGCATTTCCTTGTTTTCCCCACTTCTCTTGCTCGAACAAACTTTGCATGGCAGAGTAGACAACAGGAGGTTTTGCCAAAACAGGGGATAAGGCTATGCATAGAAACGCAGTCAACAGCGCTAGTAGTAAATGATTTAGCCGTTTCATACGCAATTATTAAAGTAGTTTTTTTAGTTTTTATTTTAAGTAGAGACTTTTAGAATAATGGGATAAGTTCACAAGATTTACGCAAAACTAAAACTACACGCTGTAGAGGCAATTGCTTTCTCAAAATGTCATTTGATTTATTCATTTTGGTGTTTTCCGCAAGTGTAAAATCAGTTTCACTTCGTACGCTGCGGTATCTTGCTACAATCCAAGCGTATTGACTTATATACAGCAAGGCTTTTAGCAAATAAATTAACCCTCTCCCTATTCTCCCCTTTTAAGCTACGGTGTACACACAAGTCTTCTAGAGTTGCCCCACAGCCTTTTTATCCCCTCAACCCCCCTTTTTAAGGGGGGCAAAAACCTCTCAAAGTCCTCCAATTTATCGAAGGATTTAGGAGGATCTACTTTGGTTTTGTACAGGGATGTGTGTACACCGTAGCCTTTTAGGAGGGAATAACTCAAGGTAAGTACTAGTACAACGGCGGAAATAAACAACCCATTCAAAATCAACTAAATGCTTACACTGTAATCATTTTGACTTTTGACTTTTGACTTCCGCCTTGCGGTACTAGCTTTCTGAAGTTTCCTGAGAGAACTTCTTATGGATAGTTTTAGTGGATTCCCCATCAGCAGCTACCGTTATGAGATAGTCCATTAAACCATCTGAAAAGGGAAGGCGTAGGTGGAAAGTACCATCGGGTTTGATTTTGACGGCATGGCCACTAATGTTTACGCTTGTATTTGGTTGGGTTGCTCCGTGAATAATCAACTCAGCATCTGCCACAAACCAAAAATCTTCGTGGGAACGACTGAAAACCCGAACATTAGGTGAACGGGCTATGAGTAACCAAGGTAGTTTACCGCCGTAGGCATCGCTATCAGCGATATAGCCAATTTCAACCATGTAGTCGCGATCGCTGACGGGAATGGCCACAAAGCGATCGCGTGCTACCTCTTCACATTCATACTGCTGTACAAGCTGGGGACTTTGATAATTCAAGTCTATTCCAGTGACATCATACAACCGCACTACTAATTGAGAGCCGCCCTGTTGGCGCAGTGCTTCTTTCTGAGCCTTGGAAATGTACCAAGAAACATAAGCCCACTTAGGAGTGCGAGCGGTGATCTGTATTTTGCTTTCTTCTTCACTGATCTCTTCTTCTACATTTAGCAAACCCATAGTTGTTTGGCTTGCTAAGGCGACATTTTCAACGGTGGAATCTGGAAGAACTGGACTGAAGACATGAGCGATCGCTGAACGGGCGATGAACAACCAGCGATTACCATCAGCAACATAGCCAATTTCAGCTATATAAGCGCGATCGCTGATGGGAATTTCCACAAAGCGATCGTGTGCTGTCTCGTCACATTCATACTGCTGGACAAGCTGGGGACTTTGATAACTCAAGTCTATTCCAGTGACATCATACAACCGCACTACCAATTGAGAGCCGCCCTGTTGGCGCAGTGCTGCTTTCTTGGTTTCGGAAATTTCCCAAGAGACATCAGCCCATTGAGAAGTGTGAGGTGTGAGGACAATACTGCTTTCTTCTTCACTGATCTCTTCTTCTACATCCCAGTCAATATCTGTTTCACCAGCAATCGGCATATCATCAACTATGCGATCTGCAAAAAATGCACTGAAGACACGAATAATTGCTGAACGGGCGATGAATAACCAGCGTTGTTTACCGCCGTAGGCATCGCCATCAGCGACATAGCCAATTTCAGCTATGTAATTGCGATCGCTGATGGGAATTTCTACAAAGCGATCGTGTGCTGTCTCGTCACATTCATACTGCTGGACAAGCTGGGGACTTTGATAACTCAAGTCTATTCCGGTGACATCATACAGCCGCACTACCAATTGAGAGCCGCCCTGTTGGCGTAGCGCTGCTTTCTTGGCTTCGGAAATCTCCCAAGAGACATGAGCCGATGTAGAAGTATGTGGTGTGAAGACAATACTGCTCTCTTCTTCTACATCTACTAAGTCAATAGCTGTTTCGGCCGTAATGGGTACATTGTCAACCGCAGTATCAGTTTGTTCTTTGGCATCTGATGCAGAAATAGTAGCCCAGCCTGCAATCCCTGCGCCTGCTGCTACAGTGGCAAAATCTGTGGAGTCAATAGCTGTTTCGTCCGCAATGGCTATATTGTCAACTGTAGTATCGGTTTGTTCTTCGGCATCTGATGCAGAAATAGTAGCCCAGGTTCCAATCCCTGTACCTGCTGCTAAAGCAGCGGCAAAATCTGTAGAGTCAGTTTCGGCAATACTTTCCTCAACAGTAGGCTCTGCTTGAGATTCTTCTTCTGGCAAATTTACTGTGGGTTCAGCTGCGTCCGCTACCACATTCAATACATCTTCTGGCAATTCTGGGAAATCCGGCGCTGAGGATGTTTGTGCAGCCGGGGGTTCTACATCGGCTGCCACTTCGTCAGACTCTGGTAAGGTTACTTCATCTACTGAGTCTACATCTTCAGTTGAGGTAATACTCTCTAGCCAGTTCAATTCTGCCTGAAGTTCATCATCTATCTGATCTTCACTAACTTCTGTATCCCAATATCCAAATTTAGATGTTATTTCTGTTACATCTGGTAATTCCGTGAGTGGGGTTTTCTCCTCAGATAAAGGCAGTTCCACATCAGATGCCTCTTCTGGAATATTAGCCAGGTGAGGATATGAAGTATTGACTACAGCTGCTGGGGCTTCTATGTCCCATGCAATTTCATCAGAATCAGACTCAGGATTGTTCGTTTCCGTATAATTGTTTAGCTCAACTGTCTCATCAATGGCATCTGTTTCTGTTTCTTTGTTGGTAAAAGCAGACCAGCTAGCCGCCCCGATGCCGGTTGCCAGAGCTGCACCATTGGTTAAAGCTGCGGCTCCCAATTTGTTATTTTCTGAGCCATTAGCTACACCTGATGTTGTGCCTTGATAGGAGTTAGAAGTACCATTAGTTCCCTCTTGTACTAAATTTGATGTCCCTTGAGTAGCATTTTCCGTCAGGTCAGATTGTGTTTGAGCATAGATGTTGAAAGGAGTGCGCTCAGGACTTTCTGGCTCTTGGAACTGCTGCACTGGCTGCTCCTCATGCATTGCTCCGTTAATGGAGGGATCTGTGCTGGCGTTGAGCGCCGCCATTTTTCCATCTTCTGTATTGGGTGGATGAGGATCTGATTCTGGTAAATTGTCTGTTTTCTCTGTGGGCGATAGGCGTTTTCCCCAAATCCACCATCCAAACGATCCAACTACAGTTACAAAAAACAAAGGTAGGAGCAACCAAAATGGTGCTTCTCTATTTACAATTGGACTGGTTTGTGCAGTAGCAGGAGCCACAAATGGCTGTTCGCCAAATGCAGAAGTAGTTGCACCAGGGGAAGGCGTAGCATCAGGTGTCGTCTGGACATCAGGGGAAGCTGTAACAGCAGGTTGTAATACGCTAGTTGCGATCGCCTCAGCTTCAGCCGTTCTACCTTGTTCTATAGCTTGCTGTCCTGAAGTTACAAGGGTAAAGCCGAGAAAATCTACTGTGCTTAAACTCGGATTTTTTTTGTAAGCGTAAACTAAAGGTTGCGAGAAGGGATATTTCTCATCATCTGGTAAGGCTTGATGTAATTGCAGAACTCGCACACCTTGCAACTTCGACACCTGATTAGCCAAGACATAGCTAATACCATCTTTGCCTAGTTGTTTGATGATTTCTGCGGTATTTTGCTCACTCAGTTGAGTAGCATTGGCCCCTGTAGCAAATTCGGCATTCTTGAAGGCTGGATAAGTACGAAAAGTATTGCGAGTCTCACTCGTGTTAGGGTGATCGATAAACCGAATCTTCTTTGAAGGCCCTCCCAGTTGTGACCAATTTGTAATTTGTCCTCGAAAAATGCGGGCGAATTGCCTACTGGTTAAGCTTTGCTTGAAAGGATTATCAGCACCAACCACGATCGCAATCTTCTCACGGTAAAAGCGAACTTGCTCTAGTCCTTGGGCTTTTTCTTCTGGTGTTAATCCACGCCCCATTGCTACTATGTCAATTTTGCCATCTAGCAAGTTTTTCAGTGCTGTATCAGTGCCGTTAGTAGCAATTTCAACCTTTTTGTCAGAAAACTGTTTTTCAAAACTTTCTTTCAAGCTTTGGTTAATTGCGCCCAAGCTACTTGAACCATCAATCCTTACTGTCGTTTCATTTTGCAATGTTTGCGACAGTGTAAAAGCAGGAGAATCAGGTTTAGATTGTGCCAGCATCGGTTCTGACATCAGTAGATTTGCTGCCATAGGGGTTGTAGCTAAGGCAAGCCATAATACCAGTCTAACTATCGAAATATCTTTTTTTTCTTGTTGCCACATAAGCCCCTTATTAAAGTAAAAAATAGAAAGCCTGCCAATCCTAAATCGCGATCTTTTTAAGGATTATGGAGGAGACGCGCTAATTATACATCTGAGTTATCTTTACTTCTAAGTTCCTTCAACGCACTTGTATCGAACTATACCTTGTATTAGCTTGTATAGCATGATAATTTATACTCTGATTGCTAGAGTCTGTTTACTATAAAATGTTCTAATTTATATTGCAACTTATACCAAGTTTGTAGCTTATGGCCACAATTATGAATTATTGAATTACTAAAACTGGTAAAGTGCAGTAAATTCAATATTATTTAACAATATTATTTTCAGTAGTGTTGAGTACTGAGTGTCCTGTTGTGTTAAGTAAGTCCTAATTTTTCAGCATTCATCAGAATCTACTACATTTTCGAGATAACAATGACAATCTGGCTTATCAATCAGTGACTCCACCAAGGCATTTAAGGCAGTAGCAGCTAAAGCGCCACCTCCCAAAGTCCCTGCGACTGTAATAAAAGGTATCTCTTGTTGCATCAGTTGTCGCTTGGCTGCGGGAGCATGGCTAAAGCCAATGGGCATTCCGATTACTAATGCAGGCTGAATTTTCTGGTTAGCAATGGCTTCACAAACTTCTACAAGTACTGAGGGAGCATAACCAACTACCAGCACACAACCCTTGCTTACTTGCAGCAATTTTTCTCGCCATTCTCGATGTTGCCAAAAAGCAACTTCTGCCTCTGTGGCAGTGGTAATATGGGGATTATCGATCAAGGTTGCAATGTGGCATCCCAAGTGAAGTAATCGGGTTTGATCTAAAGCAGCAGCAACCGTTTGGGTATCGACAACAATTTGACAACCAGAAGATAAAGCTTCTCGACTAGCTGCGATCGCACCTCGGCTCAACTTGATAAAGGAAACCAAACTGACATCGCCACAAGCCAAAACCAATTGAGAAATTAAGTGTTGTTCAATTTCCGAACGGTGAGACAAATCAGGTAGTAAGCGTTGTAACGATTCTGAAAAAGCTTCCGAGTGGGTATGAATTTTGGCATCCAAGCCACTCCACAGATTTTCCAATCCCCCCAATCCAGCTTGAGTTTCGACATCGAGTAACTTAAGTTGTGCTAAAACTTCCGCCTGCATAATTTGACAATGGCGATCGCGCCCCAATAATCCTTCTAATGCTGATGCCGTTTGTCGCAGTTGAGAAATTTGTTGCATCACTGCGCGATATTGCTGCTGGAGTTGTCCCATGAGATTAACAGTTGTGTCGGCTTCTGGTTCCACCTCTAAAATATTGCGGATATGGTTTAGCTGAAACCCTTGCTGCTTGAGTGCTACAATCCGTTGCAACCTGAGAACATCTTTTTTAGTGTAGAGACGGTAATTGCTGTGCGATCGCACTGGTTGCGGTAACAGTCCTAATTGATGGTAATGGCGCACCATGCGCGGAGTTAAACCGCCTCCTACTGCATCGGTAAGTTCTTTAATAGTTAAGCAACCAGCATTCATGATTCACTCCAGCAACGGTAAAATTCTTTGTAATTCTCCACAAGCCGCCTGGAGAGATGGCGGTGCATTTTCACCCAAACTTTGGTAACACTGATTTACCAAGTTTTCTACATAGGGTTTACAATCTGTACTCTACGCCTATTCATAAAGCCAACCCCGCGCAATCAGTTCTGAAATGGGTAATCTAGTATTTTCAGCAACTTCATTACTAATTTTTTTCACTCGTACAGGTGCATTACTTTGACACTCAAACCAATAACCTATAGGTGAAGCTAGAAGATAATTAATTAATACAGGATGATGAGAAATTAGCAAAGCTTGTAATTTTCCTTCACTACAAAAATCATATAGTTGAACTAGCCAAGGCTGAATTTCCGGCAGTGCTAAAAAATTTTCTGGTTCATCTATACACAGTGTGTAATCTTCAGACTGAGTACAATACAGAAGCGTATAAAGAGCAATTAGCACTTTTTGTCCATCAGATAATTCACTCAAACGATAATCAATAATATTTCTTCTGTTTTCACCTGTTGCGAATCGCAATTTTAGAGTTATATATTTTTCGCCGAACTGTTCAAATTTAAAACTTACAAAACCTTCTAACACATTTTGTAGAATTTTCATAAGTTCAAAAACTTTTCCTTGATCTTGTGAAATATAACGATACCAGGAAACAAAATTTGTCATGTTAGAATTTAGACTTATTTCTTCCTTAATACTGCCATCACTCATAAGGCTGGGGAGAATTTGTACAATAATGATTTGCTGCATTCGTTTTTTGAACCACGCTAGCTTCGTACTATTAGTATCGACTGAAAATAACGATACCAGAGAACTCAAAACTGAAAATGCTGAATAGAAAGAAATTTTCGCTAATTCAGAAGTATCTTCTCGAAAAATTTGGACTTCATCTTCCTCAAATTTTATCAAAACTTGATTATTAAACCAGAGACGCTCATATTCAACATGACTCTTATCTTGATTATGTTTAATAGCCAATTCATATTTATAATTACCACTATTCCCGGCAATTTCTAGCTCAAAACGCTGATTTTGTAAAGTCTGCCAGCGAGTACAGTCAGTAGATTCAAAAATTTCTTCTAGGTTTTCACCACCACTTATAAAAGTTTGAATTTTCCGTAAGACTTCAAATACAGTTGATTTACCTGTGCCATTACCACCAAGAAACAGGTTAATTGAGTCAAAATTCATCTCGAAATTTACCAAGCCGCGAAAGTTATCAATATATATTCGCTTTAGCATGATTTTTTCCTCCTAGTGCAATTTTAAAGCTAACAGTTAAATCGTCCCATTTACCCATATACCGCTTTTGAAAAATGCTCCTAGAACATAGATAAAAATTTAACTCTGCGTACCTTTGCGCTTCCCTCAGCGCCCCTTTGCGTTTCAAAATCATTATAAACCTTGACATTAACATTAATGTCAAGGTTTAGCGTAAGAGAGTCCCCGTTAATTCACCTCTCATGCTCTACCCCCAACGTTTTAGCCAATTCACCAGAGAACACGCAGATACTGTAGCCGCCCTTTTGTGTGGATTCCTATTATTTCTCGGATGGTTCGCCTTACATCTTGGCGCTTTGGGATTGGCATTCCTGCTGCTACCTGCTGCCTATGTAATTGGTGGTTACGAAAGTGCGCGGGAAGGATTGACTACCCTCTTCAAAGAAAAAGAACTCGATGTAGATTTGCTGATGATTGTGGCGGCTATTGGTGCTGCTAGTCTCGGCTTATGGCGAAGAGAATATCATCTAATTATTGATGGGGCAATTTTGATTCTTATCTTTGCCATCAGTGGCGCACTAGAAGGCTATGCCATGCAGCGAACTGAGCGGAGTATCAGGAGTTTGATGAGTTTGACACCAGATACAGCAAGGGTTTTGCTTCAGGGAAAAGAAGAGGAAATTCCTATCAGTCAGCTAAAGGTGGGTGATGAAATTGTCGTCAAACCTGGAGAGCTAATTCCTACTGATGGGATAATTTTATCTGGATACAGCACTCTCAATCAAGCTGCAATTACAGGCGAGTCTTTACCTGTAGAGAAAACAGTGGGTGCAGAAGTATTTGCCGGCACACTCAACGGCTATGGTGCATTGCAGATTAAGGTACACAAACCAGCCCAAAGCAGCTTGATTCAGCGTGTGATTCGCTTGGTAGAACAGGCACAAACAGAAGCACCGCCTTCGCAAGAGTTTATCGATCGCTTTGAAAAAGGATATGCCAAAGTAATTGTAGTAGCCGGGATATTACTGGCAACTTTACCGCCATTTCTTTGGGGATGGGATTGGGAAACAACAATTTATCGGGCGCTTACTTTCCTGGTGGTAGCTTCTCCCTGTGCGCTGATGGCTGCAATAATGCCCACGCTGCTTTCAGGAATCGCCAATGGTGCAAGACAAGGGATTTTGTTTAAAAATGGGGCGCAGTTGGAGAAAATTGGCAAAGTCCGAGCGATCGCATTTGATAAAACTGGTACTCTGACAACAGGACAGGTGCAAGTGTTTCAAGTAATCCCAGTTGGTGAATACACCCAACAAGATGTATTAAAAGCCGCCGCTAGTGTGGAATCCTATTCAGAGCATCCCATCGGTAAGGCAATTGTGCAGGCGGCTGGTGAAACAGTTCGAGTCTTCTCTGCGAGACGCTCCGCGTTGGCGAAGCCTCTCGCAGAGAAGGCGGTTCCCGTCGAGTCGAAACTGTTGAACCCGAAGGGTGATTTGGATTTGGTTGGTGCAATCCAAGTACAAGCCATACCTGGACAAGGAATTGTGGGAATTACCCAAGAACAACAGGTAATTGTGGGGAATGCCGTTTTTGTGCAAAAGTATGTAACAAATTTACCTGAAGAATTGCGAGAAATGGCTCAATTTTTGGAGCAAGAAGGTAAAACTGTGGTTTGGGTAGCACAGGGAAATATAGCAGAAGTGATGGGTGTAATTGCGATCGCAGATGAAGTAAGATCGCAAGCAGCCGCAACTATTACCCGGTTAAAGAAAATGGGAATTGAACAAATTGTCATGTTAACTGGGGATAATCAGGAAACTGCTCACAGTGTTGCCAAAGCAGTAGGAATTGATCGGGTATATGCTCAACTTTTACCAGAAGATAAACTAGATGTTATCCGCCGTCTACAGGAAAAGTATCAAACTGTAGCAATGGTAGGCGATGGGATTAATGATGCACCAGCCCTAGCGCAAGCATCTATAGGTATAGCGATGGGTGTATCTGGTAGCGATGTGGCATTAGAAACCGCAGATATAGTACTGATGGCAGACAAGTTAGAAAAAATTGCCGTGGCGATGCATTTGGGAAGGCGATCGCAATCCATAGTCAAACAAAATATAGTCGTAGCGTTGGGTTTCATTATGTTGCTTTTGGTGGGCAACTTTCTAGGAAATATTAACCTACCCATCGGCGTGATTGGACATGAAGGTTCTACAGTATTAGTTACTCTCAGTGGTCTAAGATTGCTGAAATAAACCACTTTTGTCTCTTTTCTCTGTGTTCTCTGCGGTTTGTTAAAATATAAACCTCTTGTTTGCGATCGCTACTGTAGTCGCACATAAACTTAATACAAGGACATTCGCATGATTCCAGTGCCCCGTATGCAGTGTCAGCATCATCGCACAATGCTGCACATATCCCTAAAACTTTGTTAACGGTAATAAATAGTAAAAAATATCCCCCCTTTTTTAAGGGGGGTTGGGGGGTATCTTCGTTCGATAAACAAGCTAACCGAACTGTATCTAAACGACAGAGAACAATTAATTACAAATTACGAATTAATCCTCAGTTTTTGCTGAATATGCAACAGTTTTACCATCCAATGACATATCTTCTGTTTGCAGTTCTTGATGCCGATTTGGTTTGATAAAGCGCTCTGTCGCCGTCTTAATAACGATATACACAATTGGTACTACAAACAAACTCAAGAAAGTCGCAATTAACATTCCACCAAAAACTGCTGTTCCCAAAGATTGGCGACTACCTGCACCAGCACCTGTAGAATTAGCCAAGGGGTAAATTCCTAAAAGAGTAGAAAAGCCAGTCATCAAAATTGGACGTAACCGTTCTTGTGAAGCTTCAATTACTGCTTTAGTCATCGAAAGACCTTGATCTCGCAATTGGTTAGCAAACTCCACAATTAGAATAGCGTTCTTACTAGCCAAACCAATCAACATTACTAGACCAATTTGACAGTAAACATCATTAGAAAAACCCCGTAACGATTGAGCTACAAGCGCTCCAAAAATAGCTAAGGGAACTGATAACAGAATGATAAAGGGATCAATGTAGTTTTCGTATTGAGCAGCTAGTACCAAAAATACAAATACCAATCCTAATCCAAAGATCAGGGGTGCTAAACTACCAGAATCTATTTCTTCTAATGCAGTCCCTGACCATTCATAGCCATAACCTGCTGGTAAAACTTCTTTAGCAACTTGTTCCATTGCTTTAATTGCGTCTCCCGAACTAGAGCCAGGGGCGGCGGCACCATTAATTTCAATTGAGCGGAACAGATTGTAATGATTGATAGTTTGCGCTCCCACAGTCTCAGTAACTGTGACTAAGTTACTCAAAGGAATCATTTGATTCTTTTGAGAACGAACGTATAGTTTACCAATATCTTTTGGGTTAGAACGAAACTGCTGATCTGCCTGGAGATACACGCGATAATTGCGCTGCTGGAGATTAAAATCATTTACATATTGCGATCCCAAAGCAGTTTGTAAAGTACTGAAGACATCATCGATAGAAACTTGCAATGATTTGGCTTTATTGCGGTCTACTTCCACAAGCAATTGTGGTGTATCTGCGGCAAAGGTACTAAATACAGCTTGTAATCCTGGTGTTTGATTAGCTTTACCTAGCAACTTACCCATCGATTGCACTAAATTTTCTAAGCCACTGCTACCTCTGCGGTCTTGCAGTTGAAAGACAAAGCCGCCAAAGTTGCCTAAACCTTGAATTGGGGGCGGGTTCACAGGGAAAACTCTGGCTTCTGGGATTGCCATCAACTTCCCTTGCAAGCTGCCAATAATCGCCTGTACTGATTGATCGGGTTTTGAGCGCTCATCCCATGATTTTAAAGTGGTAAATATGATGCCGCTATTGGCGGTGCTACCACTAAAACCAAATCCTCCGATCGCAAAAGTCCCCACTACTTCAGGAATTTGCAGAATTTCTTTTTCTACCTGTGCAATCACATCGCTGGTATATTGCAACGAAACCCCTTGCGGCCCTTGGATAATTGTGATGAAGTAACCTTCGTCTTCATCGGGTAGAAAAGCTGTCGGTACTGTCATGTACAGCCAAGCAGTCATTCCCAAGGAAACAATAAACAACCCAATCACAATACCTTTGATGCGTGCGAGAAAGGTAAGCGATCGCTTATAACTATGCTGTAACCAGTCGAGAAAGCGATTTATCTGGCCAAAAATCCAACCCAGCCAGCCTGAAGGTCTTTGTCCTTGACGCAGCAACACCCCACACAAAGAAGGTATCAGAGTCAAAGCCAAAAAAGTCGAAATCCCAATGGAAAAGGCGATAGTCAGCGCAAATTGCCGATAAAGTGCGCCTGTGGTTCCCGGAAAGAACGCCACTGGTATGAACACCGCCATCAATACTAGTGAAGTGGCAATAACCGCGCCAAACAGTTCCCTCATTGATTCACTAGCGGCTCGGCGAGGACTAATTCCTTTATCCTGAATAAAACGGCTGATTTGCTCTACTACAATGATCGCATCATCTACCACCATCCCTGATGCTAAAGTCAGACCAAACAAAGTCAAACTATTAATCGAAAAGTTAAAAACTTTGACGAAGGCAAATATCCCAATGAAGGAAAGCGGAATACTAATTGCGGGAATTAAAGTAGTTCGCCAGTCCTGCAAAAACACAAAAATTACAATTACAACCAGCACCACCGATTCAATCAGGCTCTTAAGCACTTCTGCCATCGACTCTTCGACAAACGATGTCGTGTCAAAAGCTACCTGATATTTCATGCCTGGGGGAAAACTTGGAGCCAATCGCGCAATTTCGGCTTTGACTCCCTTGGCTACATCCAAGGCATTACTACCAGGAATCTGATAAATCCCTAAACCGACAGCATCTTTAGCACGAAATCGTAGAAATGAACTGTAGTTTTCTGCACCCAGTTCTGCTCTACCGACATCTTTGAGCTTGACTAATGTGCCATCATCTCCAGTTTTAAGGACAATTTCTTCAAATTCTGATGGTTCTGCTAATCGGCTAGCAGCACGCACATCAAGTTGATACCTTTGTCCTTCAGGAGCCGGTTCTTGTCCAATTCTCCCTGCACCAACTTGCAAGTTTTGTTCAGATAAAGCATTCGCTACATCCTTGGTCGTTAGCCCCCGATTAGCAAGGCGAGTTGGATCTAGCCACAGGCGCATTGCATAGCGGCGTTCGCCAAAAATTTGAACGTTGCTCACACCTTTGACTCTTTTTAGGGCATCTGCTAAATAAAGGTCGGCATAGTTACTTAAGAATGTATTATCGTACTCTTTATTTTCAGCGAATAAACCAATCGCTAAGAGGATGTTACTAGATTCTTTCGATACTCGCACTCCCGTGCGCTGTACAGAATCTGGTAGTTGTGGTTGGGCAACAGAAACACGATTTTGCACATCCACAGCCGCAATATCTTTATCACGCGATGAATCGAAGGTGGCTGTAATGGTACTAGTACCATCGTTACTGCTGCTGGAAGTGAGATATCTTAGTCCCTCAACCCCATTGATTTGCCTTTCTAAGATATTTGTCACTCCGCTTTCTACGACTTCGGCACTAGCTCCGCTGTAGTTGGAAGTTACAGTAATTTGGGTGGGACTAATTTCTGGGAATCTTGCGATCGGTAGTGAGGGAATACTGATTAATCCTACTAAAAGGATAACGATCGCGCAGACCGATGCAAAAATTGGTCGCTTAATAAAGAAATCAACAAACATAATTTAAAAATTGGGAATTGGGAATTGGGAATTGGGAACTGGGCATTGGGAATTGGGCATTGGGAACTGGGCATTATCTTCCTTGTCTGACTCATCTCCCCCTGCTCCCTACCCCCTTCAGCTAAGGCTTCTGAATACTACCCACTTGTTCCGGTGCTGGAGTGATGGGAGCGCCATTAGTTAGGTTGAGAATACCAGAAATAACAATTTTGTCTCCAGCTTTTAGTCCTTCGATAACTTGATAATTATTCCCCTCAATAGCTCCCAATTTCACAGGTTTTTGTTGAGCAACTAAAGATGGCGCTCCAGCTTTCTTTTCTGTTGGCGCTTCAGCTTTTTTTTCTGCTGGCGCTTCAGCTTTCTTTTCTGTTGGTGCTTGAGCCACAAATACAAAAGTTTCCCCACCCAGGCGAGATATTGCTGTAACTGGGATTAAAATTCCTGGACGTTCGTTCCAAATTACTTTGGTTTGCACTGTCTGGCGATTGACCAATTGACTTCTAGAATTACCAAAGTTGGCTTTAACTAAAACTGTCTGTGAATCTGAACTTGCATCTGGAGAAATGAAACTCAGTTTACCCCTTGCTGTGGGTTTGCCTTGGGCGTTCAGCATTTGCACTGGTAATCCCAAGCGTAGCTTTTTGGCTTCTTCTAGGGGAACGGAAATATTCAGTTCTAAAGAGTCATTTCTAGTTAATGTAGTGAGCTGATCTGCTCTTTCTACAAAATCTCCCACCTTTGCTGGAATATCACCAACAATACCAGTGAAAGGTGCCAGAACTTTTGTGTATTGCAGTTGGACTTGGGCAACTTGGACTTCAGCAGCTGCTTGACTTACTTGCGATCGCGCTTGGGCAATTTCTTCTGGGCGGGAACCATTTTCTAGTTGCCTTAACTTTTGTTTCTGTTGTTCTAAGGCTCCAGCTAGCTCATTGACATTAGAAGTTCTGCTTTGGCGGAATTGGTCTAGGCGTTTCTGAGCTACGACAAGGTCAGCTTCAGCACTTTGCTGTTCTTTGACATATCCTTCTAGAGTATCTTGAGAGACTGCGCCTTCTTTTCTCAATTGTGCATATCGTTTTGCTCGTGACTGTGCTAGTTCCACATCAGATTTAGCTGATTGAATTTGAGCCTCAGCCTGAGCAATTTCTTCTGGTTGCGATCCTGATTGGGCATCTCTAAAACGGGCTTGGGCTTGAACCAACTCCGCTCTAGCTTGGGCAATTTCTTCTTTTCGTGTACCCGCTTTAAGTTCAGCAAGACGTGCTTGAGCTTGTTCTAGTCCAGCTTTTGCTTTTAATAATTGTGCTTGGGCATCATCACTTTCCAGACTAACAATAACTTGCCCTTGTTGAACACGGTTACCCTCTTGAATAAAAATCTGAGTAACTCGTCCTTCAATCTGTGGCTTGATAATTACCGCACTTGGAGCCTCTAAGGAGCCAATAAACTCGGAACTCTCCTGCACAGTTTCAGTTTGCACAGTTGCTAGTTTGACGGGAATTGCCATCGGTTGACCAGCCCCTGGCCCACTTGGCGGTGCATTACTAACATTACTAGTTTGCCACCAGCGCCAACCAAAACCAACACCTGCAATTAACAAGATAATGCCTAATATGAGGGACCAACGCCGCTTTTCAGGTGGCTTAGGCGATCGCTCTAGTTTTGGGAGAGACTCTTGGCTAGAATCATTAACAGCAGAGTGTTCTATTTCAACAGGCAGGTGAGAATCAGGGAACTCAGAATGGGACATCTTCGGTTTCTCGTCTTGTGGATTTAGACTTGGGCAATCTACTCTTTGCTAAAAAAGCATTGTTTGAATAGTTTTTAGCCCTGTTTTCTTGATGTTGGTGACAAATATTAATTTAAGTATTGGGGCGATCGCTCATGTTGTGTAGCACTTAAAACGAGCCAATGTTTTCTAGCACACTATGGTTATTTTGTACATTCCTTGGCTCCTAGCAATTTTTTAAAGTGTAATTTATAAAACTTTTTTAGTCAGCACAAATCCAGGACTCTAGCTCAAAGAAAAAACACGGTTTATCTTGTTGCAGGCAAATTAACAGAACATCCTGCCTCTTTCAATGGCAAAGTGCTAATACCGCGCACAAATAAATTGATACAAGTTTCGATGTAGCATTCACGACTGTATTCTAGTGTGCTAGGGATATCGCTAAAACGCAGGATACCGTGAAGTAACATACCCGTGAAACTATCCACAGATGCTTTCAAATCTATGTCTGAAGACACCGTGCCCTTCTCTTGACTTTTCTGCAAGTACACAACCAGCTGTTCGCGCAATGATTTGTTAGTTTCGTATAAGACCAGACGGGCCGCCTGGGGATGTCGCTTCGCTTCCCCAATAAATGTCCGAATCAGGTCTTCATGCTCCTCCATGATCTGGTTGCAAAGCCTTGCATAATTCTTGAGGTCAATATATAGGTCTTGAGTCCAGTTGTCTTGATGGGCTAAAGCTTCTGTCTGTAAAGCGTAGGCGTAGCCCGCCGTTGGCGTTCGCGTTAGCGTCTCTGAAAGAGAAGCCTCTCCAAGAGTTGGCATCGCTTCGGTAATCACAGCAGCTAGTAGTTGCTCTTTGCTCTGGAAATGACGAAATAAAGTTACCTCATTGACCGCAGCAACGCGAGCAATTTCTCGCGTTGTAGCTCCAGCTAAACCAGCCGTTGCAAACACTTTAGTTGCTGCCTTTATCAAGCGTGCATGGGTTCGTGCCGTCCTTGATACTGAGTTTTCCATAAGTGTTTGCAAGTGCTTGCTTGCATTATAACCACATAAAAGGCGAGATTAGTATAAATTACAGATCAGTTTATCGCTCTTAAGTTATAGTGAATACTGATCTTAGGGAAGAGAAGAGTATGGAGCAATGCCAACTCTTGGAGAGGCTTGTCTGCGACACCCCCCCGCCAACGGCAGGCTACGCCTACGCTGTTAGTTCAGCTTAATTAAGCAAGGTTGCAAGTTTCATCGAGTTATCCTCACCAAGAACGACGTGTAATCAATCAGTGTTCTCTACATTCCTATTTTTTAGCAATCTTAACTTCCTACACTTAGGTCACCCGATCGGTTGATTGTTAACTCACCCATTTGGGTGATTTAATTTTTTCTAATTAGGGTTTTGTTTTCACAATAGCTAATTAAGAGAGCATCCCATTTTGGTAATAAAAATTCTCAGTCTCCAGCTATGTTCAACCATCGACAACTGATTTCTTGGAATTCAATTTCGGCAAGATACGCACAGTTGATTTTCGATTAGTAACAACATGAGAAAGCAGCCCTTCATATCGGTCAAGTGCTTGCTCCAAAGAATAGTTTTCTTCGGCAAACTGTCTTCCTGCGTTACCTAACCTTGCCCCTAGAGTAGGATTAGCATATAAATCATGCACCGCAGCAGCCATTGCATCGGGTGATTCTGGCTTCACAATTATCCCACCCCCACTGAGTTGAATTGCTTTTGCAGCAGTACCACTAGGAGGAACTGAACCCACAATCGGGCGACCACTTGCCAACAGTAGTGGTATTTTTGAAGGCATATTGAACGAAATCACATTGCGCTTTTGCACAATCAACCCTACATCAGCAGCTGCTAGCATTTCGGGTAGTTTTTCTCGCGGCTGCAACGGTAGCAGCAAAACATTATCTGCTCCATTTACAAGACAATATTCCTGCAACCTCTGCAATGCTATTGATTCACCAACGATGACAAAGACAATATCCCTAATATGACGTAAGCAAACTGCTGCTTCTATTACTGTTTCTAAACCTTGCGTTAGAGCAATGTTGCCCGAATAAAGGACTACAAATTTTCCATCAAGTTGATGGCTAGATATCCAGGAATTCTTCTGTTTTGGTAAAGGGCAGATGAAATTTACATTCACCCAATTAGGAATACAAACGATTTTATTAACAGGTACTCCTTTATTCACTAAATTTTCCCGAAACCCATCGGCAATGACAGTAATAGTGTGTGCAGTTCGATACCCAAATTTCTCTAAGGCTGCAAGAGTTCGGATCATCCACTTGTTTTTCAATAGCCCGATACGTACGGCAGCGTCTGGTAAAATATCTTGCACATTTAGAACTACTGGACAGTTGTATAACCAACTAAATATTGTTGCTGGTAAAATAGCTAAAAGAGGCGGAACTGTTAAGATAATCGCATCAGGGCGTCGGCCTTTAAAGGCTTGGGGTAAGCTCGTGAAAACAAAACTTAACTCTAATAATAGCCGATCTACTAAGTTAGGTTTAGACTTAATTCGGAGATAACTTCGTTGAATAGTGACACCATTTTTTTGCTCAGTAACGTACCATTTACCCCGATACTCATCGTAAATTTTACGCTCAGGATAGTTGGGCATTCCGGTAATCACCCGCACTTCATGACCTCGCTTTACTAATCCTTCTGCCAATTCAGTCATTAAGGGAGCAATTCCAATCGGCTCTGGATGATAGTTGTAAGAATATATCAGAATGTGCATAGGCTATTTATAAATTTGGTGAAGACAGCCTGAGATAAGCGCATTTATTGCTAATTTCAGCAGGGACTGCTACTTTAATTATTTAATTTAGATTGTGATTAAATTTTAATTTTTTAAAATCACAATTTTGATAAGCACTACTTAGAATTTTCTAGATAGATTTTAACAGTTATTAGTTCTCAAATATTCATTTTTCTGCCTGGATAAATTCCCTTAACCGTACAGTAAAAAGTTACCACTATTAATAATAGCTTTTAACTGTTCAATTATTTTAGGCTTGCACTATATACCACTATATATATGTAATAATCGTTAACTTATTTAAAAACAAATTTAATCGCTAAATTCACACTTAGGAGATTGTAACATGATATTTAATATCATGCATATAACCCGCATTCCGCCTTAAAAAGTGGCACATTAGGTATTTTTAACCAAGTAATGAGTATTGCATTCATGGGTGAACATCCAATTTTTTCAGTAATTCAAAGGCACTGACTTTTTAGCGCTAGTGTCTTGAGTAGCTTCGTATTTGGATCTGTGACTGAAAAAGCTGTAATGCATCAAACGCAGTGCAGCGCAACATCACCTTGGTAGATAAAATTGAAATCAACAGCTTGATTTAGATTGTTAGATGCCGCAGTTATTGCTAGCCTATGTAATATTAAAAGTAGCGCTAATTGCTGTGGTAAAGGCAATCTTGGCGAAAATATTTTTATTGTCATAACGCTCTTTTATTACTTTAGTTAAAGAATATTTAGAACATTATTTTGTTTTTGCGTACTTGGTTCCAGTCAAGTGAGGCTTTGAAAAAGATTCAAGGTCAGTATTTTATTTTTCTCTCTTCAGAAATATAAAATAGCAATAACTCCAAAGTGGCTTTAAATCATGCAGATATCAGTTTATAAACAGCACTAACTTAACTATAAAATATGTATAAGTAAATACCGAATGAAGTTACGGTAAAAATGTAATAAATCAATGAAGATAAACACTTTTTTTGTGAAGTTTTGGAGAAATACCGAGTCTATCTAACGAACCTAAGTTTGACTTTATCCATTTTAGGGATGTATCTGGTAAGGCTTACTCACTGATTTTCCAGTTTGGTCAACTGTTTACGGCTACGCTCAGGGCAAGACGCTCAGTGACCCCCCACTTCAAAACCATTCATTTTGTACTTCATGCAGATGGAAACTGCGGTATTTAAAGACTCACGAGAAACATTCAAACTCTAGTTGCCTGAAAATCACGAGCGATCGCCTGATAATAACTGATAAAGTTGAGCTACGCAAAGTTGAAAACAGTGACCTATGCCTGCGTTTCTATTAGAAGTTGGTACAGAAGAATTACCTGCAAGCTTTCTCAGTGATGCCTTAATACAATGGCGAGAACGGATTCCCCAAAGGCTGGATGCAAACAGCCTTCAGGGTGAAAGTGTCCAAGTGTACGGTACCCCCCGGCGTTTGGCGGTATTGATTAAAGGTTTACCATCCCAGCAAGCAGACCGAGAAGAAGAAATTAAAGGGCCCCCCGCCCAAGCCGCCTTTAAAGATGGTCAGCCGACAGCAGCAGCAGTAGGCTTTGCCAAAAAGCAAGGCGTGGAACTGGATGCGCTCTTCCTTCGCCCCACTGACAAAGGGGAATTTGTCTTTGTGCAAAAAAAAATTCCCGGCCGTCCTGTGGCAGAAATTTTGACAGAACTTGTTCAAGAGTGGATTTGGGGTTTGGAAGGTAAGCGGTTGATGCGTTGGGGTGATGGAGATGGGAGATTTTCTCGACCGATTCGCTGGCTGGTAGCTTTGTTAGATAAGACCGTGCTACCTCTAGAATTAGTAAATGGTTCTAAAACGATTCAGAGCGATCGCATTTCTCAAGGCCATCGGGTTTTACATCCTGAACCTGTGACAATTGCTCAAGCTACTGATTATGTTACTGCCCTTAAGTCTGCCTATGTCAACGTTGACCCAGAAGAACGGGCAAATATTATCAAAGAGCAAGTAAAGGCAGTAGCAGAGAATTTAGGCGGATATACAGTAATTTATCCCGATTTGTTAAAGGAAGTAACCAACCTTGTAGAATATCCTTCTACAGTTGTTGGTAAATTTGAACCAGAATTTTTGGAATTACCAACTGAGGTAATTACTGAAGTTATGGTGACTCATCAACGTTATTTTCCTGTATTCAAACCAGATAGTTCTGAGCAAGAATTATTGCCTAATTTCATCACTATTTCTAACGCTGATCCCAATAAATCAGATATTGTTGCCGTCGGGAATGAAAGAGTAATTCGTGCCAGATTAGCTGATGGCAGATTTTTCTACGAAGCTGATTTAACTAAGCCAATAGAAAGCTTTTTACCCCAGTTAGAAAAAGTTACCTTCCAAGAAGAATTGGGTTCGGTGCGTACCAAGGTAGATAGAATAGTCAAAGTAGCCCAGCGAATAAGCAACCAATTAGAATTAGCGGAAAATCAAAGTCAAAAAATCCAACGTGCTGCTTTATTATGTAAAGCAGATTTGGTTACTCAAATGGTGTATGAATTCCCCGAATTGCAAGGCATCATGGGAGAAAAATATGCCTTAGCCAGTGGTGAAGATAAAGAAGTAGCAAAGGCAATTTATCAACATTATTTACCAACGGGAGCCGGTGATAATTTTCCCGAAACTCTCACAGGTCAAATTGTCGGTCTGGCAGATAGATTAGATACTTTAGTAAGTATCTTTGGTTTAGGTTTAATTCCTTCTGGCTCATCTGATCCCTTCGCTTTGCGTCGGGCTGCTAATGCTATAGTTAAAATTACTTGGTTTTATAATCTGCCGATAAATTTAGATGATTTATTGGCACAAATAGCAACAGACTTTGCAGCGAAATATAGCAAAGATCAGGCATCATTAACCGCAGCATTACAAGAGTTTTTCTTACAACGCATCCGTACTCTACTGCAAGAAGAAAAGCAGATTGATTACGACTTGGTAAATGCAGTTTTGGGAGAAAATGACCCAGAATACACAGAACGGACGTTAAAGGATTTATTGGATGTGCGTGATCGCGCCTTATATTTACAACAAATCCGCAACGACAGTACCTTAGATAACATCTACGAAACCGTTAACCGTTCCACACGATTAGCCGCACAGGGTGATTTGGATACAAAACAGCTAGAACCAATAACTGTTGTTCGTCCAGAATTATTCCAAAAGCCCTCTGAGCCAGCTTTGTATAATGCCTTAATCGAATCAGTACCGCAAACTAAAACAGCACAGCAGACACGAAATTATCAACTGTTAATAGCAGCACTAACAAAAATTGCTCCGACAGTTAGTAACTTCTTTGATGGCCCAGATAGCGTATTAGTTATGGACTCCGATCCAGAAATTAAGCGTAATCGATTGCACTTACTGGGATTGGTTCGCAATCATGCCCGTGTTTTAGCTGACTTTGGTGCGATCGTCAAAAATCTGTAGCGTAGGTCAACAAAAAGTTGTGTAATTTTTGCCAAGAAACGCTACTATAGGGAGTGCTTAACCAGGGACTCTGCTGCAATCTATGCCTAGAGCTACTGTAATTGGATTGGGAAAGTCCGGTGTTGCTGCGGCGAGATTGTTGAAAGGAGAAGGTTGGGAGGTAGAGCTAAGTGATAGCAACACCTCCGAAACCCTCCTACAACAACAACAAGAACTCGCTGCCGAGCAAATAACCGTAAAACTAGGCCAATCCCTAGAATTGAATGGTGCTAATTTACCCCAATTAATAGTTGTTAGTCCTGGCGTGCCTTGGGATATTCCCGTATTAATCAAGGCACGCCAATTAGGTATTGAAACCATCGGGGAAATGGAACTCGCTTGGCGAAATTTACGCTCGCTACCTTGGGTAGGAATTACAGGTACTAACGGTAAAACTACTACCACAGCTTTAATTGCTGCCATTTTTAAAGCAGCAGAATTAGACGCGCCCGCCTGCGGTAATATTGGCTACGCCGCTTGTGATGTTGCCCTATCTTACAGGGGTAGAGGGGCAGGGAGCAGGGAGCAGGGAGCAGGGGGAACATTTGATAGTTCCTCACTCTTAACTCCTAACTTCTCACTTGATTGGGTGATTGCGGAAGTTAGCAGCTATCAAGTAGAATCTTCAAGTTCTCTTGCACCACGTATCGGTGTTTGGACGACTTTCACGCCAGATCATCTGAGTCGCCATAAGACTTTAGAGAATTATTACAACATCAAAGCCAAGCTGTTACGTCAATCCGAATTACAAGTGTTCAATGGCGATGATCCCTACTTGAGGCAACAAGGTTTAAGTGCTTGGCCTGATGCTTATTGGACAAGTGTAAAAGGAAAAGATTTCCTGATTAGCGAAAAAGGCTTTTACATTGAGAACGACTGGGTTGTGGAGAAATTGACTGCAACCTCTGCACCAGAACCGATTGTGAAAGTATCTACTTTGCGAATGGTGGGAGAACATAACCAACAAAATCTCTTGATGGCAGTAGCAACGGCACGATTAGCGGGAATTAATCGTGATGCGATCGCACTTGCAATTAGTGAATTCCCCGGCGTTGCTCATCGTTTGGAGCATATCTGCACTTGGGAAGGTATTGATTTCATTAACGACAGCAAAGCTACTAACTACGATGCTGCCGAAGTTGGTTTAGCATCTGTGAAAAATCCAGCGATTTTAATTGCTGGTGGAGAAGCTAAAGCAGGTGATGATACTGGCTGGCTAGCACAAATTCAAACCAAAGCTGCTGCTGTGTTATTGATTGGCTCTGCTGCACCCGCATTTGCCCAACGTCTCCAAGAGCTAGGGTATTATTCTTACCATATTGTGGAAACTATGGAAAGGGCAGTTCCTAGAGCAGCGGAATTAGCCAAGGAGTATGAAGCGCCTGTAGTGTTGCTATCTCCAGCTTGTGCGAGTTTCGATCAGTACCCCAATTTTGAAGTGCGGGGCGATCGCTTCCGTCAGTTGTGCCTTGCTTGGGCAGAAGGAGAGAAACTTCAATACAACTCGATTCTTTCATCTTCTCTGCCTTAATTCATTTATTGTGTGACTTGCAGCTACACAATAAATGAGTTATGTAACCTAAAAGTGCGGTGCGATCGCATTTTATATAGACTTAAATTTCTAGAAGGATTGTTTAGAGCTAATTGAGTGGTTTCCTATAATTATGTTTTGCTGTAGTTTGCAACTTCAACCTCATGAGCAATGCTTGTAAGTTTAGGAACAGGTAAACCATCTTCTAGCATTCCTTCTAGATGAAATTCAATAGCTTCTGTAATCATCTGCTTGACTTCTTCTAAGGTTTCACCCACAGCTACACAACCGGGTAAATCAGGGACATAAGCGCCGTAACTAGTTTCTCCCTTTTCAATCACAACTGTATAACGCATTACTCTTCCTCTAATTGAGCTTGTCTCCGGATATTTTTAAGAGTACCAATTGACACATTCACATTTGGCTTACCAGGTTACTAACGTTGGGGAGTAAGTGGTAGGGAGCGATCGCTTCATGAATCGAGTGGCTCAAAATGAAATGCTAAAGTTAATAATCAAGCTTTTCCAGAGCTACATTCTCTCTCCCAGATAAAATTTATATATGAACGCTACACAAGAAAAACTAAAAGTTCAGCTTGAGCAGGCAATAGTTGCGGCTTTTGGCGCTGATTTTGCTGGAGTAGATCCAATTTTGGTTTCTGCTAGCAATCCTAAATTTGGTGATTATCAGGCGAATGTGGCTTTATCTCTGAGTAAAAAGTTAGGATTGCAACCAAGAGCGATCGCAGGTGCGATCGCCCTGAAACTAGATGTATCCGAAATCTGCGAACCGCCGGAAATCGCTGGGCCAGGATTTATCAATCTGAAACTGAAAACGGTATACCTAGAAGCGCAACTGAACAAAATTCAAGCTGATCCCCGATTGGGAGTTCCATCTGCAAAAACGCCCAAGCGGGAAATTGTGGATTTTTCCAGTCCGAATATTGCCAAAGAAATGCACGTTGGACACTTGCGTTCTACGATTATTGGTGATTCCATCGCCCGAATTTTAGAATTTCAAGGACACGATGTTTTGCGGTTAAATCATGTGGGTGATTGGGGTACGCAGTTTGGGATGTTAATTACTCATCTTCGTGAATCTGATTCTGAAAATAATTCCTTTTGGAATAGTCTATATTATGAGGAGAACAATCAACCGGGTTTCATTAACTCTCCCTCTATAAATATAGGAGACTTGGTTCAGTTTTACAGAGAAGCTAAGAAAAAATTTGATGAAGATGCTGATTTTCGAGAAAGATCACGTAAAGCAGTGGTAGAACTACAATCTAATGAGTTATCAGCAAAACACGCTTGGTTTTTTCTTTGTGAAGCTTCTCGAAAAGAGTTTCAAGTAATTTATGAGTTGCTGGATATCAAGTTAGATGAACGGGGCGAATCTTTCTACAACCCCTTACTACCAAAAGTTGTGGAAGATTTAGAAAAATCGGGGTTGCTGGTAGAAAACCAGGGGGCAAAATGCGTTTTTCTGGAAGGGTTTACAAATAGAGAAGGTGAACCTTTACCTTTAATTGTGCAGAAATCAGATGGCGGCTATAACTACGCCACAACAGATTTAGCATCCCTTCGCTACCGGATTCAGCAGGATGAAGCAAAGCGGATAGTTTATGTAACAGATGCTGGACAAGGAAACCACTTTGCCCAATTTTTCCAAGTAGCACGCAAAGCTGGATGGATTCCCGATGATGTGGAATTAGTGCATGTGCCCTTTGGGTTGGTGTTAGGAGAAGATGGGAAGAAATTCAAAACTCGTTCTGGGGATACTGTGCGGTTGCGGGATTTATTAGATGAAGCTGTTTCTCGTGCCCATGCTGACCTAAAAGCCAGATTACAAGAAGAAGAACGCCAAGAAACTGAAGAATTCATTAATGAAGTTGCTAGGGTAGTTGGGATCAGCGCAGTTAAATATGCAGACTTAAGCCAAAACCGCACCAGTAACTACATTTTCAGCTACGACAAAATGCTGGATTTCAAAGGTAATACTGCGCCTTATATGTTGTATGCTTATGCACGGATTCAGGGGATTAGCCGCAAGGGAGACATCAACTTTGAGAAGTTGGGAAACAATGCTGTTTTGTTGCAGCATGAAACAGAATTAGCTCTAGCAAAATATTTACTTCAACTGGATGAAGTTATTAGTGGTGTAGAGCAAGATTTGCTGCCCAATCGTTTATGTGAGTATTTGTATGAACTGAGTAAAAAGTTTAATCAGTTTTATGACCGTAATCAGGGAGTTCAGGTTTTGGAGGCTGAGGAACCGCAACGGACATCACGCTTGATTCTGTGTGATTTGACTGCTAGAACCCTGAAGTTGGGACTAGATTTGTTGGGAATTCAGGTATTGGAAAGGATGTAATTTTTTTAACGTAAAGTATGCAGAGTAAGAGTTAAGCTGATTTTTTCTTTGCGTACTTTGCGGTTTTTTAATCAGAATTGCTGGACTTGGAGGCGATCGCCAATGGTACGGACACCATCTAAAAACATAACTTTAGCAGAGTTTCTAATGCTACCAGAAACGAAGCCCGCTAGTGAATACATTGATGGTCAAATTATTCAAAAACCTATGCCACAGGGAAAGCATAGTACAATTCGAGGTGAAATGATTAGCACTATCAACTCAATAGTGAAGCCCAAGCGGATTGCTCGTGCTTTTCCAGAACTGCGGTGTACTTTTGGTGGAAGATCAATAGTGCCAGATATTTCTGTGTTTACTTGGCAAAGAATTCCTCGTGATGAAAATGGTCAAGTTGCCAACGTCTTTCAAGCAGCCCCCAATTGGACTATCGAGATTCTATCGCCTGATCAAAGACAAACGAAAGTTACAAAAAATATTCTGCATTGCCTGAATTATGAAACACAAATGGGTTGGCTGATTGATCCAGAAGAACAAACGGTATTTGTGTACATCCGCAATCAACAGCCAATCATGTTGGATAAACTAGAAGCTTTACTTCCTGTACCAGATTTTGCAAGTGAGTTGAGGCTGACAGTAGGAGATTTATTTGGTTGGCTGTTGGAGTAAACCAAATCCTGACGAATTGAATAAGGAAATACACCAAGTGCAACAGGTTTTATGGGTAGGAATCGGTTGTAAACGAGGAACCTCGTGGCAGTTGATTGATCAAGCAATTGAGCAAATATTTCTAGAAAATCAACTTTTTCAAAGTGCGATCGCAGGGATTGCGACCATTGACACTAAAGCCTCAGAAGTTGGCTTAGTAGAACTTTGTCGTCTACGCAATCTACCCCTAAAAACCTTTTCTGCGGAAATTCTTCGCTCTGTCTGTGTCCCTAACCCTACCACAATTACCGACCACAAAGTAGGTACATCTAGCGTAGCAGAGGCAGCTGCTATTCTTGCAGCTACTCAAATCCCGTTGTTGCCTGCTTCTTCTTTTAGCACCATAGAGGCATTGGGAGTAAGGTTCTTAGTTCCTAAGCAGATTTTTCAGCTACAAGGGCAACCAGGAGCGGTAACGCTAGCTGTTGCCCAAGCCTCAAATATGAGTATTACAATTGACTAACTTTTCTAGTCAACAACTCTTAAAAAATAGTTAATTATGCTAGAAACGACAGCTAGCACAATTGAACCTAACAAAGCAGGTAAAAAGCCCCGAATCTCAAAACCAGAACCAGGAGTTAAGGCACTTGCTAACCAAAGGGTTAAAGCGTTGATCACAAATGTAAATAAACCAAAGGTGAGTAAGGTAATAGGAAATGTCAAAAGACGCAAAATTGGTCTGATAAAAGCATTAACTAGCCCGATAACTAGTGCGGCAACAAGGGCTACAACAAAATTATTGACAACGAAACCATCAACGATTCTAGAAGTAATTAATAACGCTACCGCAGTACCAAGCCAAGTTAATAAAAAGTGTTGCATAAGTTTTTTTAGAAGAATTAGAAGTAAGTTTAATTAATTTCACTGTTGCCATCTGTGATCTGTAACACTATCAGGTACTTTTGTACTTGACTCCTAAAGTTACCATTATCTTTTGTCAGCCTAAAAGCAATGTAATTTTTTTGTTCTGGCATATAGATACTTCTCATCGATATATCTTTATCGTATTGCAGGATGTACCGAATTAAATTCATAAAAAATTCTGTGAAGCAAAAAGCCCTAAGGGAATGAAGCAGCCCTGCTTTTTGAGGGGATATACAAAAAACCCTGTTTTCAGGCTGATGTCATCAAATAGATGTAACGGTAGTTAAATAATTAATGCAATATATCAGGAAAATCCCAATCAAGAGATTGAAATGGGAACCCTAACCCTATCCGCCCGAAAATCATGTAGTGATGAATCAGATAAGCAGCGATCGCCCCATTTTATTTGAATCTAATTCTCAACACAGTGATGACTTTAGTTTGTCACAGATGGTTGATCTGATTGCTGATACATTCGGCATTCACATCAAACCACAGTATCAAGATACATTAAAGAAAAATCTTTTAACTCGCATCCGGGCGCTGGGATTATGCTCACTCAATGATTACTATCGGTTCTTGGTAGCAAATCAATTAGTTCCTGGTGCAACAGAGTGGCGAGAACTAATCTCTTTACTTACTGTCACTGAAACTTATTTTTTTCGCGATCAGGGGCAGATGTCGCTGCTCAAAAATCAGCTGCTCCCAGAGTTAATCGAGCGCAAACGGGAGCTTAGTTTAACTCAGTGCAACGCTGCTAATGGAGAATTTCATCGGCCGACATTACGGCTTTGGAGTGCCGGGTGTTCGACTGGTGAAGAAGCTTACTCACTTGCCATTCTGGTGAAGGAACTAATCCCTGACAATCAGGCATGGGACATTCTGATTTTAGGCACAGATATTAATCAACCCGCGATCGCACTGGCTCAACAAGGAATTTACAGCGATTGGTCTTTTCGGACAACCACTCAAGAAATCAAAAATCGCTACTTTCAATCCCACAAAAAAGGTTGGAAAATCGATTCTGCTATTCGAGCAATGGTCAAATTTCAACCTGGAAACCTGATGCAAGACAACTTTCCCGCTTACGCGTCCAGCATTCACGATTTCGATTTAATTATTTGCCGCAATGTGTTTATTTATTTTGACTTCAACCCGATCGCACAAGTTATAGGCAAGTTTTACTGCTCTCTGACACCGGGAGGTTTTCTGCTTACAGGACACACGGAATTACACGGGCAAAAAACTGAACCGTTTCAAGTCAAAAATTTTCCACAATCTACCGTTTATCAAAGACATAGCTCACTCAACAAGCAGAGCAAAGTCTTGAATACTATAATACCTGCTGCCATTGAGAGCAGGAAAACCGAAATTTCTTCCCCCTCTCTCCCAACCTTGGGGACGCGCTTAAGCGTGAGCGCAAACACTCAAACTCTTTTAGATGCAGCCAAGGAATCGCTAATTCAAAAAGCTTATGCCGATGTCATTCAAATAACGCAACAACTGATTGCTCTTGCCCCCCAACAATTTCAGGCATATTGTTTGATGGCAGAAGCTTACGCGAATTTTGGCGATTACTCCCAGGCGAATCAGGCGTGTCAGCAGGCACTCCAGATCAGCCCATTGGCGATCGAACCCTATCATTTGTTGGCTCAAATTGCCGAAGAGCAAGGAGATCACAACAGTGCAAAATTATTCTTAAAACGTATTATTTATCTCGCTCCCAGTTCTGTTACTGCTCACCTGGAATTGGGTTCTATATATGAACGAGAGGGGAATGAAAAACAGGCTCAAAAAATCTGGCGATCGCTTCTAGAGATTTTGCAAAATCTACCCCAACAAGCGATCGATTCCCATAGCCAGCAAACCACTGCTGAACTAAAAGCACACGTTCTTAAGCACTTAAATTCAACTAGTTATGAGCCATGAATCTTATTTAATATTTAACCTCAATCACTCGCGCTATGGGATTCCGGCTACAGCCGTGCAAGAACTATTCTTTCTGCCAGAAGTGACTGCGATCGCACAAACTCCCAGCACAATTTTAGGCGTGATTAACCTGCGAGGAAAGTTTCTCCCCGTGATGGATTTATATCACCGTTTAGAACAAGCGCGTCCCCCTTTTCAATTGACTGACAGCATGATTGTCCTGGAGTGGCAAACTCAACGAATCGGAATCATCGTCAATCAAGTGGATAGTGTGCAAGCGATCGCACCCGATCAGATCGCTGCCAATGTTTGCGATCAATCAAAAGAGAGTTTGCAGGATAGATTAGTGACTGGCATTGCCAACGTTGAGGAGGGCATCGTTACATTGCTCAATCCCGAACTGTTAGTGCAACACGCCTTTCTAGAGACTGTTTTCAATATAAATTCTGATTTTAATAACGGCTCAGTCAATGACGCACTAAAACACCCATCTGATTCAGCCCTAAATCAAAGCTTATACGATCATTTCGATTCGCAGGAACGACAGATTTTGCAAGAGCGAACTGAAGCTCTCCGATGTTCAATTAATGACGAGGATTCGGCATCGCTCTTGCCTCTGGCTGTTGTGGGGTTGGGGGGTGAGTACTTTGGGTTTGGCTTGGAAACGGTGCATGAGTTTACTGAGATTCACAAGATTACCCCGATTCCCTGCTGTCCGCCGCACATTGTTGGCAACATCAACTTGCGGGGCGAAATTGTCACCTTAATTAACATCAATAATGTGGTTGATCTGCCCATGAATGGGGTGCGATTGCATCAGCAAGCCGTTGTCGTGCGCCTGGAGCAACGAGTGGCGGGCATTGCCGTGGATAACATTTTTGATGTGACGTATATTTATCCCTCTCAAATAACCACGGCTCCAATTGCCCTGCATTCTGCCAAAGACGACTATCTCCAGGGTGTCGCACCTTATCGCGATCGGATGATGAGCATCATCAATTTGTCTAAACTGCTGACTTCAGAAGCGTTAGTTGTCAATGAAGAGGTCTAATATGCAATACAATTTCAAGCTCGGTCGGGTTGTTACGTTTGGGTTTGGTTCGGTATTTGTAGTCATGGTTGTGATTGGCATTGTCTCTAAGCTCACGACCAACAAGTTAGTGGAGTCTAATGGCTGGGTCAGCCATACCTACCAGGTTGAGGGATATCTGGAGGATATTAGCAAGTTTCTAGTCGATGCCGAAACCGGACAGCGTGGCTTTATTCTCACCCAAAAGGCGAACTATTTGGAGCCTTACAACACATCCGTTGCCAATTTTGAGAAAACCTTTGATGAGGTCAACAAGCTGATTCAGGACAACCCCGAACAACTGGCACGGTTGAATCAGATCAAGCAACTGGCAAAAGACAAAATGGCAGAACTTGCTGAAACCATTGAGTTGACGCAGCAGGGAAAACGCCAGGAAGCCCTGAATCTCATCCTTTCTAATAAAGGCAAGCAGATCATGGATGAGATTCGGCTCAAATTGGCAGAAATGACGCAGATTGAGGAGCGGCTGCTGGCTGATAGGCAACAGACAGCAAAGCAGATAGCATTCCTCGCAGACTTGGTTTCTTTGGGAGGAACCACGATCGCGATCCTATTCGGCTCATTGGTGTTGTTCTTCATTGCCCGTGGAATTGTGCGACCGATTACCCAGGTCGCTAATGCGATCGCCTCCTCATCCAATGAAATTGCGGCTACGGTCGAGCAACAAGAGCGTACTGCCACCCAACAGGCAACCTCGGTCAGCGAAACCACCACCACAATGGACGAACTCAGCGCCTCTGCCCAACAGTCTGCCAAGCAAGCAGCAACTGCCTCCACCAGCGCTCAACAGGTTTTGAATTTGGCAGATCAAGGCAATCAATCACTGACCCGCACCCTGGAAGGAATGGCAGCCTTGAGCCACAGAGTCAGTGCAGTAGCAGACCAGATGCTGCGCCTGAATGAACAAACCAAGCAAATTGGCAGTATTTCTGGGTTGGTGAGTGACCTAGCAAATCAGACTAATATGTTGGCGCTAAATGCAGCAGTAGAGGCAGTCCGAGCAGGGGAACAGGGCAAGGGATTTGCAATCGTTGCCGCCGAAATTCGCAAACTAGCAGACCAAAGCAAGAAATCGGCTGAAAAAATTAATGGGCTGGTCAATGATATTCAATCCGCAATCAACTCAACCGTTGTGATGACGGATGAAAGCACAAAAACTGCCCAACAGGGGGCGGCAATGACTGAGCAAACGGTGCAAGTCTTTACCAATGTCACCGATGCCGTCAACCAGATGGTGTTGAATATTCAGCAAATCTCGCTCAACGCCAATCAGCAAGCTACGGCGGTTCAGCAAATTTTACAGGTAATGAATGCACTCAATAGCTCTGCTAGAGAGACAGCCATCGGCATCAGTCAGACTCGCGTTAGCACTCGCCAACTCAATGACGCAGCCTACAAACTACAGAGTGTTGTGTAATCTCTGTTGATGCAACGTAAGAGGCAGGGCGCAGGGGGCAGGGAGCAGGAGGAAATGACCCCTTCTTGCTGCTGTGAAGCCTACTGTACACACAAGTTTTTTAGAGTTACTGCATAACGTAGAAGAGGTTAATTTTTGCAGGTCAATGCAATAAGGGTGCAGGTCGATGCAACAAAGGTGCAGGTCAATGCAATAAAGGTGCAGGTCAATGCAACAAAGGTGCAGGTCGATGCAATAAAGGTGCAGGTCAATGCAATAAAGGTGCAGGTCAATGCAATAAAGGTGCAGGTCAATGCAATAAAGGTGCAGGTCAATGCAATAAAGGTGCAGGTCAATGCAATAAAGGTGCAGGTCAATGCAACAAAGGTGCAGATCAAGAGACTTGTGTGTACATCGTAGCTTTATGGGGCCAATCTAAAATCTAAAATCCAAAATTGTGTGATGGCAATATCTGGAAATCCTTGAACTCATTCACTCACAAAAGATAACAACAAGATGGAAAGCAAGCGAAACTGGAGACTAAGATACTGGATTATTGGCGGGTATGCCGTTCCCGTGCTGGCATTGTTAATTTCTGCCGGAGCGATGATTATGAATATCAACACTGTGAACAAACGATCGGAAGACTTAGTTGCTTCTTACAAGGTAAATTCAGTCGTTAGTGACCTTAATGTTAATGTGCAAAGTGGTGCTAAGTCAATCCGAGGCTATTTGTTGGCAAAAAATCAACGGTCGCTTGAGGACTACCGCCAGTCTCAGAAGGACTCCAAGGAATTTCTCGCAAAAGTGACGACACTTGCCCGATCAGAAAAGGAACGACAGTCTTTAACCAAACTGGAGGGACTGCTGAATAACCTGACTGCTTTGCAGTATGACCTGATTGCAAAGGTAGATGAGGGCAAAGTTAGAGAAGCCGTTGAAACCTGGATCAAGGGAAATGTCCACTCTCTGGTTGAGGATGTTGTAGACCTGATCGAAGAAATACAGCTTCGAGAAGACCAGATTGTTGCAAACGCCGTGAAACAGCAGCAAGAGGCGCTCAATGTCCTCAAGCTCACGGTGATGTTAGCTAGTGGACTCTCCCTCGTGGTATCTGTTTTGATTGGCATCTGGGTTATTAGCCGCACTGCCCGTCAGATGAACGCCTCTGCTAGCGCGATCGCCGCTTCTACAATCGAAATTACCACAACAATTGAGCAGCAAGAACGCAACACCATCCAACAAGCCAGTTCTGTCAACCAAACCACCACCACAATGGATGAATTGGCGGCTTCCTCGCGGCAGTCTGCCGAACAAGCAGAAGCCTCAGCCGCAGGGGCGCGGCAGGTGTTGTTGCTGGTAGACGGTCGCACTCAAGAGGGTCAGTTTAGCCAATCGAGTCTACGCGAGAAAGTAGGCGACATTGCCGCCCAAATTCTCCATCTAAGCGAACAAACCAATCAAATCGGCACGATCTCCACCCTGGTTAGTGATTTGGCAAGTCAAACTAATATGCTGGCGCTCAATGCAGCAGTGGAAGCGGTGCGAGCTGGGGAACATGGCAAAGGCTTTGCGGTTGTTGCTGCCGAAATTCGCAAACTGGCAGACCAGAGTAAGCGTTCGGCTGAAAAAATTAATGTACTGGTCGTAGACATTCAAAAATCGACCAATTCCACCGTTATGGTGACAGGTGAAGGCACGAAAACTGTAGAAAAGATTGTGGATGCCATCAAAACGATCGCGATAAATGGTCAACAAATTTCCCTGACTTCTAATCAACAAGCGATCGCAGTGCAACAGGTGGTAGAAGCCATGAACTCGCTCAACATTGCCGCCAGAGAAACCGCCTCTGGCATTAGTCAAATTAAAGTCGGCACCCAACGACTGAATGATGCCGCCCAGGAGCTAAAAGCCGTTGTTTAAAAATGTATTGGAGTTACAGATATGTTGAAAAATATGTCTTTGCATGGACGATTGATGGGTTCATTTTTGCTGATGGGTAGTGTCGTTTTGGCTGTAGGGTCTGTCGGCTGGTGGGGTACCCATCAATTAACTAGACATATTGACACCCTCAGCCATACCAGCCTACCCAGTATTAACGGGTTGTGGAGAATTTATGAAGGGCAGACCCAGATCCAGGCGGCAGAGCGGGCGCTTGTCAACCCTGAGCTACCCCCTTCAGCCAGACAGTCTGAGCTAAATCGGATACAGGTAGCCTGGAAGCAAATCGACGCAGGCTTTGAGGAATATGAACCCGCGCCCCGCACTCCCGAAGAAGACAAGCTCTACCAGACGTTTAAGCAACAGTGGCAGGAGTGGAAGCAGGATCATTCTACATATCTTCGGGCTTACCAAGACTTTGCCCGGTTAGGTATTATTAACCCCAATGCCAGACGGTTTGAATTGTTAAGTCAGGGACGAGAGAATTCTCCAGAAATGAAGGCGGCGATCGCTGCTGCCGCTCAACTCACAAAAATCAGCCAAAACGCTGTTGCAGAAAATGATGATTCATTTGCGGTTACAACTGAATCATTAATGCAACTGATCAAAATCAATCAGACGGTTGCTGATAATGCCACTCAGGCAGCCAGTGACGATGCCCGAATTACCGTAGCTTGGGTGATTACTGGTATCATTGCCGGGCCTCTGGGGGCAATCTTGCTAGGACTGTTTCTGAGCAACAAAATTGCTAAACCGTTGACAGGCAAAATTGCTCAAATTGTTCAAACAATGGCTGCCTCCACCAATGAAATCGCCGCTACGGTTGAGCAGCAAGAACGGACTGCGACTCGGCAGGCAACTTCTATCAATCAAACCACTACCACCATCGATGAATTGGGAGCCTCATCGCAGCAGTCAGCCGAACAGGCAGAATCGGCGGTAGCAGGCGCACGGCAGGCATTGACTCTTGCAGGTAACGGTGCTGATGCTGTAAAACGCACCCTCAAGGGCATGGAAACCCTACAGCAAAAAGTTGCAGCCATTGCGGAGCATATCACACGCTTAAATGAACAAACCAAGCAGATTGACAGTATCTCTGGTCTGGTGGGCGAGTTGGCAAGCCAGACTAATATGCTGGCGTTAAATGCAGCTGTAGAAGCAGTCCGGGCAGGGGAGCATGGTAAAGGCTTTGCCGTTGTCGCTGCTGAAATTCGCAAACTAGCAGACCAGAGCAAAAAATCAACCGAAAAGATCAGCACCTTGGTAAGCGACATTCAATCTGCCATCAGCATCACTGTCGTTGTCACCCATGAAGGCACTAAAACTGTAGAAGAAGGGACGCGAATTGCTCAGGAAACGTCAGAATCCTTTGCTGGTGTAGAAGGTGCAGTGAATAATATTGTCATCAACAGTCAACAGATTTCACTCAATATCAACCAGCAAGCGATCGCCATTCAGCAAATTGTCTCTGCCATGAATGACCTGAATATGGCTGCGCGTGAAACTGCCAGTGGCATTAGCCAGATCCGCTCTGGTACTAAACAACTAAACGAGTCAGCGCAAGCACTCAAGGCAACCATTTAGTCGCTCAACCTGTAACTACTTAAAACTATACTATGATGATCGATGATGAAGAACTGAGAGACGTTTTCAAAGTAGCCAGCGAAGAACATCTGCAAAACCTGGATGATGGATTACTACATCTGGAAAACCATCCCGACGATCTAGCTGTCCTGGAAGCCTTGATGCGAGAGGCGCATTCTCTCAAAGGCGATGCCAATATGCTAGGAATCAAAGATATAGGCACTCTGGCACATCAAATTGAGCATGTTTTGACTCAACTCAAGCAACAAGAAAACCCTGCGTCCTCGTTGGGCAATGGTACAACAGATTCACCCTATGAACGCCTCGCTCATGCGATCGCTGCTATCCGCAAACTCGTTCATGAAGCTGTCACCGGAGAACCTGCCAGGGTTGATACCTTTTATGCTCTGGCCGAATTGATGGGAGCGAGTGTGGGAGTAGGGGGAGCAGGGGAGGATGAGGGGGACAAGGGGACAAGGGGACAAGGGGATACGGAGAATGAAAAGATCCTCTCTGCATTCTCCACACTCCACACTCCACACTCAGCACTCAGCACTCAGCACTCTTCTAGCTACCGCATCGAAACCATCCGCGTTGGTACTCGCCACTTGGATACATTGATGACGCAAGCAGGGGAGTTAACTGTAACTAAAATTCGGATTGCTCATCGGCTGGGAGAAATTGAGGCGATCGCTAATCTGTGGGAAGAATGGAATCGAGATTTATTCACTAATCGGTTTGCGTTCAGCCGAGAGCAACAAGGTGATGTCGCCCTCCAACGTCTAGAAACTTTTCATCATCACTCGGAAAAACGATTAGAGCAATTGGGTCATTTAGTGAACACCCTGCGGAGTTCTCTTTCAGAAGACACAACTCGACTGGAACAACTAAGTAGCGATCTTGAAGAGGGGATTCGTACCCTGCGATTGCTGCCCTTTGCAACGATTTTCAACCTCTTCCCTCGGATGGTGCGCGATCTGGCGCAGCAGCAGGGAAAATTGGTGGAGTTGATCACAGAAGGCAAAGACACCCTTGCCGACAAACGCTTGTTGGAAGAAATGAAAGATCCGCTAATGCACATCCTGCGGAATGCGATCGATCACGGGATTGAGCCACCACAGGAACGGGAACGGCTAGGAAAACCAACAACGGCAACGATTCGGCTCAAAGCTTACCAGACTCCCACTAACATTGTGCTGGAAATCAGTGATGATGGCCGGGGGCTTGATCTGGATAGAATCAAACAAATAGCGGTGAAGCGGGGCGTTTGCGGCGAGGAAGAATTAGCAGCAATGACTCCTAGCCAGATCCAGGCGTTGATCTTCGCACCGGGGTTTTCAACAGCCCCCCTGGTGACAGAAGTCTCAGGGCGGGGTGTGGGGCTGGATGTGGTGAAAACCAATGTCGAGAAATTGAAAGGTACGATTGAGGTAGAATCGTTTCCCGGATTGGGATGTACACTGCGCGTCAATCTCGGTATCACCTTGGCAACTGCCCATGTGTTGATTGTGCAAGTGAATCAAATGCCTTACGCCATCCCAGTCGAGTTTGTGCAAACCGCTTGTTTAATCAAGTCAGAAGAGATTTTTCCTTTGGAGGGACGGGACACAATAATTCGGGATAGCCAACCCATTTCGATTGTGCAGTTGGCCGATCTATTAGAACTCCCCCCGATGCCATCTGGATTAACTCAAGAAACGGCGCTTTCTTGTATTATTCTCCAGGTTGGGCAAGCACAACTGGGTGTGGTGGTAGATGCCTTAGTGGATGAGCAAGATGTAGTGATTAAACCTCAAAGTCAGTTACTTAAACGAGTCCGCAATGTCTCTGGGGCAACAATTTTAGGCACTGGAGATGTGTGTATGGTGCTGAATCCCCAGGATCTGGTAAAGTCAGCCCGATCGCGATCGCAGTCCATTTCTTCTACCCACACTCGTCAACTTGCATCCACAAAACCAACCGTCTTATTAGTTGAAGATTCTATTGCCACACGCACTCAAGAAAAGCGGATTTTAGAAACCGCAGGTTATCAAGTGATTACTGCTGTGGATGGTTTGGATGGATTGAACAAACTGCGATCGCACACCGTTGATGCCGTTGTTAGCGATGTGCAAATGCCAAATCTCGATGGCTTGGGGTTAACTGCTAAAATCCGCCAATATCAAGAATATAGCGAACTTCCAATTATCCTGGTTACTTCCCTTGCCAGCGATGAGGATAAACGTCGGGGTGCGGAAGCCGGAGCCAATGCCTACATTATCAAAGGCAGCTTTAATCAAGAAGCTTTGCTGTCAACCCTCAAACGGTTAGTGTAGAGGTTTGCGGATGAATGAACAATAATTTTCTTGTAAAATCTCAACTTACTATCAATTGATGAAAAATGCCCCGATTCGCGTCTTTCTGGTGGAGGATTCGCTCGTCGCCTTAACCATCCTCAAGCGGATTCTGGCAAGTTCCCCGGAAGTGGATGTGGTGGGAACTGCTTCCAATGGCGTAGAAGCATTAGAGCGAATTCCAGCCGCACAGCCCCAGGTAATCTGCACCGATCTACACATGCCCAAAATGGATGGACTGGAATTCACCCGCCGGATTATGGCAGACTATCCCCGTCCTATTCTGGTGATCAGCGCCTCCGTCAACACTCAAGAAGATTCCCGTAATGTTTTTAAACTGCTGCAAGCGGGTGCTTTGGATGTTTTTCCCAAACCTAGCATTGACTCACTTTCAGACTATGAACACGTCAAGCACGAATTAATTAACCGGATCAAAGTTCTGGCAGGGGTTACAGTCTTTACTCGCCACACTTCCCGTGCGACGGTAGAACCCAGAACGCATCCTGTTAGCCCCAAAAGTAAGCCAGAACCATTCAACCCAAAACCGGTCTCACAATTCCCCATTCGTAATTCCCCGTCTCTGCCCAAAGTCGTGGCGATCGGAGCCTCCACAGGCGGTCCCCAAGCATTGTACACGATTCTAAAACAACTGCCTGCAAACTTTCCCGTACCCATTCTGTGCGTCCAACATATCAGCGAAGGATTTCTGCAAGGACTGGTAGATTGGCTGGCAGCAGAATGTTCCCTGCGCGTGACGATCGCCCAACCGGGAGAATTTCCCAAACCGGGTACTGTCTACTTTGCTCCCGAACGACAACACCTGCAACTCGACACTCAAGGGCGATTAACCACCGTCAGCACCCCTGCCGTTTCCGGGCATCGTCCCTCCGTCACAGCTTTGTTTCAAGCCGTTGCCACCTCCTACCCGCGATCGGCGGTTGGTATTTTGCTGACTGGCATGGGACGGGATGGTGCAGATGGATTACAAGCGATCGCCCAAGCCGGAGGCACTACCATTGCCCAGGATGAACAAACCTGCGTTGTCTTCGGGATGCCCAAAGAAGCGATCGCTCTGGGAGCCGCCCAACATATTTTGGCGATCGGCGAAATTGCTCCCATGCTATTGAATCGAATTTCCAGTTATAGGCTGAGTTAGGTGCAGCCATAACCCATCTGGCTCAGAAGGTTAACCCGTTACAGTTGTGCTTCACAGATCCTACCAGCAGACTTGGCAATCCCAAATTGGATGATGAACAAGCAGATCAAGAACCAATAAATTTTCGTACAGCTTCGCGCAATTGTTCAGCATCAAAAGGTTTGATCAGATATTCTGTTGCACCCGCCAGATGACCCTTTACCCGGTCGAAGGGGGAATTTTGAGAAGTTACCATAATCACGGGCAAATGCTGAAACTGGGGCAGGCTCCGCACCGTGCGGCAAAACTCCAACCCGTTTACATCCGGCATCTGCACATCTAATAGCAAGACTGAAATCCGTTGATGATAAATGATCGACAGGGCATCAACCGCGTTAGCGGCTGTTATTACTTGATAGCCCGGTTCTAACGCTCGTTTAATCATTTGATGAATCACAAGGCTATCATCAAGCGCGAGAACAATCGGTGAGCTTGTCGTACCATTTGACATACTTTACAAGTCGATGAGTCAATCATCGTTGGCGTTTAGCCTAGCATTCCCAAAGGAAGACTTGAACAATTGATATTTTGATAATTTTTTACACGTTTCAAGTACTTTTAACCAGAGGCTCAACTGGAATTTGAATCCAGAACTCGCTGCCTTTCCCAAGTTCTGAGGAGCATTTTAAAATGCCGCCATGTTTTTCAACCACGATTTGATAGCTGATAGACAGTCCCAGCCCGGTTCCCTTGCCGATCGGTTTGGTTGTGAAGAATGGATTGAACAGTTTTTGCTGGGTTGTTTCTGTCATCCCAGAACCGTTATCTCGAATCCGAATCACTACACTATCTGCGTGGGAAGGTTGGGATAGATCGGAACTACCCGATTTTTCTTTACTAATGAGTTCTGTTTGAATGGTAATGATCGGATTAGGCGTTTCATCTAAGGCATCGATCGCGTTACCCAAAAGATTCATAAATACTTGATTTAATTGCCCCGCATAACAATCAACAGGCGGTAAATTTTCGTACGCTTTAATCACTTGAATCTCAAACTTGGCACTGGTTAATTTCAAGCGACTCTTCAAAATTAACAACGTGTTGTCAATCCCTTCATGGATATTTACAGGTTTCATCTCGGCTTCATCCAGGCGCGAGAAGTTCCGCAAAGATAGGACAATTTGCCGAATTCGTTCTGCACCCATTCGCATCGACGACAATAGACTGGGCAAATCTTGTGTTAAGAAATCAAAGTCGATGGTCTCCATCTTTTCCTGAATAGTAGCAGTCGCATTGGGATAGGTTGCCTGATAAAGATGCAATAGTTCCAGCAAATCTCGAACATAGTCGGTTGCATAAGCAATATTGCCGTTAATAAAGTTGACCGGATTGTTGATTTCGTGGGCAACTCCGGCCACCAATTGTCCCAGGCTCGACATCTTCTCTTGCTGTATCAGTTGCATTTGGGTTTGCTGTAACTGGCTCAGTGCGTTCCCTAGATAGGTGGCTTGAGTTTGAGCGGCAAAGGCGGTTGCTCGTGTTTGGGCAAATAGTTCTGCCTGATCGAGAGCGATCGCTACTTGATCGGTGACAGCTTTGAGTAACCGAACTTCGCCATCAGTCCATTGGCGCGAACCGCGACAGTGATGGCAAACAATAGCACCCAATTGACCAGAGTGGGTTCTGAGTGGCAGCAACAGCACCGAGGTTACTGCCAGTTGACGCAGCAAGGCGCGATCCTCCGAGGTGAGTGGCTCTGAGGTCGTAGAAACATCCTCAATCCGTAGCATATCTAGATTTAAGATAGTTTCTGCCAGAACAGAACCATGCCCAAGGGAAAGTTCCCCTAGCGCCATCTGGATCTCTGGGTTAGTCGCTTCGTGAGTCACCATAAAGTTGAACTGATCTTTGTTGGGCAGACACCATACAAAGTCACAGCGATCAACTTGCAACAGACTATGAATTTCATTCACCGCCGTTTGTAAAATCGTGTCCAGATCCAGAGAATTACGAATTTGATTTGCCAGATTAAACAGAATTGAATCTTGTTGACCAACCAATTCCTGAGTAATCAATTGCTGTTTTAGTTGTTTGATTTCCGGGATTATTTGACGCAGCTTTGTGGTGTTACGTTTTAACTCCAATTGCACTACTACTTGGTGGCTGAGTGTCTGCAATCCCTTCTGTTGTTTCTGGCTCAGATCACGCGGTTCAAAGTCCATGACGCAGAGTGTACCTAAAACGCAACCGCCAGATGTTACCAGGGGGACTCCGGCATAAAACCGGATATTGGGAGCATTTATAACGAAGGGATTGGTGGCAAAGTTGGGGTCAGCTAAGGTATCTGGAATCACAAATACATCTGACTGGCGAATGGTGTAGTTACAAAACGTGAGGTCTCGTCGAATTTCTGTTAATGTGATTCCCACCTTAGACTTAACCAACTGGCGATCAGCTCCGATAAAACTCACCTGCGCCATTGGAGTTTGGCACAGATCAGCCGCCAGTGCCGTCAATTCATCCAATGCCTGATTGGGTGAAGTATCCAAACCCTGAAACTGATACACTGCTTTGAGCCGTGTCAGTTCGCTGGTGCAGGGCATCGTTGTGCAGGAGAGCATGGAATCAAGTAATAATTCAGGAATTTTCATAGTTTTTTTAATTGAGGTGCGATCGCGCCAGAGATTTGTTCCACCAACTTCTTGATCGGTATTAGTTCCAAGGCGGTACCGCTATATTTCTAGGGATCATAGTTGGGAATGCAGTAGAACTTATAAAAGATGCGGGATTGTTCTTCCAAGTCAATTTAAACTCCGGTGTTGCTGACTTTGACAGGGAGTGAGGAGATGCTGAATGCTGACTTCTCAACTCTGGCTAACACTGTAATGATTCCCTCTGCTGGCGTATATTTGTAGGCATTATTCACAAGTTTTGTAACAATACGACTGAGGCTGAACATAAATAGCAATTCGCATTTTGAAACATTTTTACTGAGATTGAAGCTTTCAAAAACTTTCAAGCTCAATCCTTTGAATGACAAAATGAGGGTTACAGCTGTTTGAAGTGACTGAAATCACGGGGTATATTAATGGCGCAGCTGCTGTCGGCGCGTAGCCTCTCATAGAGAAGCTACGCCTACAGCACGCTGCGCCTACCCCTTTAAGGAAGCAAGCTGCGCGTAAGCCTCCCGCAGGGAACGCAGAGAAGAAGACACTCGCTGTAGGATGCCCGTACCCCTAAGCGGAAGCGAGCTACGGGTTTCCCCATGAACGACTGCCGATCCAAGGCGCTAAGAATCTAAATTTTAAATTTTTAAAACATTAACTTTCATACCCTATTCAAAGCTTTAAGAGTAGGGATAAGCCTAACGCCGCAAAAGAATTTCCCAGGTAGAGCCACCAACTACGCCGTCAGGTTCTAAACCGTAGCGCTTTTGTGCAGCTTTCACAGCTGCCTCAGTTGTCTCGCCAAAGTCTCCATCGGCATCGGCTTTCAAGAAACCAAGCTTTTTCAATTGTTGTTGCAACTTAATAACTTCAGAACCACGTAATCCTATACGCAAAATTGGCAATCCTTCTGAGGTGTATTGAATCCCAGGGGTTGGCTGAGTAGTTGTCTTTGACTGAGTTCGAGTAGTTTGCCCAGTCCGTCTAGTTGACTGAGTTCTAGTATTTGATGTAGGACGATTCGGCGTTTTCTGTGTGCTTGAAGTTGTAGCTTTTCTTGGGGTAGTAGGTCTTGGCTCAGGGTTAGCCGTAACTCGTGTTACGGCTTTTTTTGGGGTAGTAGGTCTTGGTTCAGGGCTAGTCGCAACTTGTCTTGTGGTAGTAGGTTTTGGTTCGGGGTTAGTCGGAACTTGTGTTACAGCTTGTCTTGGGGGGTTGGGATTTCCAACATTGGTGAGGTTGTTAGCCTGGGTTGGAACAGGAAAATTCGTAGCTGAGTTAAATCTTGGCTGGGAAGAAGGGACAGTTGATGCTACTTCTGGTTGATTAGGGAAAAGTCGTTGCCAAGTGTTGGCATCAACAACGCCATCTGGATTTAAGCCAGCTGCTTGTTTAAATCGGGAAACAGCACTGGCGGTATTCTCAGTATATGTACCATCTACGGCACCAGAGTAAAAACCCAAAAGTTTCAGAGCTGCCTGAAGTTCAGCTACGCGTTCGCCTTGGCTACCAACTTTGAGGATAGGGCGGTTGATAGTATTTCCAGGATTTACTTGGGCAATTTTTTGTGGCGCTGCTATTGATACTACAGCCGTTGAGGCAATAAGCAGAGGCGTAGTGCAGAACAAGAGTATTTCGATGGCTGATAACGATTTAGACTTCTTTGCCCACCAACCCTTTTGCCGTTTTTCCATTCTACAGCGATTTACAGTTGGATCTAGTAATTTTAAGTAACTCAAAATACTTGCTGTCAGGCTGCTTTGCATGGAATTTACTCCCAGAATATTCTCATGCTAATGGTACAGCCGCTTGCTCTAAAAAACAGCTGCTGCATTTTACGATTCCACATTTTCAGCTACGCGATCGCTTGATTAATTGCTTCTTCTTGACCAACTAAAGACAAGTAAGGTGATTTTAAATACTTACAAGCTGAAGCGATCGCATCCTTGGCACTCACAGCCGCAATCAATTCTTGAAACTTGGTGTCAAAATCAATTCCTAAACCCAAAATTTCATACCAGCCGTATATCTGAGCAATTTGCCCATTTGTTTGCTTACCCAAGGCGTACTGCCCCAATATCTTATTTTTAGCAGCTTGGAGTGCGCTTTGGGATACTTCGACGGTAGACAATAAATCTACTTCTGTACGTAGTCCCTCTAAGGCAATGGTGGTATTTTCCGGTGCTGTACCCATATAAACCACGAATGAGGCTGGAAATAGTCTCGTAGAGTAAAAGGCGGATACTTCATAAGCTAAACCGCGCTTTTCCCGCAATTCGACAAACAAGCGGCTAGAAAGCCCATTTCCCAAGTAGGTACACAGCAACTTCAGGGCGGCATAGTCAACAGAACTCACCGAGGTTCCCAAATAACCAAGCATCACGATTGATTGTTGTGTCTGTATTGGCTTAATCCTTACCTGCGGTTCCACCTTAATCTCAGGTAAATTCAATATTGGTAGTGCTTGGGCTGGCGCTTGCCAATCAGCAAAAACTTCTTCCACCAACGCGGCTGCATCTGTGGCTGTGACTCTACCAGCAATACTAATTACTACATTATCTGGACGGAAATAAGTTTGGTGATACTCCACTAAATCCGCACGAGTTAAGCTACTCATGGTGGTTTCATCTCCCAGTACCGACATGGAGTAGGGATGATTTTGGTACATTACTTGCCGCATTTGTTCAAAGGCGACATTGAACGGTTGCTCTTTTTGGGAACGAATATCCTGGAGTGCTAAACGCCGTTCTAATTCCACTTGAGTTTCGGGAAAAGTAGGCGATCGCAAAATCTGCCCAGCCAATGTTAAAATTTCCCCAAAATCAGATGTTACCGTTTTGAAAGATAGTAAAAAATAATCAGTGCCAGCATCTGCACTCAAACTCGCCCCTACAGACTCGACTTTTTCAGCAATTTCCAAACTAGAAAGTCCATCGCATCCCTTTGTCATCACTGCTGATAGCAAATGTGCCAACCCTGCTTGCTCACGGTTTTCGTTACAACTACCGGCACGCACAAAGATTCGTGCCGCAATAATGTCCGCAGCAGGATTTTCTGCCACCAGCACCACAATGCCATTATTTAATACGGTGCGGTGGATAGGTGATTTTTGCAGCAAGGTTGTCATTTGTCCTTTGTCCTTTGTCATTTGTCATTTGTCAAAAACTAATGCCCCAATCCCCAATCCCTAACACGGTTTAAGTACAGTAATCGCATAATTCTGCGGCGAGAGATACTGTTTAGCTAATTTTTGCAGTTCTTGGGCATCAAAAGACTGAATCTGCTGCGGATATGTCACAGCTAATTCAGCTTGGGCGATGGTATTGTAATAGCCATAAAGCCCTGTAAGCTGATTGGGCGTTTCGGTAGAAAACGCATACTCGTTACATAACAGCCTGCGTGTACGAGCAAGTTCCTGTTCGCTAATTCCTCTAGTCTGCAAATCATCTAAATGAGCGCAAATCAAGGACTCAACTTCCTCCAAATTTTCTGGTTCTAACCAGGCAGTAATTGTAAATAAACTTGATTCCCGTTGTAGAGAAAAATTACTGCAAATTCCTTGTACCAATTGCAAATCTTCTCGCAAATCGCGCACTAAACGCGAAGTTCGACCTTCTGCCAATAACACCGACAACAAATCTAAACCATAGCCAGTGCGGATTTCCTCTACTCCGGGTACTAGCCACGCCATCAATAATCGCGCTTGCTCTATGCGTGGTAAACACAGTTCTTGACGGTGAATTCCTGTTATCGTTGGCTTTGCCACTTTCTCAAACTGCGGACAATTAGAGCGTTCGGCAAAATCAGCAAATGAATCATTTACCATTTCCCAAGCTGATTCCTGGGCTATACCCCCGGCAATTACCACCGTCATGTTTTCCGGCTGATAGTGGGCGTGGTGAAAACAGCGCATTGCTTCTGGTGATTGCTGCATCAGTTCCTGTTCAGTACCCAGCACCGAACGTCCGTAAGGGTGATGCGGATAAACGCTTTGAATCAAAGCTTGAAATCCTATCCAGTCGGAATCATCCTGACAAGAGCGAATTTCCTCTAGCACCACATCCCGTTCGCGGCTAAATTCATCTTCTGGAATTGCCGCATTGAGCAGTAGTTCTCCCAAGTAGGGCAGAGTATCTTTTAAATAAGGGGCAGCTGTGGTGAGTGAATAATGAGCATAATCATAGCTTGTCGCCGCATTACTCACGCCACCCCGGTTTTCAACTTTGGAATCGAACATTCCAGGGGGTAGCGTCGCCGTACCTTTAAAAATCATGTGTTCTAAAAAGTGTGCCATGCCGAACCACGGTTTTGGCTCTAGGCTTGCTCCAGCACGCACCCAAACATCCGCCACAACTACAGGAGTAGTGGGAATTTCTTGATGAATAAAAGTTAAACCACTGTCTAGTCGGAAGATCGAGGCTGGAAATATGGTATTAGTTAGTTGTTTTAACAATTTTTGTAGTTTGAAGCACAATTTTAGATAATTTTGTTATCTTAACTCTGAACGATACTTAATTTAGAATCAAGTTATACAGATTTTGTAGAATTGTTCTACTAGTCATGTTTCCACTAACGATAAATTGGAAGCGTTATGCATTGAGAGGAAAATCCTTTCAGTCAGCACAAGAATTTTTTAACGCATATCAGTGCTTGTTCTAGACTTTTGTGGGAGGTGTGAGTTTATGGGTGTGGGCGTATAGAATAGCACAGATGTATCTCTGTATACAGATACATCTTGTACATTAAACACAGGCAAAAGTTGAAAATGTCAAGCAAAGGTAGAAAAATCTAGATTCGGTGGAATATCCTGAATCCGCCCAGGCCCGATCGCTCGCAACGCTTCTTTGAGTAAAATATCCCCAGTATACAAGGCACGTCCGACAATCACACCAGTCACGCCTTGAGGTTCTAACGCCAACAAACTCAACAAATCGGTGACAGAACTTACCCCACCAGAAGCAATTATCGGGATAGAAATTACTGCTGCAAGTTCTCGCAAAGCTTCCAAATTGGGGCCTATAAGTGTACCGTCCCGGTGGATATCTGTGTAAATTATCGCGGCTGCACCCAATTCTTGCATTTGTACAGCCAGTTGGGTTGCTAAAACTTCTGAGGTTTCTAACCACCCGCGAGTTGCTACGCGGCCATTACGGGCATCAATACCGATAATAATCTGTTCAGGAAATTCTTGGCAGAGTTCTTGCACTAGCTGGGGTTGTTCTACGGCGATGGTTCCGAGAATTGCCCACTGTATGCCTAAATTGAATACTTGTTGCACGCTGGTGCGATCGCGCAATCCTCCACCAATTTCAATGGGCACTGACACCGCATGAGCGATCGCTTCGATTGCCCCCAAATTTACTACTTTACCTGCTTTAGCACCATCTAAATCAACTATATGCAATCTGGTAGCACCTTGATCTACCCACTGTTTGGCAACATCAGCAGGATTATCGCTAAAAACTTGTGAGCGATCGTAGTCTCCTTGATACAGTCGCACACAGCGACCTTCTAGTAAATCAATTGCTGGAATTACATCCATTTAACTCTTCCTCATAACTCAATGCAATCAAAACCCTAGCTATCGCTGGGGTTCGTATTTTTCATTTTTAATTGCCTTACAGCCTGTCCAAAACCCAGCACAAGCAAAATATTAGAAAGCGTCAAAAATACTTCTGCACCACCGTGCAACCAATCCACATCTGCCAAAGGCTTGCCATAATGCAATACAGCATAAATTCCGGCTGGGATGGTGATGGCAACAAAGACGAGAGTGCCATAAAATCCATACAGCGCTAAACGCGGCATTTGCGGACTGCGGCTGATAAACCACAAGAAACCCAAATAGGGAAACAGTGAAAGTGCAAACAGGGTTTCTTTAGAAATCATTGTTCTGATTTGATAGGTTTTGGTTCAACAGTGTTAACAGACTTGGTAGAACGCCAAATCAAATACCCTGCTGCCCAAAGCGTAAAATTACCAACTAAGGTCATGGTAGCTTGAAGCGTTACCAGCCATTCCAGAGATTCGGCGTTGTCGAAATAATGCCAGGTACAAGCACACATGGCACTGACTAAAGCTGGTAACATGGCAAGGGACAATCCCCACCAATTGCGGTTATTAGTAAGTTCACCATAAGTCCAGATTAACCAAATGGCGACAATCCACTCAATAACGCTAGAAACATGAATAATCCAGGTGGGAACTGATAGGGCGTGCATAAAAAAGTTGGGAGTTGGGAGTTAAAAGTTAGGAGTTTTTTCTATCTTCCTTTTTTACGAAGTTTGAAAATAGAGCTTGTGAATGAGTCTACTATCTGTATCAATTACAGATATTCTGTATAAAAAAAGTTGTTAATTTAAAATCCAAAATCTAAAATGGTCAAGATGCGGGCGTTATTGTCTGGATATTACGGTAAAGGTAATGGTGGTGACGAAGCTTTATTGGCAACGCTTTTGCAAATGTTACCATCTCACGTAACGCCTGTGGTGCTTTCTGGTAATCCAAAGGAAACGCGCGATCGCTACAATGTAGAAACTTGCGATCGCATGGCTGTTTTACCTGTACTGCAAGCTTTACGCTCAAGTGATGCCTTGATTTGGGGCGGCGGGAGTCTCATTCAGGATGTTACAAGCACTATCAGCCCATTTTATTATGGGGGACTGATGGCATTGGCGCAGAAAATGGGTTTGAAAACGGTTGCTTGGGCGCAGGGTATTGGTCCGTTAGTGCGTCCGCAAACTCGTTGGTTGGCACGGCAAACCTTTGGTAATTGTAGCAAAGTTAGTGTCCGCGATCGCGCCAGTGCGGCTTTATTATCTGATTGGCAAATTCCTTGTATTATAGCTCCTGACCCGGTTTGGGCGTTGGAATCGAAACCAGTACCAGGACTTTGGGATTTACCTGCGCCGAGAGTTGCAGTAACGTTGCGATCGCATCCTCAACTTACAGAAACACGTCTAGCAAATTTAACTCGTGCTTTGGTTGATTTTCAAAAAGCTACACAGGCTTTTATCTTACTACTACCGTTTCAAAAAAGTGAAGATTTAAGTATTGCCGAAGCTATTCAACCACACCTTAAAGATGTCAGCAAGATTTTATGTCTGGAAGATCCGCAACTTTTGAAAGGTGTGTTTCGCGGTGTGGAAATGGCAATAGGGATGCGTCTACACAGCTTGATTATGGCAGCATCTGTTGGATGTCGTTGCTTTGCTCTCAGTTATGACCCCAAGGTAAATCGTCTCATGGAAGACTTGGAAATGCCTGGATGGGATTTAGCAAGTTTACCAGATGACCCTAATGTGATTAGTCTGACTTGGATGGAGCATTATGCTAATGGCGAGCCGTTATCACCAGAGCAAATACAATCTTTAGTAGATAGAGCATTAATGCACCGCGAGTTGTTGAGCGACGCTTTATGTAATAAGTAAGACCAAAAAATGTAGAGCGAAGAGAATGCAAAACTTTGAAGACTAGCCCTTTGAAGTTGACTGGTAAAATCCCTTTTTTCCCTCTGCGTCCTCCACGTCTGGAGCAGCTAAAAAGTCTTTTATTTAACCACAGAGGCACAGAGAACGCAGAGTTAAAAGGTTAAAGGGTAGTTTCTAGTTACCCCTACAGGCAAGCAACTGGCATAGAAAGACGCATCTTTTTTGCCAATCTTATGGCGGGAAGGGAGTAATTATCAAAATTTTATAAAGTTGTTATGAAAATAATCGGGAGTAATTATCAAATTTTTGTAAAGTAGCGATGAAAATACTTAAGTATCTATTATCAAGATTTACTTCAGTGATATTATCTGCAAAATACAGAAATAATTATTGAGATTATTCCGATGATAAGCTTTGGCTTTTGGAATTTAATTATAGTAATTGTAGTTGCTTTTGTTCTCAAAAATAATTGGCGATTAGATGATGAAAAGGCAGCCTGGAAAAATTCTTCATTCTTGAAATCTCCTGTGATCCAAAGGCTGATACGATTTTTTCGCCAACCAATTGTTAACTTTCTTGTTCAAGCAGGTGTTGTATTAGTAGTTACAAGATTCCTCTGTTATACAGGTTGGCTAATATATTTCCTCAACCAGCCAAATCCACCTTTATGGGATTTCCAGTGGTATTATGTGGCGAGTAAATTGGCTCATCAGCATTTGAGTCCTTTTAATGTCGAGATTTTTAATCAGAATTTCTGTAACATAACTACGGTGTGTGGCTCTCTTCCACCGTTTGTCTATCCACCTAATATTATTCCTCTGATCTGGTTTTTGGGTTATTTTTCGATGAATACTGCATTTAAAATCTGGGTTGTAATGCATGTATTAGCAATCGCTTTGGCCTTATGGGGAGCGAATATATTACTAGAGTCTAAGTCACGAGCCTTCAGAACTATTTGCACAATTTCGGTTGCCTTAATTTATGGCGTAGTTCGCGATCTTCAAGTTGGTAATGTTGCCATTTTTATTGCAGTTCTTATCTTATGGATGTTTATCTTGGCTAGAAAAAATCAAGATATTCCAGCAGGAATTTGCTTGGGACTTGCCGTTTGTAAACCAACCTTAGCTGCATTATTCGTTCTGTATTTTCTACTTAAAAGACGGTTCTCTCTAGTTTTTGTATCTGTTGTCACAGTAACTTCTCTAGTATTTATAGGTCTAGCCTTGACGGGCAATTCTTTGACTCAATTCGTGTCGGATGTCGCTCGTGGATTTTCACTCTGGCTAAATGATCCATCAGTTAGCCCCTATATTTCAATTAGTCGCATCGATTTGATGGTTGTGGGGCCGAGATTATTTCCCAATAACCCATTCTTTGCCAAGCTATTGTCAAACTTACTTGTTCTGATAATTGTTGGTTTGGTAGGTTGGTATTGGTATCTACAACAATCTTTTACAAGCTGGTCCAAAAAAATATATTTACCAGAAATGGCACTTGTTTCTTGTTTGAGTATTGCGATCATCTATTCTCAAGAAACTAGTTCTGTAATGTTAATACCTGCTGTTGTTTTTTTGCTAAATGATTTACTGGATCAGATTAGGCATTGTAAATTCTCTAGAAAAAGAATCTTTGTTTGGTTAGCAGGGGTTTGCGCTCTTGCAGTGCAAACAGCAGTTATTCATGGCTGGCTTATCCACTCTTTAGCAAACCGTTGGAACGTGAAAGCAGGGGAATTGCCATACATTATGAAAGTAACTATCTTCGCCCTACCGAGTTATGGAGTTTTAGTAATCACACTAAGTATTTTAGTTTTAGCAATTAGTTCACTGCGTCAAAAACAAATGATGAAATTTGGACTTTTGAATGGGGTAGAAACTTAGAACATCAGGAGTTGAAATCTAGCTTTGGAAATTGTCAGAAACAGGTGATTAACTTTACCAGAAAAATGGTGGGGTTAGCTGGCATCTAACGAATCAAATCATGTTGCCAATCTCATCAGGATTAGTATAAATCAAATTAGCTAGCACTGGTTTTTTCTCAGCAGTAACACTGAAATGCTATTTAACTCCTACGCCTTTATTTTTTGTTTTTTACCAATTACCCTCATCGGCTTTTTCAGCTTGACTAGATTGCGTTTAACTCAAGTCGCTTTAGCCTGGTTGGTGATTGCTTCTTTAGGTTTCTATAGTTACTGGAGTATTGCTTATCTACCTCTGCTGTTGATTTCAATTGGGATCAACTATCAAATTGGTAAACATATCAGCAAATCTGACCTTGGTAGTAAGCAAGCTAAAAATTTACTTTGGGCAGGTATTTGCTTTAACCTGGGGCTACTGGCGTATTACAAGTACGCTAACTTTTTCATAAATTCTGTTGAACAGATACTCAACACGAACTGGAGTATCCCCCAAATCATTCTGCCGCTGGGTATTTCGTTTTACACGTTCACTCAAACAGCTTACTTAGTAGATGCTTACCGTGGTGAGACTAAAAATTATAATTTTTTAACTTACAGCTTATTTGTTACTTTTTTCCCGCACTTAATTGCTGGGCCGATTTTGCACCATAGGGATACAATTCCCCAATTTTATCGCTTGCGAAACCTGGTCTTCTCCCACAAGGCTATGGCTGTAGGTGTGACGTGGTTTACTCTAGGGCTATTTAAGAAGGTAATTATTGCTGACACTGTGGCGCCTTGGGTTAACCCTGTTTTTAGCAATACGAGTGCAGTCAGTTTTTTAGAAGCTTGGGTGGGGGCAGTCAGTTATACCCTGCAACTATACTTCGATTTTTCTGGTTACTCGGATATGGCGATTGGCTTGGGGTTGATGCTCAACATTCAGCTACCCATTAACTTTAATTCCCCTTACAAAGCCACTTCTATTATTGATTTTTGGCGTCGCTGGCACATTACACTCTCTAATTTTCTGCGTGATTATCTCTATATCCCTCTTGGCGGTAATCGTCGGGGGGCAGTGCAGCGCTACATCAATCTTTTGATCACGATGCTACTAGGTGGACTATGGCATGGCGCAGGCTGGACATATTTAGTCTGGGGTGGACTGCATGGACTGTATCTCTGTATCAATCATGGGTGGCGCAAACTGGGTAAGTCATTGCCAAAATTCCTGGCTTGGGCAATTACATTTATTGCTGTGATGATTAGCTGGGTGTTATTTCGCTCTCAAAGTATCCATGATGCAGGGGAATTGTTGGGGACAATGGCGGGAATGAAGGGACTGGCATTAACAGAAGGATACCAGACTAGCTTGCAATGGCTAAGGGCTTTCGGGGTCAAGTTTCAGCAGAGTTACCCTTATATGCCAAGTAAAGACAAGCTGATTATCCTTGTGGGACTAATGCTATGGGTTATTTTGCTACCAAATACACAGCAAGTTATGCAGTGGTTTCAACCTAAGTGGTGGTGGGCGGTAGGTGTGAGTGCGATCGCATTTTACTGCCTATTATCACTCAATAAAGTCTCAGAATTCCTTTACTTCCAATTTTAGATTAGGTATGGCTATCAAAGCTTATAAGCGATTCAACTCGATTTTTCTGACCCTAGTTTCTTTCAATCTGCTCGCTGTTGGTCTCTTTAATATTCTCATAGACCCCTATGGTGTGTTCAACACTTATAGGATGCAGGGTGTTAATCAGATAAAACCGACAAGACTTAATCACGCCAGACTAACAAAAGCGGTAGATGTGACTCACATTAAACCGAAAACAATTCTGTTGGGTTCATCTACCGCACTCAGGCTATCTCCAGTTCATCCAGTTTTTGTAAATACCCAGCCTGGTTATAACTTAGGCTTACCAGGAGCAGGTATGCAAGAAGAGTTACTTTATTTCCAACACGCCTTGATTAATCAGCCTGACTTGAAACAGTTAATAATTAGCTTAGATTTTTTTTCTTTTGGCGTTGGTGTTAAAAAAGCACCCGATTTTATTGAGGACAGACTGCAAAAAAACAGAATTACTACTCAAGACGCCTTGAATGCCATTTTTTCCTTGAGTGCTTTTAAATCTAGTTGGGACACCCTAGCTACAAATAGAGCCTCAAAGACTGGTGTTTCTGCCTTGACAGGCTTGGAAAATCAAAGCGCTCCAGACCAGGACAATAGTAGAGTTCTGAAGAACTTCGAAGTAGTTATATCCAGCTATTTTAAACAAGAAGAACGATATAAAAACTATCAGATTTCAAATGAGCGACTCAAGGACTTTAAGACAATCATTGATATCTGTCGTCAGCGAAAGATCGCTGTCAAAGTCTTTTTTTCACCGACACACGCTGTGCAGTTGCAAGCTTTGCACGTAGCTGGATTGTCGTCAGCTTATAAAGATTGGCAGCGACAAGTTGTCAAAATTATCCCAACTTGGGATTTCACTGGCTACAGTCAAATCAACACAGAGTCTATCAATGGCGAGATGAAAAATTACGTAGATGGCGCTCATTATCAGTATCGAATCGCAGATTTGATTTTGAACAGAATGTTTCAGTACCATCTGGAAACTGTGCCTTCAGATTTTGGAGTACTGCTGACTCCAGAGACGATTGAACCCCATTTTGCTGCCATTAGTGCTGATCAAATTGTGTGGGAGAAAAATAACCCCAAGATGAGCAAATTTGTGCAGGATTTGTATGCTAAGGCTAATCGATTATTGAACTAAGCCAAGCTGATAATTCCTGACCATTGAACTTTTTTCTCTTTTTCCCGACGGTAAGAAAAGAAATGCTCTGGAGTTTGGAAAGTACAATAAGGGGCGATCGCAATTTGTTCTGCACTAATCCCCATGTTTTCCAGTTGTAAGGTATTCACTCGCCGCACATCTAACCTTACCTTTCCCGGATTAGGATCTTCCAGTAAGGGTGAATTTGGTAATTCATGCAATGCTTGAACAATTTTTTGTTCGTCATCATCTGGTATAATGCTAGCCCCGATTTCGGCAGCGACCTCTACAGAGACTTGGTAAACCTCACCAGCGATCGCAGGGCCCATTGCAATGCGTAAATCATCGAGTTTGCTGCCTTGAGATTGTAATCGAGCGATCGCTAAGGGAACAATCTTCTTGGCAGTCCCCCGCCAGCCTGCGTGTAATGCTGCCACCCGTCCAGTTTTCGCATCTCCAATCAGCACGGGTGTACAATCTGCACTAGCTACCCAAACGGCTTGTAGGGGCTGCTCACTCATTAAACCATCCGCCGATGCTAAATCCTCCCCAGCAGAGCTTAAGAAGCTTTCAACTTCTTGGGGGGTGAGAACAGTATTGCCATGAACCTGCTTTAAGCGATAGACTGATGCCTCTGGTTGCAATACTTCTGTGATAACTTGTGGCGATCGCGGCCAAAACTGCTGGGTAAAGAAGCCGTGATGCCAACGTTCTAGAATACTACAAGTTAGATAGGGTAGTCCTTCCCAATTGTGCCAGTGCCAAGTGTGCATCTTCAACCAAACCTAAACAGAAATCACTCATTAGCCAATCAATGCTAACTTGAACAACGGAATTTGGGTTAATTGCTGTGGGATTTAATCTGCAAAAATTGGAAGCAGCCTTGAAAGCAGGGCAAAAGTATACATATTTACCATTTTCCCTCCACTTTTTTGAAAGCGTCTCCTCAACTAACCAAACCCTCTGGAACTTACTCAACCAAGGAGCTATTTCAGGAACAGTAGTAATTGCAACTGTGCAATCTGCTGGACGGGGACAATGGGGACGCGAGTGGATTTCTCCAGTTGGGGGATTATATCTTTCCGTGGCAATTTCTTTCGATCACAAAATAGAGGCTACTGAAAGTTACCAGCTAACCTTCGCTACTGCTTGGGGAATTGCGTCTCAATTGCGCCAGCGCGGTGTAGATGTTGGGATAAAATGGCCCAATGATTTGGTTTTAAATGGTCGCAAACTAGGCGGCATTTTGACAGAAACAAAAGTAAACAAAGGACAAATCACCCAAGCAGTAATTGGTGTTGGTATTAACTGGACAAACCCAGTACCCGAAACTGGAATAAATCTGGAATCGTGGCAAGCTTTGCAAGATTTCAGATCAATTTCTTGTCTGGAAATGCTCACCTCTATCGTCTTACTGGGAATAGAATCCGGTATGGAGTGCCTTGCCAAAGAAGGAATAAAGGTACTGTTGTCTCGCTATTTAGATTTGCTTACAAACATGGGTGATCGGGTGTACATCAATAATATTTCAGGTACAGTAGTTGGGGTAACTCCTCAAGGAAATTTACGAGTTGATTTGGAAACAGAGGATACAAAACAACTAATTACACCGGAAATTTATATTGAACCCGGTACAATCAGTTTGGGGTACCATAAATCTTCCGTTTAAATTTGAGGTTTGTTCAAAATTTCGCTCTTTTCTTTGGGCAAGACAAACCACTAGCATCATCTCTTTAGGCTAATTACACACAACTGAGAGAACAAATGACGCAGCGCAATAATTCTGCCCATCATCGTTTGCATTACTTATGGCAGCAAGGTCTAACAAAAAAACGTTTTGCCTCAACACTACCAGCCCAGAGCCTCTGTTGGCTGAGTAGCGTCAGCCTCCTTAGCGGCGGCTTTGTGTTTGCTCAAACGGAAACACAAATAGACAACATAGTTCCCACAGTTGAAAATTTCCAGCCAACAGCGGTTACAAACCCAATTAAAAAACAGACTGTTGCACCCGAAGCAGCTCAAGCGCAACCGGAATTTTCCCAACGGCGAACCACACTCAGACAAAGATTACGCAAGCCAGAGGTTGCTAAATCAAAACAGCCAGTTAGGCAGGCTACACCCAAAATCGAAGCTGCTGAACCTGTTGTTATTATCAGACAGTCAAAACCCAAAGTAGAAGCTTCCCAGGTTACTCCTGCAAGGGTAAGACAGGAAAAACCCAATACCCCTGTCCGCTCTTTACCTGAAAAACTCCCAGAAGTTGCTCAACCATCAAATAACTCGAACAGCGCTGTCAGTGCAACGGCCGGGAAAACCAAGGATTATAGTAACGCCTATATTGATCCTAATAGTTATGACAGTGGTGCCACAGCTACTTATCAAGCACCAAATTCCGTAATTCTTACAGAACGCTCCAGTGGTTGTCGAGCCATTTTGCCGTCAGGACAAAGCGTATTAGGCGGCGTTTGCGCTAAAGCACCGCAAAGAAGTGTAGCTAATTCTAATGGTAAAGCACCTAATTGGCTTAAAAGAAGTCAAAACGCACAATTACCAGTAGTTCCACCCGTGCGGCAAATTGCAACTACTGGCAACACCAGCAGATGGCGTGCTGCTCAAAGTGGTTCTAGCGGTGTCAGCAAGAGTGCATTTCGCCCTAATCGGTTTATCCCGAGTCCCGGTGAATTTAGCCCCACAAGAGTGAGTGCAACTCCCATCGCACCCCTTGGTGGAACTTTACCGCCACCAATGGCAGATGGCAACATTGCACCCCGCCCCAGCAACGTAGCTTATGACTTCTCCCTAGCATCTGTATTACCGCAAATCCCCTACGTGGGGAGAGTCGCCTATAGTGGTACGGGAATGATGTATCCACTATCTATTCCCGCTTCCATTACTTCTGTATTTGGTTGGCGAGTTCATCCAATTACAGGTAATCAACGTTTCCATGCTGGTACAGACTTAGGTGCGCCTGCCGGTACGCCAGTTTTGGCAGCTGCTGCTGGTCAAGTGGAAACAGCTAACTGGTTAGGCGGTTATGGTTTAACCGTTACCCTGAATCACAAATCGGCTCAACAAACTCTCTACGGTCATATGTCAGAAATCTTTGTTCAACCCGGTCAGTGGGTAGAACCTGGAACTGTCATTGGGCGAGTTGGTAGCACCGGCAACTCTACAGGTCCTCACTTGCACTTTGAAGTCCGTCACTTGTCACCGAATGGGTGGGTTGCTACTGACCCAGGCGTGCAGTTACAAAGCGGCCTCAGTCAGTTAGTGCTAGGCTCACAAACCACTCAGGTAAGCCAAAAACCAGGAAGTTAGAAGAAAGTTAGGAGTGAGGAGTGAAGAGTTATGAATTTAAAACTCCTAACTCCTAACTTCTAACTTCTAACTTTTTTAGTTACAAATACCCGTGTTCTGCTAAGAATGCGGGTGTAATGCCATCCATACTAGTTTCATCAGTGGTGGTGTGTGAGCTTCCAGGGTCAAGGAATTTTTCAACGTATTTGCCGAGAATATCCCCTTCTAGATTTACCAAACTCCCAGAAACCAAATAGCGAAGATTTGTCTCGGCGTATGTGAGGGGAATTACTGCCACCTTGAATTGAGACAGTTCTGGTTCATATGCGGCTACTGTGAGACTGATGCCATTGACAGCTATGCTACCTTTAGGGACAATGTACCGTGCGATCGCCTCGGATGCAATAAAGGTCATTTCCCAAGAACTAGCCGTTTGTTCTGCCACTAGCAATCGACCGATGCCGTCTACATGACCCATCACAAAATGACCGCCAACTTTACTGCCTACCCTTAGCGACGCTTCTAAATTGACATACCTTTGTTGCGTTTGCTCACCTCCCAACGTCGTGCGGCGTAGAGTTTCCGGTGAAGCCGTGGCGATAAACCCATCTTTTAAAACTTTTTCTACTGTCAGGCAAACGCCATCTACTGCAACACTGTCACCATAAGCCAAATCTTGCATAATTACTTCACCCGGTTGGCTGACACAAGTAATTTGCCAAGAATCGCCCCCCAAGGGTTCCATCGTTCCTAATGCCTGGATTAATCCTGTAAACACGGCTTTTTTGTCAAACTATCTCTATTTATTGCCTATTTTTGCTTGAAATCAATTGGTATTTATCACATAAATCTCCAACATTCAAGTATATTTTCTGACTTTTTTTCGTATAGGAATATTAACACATTAGCATCCTTCACAAGGCATACTTGGGTAAGAAGGTTATTGTCTAAGAAGACCAATTTGACTTACTCTGGTTTTCACCACAAGTTCGGAGTTTAATAGAAGCAATTATAGAGAACGAATGCTTATGTTTATTACTGTCAAAAAACCGCCTAAAAAGGAGTGCTATTTGTTACACAGCATCCAAGGCTTTCAAAGCATTGTAGAGGCTTAGGCAATGATTGAAATGAAAGTCGCTGGCATAGCATTAGATGCCATAACCCGCAGCCCAATCGTCCTTTTGAAAGATTCTTCAGATCGGCGGGCTTTGCCAATTTACATCGGTCAGGAACAGGCTAGGGCAATTATGGGTGCGCTAGAGAATCAGAAGCCTCCCAGACCCTTAACCCACGACCTGATTGTGAATATTCTAGAGACTTGGAACATGACTCTAGAAAAAGTGATTATTCATTCCCTGCAAAAGGATACATTTTATGCAGCCTTAATCGTCCAGCAAGGCGAGGTCAAAAAAGAAATTGATGCGCGTCCTAGTGATGCGATCGCTATTGCCCTCCGCACAAATACTCCTATTTGGGTAATGGAAGAAGTGATTGCTGATGCTTCTATCCCTGTTGATCGTGATGCAGATGAAGCCGAACAGCAAGCCTTCCGTGAATTTATTTCCAATCTCCGTCCTGAAGATTTGATCAAGCGCTTTGGTAATGACGACAGCTAAAAAAGTTATGAGTTAGGAGTTAGGAGCTATGAATTACTTCTTCCAACTCCTAACTCCTAACTTCTAACTCCTAACTCTTTGTTAAAGATGCAATACCGACGTTTTGGGAAAACGAATCTGCGCCTCTCCGTTTTTTCTCTAGGAACAATGCGCTACTTGGCTTCTTTTGAAAATGCTCACCAAACCATTGAACAAGCCTTAGCGTTAGGAATTAATCATCTAGAAACTGCCAGGGGTTACGGCAAAAGTGAGGAGTATCTTGGTAGGGCATTAAAAGCTGGGTTGTCAGTACCCCGAACGAGGCTTCACATCACTACCAAAATCTCAGCGACAGCAGATGCTGACACCATGCGTCGGTGCATCGACGAATCTCTAGAACGATTACAGCTAGATTATTTGGATTGCTTGGGAGTTCATGGCTTGAACACTTGGCAACATTTAGAGTGGGTGCAAGCCAAAAATGGCTGTATGCAAGCCGTAGAGGAAGCTGTTGCTGATGGTCGAGTGCGACACGTTGGTTTTTCCACCCACGGCCCATTAGAGTTAATTCAGGCAGTAATCAATACAGATTTTTTTGAATTTGTCTATCTGCATTATTACTATTTTTTCCAACGGCACGCACCAGCGATTCAACTAGCTGCCGATAAGGACATGGGCATTTTTATAATCTCCCCTGCTGACAAGGGAGGACGCCTATACACACCACCCCAAACCCTAAAAGACCTGTGTTACCCGTATTTACCCTTAGAGTTAAATTATCGATTTTTACTTTCTGACAACCGTATTACTACTTTGAGTATAGGGCCAGCAAACCCAGATGAACTGAGGGAACCTTTGCAAGTCGCTGACGATGATGGAGAGTTAACATCAGCAGAAATTTCTGCTTTCCAGAGGTTAGAAAATCACCAAAAAGTTACTTTGGAAGCTGATAAGTGTAGCCAGTGTTATGCTTGTTTGCCCTGTCCAGAAAATATCAATATTCCAGAGGTTTTGCGGTTACGTAATCTTGTAGTAGCATACGACATGAAAGATTATGGGCAATATCGTTACGGAATGTTTGAAAATGCCGGTCACTGGTTCCCTGGAATGAAAGCCAATCGGTGTACGGAATGCGGTGACTGTTTGCCTCGGTGTCCAGAAAAGTTAGATATTCCAGCTTTATTGGAAGATGCTCACCAAAAATTAAGTGGGAAAGTAGGTAGGAGATTGTGGGGATGAAAATGTAAACAGAATTCAGAATTCTGAATTCTGAATATCCGTTAAGGGACTTCCAGAAAATAAAATCTACAGATATAGAGCTTATATCAGCGTAACTCCTAATATTATTAAAATGATAATTATTAATGATGAGGGAGGGAGAGATTGGCAACGGCAATCTCTCCCTTTTTTTAGTAAATTCATGGTAATTCGATCTTGCGATGTTTGAGATGTAAATAGGTGATTCCAAAGGGCTTTTTTATTACTTTTCAAACATCATCTCACGGTTAGCTATACAGGAGTCGCAGTCAGGCTGTAGTTGATCGGGTCGCCGGAGAATTGATAGACCTGGACAAAGTAGTTATCACCAGGATTCAAAAAATTGGTGATTACATCATTTGAGCCGGAACCAAAAGATGAAATGGTAATGACCTCGCCAGAATCAACCACTAAATTGTTATTAATATCCTGAATAAGTCGGAGATCAGGATCAACAGACTCGACCGGATCGAGGGTAAACGTGAAACTGCCAGCCGTGTTCACAACAAAATTATAGATATCAGAGGTATCATTGTTGCTCAAGGAGTCATTAAAGCTTGTGAAACTCGTTAGAGAGCCAACTAGGACATCGCTGGGCAGGAGGTTACTAGCTGAACGAAAGGTAGTGGTTGATAGGCTCAAATCATAATTACTATTGTTACCAGAAAACCGATTAACTTCAGCTACGTAAGCTCCTGCCACCTGGTTTGCAATGTTAATTGAATCATCTGAGGTGCCACCACGAGATGAAGTAGCAAGCTGTGTGTCACCAGTATCAACAATCCCATTACCGTTAAAGTCCTGGAATACACTGACATCAATATCAGCGCTCAAGCCCGTGAGAGCCACGTTGATGTTACCGCTACTAGCTAGGCTGAAACTAAAGGTGTCTTGGGGGTCACTGTCGCCAACAAAGTTATTGACAATGATTGGGTTACCACTGAGTGTACCAAGGCTAAATTCTGCTGCCATTTTCTTACTTCCTTAGATATTCTAAGTGAATTTTTGATACAAAATGCGAGGCAGATAGAAAAACCAAGGGAGCAATGCTCCAGATTTTAATCGGGTTTTCATTCACAGTTACATAGCTATTTTCTTAATAAAAATAGTTATTTCGCTGCTATGCTCCTGGTGGCCCATACACTACTAAATAGGTGATTTATACGCCTAATTTTTAGCACCTTACTTTGGAGCACTGCTCCCGCTAACTAAAATGTTAGCTATAAAGCTATAGAATCTATCCAACTATTTTAAAATTCTTTACTTCTTTTTATAAAATGTGCTTGAAAAGCACTATTTTTTGTTTTTAGCTCTCAATTAACTTAAGCTTTAAAGCACAGAATTTCAATCTATAAATAAACAGTTATTCTTTTTCCAAAAATTAATAATTACTCAATGCTTTAACTATCTTTACTATTGCTCACTTACCCTCAATACCCCTGAATGAAATCGATAAGAGGCTTCCAAAAAATAAAGTATACAAATAGTAAAAATGATAATTATTCTAATTATCTGTTTTCTTATCGAAGTCTCTAACTTAAACATGGGAGTCATCACGCAGTCGTAGACTTCTCATTCTGACCTCTGGTTTCTGAGTTATTTATTGGTAAAATTTATAAAGATAAATAAAGTCAGGAAGATCCGCCCAAGCTGGGGTATCTCGCGGCAAGAAAGATGAAGATTAAAAAAAAAGAAATATCCTACGCCAATCACTAACGGTTTTCCGCTACAGTGGACGGGCTATAAGCCTAGTATGGACTACTAGCCGATCGCTTACTATTCTTCTGGCGAGTTTAACAATAGTTTCTGGCCTTTTACCGGCGGCGATATCCTACATCAGTAAGTTAATTGTTGATGCAGTGGTATTTGCATCTCAAGTTAACTCACAAAATAATGGTTTTGTCAATATTTATCCCTCCCTATTTTATGTAGGATTAGAAGCGATCGCTGTAATTTTACTAGCAGGCGGTCAACGGGGAATCATCATTTGTCAATCGTTATTGCGGGCGCTATTGGGTCAACGGGTAAATGTACTAATTTTAGAAAAGGCGCTGACACTGGATCTCAGGCAGTTTGAAGATTCAGAATTCTATGATAAATTGACCAATGCCCGACGAGAAGCATCTGTTCGTCCCCTTTCTTTAGTAAACCGCACCTTTGGGTTAGTGCAAAATGCTCTTTCCCTGTTCACCTACGGTATTTTGCTAGTAAATTTCTCAGTTTGGGCGGTGCTAATGCTGATTTTGGCAGCTATCCCTGTATTTATTGCCGAAACAAAGTTTGCTGGGGAAGGCTTTCGCTTGTTTAGTTGGCGTGCGGCAGAAACTCGTCAACAGCACTACTTAGAAAATCTGCTAGCAAGAGAAGATTTTGTCACAGAAGTCAAACTCTACCAGTTGGGAGAGATGTTGCTAGGGCGTTATCGCAACTTGTTTGATCAACTCTATGGCGAAGACCGCAATTTAACTCTGCGGCGAGGAGTGTGGGGATATCTCCTAGGTTTAGTTAGTACTGGCGCTTTTTACGTAGCATACGCTTGGATTGTGCTAGAAACAGTTCGAGGTAGGATTTCTTTGGGAGATATGACAATGTATCTCACTGTATTTCGCCAAGGACAGTCTACTTTCTCCAATGCCCTCACCTCTATTGGAGGGATGTATGAAGACAACCTATATCTATCGAATCTCTACGATTTCCTGGAAGAGAAAGTACCAAAGTCTTGGGGTAAAGCAACCATTGGTTTAAATCCCCAAGATGGTATCCGTTTCGAGAACGTATCATTTACTTATCCAGGAAGTTCCAAGCCAGCGTTGACAAATATTTCGCTGCACTTGAAACCTAGAGAGAAACTGGCAATCGTCGGTGAAAATGGTTCGGGTAAGACTACTTTAATCAAACTACTTACCCGACTCTACACGCCAGATTCTGGGCGAATTTTCTTAGATGGCTTGGACTTGCAGGAATGGGATGTGGATGTGCTGCGGCGTCGCATTGGTGTGATTTTCCAGAACTTTGTCCGATATCAGTTCACTGTGGGTGAGAATATTGGCGTGGGAGATGTAGAACATCTCGAAAACAAAAACCGTTGGCAAACTGCTGCTGAAAAAGGCATGGCCCAATCTTTTATTGACCAATTACCCCAAAGCTTCCAGACTCAGCTTGGTCGTTGGTTTAAGGGAGGGCAGGAACTTTCTGGGGGACAGTGGCAGAAAATTGCTTTGTCTCGTGCTTTTATGCGATCGCAAGCAGATATCTTAGTGTTAGATGAACCAACATCAGCAATAGATGCCCAAGCTGAGTTTGAGATTTTCAATCATTTTCGCGCTATTACTCAAAATCAGATGGTACTTTTGATTTCCCATCGTTTCTCAACAGTACGAATGGCTGACAAAATTCTAGTTATTGAAAACGGGGAAGTTATAGAACAGGGAACTCACGAAGAACTGTTACAGCTAGGAGGACGTTATGCCAAGTTGTTTCTGTTACAAGCAGCCGGTTATCAATAGGAAAAGAACCTAAAAATCTTTGTAAATTGAGATAGCGATGCCTAGGTTGGGCTGCGCCTACGCTCACTTTGTACAAAGCACATAACACCTCTATGAAACCATGTTAACCTGTTCGGTAAACGTGGGTAAAATCTCTTTATTGCCTAGACGCTCCGTATCGTTAAACATTGTTACCCGATAGAACTATGCAAATAACACAACAGCGATACTATACCCCAGAGGAATATTTAGAGTTAGAGGAAGCTGCTGACTACAAAAGTGAATACATTGACGGGCAAGTAATTCCTATCGCGGGTGGAACGATAAATCACAATCGAATCTCGTTGAATCTAAGTGCTGCCTTAAATTTTGCGTTTTGCCAGCAAGATTACGAAGTTTTCATGGGTGATGTTCGTCTGTGGATACCCCAAAAGCTTACCTATACCTATCCAGATGTGATGATTCTGGCAGGTGAACCAGAGTTTTTTAACAACCGGAAGGATGTAATTCTGAATCCACAGATTATTGTTGAGGTCTTATCAAAATCAACGAAAGGCTACGATCGCGAAGATAAATTTCAGGCTTACCGAACTATTTCTACCTTTCAAGAATATCTATTAATTGACCAAACTCAGATTCATGTAGATCAATTTTCCAAAACCGGGAAAAAGCAATGGGCGCTTCGTGAATATGATGAAGAAGATGAAGAAGATGAAGCGATCGCACTTGTAACTGTACCCTTTGAGATTTCTCTACAAGATTTATACAACAAGGTGAAGTTTGAGCCTGTTGAGTCGGAAGGGGAAAGTGCTGATATTGAAGGATTGGGGTAAGGTGTGTAGGCATAGCTTATCGTTCGCGTCTCGCAGACAAGATATGGCGTAATTTATCTGACTTGACAAAGGCATAGGCGTAGCCCGCCGCAGGCATCGCTTGTTTTTGCTCAAGTGATAAGTGTTAAGAGTGCTTATACTAATACTAGTCATTAACTCTTTGTTGTCTCCGGCTAGCTTTCATTATGTTGAAGACGATAAAAATAGATAATTTCCGTAGTTTCCAATCTTTCGAGCTTCAGCAGCTTGGTAGAGTCAACCTGCTCGTTGGTAAAAACAATATCGGTAAAACATCAATACTAGAAGCTATTCAACTTTTATGCTCACGGAATAATCTTGATCCACTACGTCAGACAATGACTAACCGGAGTGAATATTTTTTTGATGATGAGCGTAGTGAACGTAGGTTAAGGTTACCTCAAGCTCAAGACCTTGATGTTCGTCACCTTTTTTATGGTCACGAGATTGAACTGGGGAGTAAATTTTCAATAACAGGTACTAATGGGAATATTCAAGAGGAGCTTATTGTATCAATAGAAGAACGCAAAATTTCTTCAAAAGAGCCACTTAGCTCATCGCCTGAGTTTCTATATGATGAAGTCCCAGATGCATTAAGAGAAATAGATTTCAATATTAAGTGGAATTATGGGCGAGAAGAAAAGCCTTGGAGACTACCGCTATCAGCTAATGGCGGACTTCCTATAGAGGATTATACTCGCCAATTGCGTAGAGAACCTAAAAATTCATCACCAAAAATACAATTTATAACATCATCTTCTTTAGGAACTGAGAAGATGATTGAACTATTTGATCAGATAGTACTAACGCCTGAAGAAAAACTTGTAGAGCAGGCACTTCATAGAATAGACTCTAAAATTCAACGGATTGCTCCAGTTAGTTCTCGAAAGTCCAGGTATTCCTTAGATTCGCGGGGCGGTTTTTTTGTACTTCTTTCTGATAGTAATCAGCGTGTACCAATTGGTAGTATGGGTGATGGTATTTGGCGTATCTTAGGACTCGCACTCGCTACAGTGTGTGCTAAAGATGGATACTTATTTGTTGATGAAATTGATACCGGACTCCATTTTACGGCGATGTCTGATATGTGGAAACTGATTTGGGAAACAGCCAAAAGATTAAATGTGCAAGTTTTCGCAACTACACACAATAGTGATTGTTGGACAAGTTTAGCTAGTATTGCAGAGCAGGAAGACGCAACTGAGGATGGTATTAGAATTCACAGAATTGAGAAAGGTAAAGAAACAAGTGTAGTCTTCACTGAACCTCAAATTGTCATTGCTGCTGAAAGAGAAATTGAGGTACGTTAGTAATGACAAAAGGTTATGATCCCAAAAAACTGTTAGTAGAAGGACAAGAAGATTTACGAGTTATACCAGAATTAATAGAAAAAAACGGAATTCGTTGGGCTGAGAACAAAAGGGAAGCAATTGTATCAATACGAGATTGCGGAGGCTACGAAAAGATTGATGCAAACCTTATCTCTACTGAATTACAAGCATCAGGATCACCCATTTAGGCGTGATAATAGACGCAGATGAAGATTTACCTGCACGTTGGATAAGCATAAGAAATGCTTGTTTGCCAAGTATTCTCGACATTCCTGAAGAAATATCAGAGACAGGACTTATTCACGTTACAAAAAATGGAATTAAGTTTGGTATCTGGATTATGCCAGATAACCAAATGAGAGGTATGCTAGAGAGCTTTTTAGCTTATATGATTAGAGATGAGAGCGAAACTATTTGGCAATATGCTCAGGAAGTAGCGCAAGAAGCAAAAACCAAAGGAGCATCATTCAAAGATTCTTATCTTGATAAAGCTAAAATTTACACTTGGCTAGCATGGCAAGAAGAGCCAGTAAGACAACTGCATCAAGCTATAAAGTATGAAATTCTGAATCCTCAACATCCAAAAGTGCAGACATTTTTAACATGGTTTAAAAACCTATATAACTTATAAAACTTTGCTATTTTTAAAAGGCGATTGTGTTGTTATTTTGTTTAGTAAAAATATCTTGAACGAAATATAAATTACTAAATATGTAGAGTTTATGAATCAAAAGACAGATAAATTTATTTTTCCTGAGAAAGGGTTTTACCTTGTAGTTGATAAAGTAGCTGAAACAGATTATTTTCTCGATATGTTGAAAAATAAACAAGACAGCTACCAAGAATTTAAGTATATATTTAGTGCGTTTGCTTCGGCTGCAAGAAGCATTACTTTCTGTCTGCAAGCTGTCATGTCTAAATACCCTGGTTTTAATGAATGGTATCCTCAACAGCAAGAGAAATTAAAAAGTAGTAATCTTGCTAAATATTTTGTGGAGTTAAGAAATCAAGTTCAGAAGACAGGAAACATTCCTATTACTCACAGTGGTTTCTTTGGAGGACAACCTCTTGAGATTGTCTATTCTTATAGATTTGAATTTGCAAAAGATTTAAATGTAAAAGACATTCCTGATGGTGAAGTGCTTCAACTTTGTCATAACTATTTTACTGAAGTTTTAGAAATTATTTGTAAATGCTATCGAAAATTTGACGTTTATGTTGATCCTAGAATAATTTTCACTATGAGAGGGCTTGAAAAACTTGGATGGTCAATCGAAGATTTGGAGGAAGCATTAGGCTTTCCTAGAGGTTACACAGATATAGAAGATTGGCCTGAAGATAATAGGATTGAGATAAGACTTCAAGTTTTAAGTAGGTATGGTAGTGATGAAGAATTAGAATACTTTTTAAGTAAGTACAAGATCACAGGATAAGCTAATTAGCTAATGCTACTTAGCACTCTCCAAATCTGATGAAAAGCGATCGCTCTTTTCACAGTAACCTTTAAAATTTATATAGCTCTGTTAACTAAACTCTCTAACTATCGTTGCTATTGGCAAAAATAACGAGAGTTCATTATCTTGAAAAGGAATAAACTCATACTTGAGATAAAATTCTTTTGCTTGCAAATCGATAGCATCAACTCTCACGGCGTACATACCAATTTCTTGAGAAACACGAACAGCACGATAGAGAGCATCAGCTAACAATTCACCTCCTAAACCTTGTCCTTTAATCGAGTTATCTACAGCTAACCTCCCAATCAGCATTCCTGAAATCGGATAGGCTGGCATTCCACTTTGATAAGATTCTGGTAAGGATTCATACTCAATAATGCTGGCACTGACAGTATAATAGCCATCAATCTTCAAGCTTCCTGATGTTGGAATTGCTACAAATGTTTTAGCAATTCCTTTATTATGATTTTGCCGTGCATATTTCTTAAGATAATCATTCAAACTTGCATAACCGCAATCAAAAGAATCTCTTTGATGCTTTTTATCAATTGGTACAAAATTCCATCTTGCCTCGCTATCACTTGTCATACTTCTGTCTATATTTGTGAATAGCAGATTTGAGTTTTCCCTTCAGTTCTGGCGGATTTTCCATTACTGACATAAACAAATCTCTATCAAGATTAGACAGCACAAGCCTTTCATTTGCATCTATATCTTGCTTGGCGACTGGCAAAACATGAAAAAGTGTATAAGCACTCAAAGAAATTCCTTTGAGACTCGCAGCCCGTTCTAATAGTTCTTTTTGCTCTTGGGTAACTCGTAAATCGATACGGCAATCTTTGGCAGATGATATTTCTGACATGGCTAATTTTTACCTTTAGCTGAGTCTCTATCTACAGCATAACTGATATTAGTGGACAATGTACACACAATATTTGAACCCAGGATCATTTTTTCATCACCTCTAGGTGAACTAAAACACTAGCGTGGCGATAGCGATGCCTGCGGCAAAACGCACCATCCCTTAATAACTTCGATAAAATCACTATGGTGCTAGTTAACCCTCCCTAAATCTGATGAAAAGCGATCGCTCCCCTTCCCAACCCTCCCTTCAACGCCCTGAACTACTCGCGCCAGCAGGTAATTGGGACTGTGCTAAAGCTGCTGTGGAAAATGGGGCAGATGCGATTTACTTCGGTTTGGATCGCTTCAACGCCAGAATGCGGGCACAAAACTTTACTGAGGCAGACTTACCCCAATTGATGGCATTCTTGCATCGTCGTGGTGTAAAGGGTTATGTCACTGTCAACACACTAATCTTTCCCAAAGAATTAGCAGAAGCGCAGCAATATCTCCGCACAATTATTGCAGCAGGTGTGGATGCGGTGATTGTCCAAGATATTGGTATATGCCGTCTTATCCGTCACCTGTCGCCTGATTTTCCCATCCATGCTTCCACCCAAATGACCATCACCAGTGCGGCTGGGGTGGAATTTGCCAAGTCCCTCGGCTGTCAATTGGTAGTGCTGGCGCGTGAATGTTCTCTTCAGGAAATCAATAAAATTCAGCAGCAGATTGCCCAACAAGAAACTTCGCTACCTTTGGAAGTTTTTGTTCACGGTGCTTTGTGCGTGGCATATTCCGGTCAGTGTTTGACTAGCGAGGCTTTAGGCGGACGTTCTGCAAACCGAGGTGAATGTGCCCAAGCTTGCCGGATGCCCTACGAGTTAATCGCTGATGGGCAAGTTGTGAATTTAAAAGAACGCAAATATTTACTCAGTCCTCAAGACCTAGCAGGGTTAGATGTTTTGCCAGATTTGGTGAAATCAGGAGTAACTTGTCTCAAAATTGAAGGTCGCCTAAAAGCTCCAGAGTATGTTGCTAATGTCACCCGTGTTTATCGGCAAGCTTTGGATAGTGTGATGACGGAATTGGAAAGACCCTTCCCTACAAAAGAAGAGGGAATAAAAGCTCCCCTCTCCGCTTCAGAGAGGGGTTGGGGGAGAGGTCAATCAAATCAAGAACACTACAACCTAGAAATGGCATTTTCTCGCGGACTCTACACAGGCTGGTTTGGCGGGATTAATAATCAGGAACTAGTTCACGCCCGCTTTGGTAAAAAACGTGGGGTTTATTTAGGTGAGGTCAGCCGCATTCATAACGAACAGGTAACAGTGAAACTGGAAGCGCCTGTAAAACCGGGAGATGGAATTGTATTTGACTGCGGTCATCCAGAGGCGAAGGAAGAAGGCGGCCGGGTTTATGCTGTGGTGTCCAAAGGTAAAGAATCTATCCTGTCCTTTGGACGAAATGACTTGAACCTGCGCCGAGTGCATATAGGCGATCGCATTTGGAAAACCAGCGATCCAGAATTAGATAAGCAACTGCGTCAAAGTTTTGCAGGCGAGAATCCCCAATTTCAGCGTCCGATTGATGTAGAGGTTTATGGAGAAATTGGTCAGCCATTGATTGCGATCGCTCGCGATCAACTCGGTAATATTGTACAAGTGGAGTCTGCAATTTCTCTGGTTGAGGCACACACCAAACCCCTAAATACAGAGCGTTTACAAGAACAATTCGGTCGTTTGGGTAACACCCCTTTCTGTTTGGGAACGCTAACCAACTACTTCAGTGATGCCGTAATGCTACCCGTAAGTGAGTTGAACCGGATGCGGCGGGAAATTGTGGTGCAGCTGGAAGAATTGCGAAGTCAACCTAAACGTTGGCAATTACATTCTGATGTCTCTTTCCAAGACTTACTCCCCTCTTCATCACCCTTATCCCTCTCATCTCCTTCACTCATCGTCTTAGTACGAAACCTCAAGCAACTTCAAGCCGCTCTCAAAGCTGGTATTGAGACACTTTATTGTGAATTTGAAGACCCCCGCGCCTACCGAGAAGCGGTGCAGCTAGTACATCAACAAAGACAACAATCCCTATCCCCTACTATTTGGGTTGCACCACCCCGAATTACTAAACCGGGAGAAAATTGGATTTTGCAGCAAGTACGTGCCTGTGAGGCAGATGGCTATCTGATACGGAACTATGATCAACTGCAATTCTTTGCCCAAGAGCGTTGTATCGGAGATTTCTCACTTAACGTTGCTAATCCCTTAACAGCAGACTACTTTCAGCAACGCTTTGCTTTGGAACGACTCACGGCATCCTATGACCTGAATATTACCCAACTACAAGACCTGCTCACCAGTTGTCCGCCCCAATGGTTTGAGGTGACAATCCATCAGCATATGCCGATGTTTCACATGGAACATTGTGTTTTTTGTGCCTTTCTCTCGACGGGTACAGACTACACCAACTGTGGACGACCTTGTGAAAAGCAGGAAGTAAAATTAAAAGACCGCGTTGGCAGCGAACACGTTCTCAAGGCGGATATAGGTTGCCGCAATACTGTATTTAACGGTACTGCTCAAACGGGAGCAGAGTACGTACAGCGCCTCAGAGAATTGGGATTAAGTCACTTTCGTATCGAGTTTGTGAATGAAACCCCAGAACAAGTGCGTAAAACAATAGATTGCTACAATCAACTACTGCAAGGTGAGATTACAGGTTCCCAACTCTGGCGTGAGTTGAGACTGCAAAATCAATTGGGCGTAACTCGCGGCCCTATGGGAGTGTCTGCACTGCGGTCATAAAAGAGGAAAGGGGGCAGGGGGAGGAAAATTTATTTTTTGGAGTTCCCTAATAAATCTGTGGTACAAAAAACTGTTCATTCAGGGGTGGTCTGACATAGGTATCAGCAGGCTTCCTGGGGGACAGTTCTAGAGGTTGGGGCGTCATATCCACGTAGGGAATCTTACTGAGGATGTGGTAAATACAATTCAGGCGAGCACGTTTTTTGTCGTCTGCTTCGACCGTGAACCAAGGTGCTTCGGGAATATTAGTGTGAGCAAACATGACATCCTTAGCTTTAGAGTATTCTACCCAGCGATCGCGCGATTCGAGATCCATTGGACTCAGTTTCCACCGCCGTGCTGGATCAGTGGTTCGGGATTGAAAGCGCCGTTCTTGCTCATCATCGCTGACAGAGAACCAATACTTCAGTAGAATAATGCCCTCACGTACCAACATCCGTTCAAATTCTGGACAATCTTGGATGAAATGGTCGTATTGTTCTTCTGTGCAAAAACCCATCACATGTTCTACCCCAGCACGGTTATACCAGCTGCGGTCAAACAAAATAATTTCACCCGCAGCTGGCAGGTGAGCCACATAACGTTGAAAATACCATTGAGTCTTTTCGCGATCGCTAGGCGTTCCTAAAGCAACAATCCGGCAACCACGCGGATTCAACGGCTCTGCAATCCGTTTAATTGTACCCCCCTTACCTGCGGCATCCCGTCCTTCAAAAAGAATCACGATGCGGGCACCTGTAAACTTCACCCAATACTGCATTTTCACCAATTCTAATTGCAGCTTGGCTATTTTTTTTTCATAAAGCCGACTGGATAATTTAGAACTTCCTTCACCTTCACTCGTGTGTTTTTTGAATTGTTTTGCGGCCTTTTTCTTGGCTTTTAGCTTTGCCATCGGGGACTCTATAGCTTTTTTAATCGGATTTCCATTATCTTGTTCGGTGTTCATAAACTTTTTTGCGGTTAATGTTTAAAGACGATCAGGCAATAAATTTCAAGCATAACTGCCAGGAGCAAAGTAAGTTTCTTGGGATTGACACGAGTCAACCTAATATCTTGTCAAACAGCATATGCAATTAGACGAAAAGCAAAAAGCCATTAATTATCATCAGCAAGCGTTACAAATATATCGCCCAAACAAAAGATTTATTTAATCAAGTAATCACTTTTATTATAGTAAGCTCAATTTATATTTGTATAGGCGATCATTCTTTAGCATAAAAATATGTTCAGCAAGTATTAGAGTTACAAAATGATACGAAACAGCAAGCTATTTTCTGTCATGATCTAATAAGAACGACCATTATTATTTATGACTAATATTTCCTTACCCAATAATGATTGGAATACTGCCCTTTACCAAGATAAACACGCCTTTGTCTGGCAGTATGGTGAGGACTTACTAAAATTCCTCAACCCTGAACCAGGAGAATCGATTTTGGATCTAGGCTGTGGTACTGGACAACTTACAGAAAAAATTGCCCAAGCTGGGGCTGAAGTACTAGGAGTTGATCATGCACCCACAATGATAGAAAAGGCGAGGCAAAACTATCCCCATATCCGCTTTGATATTGCTGATGCTAGGAACTTTCGAGTAGATAAACCATTGGATGCTGTATTTTCCAACGCTGTATTGCATTGGGTGAAAAAAGCAAATAGTGCAATCGCTTCCATACATCAAGCACTAAAACCTGGAGGTCGTTTTGTGGCAGAATTTGGTGGTAAGGGGAATGTGCAAGCGATCGCCACAGCTCTAGAAAGCGCCTTAGAAGCACTTAATATTTCTGCAAAAGCCCTAAATCCTTGGTATTTTCCTAGTATTGGCGAGTATGCCAGCTTACTGGAACAGCAAGGCTTTGATGTCATTCATGCCATGCTTTTTGCTCGCCCAACTCCTTTAGCAGAAGGAGAAGCAGGTATGGCAAACTGGATTCAGATGTTCGCCAGTGCTTTTTTAGTTGGACTATCTGATGAGCAACAAATACAAGTAATTCGCGTCGTGAACGAATATCTCAAGCCGACGTTGTATCAACAAGGAACTTGGACAGCAGACTATCGAAGAATTCGTATAGTCGCCATTAAAGTTTAAATTGTGCGAATTTTGACTTATGCCTTAATTACGAATTATGAATTACGAATTAGTTATGCATATACCCAAATTGTGCGATCGCGCTACAGCCCTTTGGACATCCTACCGCAGGCATTGGCGCAGTAATCGCCAGAGATCATTTTCATTATTATTAACCATTAGCCTCACAACTTTATTAGTCCCGCCTTCACTAGCGCAAACCCTCCCAATACCGTCACCTTCTAGTGCGCCTTTAGAACTAGACTTATTGACCAAGCCAAAAAACTATGTAATCACAGCTAACACAATTAATCCAGAACGATTAACCGTTCCCAGTTTATGGTGGGCACAACAAAACTCTGAGAGAAAGCTATTGGATAATTGGATAGCATATCCAGCTTCTGAGAAAGAGCCTGCAAGAGTAGACTTGATCGTGAATCAGCAAATTTGGAGCTTACTAGACTCTATACAGCGCTACGACTTCGTAAATCGCTTGGGTAGCGCTGCACGGAACTTTGGTTACAACGTCCGGGTATTTAATTATCAAAAAGAACCCTTGGCAACCTACACTTGCAACTTTAGTGCAAGTCCAGCTTTATGCAGTATCCAAACGAATGTTAAGAACAAGATAGGGTTACAACGTTTACTTTAGTAAATAGTTAGGAGTTAGGAGTTAGGAATTGGAGGAGATGGAAAAATTTCAATGCCCAATTCCCAATTCCCAATCCCCAATTAAACCTTAATTTTGGCGAATAAAGACTCGTATTGCTTTATTGCTGATGGGGGTAAGGGAAGCAAAAATTCGCTTTTATCAAAAACTTCGCGATTGCTCTGTAACAGATTCCGTAATGGTTTTTGAATATCGGAAGCGACAATATTTGTAGAAATTGGCGAATTACTTTTGGTCAGCACCGAAATTTGTTTAGCTGTACTTGGTTGCCAACAAAAATCAATCCATTGAAATAATACTGATAAAGTATCCTTCTTAGTCATACCTGCGGGACGTACCCACAAGTCTGCCCAAATTGCTGTTCCTGACTGGGGGATAACTGCGGCAAGTTGCGGATAACGTCCCAGAGCTGGCAATACATCGCTTGACCAACCAACTGCTAGCCAAGTGTCTCCTATAATTAGAGGTTCCAAGTAGTTATTGGAACTATATAACCTCACCTGTTGGTTTAATGTCTGTAATTCCTTTTCCAAGTCGGGTACTTGGTCAAGATTCTCTGTATTGTAAGATTTTCCTAGCTTCTTTAAGACCAAACCAATAACTTCTCGTGGTTGATTCAATAGGGAAATGCGCTGCTGCACTTCATCTCGCCATAAATCACTCCAATCTTTAGGCGTCCATCCCAATTTTTGCAACTTGTCACGGTTATAAACAATCACCGTGCTACCCCACCGATAAGGCGCACCCCACACCTTTCCTTGAGTGTCTAAATTACCTTGGTCGTTGCGCGTCACCAGTTGTTTCCACCTTTCATTTAAAGCAGACCACTGCTTTAATTCGTTTCCCTGTACTTCTTGGAGTGGTTGAATCAGTTTTTGCTCAATAGCTGCTTTTAGCCAGTAATCTCCCAACGTCACTAGGTCTGCATCAGCCGGTTTTTGACCTTGCCTAAAAGGTATAAAGCGCCTCCATCCCTCTTCATCGGTGCCTTTTGGTTTATGCTGCCAATTTTGTAATTGCTGAAATAAATCTTGTATCTGCTCAACTGGAGCAAACTTTAACTGCATCTGTTGCTGCAAACCTTTTTGGAACTGATTAACAACCTGACCAGGTATAGAACCTTTTAATAACTGTACTTTGAGTTCTGTCTCGTTGTTTCCACCACAGCCAAAAAGCACTTGTGAAAGTGTCAATGTACTTGTACCTAGCAAAAAAGACCGTCGATCCATTGATTTTGGATTTTGAAATTTTAGATTATACCTAATATTAAGCAGAGATTCACCAGAGACTGACTAGTTGAAAAATTGGAATTGGAGAATTATCGGTATTTTTTCTTCTTAATACCGATAATTTTGAATATTGGCTCAAATTAATGAGTTTTTCGCCAAATTCATATCTAAAGATTAATTTTTATCCATAAACATCCTTAGTAGTGCTTATGATCAAACTTTGCTTATATTTAAAAATAATGGTTTAAATGTCACGTTTCCATGAAAAATTATCAATACTTAAATAATCCATAAGTATTGTTAACCTTGAGAGTAAATTGAATAACATATAGAAAATGTACGGACGAGGGTATTAAATGGAGCCATTACAGAAGCAAATCCTGACTTTAAGCGAAAAACTGGATGCGCTCTGCCAAGTGATTGAGCAGCTTGATGGTAAAGTCGCTCAAGCTTTCTCAGAGTGTTCTTTAGCAAATACACAAGCAAAGCATAATGAGCAAGAAAATGGCGCAACTGGTGGCTACCAGTTCAGACGTAACAATTTAAATCCAGAAATGGAACACAAGGATGTCTTGATAGATGGCATTTATCTAGATATGCATCGTCAAGGTGGAGATAATATAACACCAGAAATTCAAATACAACGACTCACAGCACAATTAACAGCAGCATACAATCGCATTGCTGCCTTGGAAGAACAATTACTTAGAGAGAGAATTCATTAAAATAAGTCGGAAGTCGGAAGTACAGTTTTGTAACGGGGATTTAGACCCCGCCACAAAACTTGTTGGTTATGGAGCCGGGGGGCTTAAACCCACCGAATTTCTTAAATTTAACCTGAGTTCAACGAATTAAAAAAATGGCTTGGGGTAGGCAAGGCAAGCCTTTAAATTCAATGTCAAATCATGGCTTTATGTCCATGAACCTATCCCACTATTCTAAAAATTCCTACTTCTTTTCGTAAAATGTGCTTGAAAACCTTAATTTTTAGTTTTCAGTTCTCAATAAGCTTAAGCTTTGTAGCAATAAATATTATTAGTAAGATAGATTTATATACTTACAAGTATAACTAACTAATCCAGCCCTAAAATTGATAAAAAACTTAAACACATTCTTACATATATTTACGTAAGAGTGTGATATATCTACGTTATAGCTTTTAGTGAGTACCTCACTATGAAATATAAAAAAAACAACCCTAAGACTGGCGCTCTTAGGGTACTGTATGGTTCAAAAACCAAGCTTTTTTTATTAATCTGCGTTTTTATCATTAGTGTTTTTGGCATTCCTTGAATTGTCCTTGTTCCAGCTATTCCTGTGATTGTGTAATTGTTTTTTATAGGATCTAAATCGGTCGTGGTAAGAGTGCCGCTAGCGGAAATTCCTGTACTATTTGTTTCATAACTAGGAAAAGAGTATTGAAAATCAAATAGCTGTACAGCTTGTGCCGCAGAAGATGCACCGACACCAGTAATACTGATAACAGCACTAGCAGTAGCAATACCAAGCTTTTTTACTAATTTCATCAGATAATTCTCCTGAAAAATCAAGAAGGTAAACAAAGTTGCATAGTTCAAATTGCTAGACACTCTTACGCACAGAGAAGTCACGAGTTTCTGGCTTCCTGAGAGCAAAAATTCGTGAAACACGCAGATGCAATTTGAATAACGATTAAATTATTAACTGTTGATTTGGCTAAGTAAAGCTTTGCGTAAGATTGTAGCGTTTTTAAACGTAGAGAGATATAAGCAAAGGAAACCTCCGCCCATAACTTTGGTGGGGCGCAGAGTCTTGCCGAATTTAGTTCGCTATGAATTAATGAAATGCTGTACTTAGCCGTTCAAGTTGGGCTTCAATAGCTGCCAAAAGCTGGTGTTGCTGCCAATTTTGGCTAAGATGGGCGGCTATGCAAGCCGCTCCAGCGCCCATACCTTCTTTCACAAAGCCCTGCTCATAAGCTCTCAGCTGGGGATAACGAGAATCAGCAAAGCTCAAATTAGTTGCTAATAGGGGAGGGGTTTCTCCACCCTGAGTTAAGTTACCTTTTCCTAAGTTGAGGGCTAAGTCAACTGTAGCGCCAGTAGGGTCTTCTGCTACCCAGCGAGTTGTGCCCACAACTACTTCTTTTGGTTGCCATGATAAGGCATAAGCTTGGGCGATCGCACTTATTAGCGCATAAACCGCCAGCATTTGCGTTCCACCAGCAAGCATTACACCACAACTACGACTAGCAGCGATCGCCATCCCAGCTACCACCACTTGCATGGGATCGCCCACAGCAGCGACTAGTTCTAAAGGATCTACATAATTTTGGATTGAAGATTGGAAGTTTATCTCCCCCTGCTCCCTGCCCCCTGCTCTCTGCTCCCTGCCCCCTGCTCTCTGCCCCCTGCTCCCCCCCATCTTCTCCAGCCCAGCTTGCACTAGTGCCCATTTTTGCGCGTGGTTACAAATAGGGTGGCTACTGTTGACTTTTCCGGCAGCATCTATACCCAAAGCAGTTAAGATTGCCAGGGCAGTTGTAGTACCTCCGACGACGCACTCACCGATTATTAGATACCCCTGTTGGATATCGGCAGCAAGGCGTTCTCCCCAAAGTAGCCCTTGTTTAAACAAGTGGTGTACTGTTGTTATTTCCATAGCAGCACCTCTACTTAAACACTGAGCAGGAGCGCCACCCAAATCAATTACTGGCAAAGCAGGAGGTTGGGGTAAACCAGCATTAAACAAATGAACTGGTATATTTAGTGACTCAAATACAGCGCGAGAAATCAACACAGGCGAAGCCCCAGCCGCTAATGGTGGTAGGGGATATTGGGCTTTATGTTCTGGGCCATAGTACAAAAACTCGGCATCGGCACAAGCAGTATATTTCCGATCTTCTGGAGTGCGGCCTGCTGCTGAGATCCCTGGAATTAAACCAGTTTCAGTAAATCCTAGAATACAGGCAAATATGGGTAGAGAACCACTATATCGTCGTAGCCATTCTTCACCCTGTGCTTTTTGGGTATAAATACGAATTTGGGAATTGAGCATTCATTATTTAACTAAGGACAAATGACTAATGACAAGTGACTAATGACCAATAACTATCCTTCATAATCGATGAGAACTTGTACCCAGCGTGGTGGACGGGGAATGGGGTTACCCAGACGATCAAAAAGCAACCATGATGCTAGGTGTACCACAAAAAGGTAAATAAAGTTGTTGAGTAAAATTAGAGCGATCGCTCCCACTTGAATCAAAAACACGCTGGGACTCACCAACAAACCTAACCTCAAAAATACCCACTCTATGAACTCAGTCACCTGGGTAATCACATAAATCCACAAGTCTTCACCCGACAGAACAGACAGCAACCACAGCCGAAAAAAGACTCCCAAAGCACCCAACAACGTACCCAAGGTGATAGAAACAATCCAGGGAACACGACGACGATACCATGCCGCTCCCAAAAGCACACCCATGAACCCGTAGGGCATGACAAACAGCAAACTGCGGGCTGGCCCCATCAGTACCGTCAGCAGTAACCCGGAAGTGAGTGCTGCCATCCATGCCGCACGCCTGCCCCAACGCAGATAAACTAGAGCGATCGGCACCGGAAAAAATATCCGTAAAACTGGACCTAAGGGAAAGTAGAAATTAATAAACCAAATTAAGCTCGCAGTACTGGCTAAAAACGCCGTTTCCACCATCCTCAAGGGCGCATCAGCCTTGATTTGAGGAGGCATTAACTGCTGTTCTTTGTCTAACCAATGATTGTGGGGAGTTGGAGACTCAGGGGATGGATCTTCCTCCGGCTCATTGGGCAGAGAATCTAAAATACTCATATCTGACAAGTTTTTAAACTATCATTCTTTCTAAGGCTGACAAATCGGGAATACAAATAGTATCTTGATCCCGTTTAATCAAGCCTTTTTTTTCTAGCCTTGTCAACACTCGTGTTACAGTTTCCCGCGCTAGTCCGCTCAAACTACTCAATTCCCGATGAGGTAAATTGGGGATTTCGGTTCCTGTTTGCCCTTTTTTTCCCTGTCCTTCGGCCAAAAATAGCAACGTATCTGCCACTCGTGACTGGCTATCAGATTCCCGCAACCGCAATCGGCGATTTACTTGTCGCAAACGTCGTGCCATTAGTTGCGCCAATCGAACTCCCGCCAAGGGTTCTATATGAAGTAACTTAACAAAATCCTGAGCAGGCATACTACCAATTACCGTTGGGGCCAAGGTAATCACATCTGTGGATCGAGGGGCTTCATCTAGCGCTGCCATTTCACCAAACAATTCTCCTTTGCCTAGAATATTCAGCGTTACCTCTTTTCCTTCCAGATTGTAGGTACGAATTTTTACCCAGCCGTCCAGAATAAAATACACAGAACCACCCCAGTCATTTTCCAGTAAAATTACCTGATTGGCTGGGTGAGTGCGGGTAGCAAGATGGATCAGGGCTGATGCCACAGCAGTTGCTGGCAACCCTTGAAAAAAGGGAGCCGAGGTGATCATCCAGGAATTAGCCTGTGCTTGCAAGCTATATCGGTCTTCCATTACGACATCTTTATTGAAGCTGCTATATACACACGAAAAACAAGACCGCCATTTTCAGCTTAAGCTATCAAAGCACAGCTCCCTTTCAAAAAGAAAACTAAACTATGCTAAATAAGAAAGCGAGAAGAACGTTTTTCTAAATAATCTTTACCTATAAGTGTGAAGTACCCACCATTAAAACAAAGTAGTATTATGGCGGGGGACTGAGGCCGAATTTGGTGAACTAACACATATCAACCGCTAGGCGGTATAGTCTAAGTCCCAATTCATCAGTAATAGACTACCGAACTCCATAGTCCTTATTGGTATTACATTCCCTCCTCTTGTGAGGAGTCCTAATTCCCAAGATCCAAATCTTTCTCTTGCAATGTGTACCGATTAGCTTGGTTTTCGCTTACGGCATTGATGGTTGTCGAGCGGAGTCGAAATATGGTCAAGATGTATAATCATACCAGAAAAAGAGTTTGTTTCCTCCATGTCCTCTGACCTCTTGCGGGAGCAAAAAGTTATCGGCAGTGGTCTTGGGGTTTCTCCCATCAGAAAGTGGCGTCGGCAGAGACGACTTAAAGAAACTGCTATCCCATCACTTTCCTATCAGGTAAGCAAGAGACTTCTGCTGGTTTAGTTAAAAATATAGGCAAACAATACTAATGATACTAAAGGGAGTAAATTATTGCTCAGGTATTTTAGCGATTTTCCAAAATAGGCAACTTAATGAGCTGCAAAACTAAGCTTCTTAAACAAACGCTGACTGAAGATTGCCACGGCTCCCAGTAATCCATAACATAATGACAGTCACAAGCACAAGCAGCGGCTTTTGCCACTCAAAACTTCTCCTATGGGAGACGCTGCGCGTAGCAAGATCCCCGTAAGGGTACGGTGATTGTAAAGTAATTGTCACATTAGGTGACAGACGTTTTTAGGTAAGGTGATAAAAGTGACTTCCAGTGCAGATGAAATTCAAAAGCTGATCGCAGACATTGACAACTTACTTGCCAGTGGTGGCAAGCGCCTGTCTAGATTTCTGCCTGGTCAGGCGCAGGAGCATAAAGAGGTTTTAGAACGAATTCGCAACTTCTTAGTGAGACTACAAGAAAAAGAAGCATTAGAGAGCGGCATCCCAGATCAATCTTCTGAAGAACCGCGTTCGCCTTTATTCACAAAATTTCTTGACCAAGATAATAACCAGTATCCATTACCGCCGCTCGAATTCTATCAGGAACAGAGTACTGTTGAGGCAGGACAATTAAAAAGTGAATTTTCGAGCTTGATCCAGCCATTGCGATCGGAATTAGAATTGCTCTTGCAAGAGCGAGCCACTCTCGTACAGGAAATTCGGCAGCTAGAGCAAAGGCGATTGCAAAATTACTCCTTAGCGCAGCAGTTGACAAACCAGGAGCAGGTGATTACCGAGTTTTTACAGGTACTCATGAGTCGTCTTGTGCCAACTTTAACACCACTACTAGCACAGACGTGGGAAAATTCCGCCAGTTCTTCAGGTTCAAATACTGCAAACTCAGAACCAGCAACTTCTGCAACTCAACCTTTATTAGAATCACCAGACCGTGTGGAGCGGTTAACCCAGCTAGCTAGGGAGTTGGATCAACACTTATTATCACTAGATGGGACTGTGAATGTAGTATTTGAAGCACTACAGCGCAACATTAATACTTATGACGAATCGCTGTCGCAAGCCCTGGCAAGAATGCATAGCAAGGGAATGCAAGGCGAACAGTTGATGGGCAGCTTTATCAACAATTTGACCCAGCATTTGCAGCAACAATCCCCTAGCTCCCAGCCATCTTTCCTTGAGGTCGAATCTGATCCACAACCATCATTAGTTGACCCAGGCGAGATCCCTGCTGGAGTTGCAGCCCAACCCTTGGAGTTTATACCATCAGAAACTTCATCTTCAATCACAATTAATTCTGAGCAACAGGAGACTACTCTCACAGAAGATTTAGATGCAGTGATGTTGCAGCTTGGCTTAGACTCGTCTGAATCTTCTGAAACCCCGACGGAATTATCGCAAGATATTTCTGCGTTAATAGGTGATGAAGTAGATCAGCTTTACGCCAGTTTGTTTGGTACTGGTGATGTTAATAATCCAAGTCTTGAGGTTGCCACTGCCTCAGAATCAACGTTGAACATTGCTGAGAGTCCATCTGTCCCTGCAATGGATTCTCCTGTTGTGACATCAGATATGGGTCTTTCAGCCCAAGAGACTTTTGTAGAAACCACAGATTCATCATCGGAACCAGAGGAAGAACTATTTTTTGCAGAGGAGACTGACCTAAACTCATTTTTTAGCAACTCTCTGCCACAAACGGACAGTTTTCCCGCGCAAATCGACACTCAGCCAGCTAGTGTTGATACAATTAATACCCTAACTGACCTATTGCCTGATGCAGGCGATGATCAGGAACTGCTAGAAGTGTCATTCTCTGCGGAGGATGCCACAACTACAGCACCAGTTACTCCAGAAGCAGAGGAAATTGCGGAAATTGCCTTGGCATTAACGCAGCGTCTCGTTGGCGCAGCCTCTCGTAGAGAAGAGAAGCCTACCCAAGGTATCGCCACACCAGAAGTATTAATTAATGATGATCAACCAGAACTGTCTTCAGATAACTACATTGCTGCTTCGCCACAAGAAAATTTGCTTTGTGTTGAGTCAAACCAGGCTCCAGCCGTACTTGATATTTCTTTAGATGAAGAACAGTTGCAGCAATTAGATCGGGATTTGGCTAATTTTGATCAGCAGCTAAATTCTGAGTCCCAGCCAGCTAAAAACTTGGATATTTTCTCAGAACTAAATGATAAAACTCAAGACACAATCTCCACAACTTCTCCTGAACCGCAAACAGAAAATCTTCAAATAGTAGAAAATACCTCAACTGCTGCTTTCTCCAGTTTGGCAGTTCCCCAGGTAGAAACTGAACAAAAAAAGGAAGTCATAACTCCTGTTGAAGAAAGTTCTTTACCTCCAATTTCCAACTCCATCAATAATCCAGAAGTTTCGCTCAATGTTCTAGAATCAGTCTGGTATTTAGGAATTGATTTAGGTACAACAGGAATTTCTGCCGCATTATTAAATCGCTCGACTTTTGTTGTACATCCTATCTACTGGTCATCAGAAAATCCGCCGGGAACAACTTCCTTTCAACAATCATTTCGTTTACCAACAGAAGTTTATCTGCCTACAGCTTCTGTTCCCCACGGAGAAAACGAAAGTATTGAAGTACATGAACAGACAGCACCTGCGGCTGTTGCCCAAGATAAAGTGCCCGATCGCTCGGTTACCATTCCTGCAACCCGGAGATCAACAGCAGATGCGACAACAAATAATCTCTACTCGGCACAGTTAAAGCCCTATTTACAAGTAGCCATTCCCTACAAGAGTGAACGGCAGAAATGGGAACCTGTTTTGCAATTAAATGAATTTTCGGCAGGCCCTTTGATTTGGATTGTGCGATCGCTCTCTAAGCTACTATTAACCCTCAAATCCGAAAAAACTTGTACCACCCCTAGTTTAATGGCTGCTGCTGTGGGGATCAGCGAACAAGATTTTCCCAAGATTATCAATAATATTGCTGGTGTAATTTGCACATGTCCATCTAGTTGGTCGGAACCATACCGCTTCAATGTACGAGAAGCTTTACTCACCAGTAAACTCATCCAACATCCGCAGCAAGTCTTTTTTGTAGAAGAAGCGATCGCTAGTTTACTCCCAGAACTCGATGCTGCTAACGGTGAGCAAGTAAAATTAAGCCAACCTCAGGGTTCTTATCCTGCAAAAACCAGCGAACATCCCATTGTTGGTAATACTCTTGTCATTAACATTGGAACAACTGCCACAGAAATGTTGTTGGTCGATGTCCCAGAAACGTTGGCGCAATTGACATACAATGATTTCATGCTCCATAGTTTTGCCTATGCTAGCAAGGGAATTGAACAAGATATTATCTGCCAGCTGCTATTGCCACCGAAATCTCGGCAATCACGCCAAGAAATACCAAGCGATGCCAACGGCGGGCTACCCCTACGCAAAACTATCACCAGTAATCCTTGGCAATGGCAACCGTCAATTCCCGGTTTAGACCAAATGCGTTGGCAGAGTTTAGGGTTGGAAGAATTAGAACTACCAAGAGTAGGGGAACCAGATATCATCACTCGGATTCGCCTCCAGCAGCGTCTAGAAAGTTCTCCACTGGGACAGGCGGTATTAGATGCAGCCCTAGCTCTAAAGCTGATTTTGCAACACCAAGATTCTTTTACCCTGGAATTGGCCGATCAGCAATGGATTTTGCAGAGACGAGACTTAGAAAGCCACGTATTTGTCCCCTTTGTGCGTCGCTTAAACCGAGAACTCAACAAGTTGTTGGTAGCTCGTGGCATCCCCACAGAATCCATTAATCAAGCTATTTTGACTGGTGGGCTAGCTTGTGTCGGGACGGTAAACCGATGGCTACGGCAAAAACTCCCCGGTGCCAAGATTATTCAAGATTTATATCTCGGCGAAAACGGCGCTCCCAATTGTAGTCGGGTTGCTTATGGTTTGGCGATGCTGCCTCTGCATCCTCAGATATTAGATATACCCAGGCAACAATACACGGATTATTTCTTATTTACAGAATTGCTGCAGCTGCTACCAGACCGACCTTTATCTTTTGGTGAAGTTATCCAGCTATTTGAGAGTCGTGGGATCAATACTCGCACTTGTCAGCAACGCCTGCTAGCTTTTTTGGAAGGTGAACTACCTTCGGGTTTGATACCTTCAGTTACAGATTCAACTTGGCTCACTCAGAGTTCGCAAGAAAATCCTGACTATCAGGCGATCGCTATAGCACCACTTTTTGAAAAACAAGGGAGTCTCACTTATCGTCCCAATTCCCAACAACTGTTATCTTTGCGCCGCTATCTAGATGCGATCAAAGCTAGTAATCAGCAATCACTGGAGGAACCATACTTAGTGAATTTTGCTTTAGAGGTTAATCATTGAGATTAGTACATCATGGATGTGTCTTTCTGAGTCGGTCACATCCTGATGGGCTTTCTGCTCTCAACACTGTAATATTTTTAGATGTGTATTCAGAACACTATAAAATTAGGACTTACGCATTGACAGAGAAGCCAAAGTAACAGGTATAATTTTCAAGGCTTATCGCTAGATTTTTCAATGATATTTTGGCGATGCCTGCGGCGGGCTACGCCTACGCAGCCAATCAAGAGTTATTAATAAAAGCCTTAAACAACGTATTTACCTTGACACATAAGATGGTTATTTTGTACAGTACGCAAGTCCTGTATATTTCTATTGGATGAAAAAAATACTGTAATTTTACGATCTACTACCTTAATTAAAAGATTTTGTAAACTTTAGGTTTTCGGTTTTTATATTGTTTAGCTTTTGTGTATATTAATACCCTGTGGTAATGACAAAAACAGTAAAAACTAAACATTGTGTTCATGTCTACACTACTGATCAAAAAGTCCTGTTGTAGATAAGTTACTCCTTGTGAATCACCTTTATCTTTATTCAGTTAATTGCTCGCAACAGCCTTTACACCCGTCAACTTTAAGCGTAAGAAAACGATTAATTGACATTATTGGAGCCATTGTAGGGCTGATTATTACATTTATGGTAGCAATTCCTTTGGCGATTGCTACCTTTATTCATAAGCCAAGTCCAATATTTTATTCCCAAATTCGCTGTGGTTTGAACGGAAAAACTTTTCGCATTTGGAAATTCCGTTCCATGATCGTCGATGCCGATAAACTCAAGCATTTGGTTGAAAACCAAGCCAAAGGTCACATCTTTAAATCTTTTGACGATCCTCGCATTACTCCTGTGGGTAAATTTTTGCGGCGTACTAGTTTAGACGAATTTCCCCAATTTTGGAATGTTCTAGTGGGAGACATGAGTTTAGTTGGTACTCGTCCACCCACTCCTGATGAAGTTAGCAATTACGATCCACATCACTGGGATAGATTGCGAGTCAAACCAGGTATTACTGGAGAATGGCAAGCTAATGGACGTTCCACCGTTACAGATTTTGAAACCATTGTCAAGATGGATCTAGACTATCAACGTAAGTGGTCTGTAACTTATGACCTGAGTCTGATTATTAAAACTATTGGGGTAGTCTTGAAAAAGACTGGGGCTTATTGAATTGGGGCATTTGTCATTTGTCATTTATTATTAATTCTTTTCGCTTATCTCCCTCATCTACCACTTTCTTGTTCTAAATTCTAAATTCTTCTTCAACCCTTGACCCCGCTACCAGTTTCTGTAGGTACAATGTAACGTTGTAAAAATAAAAATAGTAACAATACTGGGGCGATCGCAATTACTGAACCAGCAGCTACTAACCGCCAGTCAAGGGAAAATGTACCTGCTAGCTTTGCGACTCCCAACGGAAGAGTGTATAAATTTTCGTCTTGGATGACAATTAAAGGCCACAAAAAATCACTCCAAGCACCAATGAATACAAAAATAGCTAAAGTTACCAATGCTGGGCGAACTGCTGGTAACATCACATGCCACCACAAACCTAACTCCGAACTGCCATCCATCCGCGCGGCTTCTTCTATCTCTTTGGGGACACTCATAAAAGCTTGGCGTAATAGAAAAATGCCAAAGGCAGAAGCTAAACTAGGAAAAATCATTCCTAAATAACTATTTCTCAAACCCAACTGGACTGTCAAAATATAAAGGGGAATCATCACGATTTGGAAGGGAATCATAATCGTAGAGACAATCGCCACAAAAATCCAGTCTCGCCCGACAAATGATAATCTTGCCAACGGATAGGCAGCTAAAGCGCAAAATAGTAAATTTAAGCCAACAGTCAGCACTGAAACCAAAGTGCTGTTATACAGATATTGTCCAAAAGGTAAAGAGTTCCATACACTAAAGAAGTTATCTAGTGTTGGTGAGGCAGGCAATAACTGTGGCGGCGACTGCAAAATATTTTCTGTAGGCGATTTCAAGGCTGTACTAACTAGCCACAGTAAAGGAAAGAGCATCACCAGTGCGATCACTCCCAATAGCGCATACATTAGCAGAATTTGCGATCGTGATTTTTTAAAGTTCAGCATTGGATTAATAAATTTCCGAGCTTTGTAAATATTTATAAGATATTAGTTTTTTGCATCAATAAACCTGTGCAATTCTTATTGCCCTAAATTGCTCCGCAGCTTGGCGATGTCACGATGCGGGGGAATACCAAATAGTTTTTTATATTCCCGGCTGAAATAAGACGCGTCATCGTAACCGACGCGAAAGCTGGCGCTCGCCACGTCTATGTTTTCGGCGAGCATCAGACGGCGTGCTTCCTGAAGCCGTATTTGTTTCTGGAACTGCAAGGGACTCATTGCCGTAACAGACTTGAAATGAGAGTGAAAACCTGAGACGCTCATGCCGATTTCGCGGGCTGTATCTTCAATTTTCAGCGGCTGATCAATGTTCTCGCGGATTTGCTTGACCACCCTGGAGATGCGCTGCGCGTCGCCTTCGGTAGTGATAAGCTGACCCAGCCGTGCGCTCTGTTTTCCCTTTAAAAGCCGATAGATGATCTCGCGAATGATGAGCGGCGCGAGAAACTCTGTTTCATCCGGCATGTCAAATAGTTTCACCAATTTGACGACCGCATCGAGTAAATCGGCATCAATCGGGCTGACATCCATCGCCTTGACTCCGGTGCCGCTTTTTTTAGTTTCGATGCCAGATTCAATCATCACCGCAGCAACAAGTGCTGGATCGAGGTCTATGCGAAGATTCAAATAAGGTTTTTCTTCGGACGCTTCGACGACATTACTCATAATCGGCAAATCAAGCGTCGAGATTAAGTAATGACCGGAATCATAGTGAAATAATTCATCGTTCAAAAGCACATCCTTGCTGCCCTGCGCGATTACGCAGAAAGCGGGTTTTAATACGGATACCTGGCTCTCGGTCGGTTTCGACGATTGATATATGAAAATGCCCGGAAACACTTCCAAAAGGCTGTTTTCGGGAGCGAGACGAATCATTCTTTCGATCAGCTCTTCCCGATTGATCTCCATCTTTTGCTTTTCAAATTTTGCTTCTTTTTCGTTCATAAATTCATCTTAAACGCTTTGTTTCTCTCCAGTACGTGACGCGACGAATTTTTGGAGAATTGTCCGGTTTTTTTCGATGAACGTCCTCACACTATCCGTTTTCACGCCCCTATCATTGAACTCATACAGCAAAAGCTAAGAACGCTGCTGATAAAAACCAGATTAATATTTGGAGAATTGTCAGATTAATAGAGCAACAAGTTCAATCTGTAAATCTGATAATGCAAAAGAGAAAAAATATATGAAACATCTATTAATTTTCGGGATGATGACTCTTATGATCAGCGGACAGGCTTACACACAAATAGAACAAAAAGGACAATTAGAAAAAACAAAAGAAATGGAACAAATAACACCAAAGGGATATAAAACTTTTAAGGTAAGCGACAACGTGACGATGTATAAGGTTACTTTTAAAAACCAATACAAAATGAATGTTGTGGGACATCTATTTATTCCCAATAATTTAGATCAGAGTAAAAAACATTCGGCGATCATTGTTGGGCATCCTATGGGAGCTGTAAAAGAACAAAGTGCCAATGTGTATGCTGCAAATATGGCTGAACGAGGGTTTGTGACTTTATCTCTTGACTTGTCTTTCTGGGGTGAGAGCGAGGGCGAACCACGCAACGCTGTTGCGCCTGATATTTATTCTGAAGATTTCAGTGCAGCAGTTGACTTTCTTGGCACCCGTCCATTTGTTGACAGAAACCGAATCGGAATCATTGGAATTTGTGGTAGCGGAAGCTTTGTTATCAGTGCCGCCAAGATTGATCCGCGAATGAAAGCGATCGCAACTGTCAGCATGTACGATATGGGAGCAGCCAGCCGAAATGCACTTAACCATTCGCTGACCCTTGAGCAGAGAAAGAAAATCCAGGAGGAGGCTGCAAAGCAACGTTATGTAGAGTTTACCGATGGTGAAACCAAATACACCAGTGGGACTGTACATAAGTTAGATGAAAACACACACCCTATCCAGCGTGAGTTTTATGATTTCTACCGTACACCGAGAGGTGAATACACGCCTAAAGGAGGATCACCGGAACTCACAACGCACCCGACGTTAAGCAGTAACGTTAAATTTATGAATTTTTATCCGTTTAATAATATAGAAACGATTTCCCCTCGTCCTATGCTTTTCATCACGGGTGATAAGGCTCACTCAAGAGAGTTTAGTGAAGATGCCTACAAACGTGCAGCCGAACCCAAAGAATTGTATATCATTCCGAAAGCAGGACACGTTGATTTATATGACAGAGTTGAGTTAATTCCCTTTGATAAACTCACGTCATTTTTTGCCGAACATTTAAAGTAACGTGAGTTTGAGATCAGAACCGAAGAATTATTGAATAAACCGTCGTTTAAGATACAACGACGGTTTCTTTGCAAGTAATTTCAACAATAATTGAAATAAATCTTTGTCATGATGATTGAATTCGTATTCGCACTCATTCGAGTGCAAATAAAAGTTCTGTTAAAGATTGACTCTCGATTTTTAAGCAGCGCTCAAAGGTATGACGGCTTACTCCAGTCATTTGCTTAAATCTCCTTGAGGTAAGCTGTTTGGTTCTCCCGAATCTCACTGCTAATTAAATTTTCTAATTGCAAATTGTCAAGCTTTTAATCATACCATAAAACACTTTTGCAAGAGTTCTAAGTTTAATACCCTAAGCATAAATATAGGTCGGAGCAACGGTTGCTCCGACTCCGCTCGGTTTCAGTTGGGGTTTAAATCCCCACCTGAAAATGTCTTTATTTTGAATTATTATCTGGCAGTTTTCAGCCAATTTACAGTGGTTAACCTTCAACCGCTACATAAGGTTGTGGTTCCCGCAAGCGTTGGGCAATTTGTTCTCGTCGATACTTTGCAAGCTCGCTGTAAAGCCTCTTGCGAGAAAGATTTACGCTTCCAACAGGCTCATGATCTAGCAGTGTATGCCAAGGAGAAAATAATATACCCTCATCTAAACGTTTGCGTTCTTCAAAGTCAAATGTTTGGCTGGGAATGCGGACAGTTGCAACTTTAATAAATGGTGAATCTGCTTCTTGCCATTCTTTAACATGGTCTTCAATTGGCGTTTTTTCGTCATCTACATAAAACTGAATGAAGAAGTCAAAAGATGCTTCTCGACCTTCTTCAGTCAAATATTTTACCAACGCTTCTCGGAGGTAATTTTCTGATTCGGGAAGTGTTTCGGGTGGTTGTTCAGGTTGTTGAGATTTGACAGACAATTTTACAATGCGATTACCAAACTTAAATGGAGCCATGCTCCAATATTGAATCAAAAGCGGATTTCCTACCTTCTGGCTGCCAATTTTTTGCAAGATAGCAAAAGCGTAACTAAGTTCCTGCATCCGCTCTGGGCTAAGTTCTCCACTACCTGCTCTGGAAAGATCAGCGTAATCACGAACGTCTTTGGTCAAGAAAGTAGGATAATTGTTGAGTATAAAATCTTGAGTTTTTTCTTCGTCATCCAGCACTTTTTGCCCCTCCACATTCATCACCTTGATGGCGATACCACGAACATCCGATTGGCTATCGGAGTTAAATTGACCACGCTTTTGAGGCGCACCACCATTAGAGAAACGAATCCACACAGGATAAGTTTGGGGCGTTTTGAACAAACCTACTTTCAGGTCTTCAGGAAGATTGGGTTCAATAATAAACTCTCCTGAAAGGAGTCCATGACTTTTGCTATGAATTTGGCGGAGGTCTGGGCCGGTTTTTTGTTGAGCTTGGAGGCTAGTTGCGATAATGTCGTCGATTATTGCTTCCTGCTCAGTGGTAGATGATGTTGGATTAGCCATAAAATATTTGATGATATGTCTTCATCATCCTGAAGCCTTAGCCTTTCTGAGTCAATCCGGTTTCCGTAGAAACAGCTTGTAGTGGTTTATCCCAAGATTCAATAGGTATTTGGGACAAATAGGCGAAATCAAAGATAATTCCGATAGTTGGCTTTGTCTGCCACTGCGGTAAACTGAGCAAGCGATCGTAATATCCACCGCCATAACCCAGGCGATATCCTTGATGGTCGCAAGCGACACTGGGGACGAGAATCAAATCTACTTCGGCAACATCTAAGATTGGAGTGTCGGGGTGTGGTTCAGTAATGCCATAAGCGCCATTTTGGACAGAATCTTCAGGTGTCCAAATATGCCAACATAAGGATTTATCAATGCAGCGAGGAAATCCCCAACGGTATTTGGTGTTCGCAAATAGTGGACTGAGATCAGGTTCTTGACGAAAGCTGAAATAAGCAAGTATTGTTTTTGCTTGGGAGAACGAAGTAGAGTTTTGTAAATGAGAGCAAATGCGATCGCTTTTTTCTCTCCACTCTCCAGCAGACATGGATTGACGGGTTTTGAGTAGAGTCCGGCGTAGTTCTGCTTTATTTAATTGATGATTAATTTTGTCCATGAAATATTTATGGCGCCAAAAAAATAAGCTGGGCAATGCCCAGCTTATAACACTCTACATTTACTAATACATGGTTATGTAGCGTGTTGACGATACCACTCAATCGTATTCTTTAACCCTTGCTCAAAGCCCACCTGAGCCGTGAAATTAAAGGCTTGCTTTGCGCGTTCAGTATCTAAACAGCGGCGGGGTTGACCATTAGGCTTATCAGTTTGCCAGACAATTTCACCCTTAAATTCCATCAATTCGCAGATTAGAGTTATTAAATTAAGGATGGAGATTTCATAACCTGTTCCCAAGTTCACTGGTTCCAATTCGTTATAGACTTGAGTCCCCATAACAATCCCCCGCGCTGCATCTTCTGAATATAGAAACTCGCGGGTGGGACTGCCATCACCCCAAACAGGGAGTTGCTTTTCTCCTTGAATTTGGGCTTCGTGAACTTTGCGAATTAACGCTGGAATAACGTGAGAACTTCCGGGGTCAAAGTTATCTTCTGGGCCATATAGATTCACTGGCAAAAGATAAATGCCATTAAAACCGTACTGCTGGCGGTAAGATTGCAATTGGACTAAAAGCGCTTTTTTTGCAATTCCGTAGGGGGCGTTGGTTTCCTCTGGGTAGCCATTCCAAAGATCATCTTCTTTGAATGGCACTGGAGTAAATTTAGGATAGGCGCAGATTGTGCCAACACAAACGAATTTTTCTACTCCAGCTTGATAGGCAGCGTGAATTAGCTGCGTACCCATGATCAAATTATCGTAGAACAACTCTGCGGGTTTTTCGCGGTTCAGACCGATGCCACCGACATGAGCTGCTAGGTGGATAATTACGTCTTGCTGGTCAACTGCACGTTGGCTATTTTCCCAAACACGTAAATCACAATCGCGCGATCGCGTTACTGTAATCTTCTCACGATTAGCCCCTGCTTTACACAGTTGATCTATCACCTGACGACCTAGAAACCCCGAACCACCAGTGACAAGAATGCGTTTATTTTTTAATTCTAAGGCGGTCATATTTTTATCCTCTGTGGTGCAAAATCAGAAGTGCAAAGCGCCGAGTTGTTGACGAATAGTCGCAATATCTAATGGAAATTGCGAACCATTTCCATTGGGTGAAGTGTGACCCAATGCTTGTAAATCTGCTTCTACCATTAACGAAACTAGTTCTTCAAAGGTTACTGATGGTGTCCAGCCCAAATTCTGCCGTGCTTTGGTAGAATCGCCAATCAACAGCTCTACCTCAGATGGACGAAGGTAACGCTCATCAAACTCTACATAATCTTCCCAATTAAGATTTACGTAACTAAATGCTAGTTCCAAAAACTCGCGCACCGAGTGAGTTTCACCAGTAGAAATTACGTAATCATCTGGTTGGTCTTTCTGCAACATCAACCACATTGCTTTAACGTAATCCTTCGCATAGCCCCAATCTCGCTTTGCGTCTAGATTACCCATGTAAATTTTTTTCTGCTTCCCAGCAACGATACCAGCCACGGCTCTAGTAATTTTGCGGGTTACAAAGGTTTCACCCCGCCGTGGTGACTCGTGGTTAAAAAGTATGCCATTACAAGCAAACAAATTATAAGACTCACGATAATTTACAGTTTGCCAGTGGGCGTAAACTTTCGCACAAGCATAAGGGCTGCGGGGATAAAAGGGCGTTGTCTCAGTTTGAGGTATTGCTTGTACTAAACCGTACATTTCTGAAGAACCCGCCTGGTAAAATCGCACCTGAATTCCGGTACGGTGTTGATAGTCTCGAATTGCTTCTAAAAGACGCAACGTCCCCATTCCGACAGCATCCACTGTGTATTCTGGTGAATCAAAGCTTACTCTGACATGAGATTGAGCGCCCAGGTTGTAAATCTCTACTGGCTGGACTTCTTCTAAAATGCGTCGCAACGTCGTACCATCTGTCAAGTCACCATAGTGAAGAAATAGCCGCACTCCCTCTTTATGGGGGTCTTCATAAATGTGATCGATCCGGTCTGTGTTAAAGGTAGAAGTCCGGCGAATAATGCCATGAACCTCATAACCTTGTTCCAACAAAAACTCACTTAAATATGAACCATCTTGACCAGTAATACCAGTAATTAACGCTCGTTTCTGTTGCGTCATGCTCAATTATCCCTTATTGCCTTTGATTAAAAAGTTACAAACAATCTGATACAACTTAGCAACTAATTGCTGAATTGCCTAATGGGAAACCTACGAGTTATTGTTGTTAGGATACTTTTCTCCTAAATAAATATACTTAATAAAGATTAATTTAACACGTAAGTCTCAGCTTAAATATATCAAAACTGTTTAATTTGTTTGATTATGTATATTTTTTCTTTTAACAAATAGCTCAACATTCGTTTTGTGTTCGCCGTTTTTTGTCAAAATTTTATATATATCTGGTTTTATGAAGACTGAATAAAATAAGTATTTAAAATTAGATTTATTGCAAAAATCAGAATAAGAGCAAAATGAGCTACAGATACATTTAAAGGAATCTTAGCTAAATAGAAACACTTAAGCTCATCTCATCCCTAAAAGGGGATTGGATAACACGAAAGACTGTTAACCGTCAACGACGCCGGAGCGACTCTGCGGTTAATTTATTTTTACAAATGATTTAGGGCTTTTACAGCCCTTTAGCCTTATGGCAATAATTAATAATTAGGGGCATTAACTGCCCCACAGAATCGGCCCTAAGTAGTTACTCAGTATGCCCCATTATTTTTGGGCACAATGACCACATCAACAGTTTTCAAGATGATCCATAAATCAAGCCAGAAGTTCCTAAATCTAGCATAATGCAGGTCTATTTGGACTCGACGAGGGTAGGGAATGTCATTACGCCCAGATACCTGCCATAAACCAGTAATTCCTGGACGGATTGTTAAAATCTCATCAATGTGATAACCGTATTTTGGCAGTTCTTCTGTTACCAAGGGTCGAGGGCCGACTACACTCATGTCCCCTTTTAAAACGTTCCAGAACTGGGGAAATTCGTCTAAGCTAGTAATTCGCAAAAATCGACCAATTTTGGTAATCCGGGGGTCTTGTTTCAGCTTAAAACTGCTCTCAAATTCTTGTCGCAATTCGGGCGATGTTTCCATCATTTGCATGAGGATTTCATCCGCATTGCTTACCATTGTTCGGAATTTAATACAATTAAACGCTTTGTAATTTTTTCCTACCCGTTCCTGGACATAAAAAATTGGGCCTTCTGAGCTGAGAGCAATCAGCAAGGCCAAGATTAAGTAGACAGGTAAGAACAAAATTAACACCGACAGCGAAAACACTATATCGAACAGTCGTTTGGCAAACTCTCCGTTTAAACCCTGAAAAGATAAACCTTTGGGTTTAACTTTTGGTGTCTTCGTTTTTTGAGGGCGTTTTAAGAAACGCGTAGACGTTCTGGTGTCTTGCCTTACGCCTCGCTTGCCGGAGAGGAGTGAGCTCTGGGCAGTCATCATACTCCTTTATAATCCACACCACACATAGTCCCAATATTAAAGCCAAAATGAGGTGCTTCTGGGGAAAATTGCCAAAAGCCTAAAAAAATAAGACGTTATTCAAGACCATCATTGCAAAAATGGTCTTTTTTCGTTGCACTTGTTTACAAAATCTAGATAACGATCTGCAAAGATTTGCGGTGAAAACTGCGCGGCGTGCGATCGCATATACTCGGAATTGAACGAACCCTCATACATTTCAAACTTTTCTACTGCCTCCACTAAAGCTGCCTCTGTTTGCGTCTTGAAGAATATACCTGTCCCTGTATCCACACAAGAGCGGATATCTCGCACTGTTTCTAGAGCACCCCCTGCACCGTAGGCAATCACTGGCGTGCCACAGGCTTGTGCTTCTACTAGGGCTATACCAAAATCTTCACAAGCTGCATATACAAACGCCTTAGCCCTAGACATATATTTTTTTACCACATTATCGGGTTGCCATCCCAGTATTTGGATATTAGAGTTTGCCATATCGCGAATCTTTTTCATTTCATCTCCTGTACCAATGACTACTAGTGGTCGTTTTAGTTGATTAAAAGCCTTGACAATCAACGATATTTGCTTATAACTCACTAACCGGGAAACTGTCAGGTAAAAGTCCTCTTTCTCAGACAGAAATGGAAATTCCGCAATATTCACTGGTGGGTAAATGACTGTTGCTTCTCGGCGATAGCAACGCCAAATCCGCCGAGCTGTATGCTGTGAGTTGGCAATGAAGTAATCAACACGATTGGCACTCAATACATCCCATTGACGCAAACGATGTAATAAATATCGCGTCACCCAACCAGCTAAACCACTACCCATTTTGCTGTAGCGCAGATAATCAAAAGTCAAGTCCCAGGCATAGCGCATAGGACTGTGACAGTAGCAAATATGCAGCTGTTCGGGAGTGGTTAGGATTCCTTTGGCAACAGCATGGGATGAAGACAGAATTACGTCATAATGCCGCAAATCAAGCTGTTCAATTGCCAAAGGCCACAAAGGCAAGTATTTTTGTATACCGTTGCGGGCATAGGGAAAGTCCTGAAGAAACGTCTTGCCAATTTGACGCTTGTATAAATAACTTTCAGGATTGCTGGATTCAAAATCTATGAGGGCATACAAATCAGCATTAATGTGATTCAAAATTTCTCGTACAACGAGTTCTGAACCACCGGTGGCTTTGGGTGTCAACCACTCATGAACCAGAGCATATTTCAAGGGCACAGCTAACTTGAATAAATGGAAAATACAAAGGCCAACTTGATGACGTTAATTGGAAAGTTTCCCTTTGTGATCAATTAACGGGAAGCCACCCAGATTAGCACATAAGACGCAATCTTTCCGTCAGAGGTTCCAGATGGATGCTGCAACCTGATAATCTCAGATTGGGGAATGGGAAATGGGGAATACCAATAGTTATTCTTCCCCTGCCTCCCTTGCTTTTCCCCTACTCCTTTGATGACAACTGATATAGAAATGGTGAATTTATGCGAATTCTCATTATGGGTGGTACTCGGTTCATTGGTGTTTATTTGACTCAATTACTAGTGGAACAGGGACATGAAGTGGTGCTGTTCAATCGGGGAAATCGGCCAGCACCTTCTTTAGAGGGAGTAGGACAAATTATAGGCGATCGCACTGATGCTACTCAATTAAAGGCAAAGTTATCACATGAAAGCTTTGATGTCATTTTTGACAATAACGGACGGGAACTTACTGATACTCAACCACTGGCAGAAATTTTTCAAGACCGAGTGCAACACTTTGTGTATATGAGTTCTGCGGGCGTGTATCTCAAATCTGACCAATTGCCCCATGTAGAAGGCGATCCGGTAGATCCTAAAAGTCGCCACAAGGGTAAGCATGAAACAGAAGCTTATCTGACTCAATTGGGATTGCCCTTTACTTCCATTCGTCCTACTTATATTTATGGGCCTCGTAATTATAATGAGTTAGAAGGCTGGTTTTTTGATAGGATTGTGCGCGATCGCCCCATTCCCATCCCTGGAAATGGGTTACATATTACGCAGCTAGGTCATGTAAAAGACTTGGCAAAAGCTTTGACTCAGGTTTTGGGTAATAAACAAGCCATAGGGCAAATTTATAATATCTCTGGCGATCGCTTTGTCACTTTTGATGGTTTAGCCCGTGCTAGCGCTATAGCGGCTGGTAAATCACCTGATGCTGTTAAAATTGTCCATTACGACCCGAAAAAGTTTGATTTTGGCAAGCGTAAAGCTTTTCCGATGCGGGTGCAGCATTTCTTTGCTTCGGTGAACAAAGCGCAAACAGAATTAAACTGGCATCCTGAATATGATTTAATTTCTGGATTACAGGATTCTTTGGAAAATGACTTTTTGGCTAATGCAAAAGACAAAGCTGAAGTAGATTTCTCTGTAGATGAGGAGATTTTACAAGCTGTTTAACAACAAGATTCCCGATTTATTAAATAAGTCGGGAATCTGAGTTTGAGTCAAAAGGAAGAGTTTTTTCTTTTACCTGGGGAAGAAGCAATTCATCACGTCTTCAGTTTTTACTTGAATAGGAAGGCAGACGTTTTTTAAGATATTCATTGCGTCAATGCCGCTGAAATAACTTTCTGTAAATGGTGAACGAGTTGCAATATCCACTCCACAATGTTCTAGAAGCCCGTGCCCGCCTAGGTGAAGGCCCAATGTGGGACTCAACTCAAAACCTACTGTATTGGGTTGATATTCATAACCATCGCGTGCATCAGTTTCATCCTGCTACGGGAAAAAGTTCCTTTTTTGATGTGGGAGATGTAGTAGGTGCGATCGCAACAGCAGGTAAAAATAGATTAATTATGGCACTGCGCCATCACTTGGCGTTTCTCAATACTCAGACAGGTGAAGTTAACCCGATTTTGGAAATTGAAGGCAATCTCCTAGATAATCGTTTCAATGATGGCAAATGTGACCCTCAAGGCCGCTTTTGGTTTGGCTCAATGTGTTCTTCGGAAAAACCCCAGGCGAGCCTCTATCGCTATGACAATGATGGTTCATTGCATATAATGGAAACAGGATTGACTATCTCTAATGGTCTGGGGTGGAGTCCAGATCAAAAGACATTTTACTTAACAGATTCTCCTCAACAAAAAATATATGCTTACAACTTTAATTCCGTAACAGGGAATATTACTAATCGTAGGATTTTCGTTGATCTAACTCATGAATCCTTCTACCCAGATGGGTTGACAATAGATAATGAAGGACATATTTGGTCAGCTATGTGGGATGGATGGTGTGTAATTCGTTTCAACCCCAAGGGTGAAGAGATATTGCGGATAAAGCTACCTGTGCAAGTGCCAACTAGCTGTACTTTTGGGGGCGAAGATTTGCAAACACTTTACATTACCACTGCTTCAGTTGGACTCAGCCAGGCAGAGATCGAAAAAAGTTTCTACTCTGGTGATTTGTTTGCTCTCCAAACTGATGTTACTGGATTACCTAGTAATAATTTTTAGGAATTATATAGTAGTGCTAAATCATTGGTTAAATTTGTAAATTCTGTTTTTATTACCTTTTCCTTGGCATACTTATCGGTTCGTCACCATCAAATTTATCACGATCCATACCATTTCCAAAAATCTTTGCAACAAATGAATCGGTTGTAGGGGGGTAAATTTGTACGCCCCGCCCTATAGGTATTCAGTGAAATGGTACTAGATATAGTTTCTATAGCAGTTTTCAAGTAATTAAACCATTGCCTATTCTTTATTGTCTCCACAATGCCACTTGCTGTTTGAGTTCTCTCATATCTAAAGAATCGCTAGCAAAAGCCTTTCGTAAAAGTGGATGAGGAATAAATTGATCATACTTTTGGATTTCTGGTGCTTCTGAAGTACTGACTAAATCTTCTGAGGTAATTCTTTGCTCACACAATGAAGCAATTTCAGGATAAAGATATTTAGATTTATCCTTGCCTAATTTAATTATAAAATAATAAGGATTTACTCCGCCAATACTGATAATTTCCAACGATTCTCGACAGTAAGAGTTAAGTAATCTTTCTAAAGTGCGGTAAGCAACTGTACCCATCCAGGGAAAAATGCAGCATTTACCTTTTTCTAATTCCAAGATATTTTGTTTATCTAATCCAACCTGCTGAACCAATTGGCGAACTTCACGTAAACGTTGCAAAGCATTTGTTTGCAAGTAGCTATACTCGATATTTTCAAATAGAACCTTTTGCATTCGTTGTAAAACTTTAGTGTGAATAGTACCACCACTACCACGCCAATAAATACTAGCTTTACCCTCGGCTTGTTTAACAAAAATAGCCTTCTTTTTAAAGTCAACTTCTACAACTTCCCAAGTTCTCCCAGCTAAAGCGAATTGATTGCCAACAGCAGGCGGCGTGACGATACTGCCAATTTGCGTTACACCTTGTTTAACAATATATTCTTGCTGTTCAGCAAAGACAGCATAAAACTGAAATTTTCTCACAATCTTTTCTCCTGCCAAACCCAGGATTAATTTACCTTGTTCAGTATGTTGAATATGACCAATATCAATTAAATAGCGCAGCAGTAATTGGAAATCCTCTTTGGAAATAGCAGCAAAGGGTGGCAAGCTAAAAATTTGTTTAGCTAAGGCATTAGGTGAAAGTTCCCCCGTTGCTGTTAAAATGCTCATTGTTTGGTGATAAAGCAAACTCAAAGGATATTTAATCGGTCTGATTGGTTCAATCCATTGCTCATCTAAATAAAGTTGAATTATAGCGATAGACTGCAAAAGTTGCCAGGGTATTTGCTCTGGTAGATAAGCTTCTGATAATGGTTTTTCTTCAGCGCAGATAAAGCGCATATCGGCAGCTTCACCTCTCCTGCCACTACGTCCTAAACGCTGTAAAAAGCTAGCTACAGACAAGGGTGATTCTAACTGAATAACTCGCTCTAAATGACCAATATCTATACCTAATTCTAAAGTTAGAGTTGCGGCGGTAACTGCTGGATTGTTGGGTTCACGCATCGCATCTTCAGCAGATTGCCGCAAGCTAGCAGATATACTCCCATGATGCACATGATATATATCTGGTAGTCCTTGTTCGGTGGCAATTTGTCGCAAAGATGCTATTACAGATTCAGTTCGCGTACGATTATTAGCAAATATTAAGCATTTACGATATTTGCTGAGGTTGAAAATATATTGTTCATAAGCTGTTGCTTGTGTTTCATCTACTTCATCAGTAATATAAAAATGTTCTACAGCTAGTTTTATTTGACGTTTTATTCCGTCAACTTGCGGTGTAATGACTGGCTTTTCTGTTCCTGAAGATAACCATTCTTCCGCTATTGAGTAATCACCAAGAGTTGCTGATAAACCGATACGGCGTGGTTGCCTTTGTGTTAACTTTGCTAAACGTTGTAATTGGCAAATAATTTGACAACCGCGTTCGGAACCCATAAAGGCATGAATTTCATCAATGATGACAAACCTTAAATCGCCAAATAAGCGAAGTAGGTCATTATTTTTATTAATTAACAAACTTTCTAGAGATTCTGGTGTAATTTGTAAAATGCCTTGAGGATTTTTTAAAAGTTTGTTTTTTCGACTTTGAGAAACATCGCCGTGCCAGTGCCAAACTGGAATATCTGCTTCTTTGAGTAAGTCGTTGAGGCGCTCAAATTGATCATTAATTAAAGCTTTGATTGGACTAATATATAATGCCCCTATAGTTGCAGCCGGATTGGTATGTAATAAAGTCAAAATTGGCAGAAAGGCTGCTTCTGTTTTGCCCGCAGCAGTTGCAGCAGTCACTAGCAAATGAGCATCAGTGTCAAATATAACTTGACAAGCAGCAATTTGAACTGGTCGTAATTCAGTCCACTGGTGATGATAAATATATTCTTGGATGAAGGGTGCAAGTCTGCTAAAAGCATCGCTCATATTTTTTATGAATAATTAGCAATAAGTAGCTATGTGAGCATTAAAGAATCGGTCACATAGCTTTAGGATATGATGGACAAGTTATAGTGGTTCTCAGTTGAGTGAGGTACAACAACCCCACCCCGCAAGCGAAGAGGGGGCTATAATTTACCTCATTTAGGAAAAGCTATAGATAAATCTCTTAATTCAATGGTATTTTAGTAATTTTTGCCGATTTTTCCCCCTATTGACTCAAGACAGATTAACATCTATTAATCAAACTGAAGTAATAGGGACAAGTATATAATCAGGCAAAACCCATGAATAAATATAAGGAAATATTACGAGTCATCCTTGCTATATGCATCATTGTGGTTGGAGTGACACACTTTCTTGTTCCAGAAGAATATGTCAAAATTGTACCTCCGCAACTACCTTACCCTTTAGGATTAGTTTATCTTAGTGGCTTTTATGAAATTTTGGGTGGTATCGGCTTATTAGTCCCGCCTGTAAGCCAAGCTGCTGCTTGGGGACTTCTTGCTCTTTTTATTGCTGTTTACCCTGCCAATATTTATATGGCGGTTAATCTTATTAAAATTGAACATATACCAAATTCACCTTGGGTACACGTATTCAGACTTCCCTTTCAAGCGGTTTTAATTGCTTGGGCTTGGTGGTACACGAAATCTTCTGGTGGGGAAAAACAAGCTTCTATTATTCCCAAGTCACTCATTCCTAAAGAATTAGAATTGGAATAAGTGCGTTTTTCTATATCTGAATTATGCGTGTTGCAACTTTGTTTGGAATAACACTCTCGTTAGCAATCGGTATTGGAGGAGTAACCCTTCCGGTGACTCAAGCGGTGCAGCTTAGAGATGGCACAGTCTACTTTGTCCAACCGCCGAAACTTGTTGAGGCAACGACTACTTACAAAGATGTTAATGTTTGGGGCGCGACTTATTATTTCAAGATCAATGTGCCGGAAAATGCTGGAGAATCCCTCCAGAAGGTAACGATCGCACAAAAAGAAGGAGCAGAAAACATCCGCTATGATCTTAATGATACCTACGCCTTTGTCGGAACGAGCGATGCCTACGGCGGGCTACGCCTACGCAAAGAATCTCGGCTAACATTAGGCCCAGTCACAGCAGAACGCAAGACACGAACCGTTACTGTGAATTTTGATCCGCCTGTTACTCCGGGACAGACAGTTACAATCGCCCTTCGCCCTGTGAAGAATCCCAGCTTTTCTGGTGTCTACTTACTGGGTGTAACAGCATTCCCGGTGGGTGAAAAATCTCACGGACAATTTCTTGGCTTTGGACGGTTTCAGTTTTACAGCAATAGAAGTCACTGGTGGTTTCCATAAGTATTACAGCAACTTGTTGCGAAATTGCGTAGGCGCAGCCCGCCGCAGGCATCGCAATTTTTTATCCCCATATTATACGTAAATTTAAAATAAATCCTGGTAAAATATCTTCTCCTGATAATTCTTGTGGAGATGCTAATGTTTCTATTGGTTTACCAGCAATCATGAGTCAGAATATTGACGCAGCTAGGATTTCTATTATTATTCCGACTCTTAATGAAGCAGAGAATATTAAAGAAGCAATTATAACTACTCAACTCAACATAAATATAGAAGTAATCATAGTAGATGGTGGCTCCAAAGATGACACCATAGAAATAGCTCAGTCTTTAAGTGTCAAAGTTATCTCATCGTCTCCGGGCCGTGCTGTGCAAATGAATGCGGGTGCTGTAGCGGCTACAGGAGATATTCTGCTGTTTCTCCATGCAGATACCCGTTTACCGACTGGGTTTGATGAGATGGTTCGCACAGTGCTACAACAACCTGGGACTGTGGCTGGTGCATTTAAATTGCGAATTGATGCATCGCTTTTAAGTTTACGATGGGTGGAGTGGGGAGTAAATTTGCGATCGCATTTTTACCAAATGCCCTACGGCGACCAAGCAATTTTTTTAACAAAAGCAGTATTTCAGCAAATTGGCAGTTTCCCTGAATTGCCTATCATGGAAGACTTTGAACTCATCCGTCGCTTAAAACGCATCGGACGGATTGTAATTATCCCTACACCAGTTGTTACCTCAGCCCGGAGATGGTTGCAAAAGGGAGTGTTTAAAACTACGCTACTTAATCAAATAGTAATTATTGCTTATTTACTCGGCGTTTCACCTGAACGAATTTGTAGCTGGTATTGCCGAGAAAAATTTAAGAGAATTTAAGCTATTTCTCATGTGCTTAGTATATCTTAGGGGCATTGGATTTGAAGTGTTAAGGGTCTTAACACGAAGCTTCAGGTTCTAAATACGAAGTTTCAAGTTCTGAACATGAAGTTTTAAGTTCTGAACACGAAGTTTCAAGTTCTGAACACGAACTTTCAGGTTCTGAACACGAAGTTTCAAGTTCTGAACACGAAGTTTCAAGCTCTGAAGGTAAAACTTATAGAAATGAAGAAGCGTTTATCAACTTCCAAATTCAAACTACTACTCCTAAGTTGCCTGATTCTGAGTTTAATAATTGCTGCTAAACAGTTAAACATTCAGGGACTTTTACAGACATCAGTCATTTGGGTTGAGAGTCTTGGAGTCTTAGGGCCTATTGCCTACATAGTAATTTACAACTTTGCAACATTACTATTTATACCCGGTTCACTTTTAACGCTCAAAGGCGGTTGTCTGTTTGGAGTGTTTTGGGGGTCAGTATATGTGCTAATTGCGGCAATAGTCGGGGCAATCTTGGCTTTTATCATTGGACGCTACCTTTCACGGGATTGGGTTTCTCGACAAATGGACAAACATCCTAAATTTAAAGCGATTGATTTAGCAGTTGCTAAAGAGGGATGGAAAATTGTCTTTTTAACTCGTCTCTCTCCCCTTTTTCCGTTCAATTTATTGAATTACGCTTTTGGAGTAACACAGGTTTCCCTCAAAGACTATATATTGGGTTCCTTTGGCATTATTCCTGGTAGTGTGATGTACGTTTATATTGGTTCTCTTGCAGGTAATCTTGCCATGATTAACACGTCTGATCAACCAATTACTCCAGAAACTCAAGTCTGGCAATGGATAATGCGAGTAGTTGGGTTGATTGCTACCGTTGCTGTGACTGTGTACATCACAAAAGTTGCTCAGAAAGCATTAGCTCAAAGTGTGGCATTAGAAGAAATAACAAACCATGACAAAACTAACAACCATTCAGATATTTAAAAATATTAATGTCAGAAAATTGCACAAGTTCTTTAGCCTAAATGTATTAATCTTGCTGGCATTGGCGAGTATTTTCATATTAAACACAGACCCGGCTTTGGCACAAGAATCTGCAAATCCTAATTCTTTTAATCCCCAAGCAATTTTACGAAATGCCTTGCAGTGGATTGATAGCCTTGGTACAGTGGGAGCGATCGCTTTTATTGCCCTTTACATCATCGCTACTGTCGCTTTTTTCCCAGGTTCTATTCTCACCTTGGGAGCGGGTGTGATTTTTGGTGCAGTTTGGGGTTCTCTCTACGTGTTTATCGGTGCAACCCTTGGTGCTACTGCTGCTTTCCTTGTGGGACGTTATTTAGCAAGGGGCTGGGTTGCTGATAAAATCGCAGATAATAAAAAATTTGCTGCCATTGACCAAGCGGTTGGTAGAGAAGGATTAAAAATTGTCCTGTTAACGCGACTCTCACCTATATTTCCTTTCAACTTATTAAACTATGCCTTTGGCATCACAGGAGTTTCACTTAAAGACTACTTCATCGGCTCTGTAGGCATGATACCCGGAACCATCATGTACGTTTATATTGGTTCTCTTGCAGGTAATCTTGCCATGATTGGTACTGAAGCTCAACCCACCAACCCGACTTTGCAGTGGGCAATTCGGATTTTGGGTTTGATTGCTACAGTCGCTGTCACAGTTTATGTCACCCGGATTGCGCGGAAAGCTTTAGAAGAAGAGGTTAGTAGTAATTAAAAATTCAAACCCCTTCTGCTAAAGATAAATTATCCATTGTTGAAATCTTTATACAGAAAAGCTTCAATAGTATCTGTCAATTCCAGACGGACAAAGCAGTTCAAAGGCTGTATTCGTTATTAAATAAGCATTAAAAATAAAAAATTGAGCCGCCTAAATTTATAGGGATTCTTAATTTTGAAGAACGCAAAGGCGTTGGCTTGAGCATTTCCAATTCTCAAATGAGGTTCCACCAATGTTCAATTCAGATTTAGAGAGAGTTACAGTTCGCCCAACGGATGAGTATAACCAAAAGTTGGTGTCTTACGTCCATCCGCCAAATTGGGTTAATCCTCAACCGGCAGATGTTTACGATTTGATAGTAATTGGTGCTGGTACTGCGGGGTTAGTGGTGGCTGCGGGTGCGGCGGGACTGGATTTGGGTTTAAAAGTGGCCTTGATTGAAAAGCATCTCATGGGTGGGGATTGCTTAAATTTTGGTTGTGTACCATCTAAAACTATTATTCGGTCTGCTCGGGTTGTTGGCGAAATCTGGAATGCTCAAAACTTGGGAGTTAATATTCCCCAACACAATATTGATGTTGATTTTCCCAAAGTCATGGCAAGGATGCGGCGGGTAAGAGCTAGTATCAGCCATAATGACTCGGCGGAGCGGTTTTCATCGTTGGGTGTCGATGTCTTTTTGGGTAGCGGTCGATTTGCAACTAAAAATACCGTAGAAGTTGGCGACAAAACCCTCCGGTTTAAAAAAGCTGTAATTGCTACTGGCGCAAGAGCCGCACAACTGTCGATTCCGGGAATTGAAAAGGCGGGTTATTTAACTAATGAGACGGTTTTTTCGCTGATTCAACGACCGAAACGTTTGGCGGTGATTGGTGGCGGCCCCATTGGCTGTGAATTGGCGCAAGCTTTCCGACGCTTGGGTTCTGAGGTGGTACTTTTCCATAGCGGTTCTCATCTTTTGAATAAAGAAGATGCTGAGGCTGCCAAAATTCTCCAAAAGGTTTTGGTTAACGAAGGAATTCGCGTGGTACTGAATTCTAAGTTGGAAGAAGTGGTAACTGTTACCGAGGGTAAGCGGCTTTACTTTTCCTCTAATGGTCATCGAGATTCGGTGACAGTAGATGAAATTTTAGTCGGTGCGGGGCGATCGCCAAATGTGGAAGGTTTAAATTTAGAATCAGTGGGGGTGGAATACGACAAGCGTCAAGGTGTGAAGGTAAATGATTATCTCCAGACAACAAATCCCAAAATTTATGCAGCTGGTGATATTTGCATGAACTGGAAGTTTACCCATGCTGCTGATGCTGCGGCGCGGATTGTGATTAAAAATACGCTGTTTTCTCCCTTTGGCTTAGGACGCTCGAAACTCAGTAGTCTGGTAATGCCGTGGGTAACTTATACTGACCCAGAAATTGCCCACGTAGGATTATACGAACACGAGGCGCAGAAATTAGGTATTGAGGTGACGACAATTAAAATACCTTTTAGTAGTGTAGACCGAGCGATCGCAGATGGTGAAGAATCAGGATTTCTCAAAATCCACCATAAAAAGGGGTCTGATGAAATTCTTGGTGCAACTATTGTTGCCAGTCATGCAGGTGAGATGATATCAGAAGTGACTACGGCAATGGTGAATAAGATCGGTTTGAGTAAGTTAAGCAGTGTAATTCATCCTTATCCCACTCAAGCCGAAGCGATTAAAAAAGCAGCTGATGCTTATCGTCGAACCCTCCTGACATCAAATACCAAAAAATTGTTGGGATTTTTAACAAAGTTATCTTGACCAAAATCAGTGAACAGTTGTCTGACTGTTCACTGATAATTGTTATCTAAACAGGTCGGAAGCGAGCAATCTCACCTTCTATGAAGTTCGCGTAGTAATAGGTCGGAAGCGAGCAATTTCACCTCCTATCAAGTTTACGTAATAAAGATTACCATCCTTTCCAGTGGTGATTTGTACAGGCACCCCTAGATTAGGTATGTCTGCTTGAGAAGCAAACCGTTTAACTGAGAGAAGTTTGCCCTGATTATCGAATTTCAAAGCATCGATAGTTCCTTGACTAGAATCAGCGATGAATAAGGCATCTTGATAGATTGAGGGGAAAGTATTGCCTGTGTAAAAGTCACCCATAGTAATAGAATTAGAACCAAAATGCTCGTAAGCGTAGGCTGGTGCTGTTACAACTGTGCCACTATTATAGAAGGCTTTCGCTGCATCCAGTTTAGAATAGGTTGGTTGTTTTAAGCTGACGGTATTGTTATTTGCATCAAGGCCACCTTCATAGAACGGCCAGCCAAAGTTGGCTCCTGGTTTTCCGATATTCACCTCTTCGTAAATATAAAAGCCAACATCACCAATTACGGGGGTATTGGTGCTTTTATCAATTGTGAAACGGAAGGGGTTACGCAAACCTAAGTTATAAACTTTGGAACTATTGCTATTGGGATCACCGTTATAAAAAGGATTACTTGATAAGCCTTGACCAGTAATTGCATCAATCCGCAGCATCTTCCCAGAAAGATTATTAACATCCTGGACGCGAATTGCTCGCGGATCTCTCCCATTGTAGGAAGTGCCATCTCCTAAGCTCACAAATAGAGAACCATCAGTGCCAAAGCGTACAGAACCAACTGAGTGAGATTCACTATCGTTAGCTATAAAATTTTGGACATTTTGGACTTTATCAAGATTATTCAGATAATCATTCAAGCTGGTAAATGGCTTACCAGTATCTTTGTTGAGAATTCCTGATGGTGCGTAGCCAAGTGAGACATTTGTGCTATTCCCATCTGGACGATTGATATTTTCCCAAATGCCATTAGTACCCAACAGCACCACTTCACTGCCAGCAATAGCAGTAGTGTAATTAGTCTTGGGGTCAGCTTCTATCCTAGTTAGCCGTGCAGTCCTATTCCCATTCTGATCGGGATTGTCCAATCCGCTATTGGGATTGTTTTTAGGGTTGGTTGGGTCGGTTTCTGGTGGATCGTAGGTATACAACAGGTAAACGTAGTTTTTGGGGTTTGTAGCTTTGCCAAAATCTGGATGTACGGCAATGCCTAAAAGACCGCGATCGCGCGTATCATTAACCTGTGCAGAAATATCGATAAATGGTGTTGATAATAAAGTGCCCTTGTCTAAGACTTGCACTACCCCATTTTTCTGGGCAATGAACATCCGGTTACCGTCAGATGTCCAGTCAAAAGCTGTGGGTAGATTCAAACCAGCAGCTACCGTCTCTAAAGCAAAGTTACCACTGTCATCATCGATAATATTGATAGTTGCCTGTTGAGTATTTAGCTGCACTCCAACGGCGTTACTAAACTTCAAAGTAAATGTTTCATTTACCTCCCCAACTGCGCCATTAATAATGGGGATAACAATGGTCTTGCTAGCTTGTCCTGCTGCAAAGGCTAAGGTTCCAGATACAGCCTGGTAGTCAGAACCAGCTTTCGCAGTCCCATCCACGGTTGTGTAATTTAGACTAGCAGTCCCAATAGTGTTACCCCGTGTAACTGTCACCGTAGCAGTACCGTCATCCTCATTAACTACTGGCTGAGTGAAGTCTAGGCTAGAGCGGTCATTATCTTGAATCGTAATTCCAAGAGTTCTTTGAAGTCCTAGTGTTGCCCCTTCTGCTTGATCAATGGCAAAACTAAAGGTTTCCTCCGGTTCTGCTAAGGAATCGTCATTGATCGGAATGGATATCTGTCTGCTGCTTTGTCCTGGCGCAAAAATAAGTGTTCCAGCGCTTTCAGTACCTTCAGTTCCGTAGTCAACTCCTCCCTTGGCAGTACCACCTATCGTTGCATACTTGATTGAAGATGTGCTGCTTAAATCACCAGTTTTCAGCAACGTTATAGTCACGCTACCAGCGCCTTCGTTCACTGTCGTGGAAGATGATCCCAAGGTGATAGCGGTCTGAATATCTGGTGAATACAGTTGAGACTGAGGAATAATTTCTTTGGTCTGAGAGGAACTTGACCAAGCCAGTTGAGAAACGGCATTGTATTTGTTTTCGTAGTACTCAAGTTTAATATCGTACTTCTGGCCTGCAACCAGTGCGATCGAGCCATTATGTTCTGTGGCAGATTGATTAACAAACTTATCGATGAGTAGTTGATTATTGACCCACAGTTGCACACCATCATCACTACTGCTATAGAACTTGTAAGTCTCGCTGTACTCGGCTTTCACTTGGCCTGTCCAACGCACTGAGAAGGTATCTGCACCGATGGATGAATCTGGAGAACTACGACCCCAGTTAAAGTTGACTGTCGGATCTGTGCGAGTTTGCTTCAAGTTGGTGAAGTCAATGTTGTCGTAGTATTCTGCTTTGAGTCCGTTGCCATTGCTATACAGTTGAGACTGAGGAATAATCTGTTTGGTCTGAGAGGAACTTGACCAAGCCAGTTGAGAAACGGCATCGTATTTGTTTTCGTAGTACTCAAGTTTAATATCGTACTTCTGACCTGCAACCAGTGCGATCGAGCCAATATGTTCTGCGGCAGATTGATTGACAAACTTATCGATGAGTAGTTGATTATTGACCCACAGTCGCACACCATCATCACTACTGGTATAAAACTTGTAAGTCTCGCTGTACTCGGCTTTCACTTGACCTGTCCAACGCGCTGAGAAGGTATCTGCACCGATGGATGCATCTGGAGAACTACGACTCCAGTTAAAGTTGACTGTCGGATCTATGCGAGTTTGCTTCAGGTTGGTGAAGTTTATGTTGTCGTAGTACTCTGCTTTGAGTCCATCTCCCTGAGAGAGCAGGCTGGCGCTAGCGGAAATACTGGGTTGTGCCTGATCAATACTTTGTAAAGATGATTGAGTACTAATTATTGGGCTTGGAGATGTTGATAACTGTTGCTTTTGTAAAGTATTCATTAAGATATATGCCTCAAAATAGTTCTAAAACTAAGTTCATAATTCATCTTTAAAAATCAGTTTTAGATTGATTTTTTCAAAACCATGCGTAACAAGTTTGGTTATACATAGATGAGTAAGCAAATAATGATTAACTTACTAATGTATTTGTTGATATTGATGTGATCGCACTTAGTTACTGATGCGATTTTCTTTGCTGTCTACTCCTTTGCTAATTTGCTTTACTACTCCACTGCCTATCGGATCAACTTTCAAATAAAACACTATGAAGTATATTTATTGCTTTATATGTTCTAAAAGCAGCTAGATAAAAAATCTATATGACAAGAAGTGCTAGAGATTACTTTAAGGGTGTATTAATCCTTATAAATCTTTGTTATCTTTCAATAAATTCATAACTTTTGATAGATGCAAATTAAGTTTATTGAAGTTGACCAAAACTTATAAGTTACCTCTTTTGAGAGTTTCTAATCTCACTGATGTGCAGGTACATGAAGTTGAGGTGAACCAGTGCCCAACTAGGCAAACATATACTTAAGTAGCTAAAAGTATAATTTTACATATTTATCTATAAGTAGCATTTTAAAACCAATCAATTACACATTGGACAATAGATCACGGTCTTATGTCTATCTTTTTTGTGGAACTTTATTGAAATATTCACATTAATAGATACCTTTTTAAAGCAATATCAAAGTTTTGATGAACTTTCGGTAATGATTACTAACATACGTAAGTAACAATTACTAACATACGCATAATCTCATGTTTTTTCTCTGCAAAAATATTAATTAGATGAAAATTGGATAAAGAAAATTTTTAATTATTTAAAGATTTGAAAAACTCTCATTTATCTCTGCTTCATTTTGACTGCGATTTTATATTTATATTTTTGTTATAATACCCGGCATAAAACCTGATTTTGACCATGAAGTTATATTTATATCTTTGTTATATAGCTGTTATGTAGCTAATCAAGATTCAAATTGCATAATCATTGGTCATTAGTACCAATGACTAATGACTCGAAATCTCACGGCTTTGAAAACGATGGTGTCGCGCTTGCGGGAGCGTATCGTCAAACAAGCAATGTTTTGTAGTCGTGGGAGAGTAAGCTAATTGGTAATAAAAGCTGCAAAGCCTCTCCCTTGCCCCCTGCCCTTCTGCGATCTAAATATGCAAATTAAATACTTAACAGCTTATAAGTTCTTTCCTTCCCCTGCCTCCCCTGCTCCCCCTGCCTTCACGCATGATTTTAAATAATCAGCGTCCGAAATCTTGATTATTCGGTTAAGTTACAAAAGTTTTCAATTTATTCCAAGTTAGAAAAATTACAAGTTTAATGCTGCACATTCCCACTTTCCCCTAGACTAAGGGCAGCAACCTTGTTCAAACTGGCTGAGGAAAGTGGACTTTGACTGAGACAAACAATTTAAACTCTACCATCCAGAATGTATCACGCAGGGAATTGCGAGATTTAGTGCGGACTCAGCTGCAAATGCTCCTAGAAACAGGAGACTTGCAGGGAGCAAAAGCTATTCTCGTACCTGTACAGCCTGCGGATATTGCCGAGGCGATTGAGGGTTTGCCAGAAGCGATGCACGCTTTGGCTTTTCGCTTGCTTTCTAAGGATGAGGCTATAGAGGTTTATGAATATCTCGACTACAGTGTTCAAGAACGGTTAATTGAGGAACTTAAAAGTCAGGAAGTCCGCGATATTGTCGATCAAATGTCGCCGGATGACCGAGCTAGATTATTTGATGAATTACCTGCAAAAGTTGTCAATCGCCTGCTAGAACAATTGAGTCCAGCAGAACGCCAAGCTACAGCCCAACTATTGGGTTATGAAGCTGATACTGCTGGGCGAATCATGACACTAGAGTTAATCTCGCTGAAAGAAAACTTTACAGTATCTCAGGCTCTAGAGCGAATTCGCAACTTAGCTAATGCCAGTGAGATGATTTATTATCTTTATGTCATGGATGCAGCAAGGCGCTTAACGGGGATTGTATCGTTGCGGGAGTTAGTAACGTCTCAGCCTGAGCAGATTATTGGCGAAATTATGACCCGTGATGTGGTGTTTGTCCACACTGATACAGATCAGGAAGAAGTTGCAAGATTAATCCAAAGATATGATTTTCTGGCTGTGCCTGTAGTAGATCGAGAACAGCGTCTAGTAGGTATTGTCACCGTGGATGATGTGTTTGATATTCTGCAACAAGAAACCACCGAGGATATTTATGCCTTGGGTGGTGGTGTGCAGTCGGGGGGCGACAACTATTTTCAGATGAATTTACTAGAAATTGCGCGAAAGCGGGTTGTATGGTTATTGGTTTTACTTGTAACCAATACCATTACAGGAACGATTATTAAGTCGCAAGAAGACCTTTTAGCAAAAGTGGTGACACTGACGGCGTTTATCCCTTTGCTGACTGGTACTGGTGGTAACGTAGGTGCCCAGTCTTCCACAGTCGTGATTCGGGGGATGAATACTGATGAAATCCGATCGCTTGGCGCATTGCAGGTAATTGGCCGAGAGGCGATCGCAGGGGCATTATTGGGAGGAATGTTAGGTGCGATTGCTACTGTCTGGGCTTATTTTCTGCAAGGGCGATTAGAAGTAGCGATCGCTGTAGGTACTAGTCTGGTAGCTATTTCTATTTTAGCTTCTATCTCTGGTTCAGCACTGCCATTTCTATTTCGCAACCTTCGTTTAGATCCGGCATTAATGTCCGCACCATTTATTACCACAGCAGTTGATGTAGTAGGCGTTTTAATTTACTTCAATTTGGCAAGGATAATTTTAAAGTTATGAAAAGACCATTGGTCATTAGTCATTTGTGATTAGTGAAGAATAAAGTACAAATGACTAACTTTTATAATTCTGATTCTGAATCTGGAGCAACAATTTCGCCACTACCCAATTGCAATATCATGTCCTGCTCAGTAATCAATCCACTGAGTTCTTTTACTTGTAAATTCATTTCTTCACAAGCTTGTCTGAGTTCTCTAGCAAATTTGTTGAGGTCTTGACCATAGCCACATTGATAAGCAGCAGTTTCAATTCCTTGCTGGGCATTTGCTCTAGCACAATCTACTAGTTCTGTGCCATACAATGGTGTAGGAGATGCCATAGATGTAGTTATTATTTCTTCAATGTTTGCTGCTAGATAGACTATCAATATTTCAATATTAATTCATCCCTCTAATGGAAGACAATGAGGGTAGAGTTATAAATTCCGAGTTAGGAGTTAAGGATTAAAAGGTTATAAATAAAGAATATACCGATTATAAATCCTAACTCCTAACTCTTAACTATTTTAATTAACCATTGACAACATCTCCACCATTGACATGTAACACTTGTCCAGAGACATAAGAACCATCATCAGAGGCTAAATATACGTAACTAGGAGCAACTTCTTCTGGTTGTCCGGCTCGTTGCATTGGTACTTGTTTACCAAAAGTTTCAACTTTCTCTTCAGGAAAAGTTGAGGGAATTAAAGGTGTCCAAATTGGGCCTGGCGCGACAGCATTAACGCGAATTCCTTTTGACACCAAATTTTTTGATAAGGAGCGAGTAAAAGCAACGATCGCACCTTTTGTAGAGGAATAATCTAGTAATTGTGGGCTACCTTTATAAGCTGTTACCGAAGTGGTATTGATGATAGAGCTGCCTGGCTGTAAGTGCTTGAGTGCAGCTTTAGTCATGAAAAACATCGAGAATATATTAGTGCGGAAAGTTCGCTCTAGTTGTTCTTCGGTGATTTCTTCGATACTTTCTTTTGGATGTTGTTCGGCGGCATTGTTGATGAGAATATCGAGTTTGCCAAACTCACCAACTGTTTGTTGAATAGCTTGCTGACAAAAAGCTTCATTGCCAATATCACCTGCAATGGTTACTGCACGACGCCCTTGTTTTTCTACCAAATGTTTTGTTTCTTTGGCATCATCGTGTTCATTTAGATAAAGAATCGCCACATCTGCACCTTCTTTAGCAAATGCGATCGCTACAGCACGACCAATACCACTATCTGCACCCGTAATCAATGCTACTTTATCTTGTAGCTTGCCACTACCTCGATACTGGGCATCATCTGATTTGGGTTTTGGCGTCATTTCTGATTCAACACCTGGTGGTTTTTGCTGCTGTGGCGGTTGTAATTTTTGCTCTTCTGAATTAGTCATAGGTTTTGTATTGGTAATTGAGTTTTGGATGTAATTAGGTACTTGGTAATTTGGGTTATGCCAGAGGTGATAGGGAATAATCTGTCCCCATTTCAAAAGTAAACCTTGGATCGAAAACTCAACCCAAGGTTTATTTTTTGCTTTGGCTCCCACTAACCATTTGCAATTTTAGGTGCTCATACCCCGGATGCTTACCAAACGTACTTATTGCTGGCAATTGTACGCGGCTTACATTATTTCTCTTCACACCTCACACAGACTATTTATCTGACCATGAAAAACAAGTACATAACTCTCGTGTGATGAAGAATTTTCCTTATCATCTGCTTTCAAGTTTACTATTCTGTTGCTATAGTTTATCGCTCTGTAGAGGTAAAACAAGCTGGAATTTACTCAACCTTAAGACGTAAAATAAACAAAATAATAAGAGTTACTAAATTAGCCTGTAAGCGTCTCTATTGTCTTAAGAACTATGCCATTTTCTATACATAAAAATAAAGATTGATACTTTCTCATTTCGTAATTGTAAAAATACTTGTTTTTATACCATCACTTTTGCTTAATGTTAATATTTATTTAGGCTGATATCTGCATAGTTACCTTCTTGCAAAAGTATCTGACAACTAGTCCACAAACTAATCGTCCAAAAGTCTGCGTGGTGCGCTACATTGAGATCATTAGAGGGCAGGGGTTATGGCAATACTAAATGTTTCCGAGTTAGAGCAGGTTGAAAAGTTTCGCCACTTACAATTAACCCTGAGCGATCGCTGGAAAACGAGCGAGTCATTTGACAATAGTGAAGCGGATATTTTAATTATTCCCTCCCTAAGTCTTGACCAGCGCGAACTCCGAAAGATCGAGGGTTGCGAACATTATGAAGAAAGATTACTATTTTCTTTAATTCGGTTGCAAAATCCCCGGACTCGGCTGGTTTATGTAACATCAGTACCGCTACATCCTAGTATTATTGATTATTACTTACAATTGTTGCCAGGAATTCCTTTTTCTCATGCTCGCAGTCGCTTGGTGCTACTTTCTACTTACGATTCCTCTCTTAAACCTCTTAGCCAAAAGATTTTAGAACGTCCCCGCCTGCTAAAGCGGATTCATCAAGCTTTGAGGCTAGACAAATCATTTATGATCTGCTACAACTCTTCGCATTGGGAAGGCGAATTGTCTGTAAAATTGGGTGTACCTCTTTATGCTGCCGCACCAGATTTACAGATTTGGGGGACAAAAAGTGGTAGTCGGCAAATCTTCGCCGAAAGCAAAGTACCGCATCCAGATGGCAGTGAAAAAGTTTGGAACTACACAGATTTGGCAGAAGCTACCAATGATTTGTGGGAACGACAACCGACATTAAAACGGGTAGTGGTAAAACTCAACGAAGGCATTTCGGGAGAAGGGAATGCATTGCTGGATCTTAGGCCAATTGAGAATTTAGCACCAGGTAAAGGGACTCATGCCGAAAGGGTAGCAGCAATTAGCGATCGCTTTTCAACAATGCGCTTTCAAGCAAAGCTTGAGACTTGGGATAATTTTTCGGGAAGAATCGCTGAATTGGGGGCAATCAGCGAAGCATTTCTGGAAGGGGAAATTAAGCTATCGCCCAGTGTTCAAGGACGAATCACACCGACTGGTGAAGTGGAAATTCTTTCAACCCACGACCAAATTCTCGGAGGCCCTGACGGTCAAATTTATCTTGGTTGTCGGTTTCCGGCTGATGAAAGGTATCGATTGCAATTGCAGCAATTGGGAATACAAGTTGGCAGAAAGTTAGCAGAGAAAGGCACTTTAGAGCGATTTGGCGTAGATTTTATCGCCGTTGACAAGGGTAACGGAGAGTGGGATATTCAGGCGATCGAAATTAACCTGCGTAAAGGCGGTACAACTCATCCATTCATGACCCTGAAATTATTAACAAACGGGCGCTATGACCTTTCCACGGGTTTATTTTATAGTCAGCAAGGTCGTCCAAAATACTACATTGCCACTGATAATCTACAAAAAGAGCGCTATCAGGGATTATTGCCTAATGATTTGATGGATATCATTGCTCACCACAGACTCCACTTCGACAGTGGTACTGAAACGGGCACAGTGTTTCATCTTATGGGTTGCCTGTCACAGTTTGGCAAGTTGGGATTAACCAGCATTGGTGATTCCCCGCAACAAGCACAAGATATTTATAACAAAGTCGTGAAAGTTCTGGATGAAGAAACCCGCAGCCAAAATCATGATTTATCGGCGTTTTCGGATTATTCTTTTCCCGCGGCTTGGGATGAATATAGTCATTAGTCATAAGCTGATGCGTGCCTAAATTGTATAAACACTCTTTACGGTCGTTAACAGTTAACTGTTAACGGTTATCAGCCATTGGTAATAGTGATGGAGGTGTGTAAAGCCTAGTGTGAACGAAGTTTATAGCCGCCCTTTTAACTAATTAGCTGATTAGTTCTGAATGCGATCGCTATTAGGTATTTGCTGATTGCTTGGCTGTTTTCCAGATTGAGATTGAGTATATATATAGGTTCCCAAAGCTAAAGTTAGCCCAATACCTAAGGCCACTCCCACGATTCGCAAGAAATTGGGAGTAATTCTCCTAGTTAGCTGCTCATTTAGCTTTGGTTGGTAGATAGTATCATCCGTTCGCACTTGTGTTCTGCCTTGATTGGATACAGGTCGTGGTTGATACAACGTCACATCTGGCGGCACTTGTGGTCTACCTTGATTAGATCCAGGTCGTGGTTGAAACAACGTCTTATCTGGTGGCACTTGCGGACTGCCTTGATTAGATCCAGGTCGTGGTTGAAACAACGTCTTATCTGGTGGCACTTGGGGACTGCTTTGATTAGATGCAGGCCGCGGTTGAAACAACGTCTTATCTGGTGGCACTTGGGGGCTACCTTGATTAGATGCAGGCCGCGGCTGATACAAAGTAACGTCCGGTTTGTTGGCGTTCGGATTATTTACAGGACTCTGTTGATTTTGCTCGACTGGGTTAACCTGTTTGGGAATAGTTTCGTGATTTGAATCTTGATTGTACCCAGGCTGAGAGGGAGGAACTGTTTCCTCAGATTGGCTTTGCTCAATCGGGTTAAACTGTCTGGGAATGGTTTCGTGATTTGAATCCTGATTGTATGCAGATGGAGGGCGAATAATCGTGTCCTCGTTCGATTGTTTGGGAATGGTTTCGTGATTTGAACCTTGATTGTATGCAGATGGAGGGCGAATAATCGTGTCCTCGTTCGATTGTCTGGGAACGGTTTCGTGATTTGAACCTTGATTGTATGCAGATGAGGGGCGAATAATCGTGTCTTCGTTCGATTGTCTGGGAACGGTTTCGTGATTTGAACCTTGATTGTAGGAAGGTTGTGATTGCCCAGTACTCCCTGTGGCAAATTTGGCAGCAGCTTGCAAAGCCTGATTCAGTTCTTCTACCTTTGCAAATCGGTTAGCTGGGTTCTTGTGGAGGCATTTCATCACCACAGCTTCCAATTGTACGGGTAAATGCTCACACCCTGGTTGCGATCGCAGTGGTTTCGGTGCCTCATAAGCATGAGCTAATACCCAAGAAGCTTCGCTGATATGATTGCCCTTAATGCTGATTCCAAATGGGTCGGCTCCACTCAGCATCTCGTAAAGGATAATCCCTAAACTGTAAATATCACCTCTAGCATCCAGGTTTTTATCACTTTGGATTTGCTCCGGAGGTGCATAACGAAATGTACCGATAAATGTACTAGTTATATTTGTAATGTTGGAATTTTCTGAAGATTCACTGCGAATTTTGGCGACACCAAAATCCAAAACTTTTACCCACTCTCCCAAATCTGTAGGCACTAAAAATATATTATCTGGTTTCAAGTCACGATGAACTACCTGAATATGCTCAGTTTTTCCGCCATCCCGTTGGAGAGTAACTCCTTGATGGGCAAGCTGTAGACCTTGGCAAACTTGCCCGATAATCTTCACAGTTCGCTCAACAGATAGCCGCTTTTCGCGCAGCATTAATTGTCTGAGCGTTTGCCCCCGCAAATATTCCATTACGTAAAATGGAAAACCTTCGGCGGTGACACCACAATCACTAATCTTAACAATGTGGTCACTTTGCAAAGCAGCACAAACTGCCACCTCACGCTCAAAACGCTTTCTCATTTCTTGCGATGCCAGCAGTGTGTCTTTGAGCAACTTCAATGCTACCTGCTGACCTACACGGGTGTCCGTTGCCAGGAAGACTTCTCCCATGCCACCCCCGCCTAGTCGTCTATCTAAACGATATCGCTGGTTATCACCTACGAGGCGACCAATCCAAGAATTTGAAGGAGGTGGGGATTTCATCTGGGGCAACCCATCCTAGTTATTTTAAACTGTTAACTTTAGTCAGATATGCTACTAGTGTTACAAATATAATTGCTCTTAACTTAGATAAATATTTAGTAATATATGCTACTAGTGTTTATCTAATCATACCCAGCTTAACATATTAGTAGCTTAAAGTAATGCTAACAATTTGATAAAATATTCAAAATTAAGACCTGTTGCGGTTGAAATTTGTTCCTGATGTGGAGTTCACGCAAATTTTACGAGGTTATCAGTTTCAATAGTGCTGATTGCTGAGTATAGTACGTTGTGGCGGAAGTTTGTCTGTTTTTAACAAGGGGATTTTGCCTCTTGCGAAGTCTTGTTAATTGAGATGGTAAGTGGATTTACACCGTGCTGTACTAGTAGTTGAAAATGCGCTTTTGTATGCCTTGCTAATAGTCTTTGCTACAGAATAATTAAAGTTTTGCAAAATATATTCTGTCAATGTACTCTGGCTTACATGATTAATATGTGCTATTGCCATGAGGAACGAGGATGAGTAATGTGCTCTCTATAGCCGCTGTGACAGCAGTACTAAAAGTCTTGCTAGAAAGTGGTTTAGTCAGTGATCCGATCACTGCTAGTGTTGGTGATGTAATCGTAACTGCCCTACCACCTGATCGAATTTCAGTTGAAGCTGACGAGCGTTCTCAAATCAACCTTTTTCTCTATCAAGTAACGCAGAATCGCAATGTTGATTGGTTATCTCAGGATTTTCGGAGCAAACACTCACGGATGAATGGTAACCCGCGCTCTCCGACTCCACCACTAGCTCTTGACCTCCATTACTTGATTACAGCCTACGGAGCTAAAGATTTTCAAGCGGAGCTTTTATTGGGCTATGCAATGCATTTATTACATAAAACACCAGCTATTACATCTGATATTATTGAAAATACTCTGATAAATGCCTCTACAACAAATACCTCAAGTGGTTTTTCGCAAGCTTTAGCAAGTGTGTCTGTATCCAGTTTAGCTGAACAAATTGGGCAGATTAAATTGACTCCAGAGTTTTTTAATATGGAAGAAACTTCTAAGTTATGGTCTGCTTTACAAACCCACTATCGACCTTCAGCTACCTATTTGGCGTCAATGGTATTGATTGAAAGTAGCAATGACAAGTCTGAAGGTTTATATATGATGCCCTTGTCTCAACCGAGTATAGAACAAGTTTTGGCTTCAGCAAAGACTGATCAAACGATTGTTGCGGGCACAACATTAGTAATTCGTGGTAAGCGGTTACGCGGTGAGATCACTCAGATCCGATTAAGTAATACCGAGACATTGCTATTACCTCAAGAAGTTAAAGAAACGCAAATTAGTCTGTTACTCCCATCAGATTTGTACGCAAGTGTGCAGGGTGTCCAAGTTATACATCTAACAATGGGCAATGCAGGACAAATGGATCATTTAGTTGAATCGAACGTTGCGGCTTTTGTCCTCCATCCAACAATTACAGCATTCGTGGCTCAAGTGGAGAATAGCAGTGATAATTTACGCACGGCAGAAATTACCGTTAAATTCCAGCCCAAAGTTGGCAAGGCGCAGAGGGTAGTTTTGTTACTTAATGAAATGTCAGGTGATAGCCGGGTAGCTTACTCTTTCTTAGTTGCGCCACGCACTGAAGATACTGATGTTATAACTATTCCTATCAAAAACGTAAAGCCAGCAACTTATATTGTCCGGGTGCAGGTAGATGGAGCAGAAAGTCCACTGCACAAGAATCAGTCTGGGGAATATGATTCGCCACAGGTGACAATTTTATGAATGCAACGATCTTGATACTAATTATACAGGGCGGTTGAATGCGATCGCTATGCAAACATCGAAGTATATCTAATTGTAGGTAATCGTAACTAATTATCTGATTGTAGGTAATCGTAACTAATTATATGGACATGATATGAGTGGTTCACGTTAGCACAACTTGAAGCGTTTCTTGCCAATCTAACTGCAACTTTGAGTGAGCATTGCCGCTATTAATGGCAATTTCTACCCAGCCGTGACTACCAACTAAAGCTATTATCTCTCCCACCTTGACATCACTGTAAGTTTCACAGCCTGGTATACTCAACCCAGCAGTTTGCACAGACCAAGTTTTGCCTTGTACGTAACTCCCTGCAATATTGCTCACTAAGTTGCCAAAGTGGTCAATATATTGAATGCAACCCATTACACCATTGCTTGTCTGTTTGCACTCGCCTATATCCAGTTTTACCAAACTTGCTGGATCAATTTCTTGTCCTAGTTTTTTAAGGGGGACACCACTAGCAAGACTAGCTCCCACTGGTGCAAAGATATCTCTACCGTGAAAAGTGTTGCTTGGTTGAGGAGTTCGCCAATAGTTAAGATTTGTAAGTTCAATGGCTGCGATCGCAGGACTTTGACTAAGTACCCCGCTAAAGATACCATTATCTGGGCCTACCAGAAACCCTTGAGCAAATTCTACTGCGATCGCTCGTCGCTTGCTTCCTACACCCGGATCTACTACCGCCACATGCACTGTCCCAACTGGGAAATAAGAATAAGCATTCATCAGGCAAAACCTGGCTGCGGCTATATCTTGCGGCGGAATTTGGTGCGTTAAGTCTACTACCGTAAGTCTGGGGTTGATTTGGGCTATAACACCCTTCATTATGCCTACATAAACATCGCGATCGCCGAAATCGCTCAGTAAAGTTAGGAGTAGTGGCTGACCTATCTGGTTTTTAGACATATTTTAGGTAAAATATATATTAAGTCGTAACTTTCTGTAGCAACAGCTACAAAATTTATGCTATGTTAAGAATGCAAGATATAAAGCAAAAAATTAAAGAAGGTAATCACTATGAATCAAAATAGACTACAAAGTACCAGAAAAGCACAAGAAGCTCACAGACAGAATATTCAAAAAAGCCTAGAGCATCGCCTGCAAGTAGCTAGAGCAAAGGGCGACGAACAGCTGATTCGTCAACTGGAAGCTGAAATGAGGTATTCCAGCTAAATCAAGTTTTCAATGTTCTTAGTTTGTTGTGTAACCCGCTATGGCGGGTTTTTTTTGTTGTTAGGGTGTTTGCTGGTAATTTTGCTTGCTCTCACAGCATTTTTCAATGAATTGGACTACACCACTACCCATCCTCACACTTCCGGTTCAACCCCAAGCTTTTTACCAACAGGATTAAAAAGTTGGCAAGGGAAGCCAGCAGTTAAAATATTATGATTAGAAATGTATAAGATGGGGATTTTGTTTTGCTACCGACAAGAGGACTTTCCAAACATTCTCTAAGGCTTTGAGTCTGTTTATTGTCATGCCACTACTGCAACCGCAAAGCATAATGATAAAACTCTTCATTTTTAATGTAATTCCGCGTTTCATAGAGTTTTTGCGCGGTTATGTTAGAAATTTGAGTAGCTAAAATCACTCGAATGGCTCCACTCTCTTTTGCATATTCTTCCGCAACACTCATCAATAACTTTGCAATTCCCTTCCGGCGATACGACTCTTCCACATACAAATCGTTCAATATCCATACTCGTTTCATCGACACTGAAGAAAAACTAGGATAGAGCTGAGTAAATCCAACTAATTCTCCATTGTCATTAGCTGCAAATACTACTGAGTCATTATTATCGAAACGTTCTTTGAGAAACTCCTTGGCAGCTTCAAGATTTGATGCCTGATTGTAAAAAATACGATACCGATCAAATAGTACTGAAACACTTTCAAGATGATTAATATTAGCCAATAAAATTTCCATTGAGTATCCTCATCAATTCAACAAGAACAGCAAGCTTTCATAATTGAATTTACTTTTAATGCATAATTACAAGTAGTTAGTGGGCAATCTAGCCCTTGCAAATTCACTCCTAAAATCTCTGGTTTCCTCTGTGCGCTCTCTGTGACTCTGCGGTTTAAAAGTGATTTATTGAACCACAGAGGCGCAGAGAAGCCAGTGCGTTGGTCGAGTTCCCTGACTTGTAGCAACTGGCGCGGCACAGAAAGAAGAGAAATCTATTGTCCGAAAATTTTACCCACCTTGAAAGGGCTAGTAAGCATTGCTCACCCTACTTAGACAATTTATTAGCTCATTAAGCTTTTGGTTTATAAGTTGAAGCAACGTGTAGTTCTTTCAACTGTTTAGCATCTACACTCGAAGGTGCATCTGTTAACAAACAACGTGCTTGTTGTGTTTTTGGAAAAGCAATGACATCTCGAATGGATTCTTCGCCAGCTAGCAACATTACCAGACGATCTAAACCGTAGGCGATGCCACCATGCGGTGGTGTACCATATTCAAATGCTTCTAAGAGAAAGCCAAATTTACTTTGTGCTTCTTCAGGAGATAAACCAATCGCTTCAAACACTTGCTGTTGAATTTCTCGCTGATAAATCCGCAGACTTCCGCCGCCAACTTCTACGCCGTTGAGTACCAAGTCATAAGCTTGGGCGCGTGCAGTTTTTAAATCGCTCAAATCATCAGGATGTGGTGCTGTGAATGGGTGGTGTAGTGCTTCTAGACGTTTTTCGTCAGCATTCCACTCGAACATGGGGAAATCTGTAATCCAGAGTAAGTTAATTTTTTCTGGATCAATTAAGTTAAATTCTTTAGCGATCGCTTGCCGTAATCTATCTAATGTCTTATTAACTGTAGCAGCATCACCAGCCCCGAACAACAGCAAATGTCCAGCTTTTGCACCTGTACGGCGTAAAATTTCTTGTTTTTGTTCCTCGCTGAGGTTGTCTTTAATCGCGCCAATGGTGTCAATTTCACCATCATCTCTGACGCGGATATAAGCTAAACCTTTAGCACCGGCTTCGCTGGCTTCTTTAAATAAGTCACCGCCTGGTTTAATGCGGACATTAGAAATTACATCGTTACCGTTGGGAATGGGCAGGATTTTGACGATCCCACCATTGGTAACAGTGTCCCGAAAGACTTTGAAACCAGAGTCTTTCACAATATCAGAGACATCAACTAATTCCAAACCATAGCGGGTATCTGGTTTATCACTCCCGTAGCGTTCCATCCCCTCAGCGTAAGTAAGGCGGGGGAAAGGGCGCTGTAACTCAATACCTTTAACTGTTTTGAAGATATGGCAAACTAAGTTTTCATTCAGTTCGATAATTTCTTCTTGGGACATGAAGCTCATTTCCATGTCCAACTGGGTAAATTCTGGTTGTCTGTCGGCGCGTAAGTCTTCGTCACGAAAGCAACGGGCAATCTGATAATATCTATCTAAGCCGGATACCATCAGCAATTGTTTAAATAGCTGGGGTGATTGCGGCAAAGCATACCACTCACTAGGATTGACGCGGCTGGGTAGAATATAATCCCGCGCCCCTTCTGGGGTAGAACGGGTAAGTATTGGGGTTTCGACTTCGATAAAACCTTCCAAATCTTCTAGATAACGACGCATGGCTTTGACAATTTGATGACGCAGTTGCAAATTTTGCGCCATGCGTTCGCGTCGCAAATCCAAATAGCGATATTTCAGCCGCAAGTCTTCCCGCACTGTCTCGGTATCAGCTACAGAAACTTGGAAAGGTAACTGTTTGCGAACAGCATTAAGGAGTTCAATTTTATCGGCGTAAATTTCTACCTCGCCTGTTGGGATGCGGATATTCAGCGATTCTTCGGGACGTTCCGTTACCCTACCAGTGATTTCGACAACATATTCATTTCGCAGAGCGTTCGCCTGTTCGTAAGAGTCAGGGGTACGTTGCGGATCGCTGACGATTTGGACAATTCCAGAGCGATCGCGTAAATCTAAAAATATCACACCACCGTGATCGCGGCGACGGTCTACCCATCCGTAAAAGGTAACAGTTTCTCCAATATGTTCTTTTCGGAGTTCGCCGCAATAATGAGTTCGCATAAGTGTTAATTATTGTTTCCTGGGCTAGATTGGCAAGAAAATGTCAAAGCCTTCCCATTATCTAGCATCAATAGTAATTGTAGTAGTTCTGGTGCAATAAAAAATGGAATAATCTCACACTATATATATGAAAATCCATGACACAAGAAGAGTCAGTTTTACCTATTTTTACAATAGTTACCGGAATTCATTACGGCTGATCTGACAGTCACGGAGTATCTGTGCTAACAAACCAGAACCAATTGTTTCACCAGAATGCACTGGAATAACTGTTCGACGACCATCACTGTGTATCAGAAAATGGTGACTACCTCAAAATCTTGCTACCTCAAAACCTGCTTTTTTTAAAACTGTAATTACTTCCTCTCCATTCAAACTCGGTAGTTTACTCATACTTGAACAGAAACCCTCTGTACACCGATAAACTCTAATGCTTCGGTATTTTCTTGTTCAACCTCTAAACAAAGTTCAATAGCTTCTTTAATGCGCTCTATCAGTTCGTCTAGAGATTTTGTTTGGGTCGCGACGCGATCCAGCAAGATTAGGTACGGAGGCAACAAAATAACCCTCAGAGTCGCGCTCTATAATGACGGTGAACTACCCCAACTTACCGAGTACGGTTGAAGTTGGGGCTTCTGTAATCATAGGGGAGTGCCTAAACTTAGACTTTCGCCCAAGATTAGGACTTACCTCCCCTCCTACAGCAGAGACGGCTGAACCTTCCGCCTTTATCATTCTGATACCCTCTGCTCTAATGTTCTGTGCGGCGTTTGCGTCCCTGTCATGATGAGTATTGCAATGAGGACAAGTCCATTCACGGACATCTAATGGCATCTCACTTATTTGATAGAAACAATTAGAGCAAAGTTTGGAACTGGGGAACCACCTATCAATTTCAATCGATTTTGCACCTTTGCGTTGCAGTTTGTAGGCTAAAAAGTTGGTGAATGTTCCCCATGCTGCGTCAGATATTGATTTTGCCAATTTATGATTACGAATCATGCCTAATACATGAAGATTCTCTACTATGACAGCTTGGCTATCGCTGACCAACTTGTAGCTAAGTTTATGTAGGAAATCCTGCCGCGAATTACTAACTCGCTCGTACACCTTGGCAACAACTTTTCTATACCTATTTCTTGAATTACTTCCTTTTTGTTTACGTGCTAATTTTTTCTGCTTACGTTTGAGGTTAAACTCGTGTTTGGTAAGATGTTTGGGATTATCGTACTTGGAAACCTTTTCGCCGTCAGTGACGACAGCGAAATGTTTTAGCCCCAAATCGATACCATATATTTTACCTTCTGAAATAACCGGATTTTCACCATCTAACTCAGTCAAGATAGACGCAAGGTATTTGCCGGAAGGCATTTTGCTTATAGTAACAGTTTTAATTTTCCCCTCAATAGGTCTGTGTATTTTGGCTTTGACTATCCCAATATTGCCAGGAAGTTTAACATTGCCATCTACAATCTTGACGTTTTGAGGATACTGGATAGACTGTTTTCCGTGTCTAGATTTGAACTTAGGAAATCCAGCACGTTTCTCAAAAAAGTTTTTATACGCCGTAGTTAGATTAAGTGTTGTAGCTTGTAAAACTTGGCTATAACAATCAGCTAACCACACAGTCTCTTCTGCCTTTTTGAGTGCAGGAAGAAATGCGTTGAGTGCAGCACGGCCAAGTCCCTTACCCGTCTCCTTGTAAGTCTCAATAGATTTATTTAGAGCATAATTCCACCACCATCTAGCACACCCAAAAGTTTGCGCTAGTTGTATTTCTTGCTCAACTGACGGATATAAACGGACTTGTACAACCTTGTGCAACACTTCACTTTCACCTCCTTGATCTGCTCATTCTACCATAAATATATATTGTGGTAAAGTACTAAAATACAATAATTGGTGATTTCGACGCTCCAAGATGAGCTAACGCTCCGCTATCAAACACCTCACTTCCTTATCAACCGCAGGTTGATAAGGAAGTGAGGTGCTTTCGTCATCACCCGGCTATCCATCCCCGCCCTGTAGAGGGATGGGGAATTCCGCCGAATTAGTTAAATTCTCTGGTCATCTGGAGGTTGTTGTTTAGTGGGGTAATCTAATTTTAGAGTAATTGAATAGCTGCGGGCAATTATCGCTGATGCAACCCACAAATTTAAAAGAAGGATTTTCTTTTAAATCCTTTTTTACTCGAAAACGATTCTCCATACTCAAATGTGCGGAGTTTGTGCAGAAGCTTGCGATCGCTGTGTCAGTGAATGTGAAAAACACGATAATGATCACTGTAAACGCTGTGCCGCATCTTGCTGTCGCGATATTACCCCTTCTCTCTTAACCTTTTCCCCACTTCTGCAAAAAGTCTAATGTACTTGTCCACGCGCACACGATATTAAATGCTCACCCCCCCAGCCGATACACAATGACTTTTCCTTTCCAATTTTCTTCCACAAATACCAGATACTCACCATTTGAACGCCGAAAAGCGCGGATACCGTAGGGTATATCAATCCAGCCACTTTCGCTGCCAACTTCTGGGCCTGGTTTTAACTGTTGTACTTGCGCTCCTGTCTTGGCATTATAGACATATACCTCTGCGGTTTTGACTGTCACGGCAAATACATAATCTCCCGCTATACTCATGGCCGCCGTAGACACTTCGCGTTTGCCGGTGGTGTCGTAAGGAATTACAATGCGCCAACGAGGAGTCCGATTTCCTTTACTCCAATTGTCAAAACGGGCAATCTCAGATCCAGCAACTCCAGCATCGTCACCGAATGCGGGGTGATCTACTGTGAAGCCTGACAAATACATAGTATCTGTTTGGGGGAAATATTCGATCCGCCGCAAGTCGTTAAAGATGTTAGGAGTAGTTTGCTTCTCCATCGAACTATAGCTGTAGATGGGGTTGCCTTTAGCATCTATTCCCTGTAGAGGATAGTGTCGAATGCCATCTTCTGTTCGCAAAGCTTTCCAAACATCTCCTTTGCTGTCTACCCACCAGCCGCCGATATAGGGATAATCTTTGCTGCTATCGTATTCGTTCTTTTCAAATTTGCCATTACCGTTGCGATCGCGCCAGATCCATTCTCCTTGTTTTGGTTGATGCGGTGGCCAATTTCCCTTGAGAAATGGTTTATCGGCGCTATTAGTACCGACAAACATTCCGGCTGGGATAGCTACTTTGCCATCTGTGTCTGGATTAAAACGATATATTTGCAGAAAGCTGTTATACATATCTGTGAGAAACAAAAACGGCTTCCCTTGGATGCGGCGGACAAAGGTTCCATCTGGCGATGTATGCAGTCGGGCATCTTGAGGATATTTGAAAGCATTTAAGGTGTAAGCTTTGTAAGTCCATTGCTTACCAGCAGGCTTACTGTAATCCATCAGATAGTGTTCTTGTTTGGTGAATAAATCTACACCATCAGTTTTAGGATCAGCATCTGCATTATCGACGAATATCAATCCTAGCGATCGCCACATCAGTTTTCCCGATGGCGAAAATTTCCGCAAATCTGTTCCTGATTTGTTGAAACCATTACTATTTATATAAATATTGCCGGAAGCATCTGTACCAACTCCGGTAAGTCCATAAAGTTTCAAATCTCGAACTTCACCCGGAACCCCTGCATAGATACCACCCTTACAGCCAAAACTACCCGTCTGCACTGGCTTATCTTTGATGTCATAAATCAATATTTGCTGACGCGGCCCATTTTCTGCCACTAACAGCTTACCTTGATGATTAATTGCGATCGCAGTTGGTGCAACGATATCTGCAATCTCTTGGGGTAATTGCTTTCCACTCTGGGAATAATGGAGAATCTTGGCAGGTTTACCAGCATTTTTGCTTTGAATAATCCACAGATTTTTTTGTGAATCAATAGTTATTGCTCCCGGATTAGCAACGGTAAAGCTGCGGAGTTCCTTCATCGTATCAGTATCATAGACACGAATCTGGTTAGTAGCAAAATCACTCACATACAACTCATTACCTACAGTTGCTAATCCAGTGACTTCACTTTTAGTACTGGTAATTAACATACTTTTATCCCAGCCACGCCCTTCAGGAAACGGTGCAGGTTTTCCCGACAAATCATAGCGCCTAACGGAATACCAAGTTGTTCCTTCTGGTGGGTAATCTTCTTTTGTATTGCCCCTCGATCCCTGAGTCATGGCAATATAAATATATTTACTATTTGCTGTTACAGCTTTGCCACCGCCACGACTCCAGCCGTGAGTATCTCCAAGGGCACCAATAATCTTACCATCCTTATATATTCCTGCCTCCGTTCCCGCCTCATCCCAGTGGCTATTGGTATAAACTATGCCATCAGGGGTAACAAACATTGCTTCAATATTGTTTTGTACCCGTAGATTTCCACTGCCAATCGTGTTACCTATCCACGATGTTTTATAGGTAAGTGTGGATGTTCCAGTTGTCGCCCAGTCTGTTGTAATTCCAATGGTAGTAACAATTACTCCAACAGTCAGACTGAGTAAGAAGTTAAAAGTTTTACTTTTTTGTAAATATCTAATATTTAATATTTTTTTGATATGCCGATTGAGTTTTTGACGGAGTTTTAGTAACTGCGCCAGTAATTTATTTTTCATATATTTTTTAAGCTTTTAATTATTTATCTACAACCATTTTTTATAAAATCCGCAAGAAAAATAACTATTTTTAAGTAGTTAAGATACTAGCTAACCCTGAGTACGATAAGTAAGAATTTATTTTACATAAGCTTTACAAAGCTCACCTTATTCTTTAAATTATTAGCTAATATCTTTAAAAAACTATTCAAGTATTAATCTTTACACTTGATTTAAATTAAATAGTAATAATGAATACAAAATCCTTCTGGATTCATTGCTTAATAGCGGCTTTTGTCTTTTCCTGCATAGCATTTACCTTCTTTAGATGGTAGGTATCATATATATCTATCTCGGTATTATCTAGTTAATAAAAACACAACGATTCTTTATTGACGTTGACATATAAATAGTTTATAAATTGGTGTTCTAGAAAAAACTCCTATTGATAATATTCGGGAATTCTAGTGGTTCAGGTTTGGAAACAGATATAGACGCGCACGACTGTGTGCCTGTTTTAATATATTTATAGGAAATACATCAGTGGAAAAAAAACCAGAAAATTTCTCTTCATCATCTGCATCTATCCTCACGCTGGGATTAGGCTGGTTTCCTAAAAGTCCCGGAGGATTAGAAAGGTATATTTATGAACTAACTCATAAATTAGCAGCAAATCAAGACCAGGTTGAATTATGTGGAGTCGGTTTACCAGAGGCTGGAATAGATTCGCCGATTAAGCTAACTAATTTGGCTTCTGTTGATAGTGCTATTTGGCAAAGATTATGGTCGATTCGCAATAATTTTCAGAAAACAAGAACAAGCAAACCGGATGCTATTAATCTGCACTTTGCACTATATAGCTTTCCTATTTTGGATATTTTACCAAAGGGAGTACCAGTTACATTTAACTTTCATGGCCCTTGGGCTTCTGAGAGCCAGCAAGAAGTGGTTAATAAAAACCTCAGTCTTTTGATCAAGCACTGGCTAATAGAAAAAAATACTTATAATCGCTGCGATCGCTTCATTGTTTTGAGCAAAGCATTTGGTAAAATTTTACATGACAAATATCAAGTACCGTGGAGCAAAATTAATATTATTCCTGGTGGAGTTGATATTAACTGGTTTCAGCCAAATTTATCACACCAGGAGGCTTGTACAAAGCTAGGCTGGCCTAGTAATCGCCGGATAATATTTACATCCCGCCGCTTAGTACATCGAACCGGTGTTGACAAATTGTTGCAAGCACTGGCTATAATTAAGCCCAGAATACCAGATGTTTGGCTAGCGATCGCAGGTCGTGGTCACATCCAAGCCGCACTACAACAACAGGCTATAGAATTAGGGCTAGCCGACAACGTTAAATTTTTAGGTTTTCTACCTGATGAGCAATTGCCCATAGCTTATCAAGCTGCTGAATTGACTATTATGCCTAGTCAATCTTTTGAAGGATTTGGATTAGTAATAATCGAGTCTCTAGCCTGCGGTACTCCTGTTTTATGTACCCCAGTTGGGGGAATGCCAGAAATTTTATCAGAATTCTCGCCCGATTTAATTACTACTTCGACCGAAGCCTCAGCCATTGCTGAAAAATTAGAACAAGTGCTTTTGGGAAATATTCCTATACCTTCACGAGAAGCCTGCCGCCAGTACGCCACCACACACTACGATTGGAATCAAATCGCTCAACAAGTACGGAAGATTTTATTAGCTTAAAGAAGCGATTGTAATAGCTGACTTTTTAAGTTATGTGGAAAAGTTCACCAAAAACCTAACCCCCTAACCCCCTTCCCGACGCGGGAAGGGGGAAAATTCAAAGTCTCTCTCCTAAAAGGAGAGAGATTTAGAGAGAGGTTTTTAGTCAGATTGTAATAGATATTAGGGGCACTACACAGGTCAAAATTAGATAAAATAGAGGCTTTATGAAAATTTTTTTCTTAGACCAAAGTGGTAAACCAGGCGGTGCCGAATTATGTTTAATAGATATTGCTAAACCTTATGGTGATTGCGCTTTGGTAGGTTTATTTGCAGATGGCCCATTTAAAGATTTACTACAACAAAATCATATACCTGTAGAAGTTCTCTCAACTCAAGCAATCCAAGTTCGTAAAGAAAGCAGTTTGCTACAAGGATTAAAGAGTCTGGGACAACTTGCGCCTTTGATTAATAAGGTAGTTAAAAAAGCACGTGAATACGATTTAATCTATGCCAACACCCAAAAAGCATTAGTTGTCGGAGCATTAGCAAGCTTTTTCAGCCGTCGTCCTCTGGTTTATCATTTACATGATATCCTTTCCATAGAGCATTTTAGCCAAACGAATCTTCGCATTGCTGTTAATTTAGCTAATCGTTTCGCATCATTAGTAATTGCTAATTCTCAAGCTAGTAAAACAGCCTTTATCCAAGCTGGAGGACGCACAGATATTATCGAAGTTGTCTATAACGGCTTTGATTCAAAAAAATATCAAACTGATGAATCTGATATTAATAAATTACAGCAACAGTTAGGATTGCAAGGAAAGTTTGTAGTTGGACACTTTAGCCGTCTTGCACCTTGGAAAGGGCAGCATATTTTAATTGATGCCCTTGCCAAATGTCCGCCAGAGGTGACAGCGATTTTAGTCGGTGATGCACTATTTGGCGAACAAGATTATGTCCAACAGTTACACCAACAAGTTGCTGAACTGGGATTAGAAAACCGCGTCAAATTTTTAGGATTTCGTTCTGATATTCCCCAGTTAATGGCAGCCTGTAATTTAGTGACGCATACCTCTACTTCTCCAGAACCCTTTGGTAGAGTGATTGTTGAGGCGATGCTATGTGGAAAACCTGTAGTTGCGGCAAAAGCTGGAGGTGCAATGGAATTAGTAGAACATGGACTTAATGGTTTTCTAGTGACACCAGGAGAACCCCAAGAACTTGCACAAGTAATTATCACCTGTCTTCAGGAGACGGAAATAACTGCAACTATAGCCAATAATGCCAGAACTACAGCTAGTGGGCGTTTTGATGTTGCAATTATTAATCAGCAAATTGCCCAACTGCTGTCTCACAGATTATAAATGCTTAGTTAATCTACAATCACCGATTTTGTTTGGATAACCCCAGGGAAGAGGCAGGGGGAAAACTGCAAATTCTTCTCCCCAATTCTCCCCGCTCCCTGCTCCCTTGCCTCTTTTTCAAGTCTTGGGTTTTATAGGTGTGATTACAAACCAACTAATTCACGAGATTCTAAATCAGAGAGTTGTTGAGCGATCGCTAATCTTGCTTCCAACTTAGCTACACTAAACTGGTTTCGCAGATATTCCAAATGACCAATCGCATTTGCTTTATCGATAGTTAATCGAATTTGGGTGTCTATTGCCTTTTGATATTCCTGATTTACAAGCAGCACTTCAAAGCGACGAGCCTTGCGTTGAGCATCGTTTTTCAAATCTATCTCAAAAGCAGCGACACGATCAGCATTGCCTTCAAATCGGTTAATTTGGTGCTGCACTGCCATCAACTGAGAATCTATTTCATTAGCCCGTTGGGCAGCTTGTGCGATCGCAGCTGGATAATGACTCAGTTGCATCATTTAATAATTTTCCTCTAAGGTCAAAAATGTAGTGTTTAAGTATAAGACTAACCCTTGAATCCATTTTCCAAAAGGCTGTCACAGAGCAGTTTTACACTTAACTAAGCTTGGTGAACGCTATATATCTATTATAGTATAAATGTACTTAATTGTGGCGGAAAAGGCGATGCTTGAAGTGCAGAGATAGCGATGTTACCCGTTAGACTTCAGTCTGCGGCTACACGAAGTAATAAGCTATTACGCCTTTAAATTACACAATAACTCATGAGGCTTGTTGACTGTTAACTGTCAGCAGTCAACAGTCAACACAAAAAATGTGCGAGTTAGATGGGCGACAGCTTACTAATTTGAAAAACGATTACGACAGATGGACAGAGAAAACCCAGATACACCAAGCGGTTTCCAATCCAAAATGGTATAAGCCTGCATAAGCAGGCTTTATTTTCGGCTAAATTCTACACTGTACCTCAGGCCGCTTCCCGCAGCTGTGGTTGTGACGGCACACTCACTTCTGGAAATGAAAGCGAGAGTTGTTCGGCTTGAGGTACTGCGGCTTGCTCCAAAACTTGAACTTCGATATTCACACTTACTAAATAACTGCCTGTATCAGCACCAACCGCTTCAGCAATTAATTTAGCTATGTCTGGGCGTTTGGCAGTCAGTGGGTCACGTAAAATACACCGATCCCATTCATGCTTGGCAGTCGGATTGAGGTTGAGAATATAATGCTTCATCATCGAACTAACCCTTGAATCCATCTTCCAGAAGGTTTCCACAGAGCCGTTATATATTTGGCTAGGCTTTGTGAACGCTACAACTATTATAGTATCTTTGTACTAACTTAGGCAATATCTGAGTGAGAAAGTAGGGGATATAGACCATTTGTAGGGGCATACAGGTGTGTATTAGCCATATATCCCATTTTAGGGGCTGTATTTGAATCCAGATGGGAATAATCGAAGCGTGATGCTTAGATTGGGCAAAGCGAACGCCACTATTTATCTATTCCTTTTTCTCTAATTTGGTAGTGAGTCTGAATCCCTAAGCCCCAATTCAAGAAAATCTGCCCATAGGTAATTTCTAATATCAAGCTATTACAACTATCCTTACAAAGTAACGTCTAACTTATATATAAATTGCTATATGGTAGATATCTATATTATTGATCTATTTGTGATTGGTCTACTTCTACTGATGGTCACATTAGGGTCAGGTTGGATTGCTCGTTTACCTCTTTCTTTTGCCCTTATCTATCTAGTAGTTGGTATTTTGCTAGGCCCTTACGCCTTTGGGCTGATTCAATTTCGTCGAGATGACGTTTTTAATGCCGAAGTGCTGGAAAAAATAACAGAACTTGTAGTAATTATTTCTGTGTTTAGCTGCGGCTTAAAAATTGTTCGCCCTCTAAGGTTGGGGACTTGGGGCATTACGGCGCGATTGATTGTATTTCTGATGCCAATTTCAATTTTGGCTCTGGCTGTTGTGGGTAAATTGTTTTTAGGAATGAATTGGGGAGAAGCGATTTTATTAGGAGCAATTCTTGCACCTACCGATCCAGTATTAGCATCAGAAGTACAACTGACCGATATAAACGACCAAGATGAGTTGAGATTTGGTTTAACTTCTGAAGGTGGGTTAAATGATGCTTTAGCTTTTCCCTTCGTTTATTTTGGCATTCATGCATTAAAAGATGACAACTGGGGCAACTGGTTGAAAGAGTGGATTGCGGTTGATTTAATTTGGGCGATCGCAGCTGGCATTGTTATGGGATTTGTTGTTGCAAAATCTATAGTTTGGATTGAAAAAAGAATTCAAAAACGCCGTCGTGCCGATGAGTTAATGGAAGATTTTATTGCTATCAGCACAATTCTAATAACTTATTCTTTAACAGAAATGGTGAATGGCTATGGATTTTTGGCAGTATTTGTTGCCGGGTTAGTTGTCCAACGCAGTTACAGAAATCCTGAAAAACCACTAGCACAGTTGGAATTTGTTGAGCAACTTGAAAAACTGCTGGAAGTTGGAACAATTTTACTATTGGGATCAATATTATTATTTCAACCAATGCTTAACTATGCTACGCAATCTTTATTAGTGATAATTTTATTATTATTCATAATCCGACCTGTAGGAGTTTGGATTAGCACAATAGGCAAACGCCCTGTAGAATCACACCGCCGGACTTTTCATCCAGGAACTAAGTGGTTGATTGGATGGTTTGGTATTCGTGGTGTCGGCTCTTTATATTATCTCGCCTATGCGTTTGGTAATGGCTTAAAAGGTGAAGCTGCCGAACAAATTGCTTGGATAACTTACACTACTATTGTAGCTTCTGTGATTATACATGGCATTAGTGCGACTCCCTTAATGAAGTGGTATGAGCGCAATATTGCTAATAAGGTAAAGTCTAATACTCCTACCACAATAGATGAATTTGAGTAAAAGTAATTTAATTTTTTAAACCTGTGGCTCAAAACCGGAGGGAGGCTTTGAATTTTGCTCCCCTCCCATGCAAAGGAAGGGGTTATGGGTTAGGTATATATTCCCTATTTACCTGTCACCTTTTCAATAACTTCTTTCGCTTTTTCACCAAAAGTTTCTGGGGGATTTTGTGCTTGTTCAGCCTTCAAATTCCTTTCGTAAGTCTTTTCTATAGTAGTAAGGTTTTTTGAATCTTTTATTGCTTGCTCATAAGCTTCTTGTCGTTCTTCTTCTTGAATACCAATACCTGGGTCAAATTCGTTAGCACGATTAATTTTTTCTTCAGAATTTGGTTTATACTCTGGCGGTATTAGCTTTAATTCTTCAAGAGTAGTTGCATAACTAGCCTGCTGAACGAAAATGAAAGAACCTGACAAGCTAATGAAAATAATTAAACCAACGACCAAAAAGCTTGAACGTAACGCTTGCTTTAAAGTTAATAAAATTTTTTGCACAAAAAAACGCTCCTGTTTTTATTTTATGAGCCGTGGTGATGTATAAATATATTCAATATTTCAGGCTCACAGGCATCCTAAATGTTTAGGTATAGTTTTACTTCTACCGCAAGGTATATTAATTTTTACCTCTAGTAGGGGTGTACAAAGGTACGCCCCTACCTCTGTATCTGAATATTTCGTAAAATCGGATGAAATTCTCACCCAGTGTGCTTAACCTAAGCGTATTAACCTATAACCAACTGTGATTAATTTTAATTCCTCGGCTTTGCATTACCTCTTCAAATAAATCTGTTGGTAATGCTTCTTCCACAGCAAAAACACCTGGTTTCTTAAGTTTACCTTCTAGCAATAACTGAGCAATACTACCTGTACCGCAACCAGAAGCCACTGCTGTATTTTCATGCACTACAGTTGAACAATAAACGGCGGTTTCACCATCTTTTTGCCCTGTAACTTCTGAACGAACTGCTACACCAATCCCAGTAAAATTATTAGTGACATCTGTCATTGAATGGCTGACATGAGACAGAAATTCAATCATGTAACGGCGCTGCATTAACCACTTGGGAAAAATATGTGCCGCAATCCAAGTTAGGTGATTGTAAAAATCGGGAACAGAGCCAAACTTAGTAATTACAGTTTTTACTGATGGGAAAGCTTTGGGCAGTGTAAAGGTTTCTGGCATATCAAACCAGTAAACTCCGGTGCGTCCATAAGGAGGTGGAAAATCAACTAATTCTCTTTCACTATAAGGCTTGATTATCTTCCAGTTTCCATCTATCCAAGTCTCAAAAGGATACTGCAACCCAAGAAAAGTTGTTCGCATTACTGTAATGCCAGCACCGCCAGAACCAGAAACTAAATAACTTAAATGGATCTTTTCTGGTTTATCAAATTGTTCAACGCCTTGACGTACCATGCTGTTAGAAATACCAGGAAAAATACCAGTATTAATAATTGCCGTCACTCCAGCAGCAGCAGCTTGTTCATTATACTTGAGAGCCTTGCTGGTATAAGAACGATGGTCGCTGACATCTATATAGTTAACGCCTTGAGCAATACAGGTTTCGAGAACATTAGTATCTCGATAGTGAAATGGGCCAGCACAATGGATGACTAAGTTAGAGTTTGCGATCGCATCTTGCAACTTGTCAACTTCTGCCAAGTCCAACACCAAAAACTGCACTTGTCCTCCTGAAGACAATCTAACAGCTTTCCCAAACTCCGCAGAACGTCCAGTAATCGTAATTTGAGCCTGCGTATGAGTAGCGAGATCGTGAGCAACAGTGCTACCAATCCGCCCCCGTCCACCAAGAATTAAAACGCTGTCTGTCATTACTCCAGCATTCGCAACAATAACTTAATTTGACCAATTTTTCGTCCCTTTTGCCATCGGTTACAAGTATGACTTACTTGCTAAGGAAGGAGGACTTTTCGACGAAGAGGCAGGGGGCAGGGAGCAGGGGGCAGGGGGATATGACCCCATCGAGAACTGCTGTGGAATAAAGGAGGCAACATGGGTCTGAATCCCCCTGCAACAAGGGGCGTGGTTCTTGTAAAAAGCGGGAAGCTAACGCAACAGGTGTGGTTAGAATCCCAATTCTTTTTTATCCCCCTTGCTCCCTGCTCCCTGCCCCCTTGCCTCTTTTTCAATTTGCCTAACTACCGTCAGCGCCGAATAACTCACCCCAGCAGTACCTTCGCCGGGATGGGTTGAATCACCAACTAGCCACAAATTCTGGATGGGTGTACGATTGGCGAATCCAAAGGGACCAAAGGTAGGAATTCTTTGACCTATGCCACCAACTATACCGCGATCGCGGGCTGTAAAATGGGCAAAGGTGCGCGGTGTTGCGGCTTCTTGATGAATAATCGTTTCTGATTTGAGATAAAAGTATTGGGCAAGACGAGCGATCGCTTCTTGGGTAAACTTTTCTTTTAGTCCTTCATAATCATCAGTCTGCCACCACTGTGCAGGATCGACAAACGAAGAAGCAATAATTGTCGCTTTCCCTTCCGGTGCGCGGCCGTCTCCAGGATGACTGACGGAAACAAACAGGGAATTATTCTCGCCAATGGGGCCATTTACATCATACAGAAATTGCAGGTGGGGAGGGCATTCAGGCGGAATCGCGCTGGCATCTACACCCAAATACACCACAAACGCGCCCGATGCTTGGGGTAGTTTTTCCACCCGATTTTTATATCCAGATGGCGTTTGTTCTCCCAATAACTGCACCAAGTTTTGTACGGTGACATTGCTAACTATGTGGTCTGCGGCTTCTGTCCAGACTTCGCCAGTTTTCTGATTTCTAATGACTACAGCAGTAGCTTTGCCGTTTTCTACTTTGATTTCTTCTACAGTGTGGCGCATCAACAATTTGCCGCCATCTCTTTCTAAGGATTGTACCAAGCGATCGCTTAATACTTGCATACTTCCCTGGAGGTGAAACAATCCTTGGGGCAGTTGGGATACACTCAACGCTGTTGCAGCATAAAGTAATGCTGTCTGTTCTGCATCCACCTGGGAGTATAGCTTCAATTGCAAATCTAAAAAAGTTCTCAGTCGTTGGTCATTCCCCAACCCACATAACCGTAAAGCATCTCCTACCGTAAACAAAGTGAAGGGTACGGTAATTAATGTACTGGGACGCACTGCTTGCGCTAGTTGCCACAAATCCCATAAATTACGTGGTGGTAGTACTGGATCGCGTCCTTGAAATTCCCAACTAGCATCAAACAAAGTTGCCATCAATTGCCAAAACGGTTCGCTACCGGGGAACTGTTTTTGTCGTTCCTCTTGCCATTTCTCTTGGTTGCGCCAGACATTAATCGGTGTGCTTTCCCCAGGTAAATACACCGCACAAGCAGGATCACAAGGCGTTGCTGGCGGTAATTCAATTTCTAATTCTGAGAAAATGCGGTGGTGAATTCCCCCTGGTTCCAACCCCGCCACCTGAGTTGCGCCCACATCAAAGGTAAATCCCTGCCGTTTAAACGTCGAAGCACAGCCTCCTGGTACGAGGGCCTGATCCAAAATTAAGACGCTGTAACCTCTATGAGCTAATAATGCTCCAGCAGTCTGTCCACCTATTCCTGCACCAATAACGACGACATGAAAGTTACTTTTGTCAAGAGAAATGCTGGACATTGATTAGTTTCTTTAAATTTCTTAATATTTTTACTTATAATTTTACCTTCTCTGCGCCCTCTGTGCCCAGCGTAGTGCGAAGAGACCTAACCCCCAACCCCTCCCCAATGCATCGGCTATGGTGTACACACAACTATTGCCCATATAGGTTTTATCGCTTCTAGCCCCCATAAGGGACTTCCAACTAAAAAAATATCCCATCGCTTTTAGGGTAGGGGAGCAGGGGCAGGGGGCAGGGAGCAGGGAGAGGGAAAGTCGTTGTGATTCCAAAAATTGGATAATTTATTTTTTGGAGTTCCATAAATACCCAAATTTGGGTGAGCTTGAAACTGAGTTTATCCCCAAAATTTGAAGCTTAGGGTAATGAAACCCGCTCTCAGGTAAATTTCTAGACTTTATGTGTACACCGTAGCCTTACCAAGGGGAGAAGAGCGTTTGCTTTATTCAAATGCGGGTTGGGGTTCCTTATTTTTGATTTATGCAAGACATCTAATTACTGCGCCAGTCCCAAGTACCCAGACTGCACGTGCCACAAACTGGCATAGATACCATCAAGTAGTAGTAAATCCTCGTGCTTACCCTGCTCCACAATTTGACCATGATCCATCACATAAATACAATGACTGTGGCGAATTGTCGAAAGACGATGAGCGATCGCAATTGTTGTCCGATTTTGGGTAATCTTATCTAAAGAACGTTGGATGGCAGCTTCAGTTTCATTATCCACAGCAGATGTGGCCTCATCCAAAATCAAAATCGGTGGGTTTTTCAAAACTGCTCTAGCAATAGCTATCCGTTGGCGTTGTCCACCAGATAACTTTTGTCCTCGCTCCCCAACTATTGTTTCATAGCCTTCTCAATGTAATCATCAGCAATTTCTTTAATGCCTGGGGTAATTGTTCGGTAATTTCCAGAAATAAGAAATTTAGAAATTAATGGAGATGTCTGCTCATGAGGACTCCAATAACTTAAGTCACAACTATGTGTATGGAGTCCTATATTCATTTCAAATCCCGGACGTAGCTCGATCGTATAAACTAAATCTGTAGAAAATTTATTTTTACACTCCCAAATCTCATCAAATCCATCATGATTTAATAATCGCTTACCATTTGCTTTGATACTTTCTTCGCGCAGTTGCCAATATTCTTCTTGTGTTAGTATTTCCATTTGCCTTTGTTGACAAGTAAGTTAAGAAATTAAATAGGACTCCTTCTTCTTGCTTTACGTCCTATTGGTACACACATCGGTGTACCCACAACGGGGTCAGCAACAACACGACACTCCAACCCAAACACTTCCTGCACCATCTCTTCGGTCATCGCTTGTTTGGGTTCACCAGCCGCAAAAATCCGACCTTCTTTGACAGCAACCAAATAATCAGCATAACGGCAAGCTTGATTCAAATCATGCAAGACCATTACAATAGTCCGTCCCTGAGTTTGGTTCAATTCATACAACAAATCCAAAACCTCTATTTGATGTGCCAAATCCAAAAAAGTAGTCGGCTCATCCAACAACAAAATATCTGTATCCTGTGCTAAAGCCATTGCAATCCAAGCTCGTTGTCGTTGTCCACCAGACAAAGTATCTAAGGCTCTGTCTGTCAACTTCAACAAATCTGTAATCTCTAGCGCCTGTTGGACAATTTTTTCATCTTTTAATGACCACTGCTGTAACCAATTTTGATAAGGATAACGCCCTTGTGCTACCAAATCTCGTACTGTTAGACCTTCTGGTGCTACTGGCCCTTGGGGTAAAATACCCAACTGTTGCGCTACTTCTTTGGTGGAAAGCTGAAAAATAGATTCCCCATCTAGATATACCGTACCGACATGAGGTTTAAGCAGTCTAGCCAGACCTCTTAATAAGGTAGACTTACCACACCCATTACCACCAACTAAAGCACTAATTTTTCCAGTGGGGATTGCTAAATTCAAGTCACGAATAATTGGTACACCATCGTAAGCTAAAGACAGACCTTTGGTTGATAGTCCTTTCATAGTTGCTCCTACTTTATATTTTGGATTTTGGCTTTGTGAAAATCTGATATTTGGGTTGATAAAGTATTATTTTTACCAAGTCCTCAGTCTCTTATTTTTTGCGGTTACGAATTAACAAATACAGAAAATAAGGAGCGCCAATAGCAGCAGTCACGACTCCACAGGGCAGTTCGATAGGTGCAAACAGCGTTCTTCCTAGCAAGTCTGCCATCACAACAATCATTCCCCCCAACAGTGCCGAGATAGGAATCAAACCTTCATGATTTGTGCCTACTAACTGTCTTCCTAAATGGGGTGCAATTAAACCAACAAAGCCAATCATGCCGGCGGTGGCGACTCCTGCACCTGCTAAGGCTACACCCACTAGCACGAGTAAACCACGCTGCCATTCCACACGACTACCTAAACCTTTGGCAACATCATCTCCCAAATTCAAGGCATTCAAATGTCTTGCTAATGTCAACGCCATAGGCACAAAAACAATTAACCAGGGTGACAATGAAAAGACTTGCTCCCAGGTACGCCCATAGACACTGCCAGCCAACCATACCAGAGCATTGCTGACATCATAAATTTCTCCAAAGGTAATCAAAAAGCTAGTTATTGCCCTGGCGATCGCATCTAAGCCAATACCCATCAAAATAAATAGAAGAGGAGAACTACCATTGTTCCAAGCCAGCCAATAAATTAAACCAGCCATCAACAAAGCACCAGCAAAGGCTGATAAAGGTAAGGTGTAAATTGGGGCTGAAGGGAATAGTACAATTACTGTAACGGCTGCTAGGCTTGCCCCAGCATTGATGCCAATAATAGCAGGGTCAGCTAAGGGGTTGCGTGTTAGACCTTGGAAAATAGTACCAGAAATAGCCAGTGCTACCCCCACCATAAAAGCTACAAGGGTACGGGGTAGACGCAGATTGTGAATCACAAAAGCATGATCCCGGTTGCCTGTATCTAACCCTAATACAGTTTTGACAATATCTAAGGGCGAGATTGGGTATTCACCCCGTCCTACATTCATCACCATTGCCACTGCAATCACTGCTGCTAAACAAAGCAGCATGAGTGGTACACGTCGGTCTATGCGAAAAGATATCGCTTCGGAACGGATGACTAGCCAATCAACTTTCATTTTTTCACCTTTGACTTAGCTAGATATACAAAGAAGGGAGCGCCTACAAGTGCGGTCATTACACCTACAGGTAGTTCTTGCGGTTTGAGTAATACACGCGCAGCAATATCTGCAATTAAGATTAAAATTGCCCCCACAACTGCGGAATAAGGCAAAATCCAACGGTAATCAGCTTTAATGAAAAATTTCACAATGTGCGGAACTACTAAACCAATAAAACCGATTGGCCCTCCCAGAGATACTGAACTTCCAACCAGTAAAACTACGCTGATGCCTGTAATGATTTTGATCCAAGCTGTTTGTTGACCTAAACCTTTTGCTACATCTTCACCGAGACTCATGGTAGTAATTTGTCTACCAAGGGCAAAAGCAACTAATAATCCGACGCTGACAAAAGGTAGTACCTGTAAAAGTATGTTGATATCGCGACCAGCCAGTGAACCAGCTAACCAAAATCTAATTTCATCTAATGTTTTTTGACTGACAATGAGAATAGCAGTAGTTAAGGAGGAGATAAGTGCCATGAGTGCTGCGCCTGCTACTGTCAAATTCAGGGGTGTAAGCCCTCCCCGTCCCAAGGAACCTAGAAAGTAGACTAAAATTGCTGTAGTTGCTGTACCCAAGAAGGCCACAAAGGTTAAAACACTCAAAGGCAAGTTGCCAAAAGCAAAAATTGTTCCAACAACAGCCAGTGTTGCACCCGCCTCAATACCTAAAATGCCTGGGTCTGCCAAAGGGTTGCGTGTCAAACCTTGTATTAAAGCTCCTGCAACAGCTAAAGCTGCGCCTACAAGGATACCAATGAGCGATCGCGGTAATCTGACAGTCTGGATGACTAAGTGATCATAGGAATTATCAAAGGTTACAAAGGATGCCAAAATCTTGTCTAGGGGTATTTCTGCTGCACCTAGAGTCACACTATAGACCAAGCAAATCGACAGGATAACCAGCCCCAAAACCAGGCCAGCTAAGGGTGATAATTCGGGCTTTTTCCATCCTCTAGGTGACATTGTGGAAGCTTTTGTCATTCTATTTGTGTGCTGTGTCAATAGTTAACTGTTTCTCAACCATAAAATTAATAATCTTTTTTGATAATTTGAGCAAATTTTTAGCTATTGAACCGCAAATAGGTAACCAAATATACCAATTTTGGCTTGTTATTTTCTAGATGTTGCATAGAAAATCAGAATATTACTTTAAACTTATTGCAACATTTTTTCAACTCATTGCGTAAAAAAAAGAGAGACTAAGCTGAAGAAACTTTTAATTTGCACAGATAAATTACATGGAATGCTTGCGAGGTAAGCATCTTGCCCATCCAAACAAAACAGATCGTATGTGCGATCGCTGATTATTAGCTGAGGTTAAAAGTGATTAGTTTTCTCAAGTTTGTTGTGCAGTTATGATATAAGCACTACTGATGTAGGTTTTGTTCCTTACCAGGTTTCTTTTATCGAGAATCTATATTATCAAGTAATTCGACTGACGAGTGTAAATTCCTAATTGGTATTTTTGGGTTAGTTCCAATCAATTCTTTTTGTCAAAAAAGCGGAAAAGAGCAGGGAAGAAGATCCCATACATAAATGTAGTTGCTCTGAAAACGCGGTATCAGAATCGACACAGAAATTACCATCAAGGGGTTTATAGTCCTCTATACTGTTATGACCTCAGAAACTATGGCCATCGGCATAGCAATTACCGTCGCCGTTGCTATTAGCACTAATTAAGCATAAGCGTGAAGGTTGGAGGATAATCATAATTTCATAATTTCACACTTTATTTGTCTTAATTTGGTATGAGATAAATTAAGACTAAAATTCGGGTTGCGCCACCAAATAAATGTCTTAAACTACCTCTTGTTGTTTTTGAGTGAGATACATGGCAATTCCTTTCTCGTAATAAGCTGCTTCATTAATAAAAATAGGATAAACAGTAGACACTCCCTCGTATAAAATATCTTGTCCTGTAAAAGTCAAAAACATTGGATCACCTGGATTCAGAGGCTCATAATCTCTAAACTGAAGCTGCGGATGAATCATAGCTTGAATCTCTTGATGATTGCTTCTAGGATAATCAATTGTTTCAATATATTGATAGAATGTAAGCGCGCTTTTAGTCTGCGAAATATTACCTTGGTTGCAACCTTCAAAATAGTCTAAAATTGTATAAATAAGCTGCTCTGTTTGCTGAAATAATTCGGCGTTTAAGATATTCTGAGCCACAGCACCAACTTCTATAACAAAACCTAATTCGCATAAAGAACGGAGAAAACCACCTTCTCTAGATTGTGGATTAATAAAAACCTTTACCATCGGATTGATAGAACTTAAATAAGCACCTAACCGAAGTAAGAAAGGATGCATATCGCAAAAAATCAGACTTAACCCCATATTGGCAGTTGTACTGTGTAAATCAACAATTACGTCTACAAATGGTTGATTCTGCGGTTGCAGTATCTGTTGGATTGCTTTTGCCCGCGTATCTTCATAACTGGAGAGTTGGGGATTTTGTAAGCCTTGATTAGCGAAACAACGATTTAAATCCTTGTCGATGTATCGTTTACCTTCTTCAATAGCTTTGAGATTGCCAAGTAATGCCAGAGTTTCAAAACTTGATCTATTGATCAAATTTGGATACTGCTGAAACCTTTTGACTAGATGTACTCCTGTTAACTCATTACCGTGGTTACCTCCAACTATCGCAACTCGTTCAATGTGACTCATAACAACCTCATATCTCAAAACCTTACCAGATAAGCGTAAACCTTCTACCAGACCTTTGGGAATGGAAAACCGGATAAACTCTGTTTTTAAAAGCGGTTTCAATGTTGTAAATTTGAGAAAATTGATTGATAGTTGGTAACTGATAACTGTTACGCTGTTGGTCTTAGAACAAAAGGGGAGGAAAATTATGGAGTATGATTTTAAAGCGATGCCTCCGGCGGGCTACGCCTACGCTGAACTTTACAAAAACGCTCTCCTCAACGATGTCCTCCCATTTTGGGAAAAATATTCTCTCGATTGGCAGCAAGGCGGCTATTTCACCTGCCTGGATCGCTACGGCAAAATTTATGATACAGACAAATTCATCTGGCTGCAAAACCGCCAGGTGTGGACTTTTTCTATGCTTTACAACCAGCTAGAAAAACGCGAAAACTGGTTAAAAGTTGCCAGCAATGGCGCTAATTTTCTCGCCCAACATGGCAGAGATAGTGATGGTAACTGGTACTTTGCCCTCACCCGTGAAGGGAAACCACTGGTTGAGCCTTACAACATTTTTTCTGACTGCTTTGCAGCGATGGCATTTAGTAAATATGCACTCGCTAGCGGCGAAGAATGGGCAAAAGATGTGGCGATGCAGGCTTACAACAACGTTTTACGCCGCAAAGATAACCCGAAAGGCAAATATAACAAAACCTATCCCGGTACACGCCCCATGAAATCATTGGCTGTACCGATGATTTTAGCCAACCTGACTCTAGAAATGGAATGGTTGCTACCAAAAGAAACACTAGAGAGTGTCTTAGCTGAAACAGTTCGCGAAGTGATGACCGATTTTCTCGACCAAGAACGGGGATTAATGTACGAAAACGTTGCCCCTGATGGTTCTCACATAGATTCTTTTGAGGGACGGCTGATTAATCCAGGTCACGGTATCGAAGCTATGTGGTTCATCATGGATATCGCCCACCGGAAAAACGACACCAAAACTATTAACCAAGCGGTTGATGTGGTGCTAAATATCCTAAATTTTGCTTGGGATAGCGAGTACGGCGGATTGTATTACTTTATGGATGCAGATGGTCATCCTCCACAACAATTGGAATGGGATCAAAAGCTGTGGTGGGTTCACCTAGAATCTTTGGTTGCATTAGCGATGGGCTATCGCCTGAGTGGGCGCGAGGTGTGTTGGGAATGGTATCAAAAGATGCACGATTACACTTGGTCACATTTTGCTGATTCAGAATACGGTGAATGGTTCGGCTATCTTAATCGGCGTGGGGAAGTATTGTTGAACCTCAAAGGTGGTAAATGGAAAGGATGTTTCCACGTACCGCGTGCATTGTACCTTTGTTGGCAGCAATTTGAGGCATTGTGATACCTGCGGCAATAAACAACGCAGTCAGTTTAATCTTTGCTAGTGTACAAGTACTATTAGAAAGATGTCTCATGAATGCTGTGACACCTAAGCGATTTAGCATTGCAGAATACCATCAACTGATTGAACTCGGATTTCTCACAGAGGCCAATCATATTGAATTGATTCGAGGAGAACTGATTCAAATGACAGCAAAGGGAACGCCTCATACAGTTTGTAGTTCTATCCTATGCCGTCAGTTGGATCGGATTTTAGGCGAACGAGCAGTCATCCGTGGACAAGATCCGATCACCCTTCCTAATCAGAGTGAGCCTGAGCCGGATTTTGTCATTGCAAGAGGAAGAGATGAAGATTATCTCGCTCATCATCCCTATCCCGAAGATATTTTGTTAGTAATTTAAATTTCCCATAAAACCATAGATTACGACCAAACAATTAAGTTGTCATTGTATGCAGAAGCTGGAATTTATGATTACTGGATTATGAATTTGCCGGCTCGTCAACTTGAGCGTCATAGCCAGCCATATCAGAATGCTCAAAATAAGTTTAGTTATCTTAGCAAGCAGATTTCTTTATCTAACCAGTCAGTAGAAATTCCTGGATTTGAAGATGCATTATTAGACTTGAATCGGTTGTTTATAGAAGGTACTAGTGAATGATTTTGTTGGTGCGATCGCGTAAAAAAGTGTTCTATTCTCCCAAACATATTAAATGAAGACATTGATTAAAAATACGTTTAAATACTGATGATTGATAATTTACATGATTCCTATGCTACTAAATAACATAAAAATACGTTGTTAGTATGCACCACATCCAATTAATTATATTAATTTTGGATTTGTTTCCGAATTACATGGGATCAGACAAGCTATTAAGAATGCTAAAAATGCTTGATACTCATTTTAATATAATTGATAAGCAGATCAGTGAGATAAAATCTCTCTTGTCTATGCCGTAAGCAAGCATTTTTTAGTTTTCTAATACATAAGTACAAACTTTTGTTTGAGCCTGTGTTTGAGATTTTGGTTTCAACTTCACCACTATTTCCACATCACAACCTAAAGCATTTAGAAATCGGAACAGTTGCTCTGTTGAAAAACCTGATAGCTTTCCCCTTATTAAAGCAGAAATCTTAGGTTGATCGACTCCCAATAGTGTCGCCGCTTCAACTTGATTCATCTTTTGTTTAGCGATGATTTCACTGATTTGACGTGCAAGTTCTGCTTTCACAAGTAGTTCATCAGGGTTCGCTAAACCTAAATCTGCAAAAACATTACCGCTACTTCTTTTTACACTAATTTCTTCAGTCATTTTTTTCTTCCTTTTGTTTTCTGCTATAGTTTTGTGCGTGATGCTCTTTTGCCCGCTTAAGCCTTGCTTTAATTAATTCGATGTCTTGTTTTGGTGTAGCAATACCGTGTTTGGATTTCTTCTGAAAAGTATGTAAAACATAAATAACGTCTTCAAATTTAACTGTATAAACAGCTCTGTAAGTGTCACCATCAAAGTCTTCTACAACTTCCAATACCCCAGCACCCTTAAATCCTTTGAGGGGTTTTGCTGAATCATGCTTCTCACTACACTGAGCCAAGTACAGAGCATAACCCATCATTTGTTGAACTTCTTCTGGAAACTCTTTCAAATCATCAAGCGAGCTTCCAACCCACTCGACTAGCTTTAATAAAGGACTCATCTTTTACAAGATGCTAGTTTTGGCATATTTACTCAATGATAATATGTTAAGGTTTACCTTGGCAAAATCTTTATTTAAAAAACTAATTGTATAACTCTTTATGAAACTGGTTTTGGACAAAAACCTCTTTAACAGATGCGTGTCCACATAGTTAATGCGATCGCTCAGATAAGTATTATTAAACCTGAAAATACTCTTTTTAATACTTATTGCTAACTTAAGTAATATTACAGTGGGTTAGTAACAAATAGGATTGCTATAAAAGCGACAAAGCTTTGGAGTCACGAGCAAATGACAAGTCAAGAATTGCCCGATTCTAACCAAGAAATCTTGTTGGAACGGTATCAAGTGCAACAGGAACTAGGCAAAAAAGCCGGACGGCGGACACTGTTAGCTCGTGACTTACAAACTCAAGAATTAGTAGTAGTCAAAATACTGTCCTTTGGTAATGAGTTTGAATGGAACGACCTCAAACTGTTTGAGCGGGAAGCTGAAACTCTCAAAGCACTCTCTCACCCAACCATTCCTCGCTACCTTGACTACTTTGAGCTAAATTCACCCAACAGTAGAGGATTTGCACTCATACAAAGTTATATTCCGGCCCAATCTCTAGAAGCACAACTCAAAGCTGGGCGTAGTTTCAGCGAAGAAGAAGTCAAAGAACTAGCAAAAGCGATTCTAGAAATTCTCAAATATTTGCATGGTCGTCAGCCGCCCGTAATTCACCGTGATATCAAGCCAAGTAATATTCTATTAACAAATCGCTCTGGTAATAGTGTTGGTGAAGTCTACTTAGTAGATTTTGGTTCTGTGCAAACCATCGTTAGAACAAGCAGCACTATGACAGTTGTGGGAAGTTACGGCTATATGCCACCAGAACAATTTAATGGTAGAGCTACTTGTGCTTCTGACCTTTACAGTTTAGGAGCAACTTTAATTTATTTAGTAACAGGTCAGCATCCAGGCGATTTACCACAAACAGACCTACGAATTGAATTTGAACAGGCTGCTAATATTAGTCTTGGTTTTAGCAGTTGGTTAAGGCAGATGACAGAACCTATTATGAGTCAACGCTTGGCTTCCACTGAAGATGCTATGCAAACCTTAGAGGATAATCAGAGTCACCTTAGGGACAGGGCAACTAATTCAATTCCTAAAAAACCTCCTGGTAGTCAAATTTTGTTGAAGAAGAATGCTAGTTTTATAGATATTATCATTCCAGGGGTAGGATTATTATCTATTCAAACACTTACATTTATAATTCTCTACTTTTTTATACTTTTTATGATGAGTATTCCGCTTTTAAGTGGTGATGTGAGTAGTTTACTTAGAGGTATTTTAGTAATTTCCCCTGGAGCTTTTATTCTAATTTGTATATGTGTATTTGGGCGAAAGCGACTTTACATAAATCGGCAGCATATTTATTTGATTTATAAAATATTTAAGCTTGAGCGTCACAATCCGCTTCCAAGTTCTAGACAAGAGATTCTACGTTTAGATATAAACAAAAGTGATTTCAATAAATATTATTTAACAATATGGGTAGGTATAAAAAAATATGTAATTTCCAGTAATGAACTCGATATTTTTACTGTAACTCTTTTGGAACTTGATTGGCTAGCTCATGAACTTAGCGATTGGCTAGGTTTACCAATTACAAGAAAGTAAACTTTGTAGAGTAATGTACTTACTTTTATTGTTCAGTCTCTTCATCATTAATCACAAACTAAACTCTGCTGCACCATCCTCATCCACATCTGCATCCTTACCCATAGCAGTAGGTTTAAATTTAGAGCCATGAATTAATTCAGCAAACACAATTCCTTGATTTTGGTGAAGAATATTCAGCACACTCATAAAATCTCGCACAATTTCCCCTGGTGTCAATAATGCTTCTGCACCCAAGCGATTAATAATTTCTTGCACAAACTCCTTCAACTCCCGATTTTTCAAAGTCTGTTCATACCCAAAATTGAGTGCATGAATCTCAGCTAAACGTTGCAGAAGTGTCAAGATTTCTGCTTCACTCAACGGATTTAGGCGAATTACTGGCCCTAAATGTTCCTGAACATTAGCTTGTGCAACAAAACGGCTTTCTTTTGTGCGTCTTTGCCAAGCTTGGTCTGCAAAAAGTCCCCGCTTGGGGTCTTCTAAAAATTTAGTTGTTCCACCAACAACAATACCAAGATGTTCTGCTTTACATTGCATGGTGTCGTTAAACATTGCCAGGAGTCGATTATAGTTCTTTTCCCGCGTGACTGTAGTAGATATTTGATATAAATGTACGGCTTCGTCTACTAAAATTAATAGTCCTTTATAACCAATTTCAGCGACAAATTTCGCAAACAGTTTTATATAGTCATACCAACTATCATCATCAATAATCACGCGCACTCCTAAAGCTGCTTTCGCCTCAACTTTAGTCGTAAATTCTCCCCGCAACCAGCGCATTGCCGCATTTTTTAAATTATCATCATCCATTCGGTAGCCACGCCAATAAGCGATAATCACGCTACCAAAATCAAAACCATGAACTAAATCTTCAATATACTGAACTACTTCCCTAATTTTCGATTCAACCTTGTCATCAAAACCATCGTCATTCGGACGCATTTCAGTTTCTTTAACAACTTCTTGTTGAATTTTATTAATCCATCCTTCTAAAATTGAGACTAAAGCACCACCATCAGGACGAGTTTTTGTAGCTAGGTGGCTCATTAATTCTCGATAGGTAGCTACACCTTCATTGCTGCTTCCAGCTAATCGGCGTTCAGGGGATAAATCAGCATCAGCTACTACAAAACCTTGCTCCATAGCGCGGTTGCGGATTAGTTGCAATAAAAAACTTTTCCCGGAACCGTAATTACCAATTATGAAGCGAAATGCTGCTACACCTTCTGCAATATCATCGAGATTTTGTAATAGGCTTTTGAGTTCTTTTTCTCGACCTACTGCTATATATTCAACTCCCACTCTTGGTACTACCCCCGCACCAAGGGAATTGATTAAAGCAGTGGAGATTTTTTTCGAGATTCTGAGCTTTGCCATGTATTAAACTTCACTTTATTTTAAACGCAGAAGCACGCAGTAAATAGGTAAGGTATATATTCACCTTAATACTAATCTGACGACGGCAATAATAATTTAATTTGACGAAGTATGTCTAGCTATGAGGCTTTCATGCATTGCAATCATTTTTCGGACATGGGTAATATGCTCAGGGTAAACTTCTAGGCTTTCCGAATCTGTATTAATTATTAATTCACCAATAGTATCATTTGCTCGTTCATTTATAGAATCGATTAAAAGATTTGGCATAGTAATGTTTGCTTCGGCAATTTTTTTAATAGCAGCTTTGGAATTCTCTTGTTCGACTATAGCTTTTAATACTTCTAATTCGTATCCTGGGAGATTTTCTAAAAAATCAGTCCATTCTTTAGGTAGATTCTCTGATGTCTTAACTTCCGAACTCTCTATGACTGTTGTATTTTCTATTATTTCAGAAAAGGGAAACAATTCAGTATCATCTTCTTTGGAATTATCAGCTAAAGGTTCGGAATTGAATGTATCTATTTGTTGGAGTAGTTCCCACACTTGATTTTGCAATGAATCGCGTTCTTCTTGCAATAATGAAACTTGACTTTGCAACTGCTGTAATTCGGCTTTTTGTTCTGCGAGTTGAGTTTGTGAAGAATTTAGGATAGCTTGGATATTTTCTCTTTCGGCTTTTGTCGCTACTAGCAATTGATTTTGTTGGGTTGTCTCAACTTCTAGTTCTTGAATTGTAATCCTCAGTTCGTATAGTTTTTCTTCTAATTGGGGTTTTAGTCTGCCTAAAAGAGTTAAATTGCTTTCAATTTCTTGTTTCTCCTGCTGGAGTTCGGAAATTTTACTTTGTAAATGGGTAATTTCACTGCGAGATACATTACAATTAGACTCTAAACGACGTTTTTCTGCCGTCATAACAGAAAAAGCATTGTTCAGTTCTGTTTGAGTCTTCTGCAAATTATTAATTTCAGTTTGCAGAATATTAATTTCGGCTTCTAACTGCTTTTTTTGACCCGCAAATGTTCTTAACTCTCGATGTATACTATCCCTTTGGTTACGGCTTTCTGTTACTTGGTTTTGCAGTTGTTGTGACTCTGCATATAATAAATTATGATGTTCTTCGATTTGATTAATTTCTCTGACGACACGAGCCTTCAAACCCTCCATTTCTTTTATTCGTTTGCGGAGAGAACCTACAACAAACACTTCATAATTTCTGCGTCGCTTATCTACGAATAATGCTGCTGTATAGATAGTAACGGCAGTAATTAAACCTGTGAGAAAGGCTTTATTAAAATCCCAGTTTGGAACAAGGCTAAGGCCAAAACTCACACTAAAGGCAACTATGCCTAAGATAAATCGATTGCTGATCGTTACTGATTGCATATTGCTAGTTTTTAGCGTAGTTAAGTTATCAGAATAATTAATCATTCTAATCCGTAATACTCACCGAAGACGAGAAGCAATCTACGTAATTGGTAATACTCGCCAAAGGCGATAAGCAAGCTACATAATTGGTAATTTGTAATTAGAATACGCAGATTGTTCTGTTTGGTTAAATAAGGCATTTTTCCAAAATTTGTATCATAGTAGTTCTGAAATATCTAGTTTTAGTTACTGGTGCATAATATTGTTATGTAACTAACAAAAAGCTACAATTATCAATAAATTAATTTTAATCTGAAGTGTTAGATGTATTGGTATTTGCATGAAAAAGTCTTAAATCTGCTTTTAAAAAATCAACAAACTGCCGTGCTGTGCGTCCAGAACGACCATTGTGGCGAGTTGCCCATTGTAATGCTTGAAATTCCAAATCTTTTTGGGTAATATTAATTTCAGCTTGTGCCGCTAGATGTTGTACAATCTTCAAATAAGTTTTTTGATCGGCTGGTTCAAAAGTCAAGGTTAAACCAAAGCGATCGCTAAACGAAAGCTTCTCTTGCATCGTATCCCAGGCATGGATTTCCTCGTTATCCTTGGGGGTAGGTCTATCCACAAAAAACTCCCGAATTAGGTGGCGGCGATTGGAAGTAGCATACACAACTACATTTTGCGGCCGCGCGGTTAAATTACCTTCTAAAACTACCTTAAGCGCTTTAAAGGCATCATCATCTTCTTCAAAGGAAAGATCATCGACAAAGATGATAAATTTTTGTGACACTCCCCGTAAATGTTCCACAATTTCTGGTAAGTCTTTTAAATCAGATTTTGCTACTTCCAACAAGCGGAGGCTGCGATGACTATATTCATTTAACAAAGATTTCACCAAGGAAGATTTACCAGAACCCCGACTCCCGTAAAGTAATACATGTAGTGCCATCTCTCCTGATAATAAAAACTCTGTATTTTTTAGCAAAGCATCTCTTTGAGACTCGTAACCTACAAGCGCACTCAGCTTAACAGGATCAGAATACCGAATACCGAGAAACTGCCCAGATTGCCAGCGTAAAGCGCGATATTCTGCAAATAAACCAGAGCCACATTGTCGATAATAAGCTGCTAATTCTTCTACAGCATCACCCCAATTGTCTAACTGTTGTAGATGCGTAGCGAACTTTGTCTCTACTCCTACCAATTCTTGCTCTTTATACCACACTACTGGTGAAATCGGCATATGAGCTGCGCCTTGTATCCACTCACTTAAAGAAGCGCTGCTACATTCATAAAGACTTTGCAATATTTGTAAATCATGCTTAACTGCTGTTACTAAAGCTGGGGGCAAATCTTTAAATTCTCGCACTTCAGCCAGCCTTGTAAAAGGATTCCTAGACAAAAGAAGTTGAGTAATTAAATAGTCTTCCCAGTTTTCATTTCTAGCAGCCAAAGCGTGGAAGTAACTACCGTAGGCTTGGAGACAACCCCGTGCATCGGCATCAGTGTAACGTATAGCTTGCAACAGTTCCAGAAACGCCATCCCCACTTCGCCTTGGAGAACAGACTGGTACAGTAAAAGTGAGGCTGCTTGGCGTTGGAGATATTGAACCTTTGTATATGAGGAAGTACTTGCCATTGGCATCGCTTGATTATCCATCAATTAACTGTGTGATATAGCTAAATAGCTATGGTAAATTGTCTGCTGACCTTGGCAGTAAAGTCAAAATCTACAGATGTTTTAACAATGAATCTAAGTGTAATTGCTGCTTTCGCCTACGGCATATTAGCGATCGCAGGGGGCATTATTGGCTACATTCAGGCTACAAGTAAGGTTTCACTCATCAGTGGTAGCATTAGTGGTTTATTACTAATACTTGCCGCTTACTTTCAACTCCAAGGGCAAACCTGGGGTGCGATTTTAGCAGTGTTAGTTACTGGTGTTTTAGTAGTCGTCTTTGCAGTGAGACTGGCTAAAACACGCAAGTTTATGCCGGCGGGATTAATGACAATTTTGGGTATCTTGGCTTTGGGGGTGATGGTGAGTCAAATGGTGGGGAATTGAGAGGTGAAATTTAAACGCAGAGGAACGCAAAGGGAAGCGCGGAGGTACGCAAAGTTGTCTTAGCACAAAATCTGGTCAATCACCCGGTTTGCCTGGGAAGCATAACCGCCGCCAAATAAATTGAAGTGATTCAAAATGTGATACAGGTTATAGAGCGTTTTTCTCTGCTCATAGCCTGCATCTAAAGGAAAGACTTCGTTGTAACCTTTGTAAAAAGCTGCGGGGAACCCACCAAATAATTCTGTCATGGCAATATCAACTTCGCGATCGCCAAAATAAGTTGCTGGATCAAAAATCACGGGTTCTCCTGAGTTAGTACACCCAGCATTTCCACCCCATAAATCGCCATGTACTAAGGAAGGTTGCACCTGATGCGTCAATAGTTCAGGGATTGCTGCTAGTAATTTTTCTTGCTGAGGGAAATTCCCTCCTCGTCGCCTTGCCAACTGAAATTGATAACCCAGGCGATGTTTAATATAAAATTCCGTCCAGTCTGCTGTCCAAGTATTGATTTGGGGCGTGGAACCAATGGTATTGTTAATTTTCCAACCAAAACCTTGACTGCTGCTAGCTTGATGCATCGCCGCCAACTTGCGCCCCATCTCTTCCCACGAATTGCTGTTACCGCTACCAAGTTCTAACCATTCCAGCACAATGTAGCTAGAATTCTCAGCTACACCCCAACAAATAGGATTTGGGACGCGAATACTAGCTGTGGCTAGCATTTCCTTTAAACCCAATGCCTCAGCCTCAAACATCGCAACTTGGGATGCTTGGTTAATCTTAAGGAAGTAGATTATCTCACCATTGGAAATAGCATTACCTTGGTTGATGCATCCGCCACCAACCGATCGCCGTTGCTGACTCTGAAATTTTTCACCAGTCACCTGGCTAATATGGGTGTCGATTTGAGTCCACATGATTAAATTGGGGAGTGGGGAGCAGGGGACAAGGGGACAAGGGGACAAGGGGTGAGAACTTGAAACAAGTCTTTCCCCTTGTCCCCAATTCTCCTTGTCCCCAAGTCCTCTTCCCAATTCCCCATTGCCCATTTTTAATTTACGGCTTAACGACAACTACACCATAAGCATCTGGGGAAAGATACTCTTTGGCTGCTTGCATTAAATCAGTTGCATCTTGGCTCTGAATATAATTTGGGTAGTTAAAGGCGGGTTCTAAATCTCCCACCAAAGACTGATAATAACCATACAACCCAGAGCGATCGCTTGGTGTTTCATTGCCAAAAATAAATCTGTTCGCTACTCGCCGCCGCACACGGGCAATTTCTGATTCTGTGACTAACTCGGTTTGGACTATGCGAATATGTTGAGCGATCGCATCTTCTACTTCAGCTAAATTTTCCACTGCACATTTAGCTGAAATATAAAATGTCCCTTGCAGCTGATTGCTCATATTGCTTACAGAAATTGAAGAAACTAATCCTCGTTCTTCTCGTAAATCCCTCACCAGCCTTGATGTTCGTCCGTGTCCCAAAATTCCTGCTAAAACATCTAGTCCATAGGTGCAATCTAACTGAACCATTCCTGGAACCCGCCAAACCATCACTAGCCTTGCTTGCTGGAGACTTTCATCTATGAATTCTCGACGGACAATTTCTGTAAATGGTGGCTCAGGATGTAGTAGGGAGTGGGGAGTGGGGAGTGGGGAGTGGGAAGTTTTAGTGAGTTTTGTAAATCCTTCAGCTACGGTTGCAATTATTTCTTCCACGGGCAAATTGCCCACAGCTACAGCAGTAATTGACTGGGGTTGATACCAACTAGTATGAAAATCCCGCATCTGCTGGGGTTTAAGTTCGGCAATCACCGATTCTGGCCCTAATACCGCACGACGATAAGGTAGCTCAGTATATGCTGTTTCCATCGCCCGTCGAAATATCCGCCGTTGGGGATTATCCTCTGAACGCCTAATTTCTTCTAAAACGACTAATCGCTCGCGTTCAAAAGCATCATCAGGAATATTAGCATTTGTTACTACATCTATTTGTAGTGGAGCAAGCTCGGCAAAATCTTTGGGAGCAGTGGTTATATAGTAATGAGTATAGTCTTGACTAGTTGCGGCATTGGTAACAGCACCCCGTTCTTCAATTCGCCGTTCAAATTCGCCGCTAGCCAGTCGTTCTGTTCCCTTAAAAATCATGTGCTCTAAGAAGTGAGCTATGCCATTAATGGCATCAGATTCTACGGCTGAACCAACTTTAATCCATAAGTTGAGGTTTACAGCTTCAACTGGCATCTGCTCCGCTATGATTGTCAAACCATTGGGTAACTGATGCAGGGTTGGGCTATTAAGACGAGGAAGTTTCCGCAGGGTTGAAGTCATTGCTACTTGTGTGAGGAGCTATATTACCCCTTTATCTTATCCGTGACGAAGAGAGAGGGGAGTAGGGGGCAGGGAGCAGGGGGCAGGGGGAAAAAGAGTTTGAGCGTTGTTTACTTTTCTTTACGCAGTATCAACAAATGCAAACCCCGAATCAACAAATGCGAACCCTAAATCAACAAATGCGAACCCCGAATCAACAAATGCGAACCCCGAATCAACAAATGCGAACCCCGAATCAACAAATGCGAACCCCGAATCAACAAATGCGAACCCCGAATCAACAAATGCGAACCCCGAATCAACAAATGTGAACCCCGAATCAACAAATGTGAACCCCGAATCAACAAATGCGTTGGCGTAGCCCGCCGCAGGCATCGCCAAAATAACGTTAGAAAGGGGAAACTAAAACATCTAATTCCCTCCCCTTTATAAGGGGAGGGTTAGGGAGGGGTAATTCAATAATCTGCGTGTACACCGTAGCCGACTCAGAGAGGGACAGACTTTAACTTTAATTCAAAACAGGGAGAGGTTCGTTGGACTAACGAGAGTAAGGATGATTGAAGGTTTCCCAAGCAGCTTTGGCTGCTTTTTGCAGGCGAAAGCTGAAGTCTACGAAGTCTTTCATCATTAAATGCCAGTTTCTCTCAGCTTCATCCTGAATTATCGCCCAAGAGTCTTCTAAGCGATCGCGTTCTATCAGTTTCCTTCCTTCAATCAATTCCCGTGCTTGTCGCACAGCTTTCAAATAGGTTTCACGCGTGAGAGTACCTGCTGACTCTGCTTGGCTGCGTCTTTCTAGTGCCTCAATCAGCGCTTTGGTTTCGCGCTTCACTTCATCACTTTCACCAGCCATTTCGGTTTCTACTAATTTGTCAGTTTGAGGACTAATTTCTACAATTACTATGGATTCGCTAGATTCAATTATTCCGGTTCCAAAGGAGTCGATATTGTTAGCATTCATAATTAAAACATCCTTAATTGCAAAGCTTACTATCCGATGAAAACTGCACCCTATACTGTTAGTCATTATTCATTATAAATTTCACAAATGACTAATGACTAATGACTAATTAATAAGTTGTGATTGGCAGTTGTTGCTCTAGTTTCAGTAATACTGCAACTCGCTCCTCAGTAGCAGGGTGACTGGAGAACAAGTTACCCATAAACTGCCCAGAGATAGGATTGATAATTAATAACGGTTCATAAGCTGGATTAGCATTTAAAGGCATCTGTTTTGCTGAGGCTTCTAACCGTTGCAGTGCCCTGGCTAAGGCGCGGGGATTACCAGTTAATCTAGCTGAACCTGCATCAGCAGAAAATTCTCGTGTGCGCGAAATTCCTAACTGAATAATCGTCGCAGCCAATGGCGCAAGCATTACTGTTAATAAGACTCCCAAAGGATTTGCACCTCTGTTGTCATCTCGTGAACCACCGCCAAACCATAAGCTGTAACTAACCATTTGCCCTAGGAATGAAATTGCACCAGCAACAGTAGCAGTAACAGCTTGTGTGAGGGTATCACGATTAATAATGTGGGTGAGTTCGTGGGCGATAACGCCTTCGAGTTCGTCCTCTGGCAATATCTTCAAAATGCCTTCAGTGACAACAACAGCAGCGTGTTCTGGATCGCGTGCTGTAGCGAAGGCATTAGCACCTTGACTAGAGACAATGTAAACTCTAGGCATGGGAATATTAGCGCGTTCGCTTAATCTTTGCACCATCCGATAAAGTCCCGGTGCTTCCCCTTCACTTACAGGCTGGGCGCGGTATGCTGCCAGGGCAATCTTATCTGATTGATACCAAGAAAACAGGTTTGTTACTGCTGCCAAGGCAATTCCGATAATTAAGCCACCAGAACCGCCAATTACCCAGTAACTAATTGCGATCAAAAGACCACTTAGCGCAGCTAGCAAAACAGCCGTTTTCAATTGATTTGTCATATTTTCGCTCTCCTGCTAATGCTGTATTATTTTTCTCTTAAACAGCATTCATTAAGCTACATTTTGATTCTATCCAGCTAAACTTAGATATATGGTACAGAAAACCTATCAGATAAGTACGGTTTTCCTACTTAACTTTTATAAATAATAATTATAGTTGTTTTTAATACTTGTTGTCTTAGTAAAAAGTTTTATCTTTATAGATATCATAAACGCATCTATCTATAGAAATAAATTGTTTATTCAGGTAGAAATTACAAGTATGAAAAAGCAATACAAAAGTCAAAATGGTATTGTTGAATTAATTAAATAGTATTTATGGCGATGGAGCTCGCCAAAACCGCCTTTCCAGTACAGGTTAGTTAAATTCATGACTGGAAGGCTGATGGCTCCTACTTTCTTCGCTGACTGCGGGAGAGTAGGGCTTGGCTAAATGCATTACCTGACTCTCCTGTAGAAAGTATCTGTCTACAAATCGCGCCTCAAGGAGTTATGGAATGCTAGCCAGTGTATTGTGGATTTTAATGATGGGCTTTTTTGTCGGTCAACTTGCCCGTCGTTTAGGCGCTCCGCCTTTAATTGGCATGATTTTAGTGGGGATTATTCTTGGTCCTCAAGTTCGGAATGTTATCAGTTCAGATGTGCTGGGTGCTGCTGATGAGTTAAGAACTTTGGCGGTAATGATTATTTTAATGAAAGCCGGACTGGGTTTAGATAGAGAAAAGCTAGCTCAACAGGGAACTGTGGCCCTACGTTTGGGATTTTTGCCAGCAGCAACAGAAGCGATCGCGATCGCTCTTACCGCTATGATAATTTTTAAATTTGACTTTCCCACTGGGTTACTGTTGGGCTGTGTGATTGGCGCGGAATCTCCGGCTGTAATTGTCCCAGGAATGCTCAGGCTGAAAAGTTTAGGCTGGGGTGTCACTAAAGGAATTCCCGATGCAATTTTAACTGGTAGTGCTTTATCTAATGTGCTGCTATTGCTAGTGTTTAGCCTACTACTAAGTTTATTAGGTGACGGAGGTGTTGAGCAGATTGTCCTACCTGGGGGATTCACTTTGACTGCTCTCCAACTGCTGCCGTTCCAAATTATTATGCAAATATTGCTGGGAGTATTGTTTGGCTATCTAGCAGCTCGTTTGTTAGTTTCAGTATTAACCAAACAAAACTGGACTCAGAATGCTGTTCAAGATACTGTAATTGCTGCCAGTTTAGCTTTATTCCTGGTAATTAGCGCTCATGCATTGCCTTACTTTTCTGGTTATTTAGCAGCAATGGCTATGGGCTTTTTTTTAATTGAATTAGATGCTCCCCTAGCACGAAGATTACGGGGTGGATTTGACAGTTTATGGATAGTAGCTGAGATTTTTTTGTTTGTCTTATTAGGGGCAACTATTCAACTGCAAGTGTTAGAAAAGGTTCTGTTACCTGGCATTTTAATTCTAGTAACTGGTTTACTAATTGGTCGAATTTTGGGCTGGTATCTCTCAACTTTGGGTAGTAATTGGAATTGGCGAGAAAAATTATTTTTGCTTCCAGGAAACTCAGCAAAAGCTACAGTCCAAGCTGCCATTGGAGCAATACCCCTCTCCCAAGGAATTGCCGGGGGTGAGATAATTTTAGCGATCGCAGCTCTTTCAATTTTAATCACTGCACCCTTAGGAGCTTGGGCAACCATGACTTTTGCCCCTAAATTGCTCACTAAAGGCGAAGTTGACCCCACCAAAGTCACAGTTGCTACTCCTACCTTGTTCCTAGCAGCAGTGGATACATCGGGTTTAGCCATAGAAGTTTTAACAAAAGTCGCAGATTTAGCACGCCGCAGTAATGGAGAAGCGATCGTCTTGCATGTAGTTAACACCTCAAATCAGCAAGATATCCAACAAATAAAAGAACAAACCAAACAGTTATTATCTGATATTAGATATGAGTTTGTGACTGTTACAGGCGCTATACCAGAAGAAATTATTCGCATTGCTCAAGAGTATTGTGTCACTGCGATCGTTATGGGAAAACGCGGGCATCAACCTTGGGAGCAAGTATTAATTGGCTCAGTCTCACAAGCAGTTTTAGAAGCTAGTCCCATACCTGTTATTGTGCTGGAAAACCGTAACTTGGGTTGAGTAAATACTCTGCTGTATATTTAGAAGAAGGGATGACTTTGGCTAATTATGGGCAACCAAAAATTGATTTACCCGATGATACTAAAGAAGGAGGAAGTAATTCTCAGGAATAGTTTTTTGATGTAATTAATAAATTATTGGTAAAGTGTGTAGTTTACCGCCGTAGGCATCGCATAAACCTCGTCTAACTTGAGAACTATAGTTTTTTACCAAAGTTTTGCTATTGTTTACTAGCCTGCGGGAACGCTAAGAGCGAATGTTGCAATGACACAACAGAATAATTCAAAACTCCAGGTTTCAACATGGACGAGGTTTAGTTAGAGTAGTGATGTATGCGCGATCGCTATTGTATAAAAAAGTTATTAAGCGATAAGAGGTTTGACAAATGAAGAATCATGGATTTGGCAAACTAGTTACCTTTCTAAATCAATTGGAACAAGAGAAAATTAGTTATACCTTAGCCCATAATCGGGATGAAACCATTATGGTGAATGTGGCGGTGGCTGCTGAACGATGGGAAGTGGAATTTTTTGAGGATGGTTTGGTTGAGGTAGAAAGATTTGTTAGTAGTGGAGAGATTAATGGGGAAGAGGTTTTTAGTGAGTTATTTGCTATGTATTCAGAGCCAGAAACTAATTCTGCCAGACATACCCAAAATGCTAATTTGGCAAGTACGACGTGAAGGCGATCGCGCTTTATCTACCCTGTAAAATCGAACCTTTAATTTAACTGCTCATCTCAAGGCTAATCATTATTTGTATACGTGATTGCTGGGTCACGAAGTTCGTATCCTAATATGGCAGAGTAGAGACGGCGTATAACGTTTTCAATTTTATAACTTTTATCCTGTAAATCTGGATAGAAAGCTCCTTCATGTAAAATCTTGCTGCGGATTGTATAAGCTTCTTCCAAAATTTCTAATGCAATTTTGTCCCCAGTTAAATGAGTTATAATAAGGTGTTTAATAGCGTGTGAGACAGATTCGCGTGTTAGATTCCTGATGCTCCCTTCGAGTGATCGCTTTATATCATCAGGTAAATCCAGTGAATCTTGCACCTTATTTAAGGTATCTTTTACAATTTTTTTTAAATCTGGATATTCAAATTTTTTCTGTTCAGCTAATGGCTCAAGTGCTGATACAAGACCAATAAATTTTGCACGTTCTGTTGCCTCTAAACGAGCTGCGGCAAAAAGCTCCATTGAGACGAGTAGCCGTTTATTATTAATTGGGATATTAGAAGTGAAACTTTGCTCCAGTACTTCAACAACTAGGCTTGCTCCACTAGTGAAAGACAACGCAAAATAAGATGACATCCCTTCGTGTGAAGTCCGATCATATACTACACATGGCAGTGGAGTGTGATATTCTAACCGTAGTGGACATCTCAATGAGACTGCTGCCCACAAAACTGACATCGCAAACTTTAAACCAGCCTCCTCTGCTTCGCTAGCAGTAGCAAAACCTTCTAAATAGGCTGTAAATTTCTGAAATTCAAACTTCTTGTTTTGCCGAGGAATGAGACGAACTATCAGCTCATTACCCAAAATGAGACAACTTTCTCCATCAAAACCAAACTGACTGTCGCCACCAAGAATAATATCAACCTTTGAGCCATAGGGTCTGAGTTTAGGTTTATCTGCTATTTCGTATCTTGTCTTTGGTAAATGATTATTTGGCATTTGCTAATCTTACTCCTCTAAGTATCGATCGTTAGGTAACTTTAACTATAACCTCTAAGATATCCAAAACTGATGCCCAACAAACCTACACCTTAAACTTTTCCGTATTTTTCTGAACTGTTTAACTCGCCATTTTTTTCACTATTTTCCTAAATAGGATCGCAAATTCAAGCAGATTTGTTGCTACTGCATATATTGCCATAATTGCAATTTCCACATTTGGCAGTAACTCACAATGAGCGATGCCTAATTAATCATTTACTAAATCATCGCTTCTAATTCTTCCAAAGCTTGAAAACTTCCTACTTGCCAACTACGTTCCACGGCAGCAGGGATAATCTGAGTAATAGCTATATCCTCAAAATTAGGACTGGTATTAGATTTTATGTATTTGCCATCTCTCAACAAATAAATAGAAAGGTTTCCACTGTCGTAAACCCATAATTCTGGGACTCCAATGGCTTCATAAGCATCAAGAGTAGTTTTTGATGTAACATCAGTTTCAATCGCTAAATCTGGCGGCGGATCATCAGCTTGCAAGCGACGATGGCCAATCATTTGTTGATAATTTTGAATATAAAAGCAAGCATCAGGTTCAACTCCTGCTACACCTTGCCGTTTAAAAGTAGTGGAACCAAAAGGTTGGTATCTGATATTTTTAGCCTTCAACAATATTTTGACAATATCAGAAATTAAATCTTTGGGAATTTCATGTTCTGGTAAAGGAGCCATAATTTCTAAAGCACCCTGGCTGTAGGCAATTCGTGTAGTTCTTTTTTCTCCCAATTCTTGTAAAATAGATTCAAATTCTTCCCAGCTAACATCTGGAATTGTCACTGTGCTACCAGGTGCTAATTGCATCTGGCTAACAGGTTTGAAAACGGGGATAGCAGCAGTCATAACCAGAATATGAGTAAGCTGAGTTAAATTAATTATCTATCAGGTTGCGGTGGATAATCTAGCCCACCGTAACCTTTAGATTAATAGAATGACTTTAACAAAATCGATCGCTCTACACCTTAAACTTCTCGGTAATCCGCTTCATCGCCTCTTCGACATTCTCCCGGCTGTTAAACGCCGAAATGCGGAAGTAACCTTCACCCGCAGCACCAAAGCCAGAACCAGGTGTCCCCACAACGTTGACAGTTTGCAGTAACTTATCAAAGAATTCCCAACTGGATAAACTATTAGGAGTTTTCACCCAGACGTAAGGTGCATTCACGCCTCCATAAACTGACAATCCGGCGGCTGTGAGTTTTTCGCGGATAATTTTGGCGTTTTCTAGATAGAAACTAACCAATCCTTTGATTTGTGCCTGTCCTTCTTCAGAGTAAACTGCTTCGGCTCCTCGTTGGACGATGTAAGAAACGCCATTAAATTTGGTAGACTGGCGGCGATTCCAGAGTTTCCATAGTTCCACATCGGAACCATCGGCAGCTTTTGCTGTGAGTGTCTTCGGTACTACAGTTAACGCGCAACGAGTTCCTGTAAAACCTGCATTCTTGGAAAAAGACCGAAATTCGATCGCAACTTCTCTTGCACCTTCAATTTCATAAATTGAGTGGGGAATTGAAGGATTGGTAATATAAGCTTCGTAGGCTGCATCAAAGAAAATAATCGAGTTATTAGCTTTGGCATAGTCTACCCATGCCTTTAAATATTCCTTGGTAGCAGTTGCGCCAGTGGGGTTATTGGGAAAGCAGAGATAAATTAAATCGACTTTCTTTGAGGGAATTTCGGCGGTGAAGTTGTTATCAGCCGTAATTGGCAGATAAACTAAACCCTCAAACTCGCCTTTGTCGTTGGCATCCCCAGTATTTCCCACCATAACGTTAGTATCTACATATACGGGATAAACGGGGTCAGTAACGGCAATTATGTTGTCATGTCCAAAAATTTCCAGAATATTACCGGTGTCGCACTTGGAACCATCGGAGATAAAGATTTCGGAAGCATCTATATCGGCTCCCCGTGCTTGGAAATCTTGAGTTGCAATTTTCTCCCGTAACCAAGCGTAGCCTTGCTCTGGCCCGTAGCCTTTGAAGGTATTGCGATCGCCCATTTCTTCCACAGCTTTAATCATCGCTGTGCGGCAAGCCTCCGGCAGAGGTTCGGTAACATCGCCAATGCCCAAGCGGATGATTTTAGCATCAGGATTCGCTTCTGCAAAGGCATTCACCCGCCGAGCAATTTCTGGAAACAGATAACCCGCTTTCAGTTTCAGGTAGTTGTTGTTAATAGTTGCCATGTGTAAATATGAAAAACGCCCTAAAATAGCTTACTGCTAATTTATGAGGGCGGGGAGTGGGGAGTGGGGATGAGGGAGATGGGGAGGCAGGGGGGACAAGGGGACAAGGGGACAAGGGGACAAGGGGACAAGGGGACAAGGGGACAAGGGGACAAGAGGTGAAAAATTGAAACAAGTCTTTCCCCTTGTCCCCAATTCTCCTTGTCCCCAAGTCCTATTCCCCATGCCCAATGCCCAACTAGACATTTACTGGCTGTTTATTCTCGGCTGAATAACTGTTGCTATCGCTAATTACAAACTCCGTGAGCGACTCTTTTCCTGTAATCAATCTTGCTCCGCGATTACGGGTGAAATAGTTCCATGCCCACTGAATGATTACTACTAATTTGTTGTCAAATTCAATTAAGAAGTAGATGTGAATCACTAGCCAAAACAGCCATGCAAAGAAACCTTTTAGCTTCATAAAGCCCAAATCTACCACAGCAGAATTGTGTCCAATCATCGCTAAACTACCATGATCGGTATAAGCAAAGGGTGGCAAATTTTTACCTGCAAGTCGCTGTTGGACTAATGTTGCTACATATTCACCTTCTTGCTTCGCTACAGGTGCAACACCAGGTAGGGGTTTACCATTTTGATGAGAAAAATTTGCTAAGTCGCCAACTACAAAAATATTGGGATGTCCCTTAATACTCAAGTCAGGTTCGACGATAATCCGTCCAGCGCGATCGCACTCAGCACCTGTGCGTTCTGCTAGCACTTTTCCCATTGCTGATGCTTTTACACCTGCTGCCCATAATACCGTTTTTGAGGCAATTTCTTTAACTTCTTCGCCTTGTTTGAGGGTAACAGTATCATTTTCAATATTCGTTACGAGTGTTTTTGTCTGCACAACCACCCCCAAGCGCGTCAGGGATGCTTCCGCTTCTTGTGATAACTCTGGTGCAAAAGGTGGCAGAATCCGATCCAAACCTTCTAATAACAAAATCTTGGCTTCTGAGGTGTCGATGTTACGGAAATCTTCTTTGAGGGTTTGATTTGCCAATTCTGCGATCGCACCCGCTAACTCTACACCAGTTGGACCACCACCAACAATTACAAAGGTTAGCCAAGCCCGGCGTTTTACTGGATCTGTTTCTTTTTCTGCGGCTTCAAACGCTGTAAAAATCCGGCGACGCATTTCTATGGCATCTTCTACTGTTTTCAAGCCGGGGGCAAATTCTTCCCAGTTATCTTTGCCAAAGTAGGAATGCTTGGCTCCTGTAGCGACAATTAACGTGTCGTAAGCTATTGCTTCGTCGCCTACAGTCACTTGTTTTGCTTCTGGATCAATATTATTCACCTCTCCCAGCAGCACTTTCGTATTCTTGCTCTTGCTTAGTACAGAACGCAACGGTGAGGAGATATCAGCAGGAGATAGCGCACCTGTTGCGACTTGGTATAAGAGGGGTTGAAATAGATGAAAGTTACGTTTATCAATCAGAGTAACGTTTACCGCCGCCTTAGCAAGTGTTTTAGCCGCATAAAGTCCACCAAAACCACCGCCAACAATAACTACTTGATGAGGTGGATTATTGTCAAGTGAATTTACCATAAGAAATATTATCGGGTATTCCAACTATTGTAACTATTCTTAACAAATTTGTATCAAAATTGTCATCATATATTTTGTATTCCTGTTTACATTTGATGAAGTATTAAAGTAATCAAAACTACAAGACAAACAGAACTTTTCAATATGGAGGTGCAGATAATTAAGAGTTGGGAATATTTGAATCGCTTTCTGCTTGTGTAAATTTATCAAGGGTAGATGTAAGGTTTATGCAAGTTCACTCAGAACCAGTTGATTCTGGTGTTTGTGTCAAACGTGGTGAATGAGTTCGCCGCCAACGGGTAAAGCCATAAACAAGAGCAGCAAAAATTAACAAATAGGGACTATAAACAATTAACCAAATACCCAGCTTGAGTAAGCCAACAGAAAATGAACTAAGGGAGTGAGTAGATTTGTTCCAAGTTTCTTGAACTTGCAAACCAAAGGCAGGTTGTGAACTGGTGCTAGAAACTGCTGCTTGTAAATTGAGCGTAATAGTGGAATAAGTAACTTGATTTTGTAAGCTTTTTAGTTGGGCATTAATTTGTTCTATCGTTTGTCGGACATTACTCAGTTCTTGGGCAACACTAAGCACATCTCTAACAGAACCTGCCCGATCCATAATTTTTTGTAAATTGGCTTCCGTTTTTTGCAAATTGGTTAATCTAGCTTGGTAATCCACAAGGCGATCGCCCACATCTTCGGCAGTGATATTACGACTTTCAACAGTGCCCAATTTAGCTAGCTCTTCTAAGGTAGGTTCTAGTAGGTTCTCTGGTATCCGCAATTGTATTGTTGCTGTGTGGCGCGGGTTGTCGGTTTTGGGTTGTTGTTGTTTCAACCCAATCAAATCGCCTTGCTGTTTATTGATAATTTGCGAAACAGCATCAATAGTCTGCTCTACAGAGTTGACAGTCAAAGATATTGCTGCCTTTTTTATCAGTTGGGGACGAGAACGGGCTATTGGTGCAGCTTCCGTCTTTTGGGAAAGAAGACTGCCTTCATTAGCAGGTAGTTGATTTACCGCGCCATCGCCTGCCATTGGAGCTGCCATTGGAGGTAAAGCCTGATTTCCTGACTGATGGGAAGAGGCGCAACTGGTGAAAATCACCCCTCCTAATAATGCACTTATAAATAAAGCAGATGTGCGCGGTAATTTAGTCGAAGCGTACATAATCTACCTATAGATGGATGAAATTAATCCCAGTATTACTGAACTAAAACTCAAAGCCTGCATTGTTGCGATTTATGTAACAGGGTTTGTAATTAGTCCCCAATCCCTAGTCCCCGGTTCAAGGGAATAAAGTTCATTTGTGGTTACTCAATTTGAGGTACAATCTTAAGCCTGCCAATAAATGACGATGCTTGCTGACAGGAGATGCTTCTATGGCCCGGATGTATTATGACGAAGATGCCAATTTAGACCTTTTGGCTGGAAAAACTATTGCTATCATCGGCTATGGTTCTCAAGGTCATGCCCACGCTCTCAATCTCAAAGATAGTGGTTTGAATGTGATTGTGGGACTATATCCGGGTAGTAAGTCAGTCGCAAAAGCTGAAGCATCTGGGTTAACTGTGAAAAATGTTGCAGATGCGGCCAATGCTGCTGATTTCATCATGATTTTGTTACCTGATGAAGTCCAAAAAACGATTTACAAAAACGAGATTGAACCAAATCTTGAAGAAGGGAATGTGTTAGCCTTTGCCCACGGTTTCAATATTCACTTTGGGCAAGTTGTACCACCGGCTAACGTAGATGTGGTGATGGTAGCACCCAAAGGGCCAGGGCATTTAGTACGACGGACTTATGAACAGGGTGAAGGCGTACCAGCGTTGTTTGCAGTTTATCAAGATGCCAGTGGTCAGGCACGCGATCGCGCCATGTCTTATGCTAAAGGTATCGGTGGTACTCGCGCTGGTGTTCTCGAAACGACTTTCCGCGAAGAAACCGAAACAGATTTATTTGGTGAACAAGCGGTATTGTGCGGTGGTTTGAGTGCTTTAATTAAAGCCGGATTTGAAACTTTGGTAGAAGCTGGTTATCAACCAGAATTGGCTTATTTTGAATGTCTGCATGAAGTCAAGCTGATTGTTGACTTGGTTGTGGAAGGTGGTTTAGCCAAAATGCGCGATAGCATTTCTAACACAGCTGAATATGGCGATTATACCCGTGGTCCACGGATTGTTACCGAACAAACCAAAGCTGAAATGCAGAAAATTCTCAGCGAAATTCAATCTGGGCAATTTGCACGAGAATTTGTTCTAGAAAACCAAGCTGGTAAACCAGGATTTACCGCCATGCGTCGTAAAGAAGCTGAACACAAAATTGAGGAAGTCGGCAAAGATTTACGCGCTATGTTTAGCTGGTTGAAAAAAGTTTAAGCAAAACAGAAAGTAACCCGTAGGGGCACGGCATGACGTGCCCCTGAACCTTGCGATATAACGTTGTACTGCATCTGAGTGGGAACCGCTATCCAATTAATTTTTTCTCCCCCTGCTTCCCCTGCTTCCCCTGCTCCCCCTGCTTCCCCTGCTCCCCCTGCTCCCCCTGCTCCCCCTGCTCCCCCTGCTCCCCCTGCCTTCCAAAACGATTGATTATTTTTTAGTTGAAAGTCCCTTACCACCCCATTGTTCCGGGGCTACCTTTAAATGGCCCGACAATATCAGCAGTAATCCATCCACCATAGAAATCGCCAGGTTGAGACATAACTAGCTCATCATTTACATAGCAAGCATCCATTAAGCTAGGGTAAAAAGCATAGTATTCTTGAATCGTTACAAAATCAGGTGTGGGTTCCAAATATCGCCAAGCAGCGTTTTTTATATACTTTTCACCGATGCTGACATCATAATATTGACACTTACCTTTCCATTCACACCAAGTTTTTTTAGGTGTTTCAATCAGATATTCTAGTTTAATGTCTTCAGAAGGAAGGTAATAAACAGGAGGATGGCTAGTTTCTAAAACTCTTTTAGCTTTAGTTGTTTCTGCTAAAAGAATACCATTACAAATGATCCGAATTGATTTGTTGCTATCTTCTAAACGAGCCGGACGGGGATAATCCCAAACTGATTCTTGACCAGGTTTTGGTGGGATTGCATTTGGTATCATTCTCTGTAATCTCCTTTCAAATGTCTTGGGCAATTCTAAAACCCGAGTGTTGATAAAAGTAGGGACGAAACCAGTTGCGATAGGTTGGTAATGCCATTGAACCATTAGTAGCCCAAGAACCGCCGAGCATCATCTGATGTTTATCATCAAAAAAGGGTGCTGCTTGATCTTCGTAAAGCGGATGAGGTTGAAATCCTGGTAGGGCGTTGAATGTGTCTCCCAGCCATTCCCAGAGATTTCCTCTGAGATCATAAAGCCCAGAAGCACTGTTAGCTGGTTTAAACATTCCCACTGGGCTAGGGGAAATGAATTGTAAGTTGAGATTATAGTTAGTTGATAACTGGTAATCCTCAGAGATAAGTAAAGCTTGATTCCATTCAGCTTCAGTCATTAAGCGAATTTCTGGGCCTTGAAAACGACAAAATGCGATCGCTTCGTAGTAATTGACTTCTACAGGCCAGTCTAGGGGTAAGTCTAATTCGTCGAATATGGCTCGATAGCGATAACCATCCTGGAAGGGTATCCAGAATTTGGGATGTTGGACGTTGTAGAGTTGCTTCCAATCCCAAGATTCAGTATTCCAGTAGTCTGGATTGTTGTAGCCACCAGCTTGAACAAATTTCAGATATTCGCCGTTAGTGATGAGATATTGACTAGCTAAAAACGGTTTTACTTCAACAGTGCGATCGCCATATTCGCTATCCCAACCATAGGTAAGATCATCCTTGGGTTTTCCTAGTTTCACCACACCACCTGGAGTGGAGCGCATTTCATTGTTGGGAATCTTCGCATTGCTAGGTGCGTAATTCCAGCCTTGGGGACGTTTTAAGCGATCGGTAGGCAATTGACGCACCAGCATCGAAGAGGTTTCAAAGTGAATGCGACTATGTTCTATTCCCATCAGCAAAGCCCAGAAGGGATGCTGTTGATGAATCGGCAGATCCAGGGGAGTATTTTGAATAACTTTTGCGATCGCCTCTTGTGCCTTATCCCGATATTGCCAAACTTTTTCTACATCAGGCCAGCTAACCCCTTGCATAGCTGCTTCGAGTTCTGTTGGTGTTTGTGGATCAACTCCGATTTCAAATAGGGTTTCGTATTCTGAATTAATTCGAGCTTTGATTAAACCAACGGCAATTAACTTGTTGATAAAAAAAACGGCTGAATGACCAAGATAAAAAATTAGACGGTTTCTTAAAGGATCGGGGTTAAGATAAAAAGTTTCTTCCCCGACCAAACTTTTCATGAGTGTTTCTTCAAGTCGCCAAGAAGTCTCAAAGTAGTTGAGCAGGCTTTGTGAACTGCAATCATTGAGTCTGGGGACTTGACTTGATGTCAGTTTATTTATCGTTTGAACTAAAGCCATGATATTTTTAACAGAACATTCATCAGACAAATTACATAAACTAACACTTTTTATAAAAAAAAGTTTTGTTCATCATCTTTTGTCTTGTGTCGTTATGATCAGACAATCTGCTCAATTTGTAAATAGATAAAAGGTATAGTTTAAATTACTTTAATTACGGCTTGCCAAAATAATATAAATAATGTAATAACGTTGCTCAACAGGTATAGGCGACTTTAAAACATTTATTAACTGTCTTCTTGCTATCAAGTTAAGATTGCAACTAATTAGAGAAGCATACGGCGATGCCTTCACAGTAGGCATCGCGGATTTTAGATTTATATCTAAAATCCCAAATCGAGTTACCGATTCACCGCCGCTGCTTCCCTTGCTGCTGCTGCTTGATCTGGGTGGATACCTAAGCGGGTGAGATTAATCCGACCTTTGTTATCAATTTCGCGCACTTTGATAATCACTTCATCGCCCACCGCTACTTCATCCTCAACTTTGCCAACGCGGTAGTCAGCTAGTTGTGAGATGTGGATCATCCCTTCTTTTCCAGGCAGAAATTCCACAAACGCACCTATCGGTATAATTCGAGTGATGCGCCCTGCATAAACATCCCCTTCATGCAGCTTGCGAGTCATGCCTTGGATGATGTTTTTGGCTCTCTTGGCCTTGTTCTCATCCACAGCGGAAATCGTCACGGTGCCATCATCTTCGATGTCAATTTTTGCACCAGTTTCCTCCGTAATACCCTTAATAGTCTTGCCTCCAGGGCCGATGATCAGACCAATCATGTCTGAATCAATCTTAATTGTTAGCAGACGTGGGGCATAAGGTGAGGTTTCAGTTCGTGGCGTATCAATGCAGGCAAGCATTTTCTCCAGAATGTGCAACCGGGCTGTTTTAGCTTGGTGAACGGCTTGGGAAATAACGTCCAACGACAAACCGGAGATTTTCATATCCATTTGCAGGGCGGTAATTCCGGTATCTGTACCAGCAACTTTGAAGTCCATGTCGCCCAAAAAGTCTTCAATGCCCTGAATATCGGTGAGGATTCGCACTTCGTCCCCATCCTTAATCAGACCCATTGCTGCACCACTGACGGGTTTGAGAATTGGTACACCAGCATCCATCAGGGCGAGGGTGGAACCGCACACTGAACCCATTGAAGTGGAACCGTTGGAAGAAAGTACTTCCGATACGATGCGAATCACGTAGGGAAATTGTTCTTTTGACGGTAGCACAGGTAACAGCGCTCGCTCTGCTAATGCGCCGTGACCAATTTCGCGCCTTCCTGGGGCCCGCATTGGCTTGGTTTCCCCGACTGAGAACGGCGGGAAGTTGTAATGATGCAGATAACGCTTGTGCTGATCTAGCTGCATGTCATCGTTAAGGTTTTGAGCATCCCCAGGTGTACCCAGAGTACAAGTGGATAATACCTGAGTTAGTTCCCGGTTAAATAAACCGCTACCGTGGACTCGCTTTGGTAAAACATCAACTAAACAAGAAATGGGACGCACTTGATCGAGTTTACGACCATCAACGCGGACGTTATCTTCAATGATTTGTCGCCGCATGAAGTGTTTGGTAATATCTTTAAAAGTGTTACCAAGTGCCTTCTTATTTGCAGTTGCAGCAACTCGAATTGGGTCTTCTTCTGGCAGTTCGGTAATCGTCGCGGCAATTTCATCCTTGACGACATCTAAAGCTGCATCGCGTTCGGGTTTGGTGAAACTAAATTGAGACAGGATTTTCTTAATCTCACCGCTAGCGCGATCGCGGATATAATTTTCCAGAGTCTGGTCTACTTCTGGTGGTGCTTCTTGCACTATTACTAGGCCCAGTTCTGCGATTAAATCTTGCTGCGCTTTGATTAAGTCCCGCACTGCTTCATAACCAAAGTCAATCGCCTCGAGAATATCTCGCTCTGGCAACTGATTGGCCCCCGCCTCCACCATGATTACACCATGTGGTGAACCTGCTACTATCAGATCCAAGTCTCCAGCTTCAGTTTCTGCATAAGTGGGGTTAATAATGAAATCATCTCCCACTAAACCAACCCGCACTGCTGCCATTGGCCCATTAAAAGGAATCTGGGCAATCAGGGTAGCAATTGAAGCACCTGTAACTGCTAGCACATCGGGTGGAACTAACTCGTCCATCGACAGCGTTAAAGCAATAATTTGCAGGTCATCCCGTAGCCATGAAGGGAACAGGGGACGCATGGGACGGTCTATAAGACGACTGGTGAGAATTGTTTTTTCTGGTGGACGACCTTCGCGGCGCATAATCCCTCCGGGAATTCTACCAGCGGCATACAGCCTTTCTTCGTAATCTACTGTGAGTGGAAGAAAATCAATGCCTTCTCTGGCTTGCGATCGCGTAGCTGTCACTAAAACGGATGTGTCCCCTGATTCTATCAAAACCGACCCACCTGCTTGGGGAGCTAGCAAGCCTACCTTCAGCCGAATATCCCTTCCATCGAAGGATATTGACTTATCAACTTCTGCCATTCAGTTTTTTTTCCTTCTCTTTCGCTATTCTCTTTCTGTGGCAATCCTAACATTTATGTACTATGACTGGCTTCTGGTACATACAAAGATAACTGTTGACTGATGGCTGTTGACGGTTAACCGTCAACAGTTAATAAATCCAAGGTGCGATACATCATCAGTGCGTCTACTACTTCATCCTCTAGCTTGGCCGCACGCTCAATGCGCCCAATAATCTCAAATCCTAACGACTGCCAAAGGGTAATTGAAGGTATATTAGTTTCAAAGACCAAATTGAACATTACTGCTTCGTAGCCCAGGTTTGCTGCTATCAAGAGCATTGCCTCCCCCATGAACCGCCCAATCCCCTGACCGCGTAAGGCAGGTTGTACAATAAAACCAGCGTTGCAAATATGGCAACACCGACCGGGAAAGTTTGGTTTTAAATAAAACGCCCCTAATATTTCTTTTGGCTTGTGTGTACCATCCTGACCAGATGTCCTGACAACAAAGGCATCCTTACTCAACCAGTAAGCTGAAAATTCTGCCTGAGATAGAGGTTCCTTTTGGGGATAAGTTTTACCTTCAACAATTACAACATTGAGTAATGCTCTTACAACCTCCTGTTCTTGAGGATGCATATAATCTAGTTCCACTAATATCCCACTTTTTAAAACTTTAATTAGGGGAAAAATCATTATTAAAAATCTTTAAATGTAATATTTGTTTAAATATTAATTATATGCAAATTTGAGCTAAAAAATCTTTTCGTGAAGATGTAAAAAGTAGAATAGTTGCAATTTTCATTATTGAATTTTACGAAAATCTGAGTAATTAGCAAATGGCGATTTTACACTGTAATTGGTTACTAAAAAATCAAAATGGTTGTTTATTTATTTGGGGGGAAACTTGGCGATCGCCACGAGTGAATTTCGAGTCTAATGGATCTGGAGATATCCCACTACATCCATTGGCAATGACATCAGTGGAGTTGAGTGAGTGGTTGGTTTCCCAGAACATGGCAATTACCAACTTTATCCAGCAACCTCAAGTTGCGTTCGCCCCTGGCGTTGGCGGAGCCATGGCTACTACTGGGCGAACACGTAAAGCCGCCAGTACTACCCAGATAATGCCAACGCATTCGCAGATAATTGCCGTGCCAACTTATATTCCAGAAGGCAGTAGCGAAGGAACAGCAGGGATTTTCCCGGTACATTCTGCCAGCTTGGGGCTAGATACAGACTCCCCACAATATTTGCAACCGTGGCGAGTTGAAGGTTTTTGTCTCAACCCCAGCGAGGCGGTAAAATTTCTCGCTGCTGTTCCCTTAAATGCTGCTAAAGGGGAAGATGCCTTTTTAGGAGGAGATTTACGTTTTTGGTCGCAAGTTTCCCGGTGGAGTTTAGATTTAATCTCGCGGTGTAAGTTTTTACCAATAATTAACCGACAATCAGATGGTGCTGCTGCTAAATGGCAAGTACTTTTAGATAGTGCTGTAGATGGAACTCGCTTAGAAAAATTTTCTGCGAATATGCCGTTGGTTTGTCGGACTTATCAGGAAGGAGTGGGGGGAGACAAGGGGACAAGGGGACAAGGGGACAAGGAAAATAACTATGTCCAATGCCCAATGTATGTAGACTTTCCAGCCGAACCTCAAGAATTACTTTTGGGATTTCTTAACAGTACGATAGATGCCCAAGTGCGCGGGATGGCGGGTTCTCAACCTCCAACTGAAGCTAAGGCGATCGCATCTTTACCAGGTGGGGTGCGACAGTGGTTGCAAGCCTTAACTAGTGCATCTGGTACAGCTAATGCAGATGCAATTGAAGTGGAACGGCTGGAAGCGGCACTGAAAGCTTGGACTATGCCGTTACAATACCAATTAACTCTTAAAACTCTATTTCGTACCTGTTTTCAATTGCGTTCTCCAGAGTCTGGCGAAACAGATTGGACATTGGCGTATTATTTGCAAGCGGCTGACGATCCTGAGTTTTTGGTGGATGCGGCAACTATTTGGAACAATCCAGTTGAGCGATTGGTTTATGAAAATCGAACAATTGAGCAACCACAGGAAACATTTTTGCGAGGTTTGGGGCTAGCTTCTCGATTATATCCAGCGCTCGCACCCAGCTTTGAAACCGAATATCCCCAATCTTCTCGGATCACCCCCATGCAAGCTTATGAGTTTATCAAGGCTGTAGCTTGGAGGTTAGAAGACAGTGGTTTGGGAGTAATTTTGCCTCCTAGTTTAGCGAACCGTGAAGGATGGGCGAACCGTTTGGGTTTGAAAATTACTGCCGAAACCCCAAAGAAAAAGCAGGGACGTTTAGGGTTGCAAAGTCTACTAAATTTCCAATGGCAATTGGCAATTGGTGGACAAACTATTTCTAAAGCTGAGTTTGATAAACTTGTGGCTTTAAATAGTCCGCTAGTAGAAATCAACGGTGAGTGGGTGGAATTGCGCCCTCAAGACATCAAAACAGCCCAAACATTTTTTACCACTCGCAAAGACCAAATGGCGCTTTCCTTGGAAGATGCCTTGCGTTTCAGTACAGGGGATACCCAAGTAATTGAAAAGTTACCAGTGGTTAGCTTTGAGGCATCTGGGGCGTTGCAAGAGTTAATTGGGGCGCTAAACAATAATCAAGCGATCGCACCTTTGCCAACACCAGCAGCCTTTAAAGGACAGTTGCGGCCTTATCAAGAACGTGGTGCTGCTTGGCTGTCCTTCTTGGAACGTTGGGGTTTGGGTGCGTGTCTCGCCGACGACATGGGACTCGGTAAAACTATTCAGTTTATTGCTTTTTTGCTACATCTTAAAGAACAGGATGCACTAGAAAATCCAACACTATTAGTTTGTCCAACTTCTGTTTTAGGCAACTGGGAAAGGGAAGTCAATAAATTTGCACCAAGCCTGAAAATTTTGCAATATCACGGTGACAAACGCCCAAAAGGAAAAGCGTTTTTAGAAGCAGTGAAAAAGCACGATTTAATCGTTACCAGCTACTCACTTCTTCATCGAGATATCAAATCATTGCAAACCGTATCTTGGCAGATAATTGTTTTAGATGAAGCCCAGAATGTGAAAAACCCAGAGGCGAAGCAGTCAAAAGCGGTTCGGGAATTAGAAGCGACATTTCGTATTGCATTAACGGGGACACCAGTAGAAAATAGACTGCAAGAACTATGGTCTATTTTAGATTTTCTCAATCCAGGGTATTTAGGCAATAAGCAATTTTTCCAGCGTCGATTTGCCATGCCAATTGAAAAGTATGGTGATACGGCTTCTTTGACTCAGTTACGTTCATTAGTGCAACCATTTATACTGCGGCGATTGAAAAGCGATCGCGACATTATTCAAGATTTACCAGATAAGCAAGAAATGACCGTATTTTGCGGTCTAACTGGTGAACAAGCTGCACTTTATCAACAAGTTGTAGAACAATCTTTAGTCGAGATAGAATCTGCTGAAGGATTGCAACGTCGGGGGATGATTTTAGCTTTGTTAATTAAACTAAAACAAATCTGCAATCACCCAGCCCAATACTTGAAACAGTCGACATTAGAGCAACATAATTCAGCCAAACTTCTGCGGCTAGAAGAAATGTTAGAAGAAGTTTTAGCAGAAGGCGATCGCGCTTTAATTTTCACACAATTTGCTGAGTGGGGTAAATTACTGAAACCCTATTTAGAAAAACAGCTAGGGCGAGAAATATTCTTTTTATATGGCAGCACCAGCAAAAAACAACGTGAGGAAATGATCGACCGTTTCCAACATGATCCCCAAGGGCCACCGATTATGATTCTTTCTTTGAAAGCGGGTGGTGTCGGACTGAATTTAACACGAGCAAATCATGTATTCCACTTTGATAGATGGTGGAATCCAGCCGTGGAAAATCAAGCCACAGATAGAGTATTTCGGATTGGTCAAACCCGGAATGTGCAAGTACATAAATTTGTCTGTACAGGCACTTTAGAAGAAAAAATTCATGACATGATTGAAAGCAAGAAACAACTAGCTGAACAAGTTGTGGGTGCTGGTGAAGAATGGTTGACTGAAATGGATACAGACCAACTTCGCAACTTACTAATACTCGATCGCAGCGCAGTAATTGACGAGGATGAAGGATGATACTTAATGCAGACGAGTTAAATTCAGCACGTCAACATTTACTTAAGAAAGTCGTTGATTATTTTATAGTGAAGAAAGGTATTGAGGCTTTATTCGTTCAAGGATCTATAGCATCAGGGACAACGGATGAATTCTCTGATATTGATTTTAGAGTTGTTGTTCAACCAGAATTATACGAGCAATTTCTTGATGAGCGTTTTTCTGCTCCTAAATATTGGGGAGAATGGCTATACAACGAGTGGCCAGCAGGAGTTCGATCGGTTTGCGTCTCTCATTTCCATCCATTCAATAAAATCGATGTCCTTTACTACCAGCCAGAGAATCTTCAGCCCTCCCCTTGGTACTTACAACCTGTTCAAGTTATTTACGATCCTAAAAAGTTAATACACCAAGTTATTGAAGCTTCTTCTGGCTTAGAGTTTACACTAGATGTTGATGAGGTGAATCGACTGATCAGCAAAGGGCTAGCACAAGCCGAGGAAGTATATCGTCGAGTCATGCGTGGAGAACTTTTCTATGCACAATCACTGCTGGACAATTTTCGCGGAAGCATGATGCAAATTGACGATTATTTCCTCAAAAATCCTTCTTCTATGTCTCCATCTGCTCACTTTGAACAGCGCGGTAGTCAGATGTTAATTGAGGTTCTAAAACGCTCCTACTCTTCCCTAGATCAGACATCTATTCTTAATGCATTGAATGCTTTACTCAATAGATATCAATACCAAGTAATGAACCTTCACGACATGCTGCGGTTAAATCGAGATGCAAAAACTGATTTGCATTGGATTGATACACTCATTAATTTATCTGGGGGTACTTTTAAGCTTTGAAGAACACTTGTGGCTGTATATTCTTATTTCTTCTATTATTTGCACTTATAACTTCATAATTAATTACTGAATTTCAAGATTATCCAATAATATCAAAAGTAAAATCATGACTAATTACACATTACAAGCAAGTAGAGAATGGTGGTCACAACAATGGCTAGATTTGCTAGATTCCTATCGTTTTAAAAAGCGTTTAGAACGTGCTAGAAACTATGCTCGTCAAGGAAACGTTTTGAGCATCGAATTTAAAGGTGCAAAAGTATTGGCTAGAGTACAAGGTAGTGAAGTTGAACCTTATAAAGTTTCTCTTTCTCTTGAACCCTTTACCGATGAACAGTGGGGTTATGTAATTGAAAGCATGTCCCAAAAGGCAATTTTTGCTGCCAAGTTACTAGCAGGAGAAATGCCACAAAATATAGAAGAAGTATTCACAGCTAATGGTCTTTCGATATTTCCATTTACTCTTGGTGATGTCCAGAGTAAATGTTCTTGTCCTGATAAAGCAAATCCCTGTAAACACATTGGTGCGCTGTACTATCAGTTAGGCGATCGCTTCAGTGAAGACCCCTTTGTGCTATTTCAATTGCGCGGACGCACTAAAGAGCAAATTATCAGCGATTTACGTCAATTACGTAGTGCTAAGATTAAACCTAATACCACAGAAACGCCTGATATTCAACAGTCAATTCCTAATAACAAATACTTGGTAAAAATTGACTCATTCTGGCAATATAATGAGCCACTAGAGTCATCATTAGTAGTGATTGCGCCTTCCACTAATGAGATGGTACTAGATGTATTAGGAGCAATTCCCCTAGCGAAGGAAGAAGAAAATGCAGTAAATTCAACTTCGAGTGATGTGGTAATGAAGTCTTTGAATACAGTTTACAGAGATGTGAGCCAGAAGGCTTTTTTAGCAGCAATGAATGTGGGAGGAAGCTGATGGTAATTCGTAATTCGTAATTCGTAATTCGTAATTATGAATTATATTGACTAGATAGTTCACCTTTTCCGCCTTTTATCACCCATTCCCGCACCGCCCGACGAATTGCCCGTCTGCCATCTGCCCGATTTTGCTCAATCAGTTTTGGCAGATCCCTAATTGCTAAAGTAGGAAATACTAAACTGTTCTCTGATTCGACATATTCTCCATCTTGCAGGTGGTAAATCTTTAGTTCACCGGAGTCATAACACCAAAGTTCTGGTATTCCCAGGCGGGCATAAATGGGAAAACGATTTAAAGACTTACTGGTAACATCAATTTCCAGTGCCAAATCAGGCGGTGGGTCTTGTCTCAAGTCCAGATCCAATCTACCCCGAATCGCAGTTTCATTCTGGACATAGAAGCAGTTATCTGACTCTAACCCTGCCATTCGGCTTTCTCGTTTCCAAGTAGTCGAGCCATAACTTTCATAGTCTAAATCCAGCACATCAGCGATTTCTTTGACCAAATCGCTAATTACCTCTTTGTAATGTTCGTGTTCTGGTAAAGGTGTCATAATTTCCAAAGTAGTGCGATCGTAAGCTAACCTTGCTGCCCGATGCTCTCCCAAGTCTTTTAGAAGATTTTCAAACTGTTGCCAGCTAATGTCGTAAAGCATTACTCGGTCTGCTCGATTCTTGGCGACTGTCATTGTTATGACCTCCAGAATGTTTTATTGTCCAAACTCAAGCCTAGCCTGTTCTACCAAATCTGCTGTCACAATCTCTTGTCCTGCTTCACGGGCCAGTTGTTCAATTCTGGTTTTAGCTTGAGAGCGGACAAAGTAGGGAATATTTCGTAACTTTTCTTTAGCTTCAGATGTCCATCGCAAAGCATCAATAAAATTAGAGTCGCTCATAGTATTAATTCCTTTGGTAGGTCGCTGACTTTAATCAATAGATGACTAATTTTCCTATAAAAAAAGCCCTTGCTTTTATGCAAGAGCCTTTAAATTATTTAGTTGTCAGTGATGAAATAAACTTTACAACCTAATCTAGGTCGTCCATAAACATCACTGGCTCAGTTTCACGGTTAATTCCTTTCTCAAAACCACCAGCCGCAGCCCGTGCGCGACCAGCGTGCCACAAGTGACCAACTAGGAAGAAGAATCCTAGTACGAAGTGAGAAGTCGCCAACCAAGCGCGAGGAGATACGTAGTTGAAAGAGTTAATTTCAGTAGCCACACCACCCACGGAGTTCAGAGAACCCAGAGGAGCGTGGGTCATGTATTCAGCAGCGCGGCGAGCTTGCCAAGGCTGAATATCGTTCTTGATTTTTTCCAGGTCAAGACCATTGGGGCCACGTAGAGGCTCCAACCAAGGGCCACGGAAATCCCAGAAGCGCATGGTTTCACCACCGAAGATGATTTCACCAGTTGGAGAGCGCATCAGGTATTTACCCAATCCTGTGGGGCCTTGGGCAGAACCGACGTTAGCACCCAAACGTTGGTCACGAATCAAGAAGGTCAAAGCTTGAGCTTGAGAAGCTTCTGGACCGGTAGGGCCGTAGAATTCGCTGGGGTAAACGGTGTTGTTAAACCAAACAAAAATCGAGGCAATGAAGCCCATCAACGACAGAGCGCCCAAGCTGTAGGAGAGGTAAGCCTCACCAGACCAGATGGATGCACGACGTGACCAAGCAAAAGGCTTGGTAAGAATGTGGAAAATACCGCCAGCAATACAGATAAAGGCAACCCAGATGTGACCACCGACCACATCTTCCAAGTTATCGACGCTGACAATCCAGCCTTCGCCACCGAAGGGAGACTTGAGTACATAGCCGAAGATAACTGCTGGGTTCAATGTCGGATTGGTAATAATCCGAACGTCACCACCGCCTGGTGCCCAGGTGTCATACAAACCACCAAAGAACATTGCCTTTAGCACTAACAGCAGCGCACCGCATCCCAAAATAATCAGGTGGAACCCGATGATGTTGGTCATCTTGTTCTTGTCTTTCCAGTCGTAACCAAAGAAAGAAGAGTATTCTTCTAAGGTTTCTGGCCCACGAACGGCATGATAGATACCGCCAAAGCCAAGGACGGCTGAGGAAATTAAGTGGAGTACACCGACAACAAAGTAGGGGAAGGTGTCGATAACTTCACCACCAGCACCAACACCCCAGCCCTGACTGGCGAGGTGAGGTAACAGGATCAAGCCCTGCTCGTACATCGGCTTTTCAGGAACGAAGTGAGCGACTTCAAACAAAGTCATCGCTCCAGCCCAGAATACAATCAAACCAGAGTGGGCAACGTGAGCACCCAGTAGTTTGCCAGATAGATTGATTAAACGCGCATTACCAGACCACCAGGCAAAGCCAGTAGATTCTTGGTCGCGTCCAGTGCCGCCTAATATATTTGGTCTATTAGAGAGCGTTACCACGTGGTAATACCTCCTCAGGGAATACAAATTGTTCGTGGGGTTGATCTTGAGGAGCCATCCAAGCGCGGATACCCTCGTTCAGCAAAATGTTTTTGGTATAGAAGGTTTCAAACTCAGGGTCTTCCGCCGCCCGCAATTCTTGGGAGACGAAATCATAAGCCCGCAGGTTGAGTGCCAAACCGACGATGCCGACGGCGCTCATCCACAAGCCTGTGACTGGCACGAACAACATGAAGAAGTGCAACCAGCGTTTGTTTGAGAAGGCAATACCGAAAATCTGTGACCAGAAACGGTTTGCCGTCACCATTGAATAGGTTTCTTCAGATTGAGTAGGATTGAAGGCGCGGAAGGTGTTAGCACCATCTCCGTCTTCAAACAAGGTATTTTCGACTGTGGCACCGTGAATGGCACACAACAAAGCGCCACCCAATACACCCGCAACACCCATCATGTGGAAGGGGTTGAGTGTCCAGTTGTGGAAACCTTGCAGGAATAGCAGGAACCGGAAAATTGCCGCGACGCCAAAGCTGGGTGCAAAGAACCAGCTTGATTGTCCCAAGGGGTACATCAGGAATACACTGACGAATACTGCAATGGGAGCTGAGAAGGCGAGAGCGTTGTAAGGACGGATACCTACTAGACGCGCAATTTCAAATTGCCGCAACATGAAGCCAATCAAACCAAAGGCTCCGTGTAGGGCAACGAATGGCCACAAACCACCCAATTGGAACCAACGGGTGAGGTTACCTTGAGCTTCTGGCCCCCACAACAGCAGTAGGGAGTGTCCCATGCTGTCGGCGGGGGTGGATACTGCCACTGTTAAGAAGTTACAGCCTTCTAGGTAGGAGGAGGCTAACCCGTGGGTATACCAAGAGGTGACGAAGGTGGTACCGGTCAGCCAACCGCCTAGTGCTAGGAAGGCGCAAGGAAACAATAGTATCCCTGACCAACCTACGAATACGAAGCGATCGCGCTTGAGCCAGTCGTCTAGAACGTCAAACCACCCTCTACTGGGGGCACGTCCAACTGCGATGGTCATCGGACTAAAATCCTCTTTTTTTACTAAAATTGCAACGTTTCTAAGACAGTGCGGAGAGCCAGTGTAACCGACTGCCGTGAGGAATTAACGTTTTTTTTTGACAATCTCAACAGCGTGAAAGCAATTGAGATTCTGAGAGTTTGCCGACCAGCAAAATCAGCATTTCTCTTTCTTTATGCCATTACACGTACCATCGGCTAGTAATCTAGCTTGTGGTAACTTAATGATTCTTAACTTATCACACTACTCAGGGTTTTTGCCTGATACACAGAAGCAAATCAAGCATGAAACACGAACCTTATTAATAATATGAATATCAGAAATTTTACAATTTGACACAACTTTTCTCAGAAATGTAAAAAAAATTAGTGCAGATGGAGGTAGGCAGGTAACTCATTCCCAAGAGGTCGAAAAGAGGCAGGGAGCGGGGAGCCAAGGGGTAAAGGGCAGGAGAGAAAGAATTTTTATCCGTCATTAAGTGAATAAATAATATAACGTGCCCTAAGAAATTATTATATGGGTAGCGGCAACAGGGATGAGCGCAGTTGAGTTTTTGTTAGCAATGTTTGGTAAAATGTGAATGGTTACTTCGCCGCCACACCCATTGATACACCTCTGGAAAATATGTGAAACTTTGGATAAGGGAAAGGAAGTTGGCACATCTTGACTAAATACAAATAACCTAAGTGGTTTGTCCCATAGTGCAAGTAAGCCAGTATCATCCGGGACAGTAAAATTTGTAGGGTACAGGGTAAAAAATTCATCGTCTGCGGTAAAGTATCCCGTGGACTTAAAATAAAGCTTCAGTGCCTCCTAAGCAATAGCCGGATTGGTACAGAAGCCAACACTCTATGCAATAGCATTCAGTGTGCTTTGTATGTCACAGCGAGTATCTCACGGGGCAATGGTAGTTCAATGACGGCATCAACAACGATTAACAAAGGCGATCGCGTCCTGCATCAAAATGTTCTCGGTTCTCGTCGGTTCAGTAACTACGGCTGGGCAACTATTGTTACCTTGGGAGCAAGCGGCTTTTTATTGGCTGGGATATCCAGTTATTTAAAAGTTAATTTACTCATAGTTTCCGATCCAACTCAACTGGTATTTGTCCCCCAGGGATTGGTCATGGGGTTATATGGTATTGCTGGCTTGTTATTAGCCACATACCTGTGGCTAGTGATTTTATGGGACGTGGGAGGCGGTTACAACGAATTTGATCAGGAAACTGGCACAATCAAAATATTTCGTTGGGGATTTCCTGGCAAAAACCGCCGAATTGAGATTGACGGTCGCATAGAAGATGTGCAGTGTGTACGAATAACCGTCAAAGAAGGGCTTAATCCCCTTCGCGCCCTCTATCTACGTATTAAGGGCCGGCGAGATATACCCTTAACACGGATTGGACAACCGTTATCTTTAACAGAGTTGGAAACAGAAGGCGCAAAATTAGCCCGCTTTTTGGGAGTGTCACTAGAAGGACTTTAATTAATTGGGCATGGAGCATGGGGCATTGGGCATTGGAAGAGAAGAACTCAAGACTAATGACCAATGACCAATGACTAACGATAAGATACTCTGGTTAAATCAGTAATTGGCAATGCGTTTAAAAATTTCACAATTTTTGCTTTCTCTTGTGATTATCAGTGCTTTGATGTTGGGAGGATGTTCAACACAGCAAGTAGGTTCTAATACCTCTTCTCCAGCCTCAACAGCTACTTCGAATACAAGCGAGTCAAGCACCCAAACGACTACTGAAGCAACATCTGTATCTCAAACTAGTAGTGATATTCCTGGAATCACTGATTTACCACGGCTTGAAGGCAAAGCTACTGTGGTGGTAACGGTTAAAGGTTCGCCGATTACTATCGAAGTAGACGGCACTAATGCCCCCATTACAGCTGGTAACTTCGTAGATTTAGTGCAAAAAGGTGTTTACGATGGTTTAGCTTTCCATCGAGTTGTACGCGAACCCCAACCGTTTGTAGTTCAAGGGGGCGATCCTCAAAGCAAAGACCCGAAAGTTTCAGCAGATAGCCTGGGAACCGGTAGTTATATTGACCCAAAAACGGGAAATGCTCGCTATATACCTTTAGAAGTTAAGGCGAAAGGTTCAGATACTCCGACTTACAATAAACCCTTTGATGCTACTGCTCAAGCCGTAGTATTGCCCCATAAACAGGGTGCAGTAGCGATGGCGCGATCGCAATCACCAGACTCCGCTTCTGCTCAGTTTTACTTTGCTTTAGCGGATCTAGCTTTCTTGGATGGTAACTACGCCGTGTTTGGCAATGTCACTCAAGGTCTTGATGTAGTGAACAAAATTCAGCAAGGCGATCGCATTGACTCTGCTAAAGTCACCCAAGGTGCTGAAAATCTGAAAATACCAGGGCAGTAGAGGAAGAGGGCAGGGGGAAATATAACTACTAACTCCTAACTCCTAACTATTAACTTCTAAATTGGCAAAGGTTCTTGTCACTGGTATTGGTTTAATTTCCGCCTTGGGTGGAAGCTTAAAGGATAGCTGGCAAAATTTGCTAGCAGGTAAATCTGGAATTAGATTACATCAACCTTTTCCAGAATTTACACCACTTCCTCTAGGTTTGATTGGTCAACAACCATCTGAATTGACAATGTTAACTCAGATGGTTGTAGCTTCTGCTTTGCAAGATTCTGGGTTAGTTTCACATGCAGCTGATTGTGCTGTAGTCATTGGATCGAGTCGTTCTTATCAAGCGTCTTGGGAAATTATGGCGCGGCAAATGCATGAAGACGCGACGAATTTGCCCGTGTCCTCTTTTGGAAATTGGCTAGATACATTACCTCACATGAATGCGATCGCAGCTGCAAGACAAATCGGTGCATCTGGGATAGTTTTAGCACCGATGGCAGCTTGTGCAACTGGAATTTGGGCGATTGCTCAAGCAGCTTTGCTTATCCAAACTGGGCAATGTCAACAAGCGATCGCTGGCGCAGTGGAAGCGCCAATTACACCCCTAACTTTGGCTGGGTTTCAGCAGATGGGTGCTTTGGCAAAAACCGGGGCTTATCCCTTTGATTTGCATCGGGAAGGCTTAGTGTTGGGCGAAGGCGCAGCTGTGTTTGTCTTGGAATCAGCAGAGTTGGCAAAACAGCGTCAAGCAAAAGTGTATGGTGAAATTCTCGGTTTTGGCTTAACCAACGACGCATATCATGGTAATTCACCAGAACCTGAAGGCAAAAGTGCGATCGCTGCCATCAAACAATGTCTAGAACGTAGTTGTCTCTCACCAGCCGATATTGATTACATTCATGCTCATGGCACAGCTACCCAGCTAAATGACCAAATGGAGAGCATGGTAATCCAGCGTTTGTTTCCCCAAGGGGTAGCAGTTAGTTCCACTAAGGGAAGCTCGGGCCACACATTAGGAGCGTCTGGAGCTTTAGGTGTGGCTTTTTCTCTCATGGCTTTAAAGCATCAAATTTTACTACCTTGTGTAGGATTGCAGCAGCCAGAGTTTGATTTAGATATCGTTACAGCAGCACGTCTAAGTAAAATTAGGCAGGTACTATGTTGCAGTTTTGGCTTTGGGGGACAGAATGCAGCGATCGCACTAGCAAGGTAAAAATTTGTAAGTTTAACTATCCGACATCACATATAAGTTTTAGTTAAGTATTTGTTTTTGATCTATAAACACTCTGTTTTCGCAGCGCTAGCAGGATATAAAATATAAAACTGTAACAAAAACTACAAAACTCCTATTTTCCTCAAAAAAAGGATAAGCTAAATACAGATGATATCCGGTTCGTAAAGATACCGTGATTAGGAGAAAATTCTATGATTTCAAAATCGCTGTTGCTGCCAGAACCTGCTTCTCCAGCGCATATATGCCCATTTGATCAAGCCTGTAGCTACTTAGAAGCGGCAGCTAAAGAATTAAATTTAAATCAGGGTTTGTTGGAAATTCTTAGCCACCCGCGTAAGGTTGTGACGGTTTCTATCCCCGTGAAATTAGATAATGGGGAAATACAGGTTCTCGCTGGACATCGCGTGCAGCACTCTGATGTTTTAGGTCCCTACAAGGGTGGAACCCGTTACCATCCAGCTGTGACATTACGGGAAGTATCTGCTCTCGCAATGCTGATGACCTGGAAATGCGCTTTGTTAGGTATTCCTTACGGTGGTGGGAAGGGTGGCATTCCCATAGATCCGAAACGCTACAGTGTTGGCGAATTAGAACGAATCACTCGCCGTTATATCAGCGAGTTAATTAAAGATATTGGGCCTGCTGTAGATATTCCTGCCCCAGACATGGGTACTTCATCCCGTGAGATGGCTTGGATGATGGACACTTACTCTGTGAATGTCGGTCATGCTGTACCAGGAATTGTAACTGGGAAACCAGTTTCTATTGGTGGTTCGCTAGGACGGGAAATGGCAACCGGACGTGGCGTGATGATTATTGTTCGTGAGGCGCTGGCACAGCAAGGTAAATCCTTAGCAGGAGTGCGAGTAGCTATTCAGGGTTTCGGTAACGTTGGTAGTGCCGCAGCAGAATTACTACATCTTGCAGGCGCGAAAATTATTGCTGTTTCAACGGGTGCTGGAGGAATATTTTCCGAAACCGGTCTTGATATTCCCAAGTTGAAAGTCTACGCTGCTGAAAATCGTAAGAGTATTATAGGTTTTCCGCAATCTGTACCAATTAGCAATGCAGATTTATTAGCTTTGCCCTGCGATGTCTTGATTCCAGCCGCTTTGGAAAACCAAATCACTGAAGAAAATGCGAATCAAGTGCAAGCGCAAATTGTCGCCGAAGCGGCTAATGGGCCAGTTACTCTTGAGGCTAGCTTGTCCTTAGAAGCGCGGGGTGTGACAGTGTTACCCGACATCTTGGCGAATGCTGGCGGTGTGGTAGTCAGTTATTTGGAGTGGGTGCAGGGCCTTTCCTACGTATTTTGGGATGAGGAACGGGTTAACCGCGAAATGGAGCATTTGATGGTACAAGCTTACCATCGGGTGATTCATCAGTCTGAGGTGCGCCAAATTTCTATGCGATTAGCAGCTTACACTTTAGGGGTGGGTAGAGTAGCTCAGGCGCTGATTGACAGAGGTCTTTATCCTTAAGATTTTATACTTAGTTGTTCACAGGACATAATAGATCATTGTTGACAGCAATTTCACTGGAACAGCCATTGAAATTGCTGCTTTTTCTCGTTGAGCGATCGCTACAATATAACTATTACTAAATGTCTTCGATATTACAATAATAAACTTAATACATATAGCAAGCAAACTCGAAAAAAGGCGTTATTAATTCTTCAAGCAACTTTTTGGTTAGTCACACATTTTTTTGCAACACAACTTTCTTCACCAACGTCATTTATTACAAATGTAACTTATACCGATCACTCATGAAGTTGCTTCAGAATTTGGGGCTTAAGCTCTAAGTCTGACCAAGCTTGATTTTGTGCAGCTTCACAAAGAATTGGTATTAGTAATAATTGCTTTTAGACTGAGAAGTTTGATTATGAAAATGCTTATTGACTGGCGAAAACACTTAGCAATAACTGCAACACTTTCCTTAACGCTGACAGCATATCCTGCTGACTCTACTATTCCTAGATCACTCCAACATTCAAATAAATACCAGCTCGTACAGACCCCAGATAACTGTCGCCGAGTTGAGACTGATGGTGGTGATAATCTTAATATCCGATCTAGTCCAGATGGGGCAATTATTGGAACATTGCGTATTTACTCACTTGTAATTATTGAAAAGACCAATTCTTCAAATAGCTGGGTGCCAATATCATCGCCGCAGTCTGGCTATGTATCTGCCGCTTATCTCAAGCAATGTGGACAGCCAGTACCTCCGTCACAAACAACTTCTCAAACAGATAACTGTCGCAAAATTTTTGTGGGAGGGGTTCTACGTGTAAGGCAAGAACCCTCAATTAACAGCCCTATTCTTGGAGTTCTACAAAGTGGTCAGCAAGTAACAATTAAAAATCGTGGAAAAGATGGTTGGGTACCAATTTCATCCCCTGCAAATGGATATATTCCTTCAATAGTCCTCAGCAGTTGTACATAGATTATGAATTAACGCTGTGTGCAACTTTTACTCAAACCTCACCCCTCATCACTAATCGCCATCTAATCTACTAGGGGACTTCCAACTAAAAAATATCCCATTGCTTTGGCGAGCAGGGGAAGCAGGGGAGGAAGAATCTAACAATCATCTTCGCTCCCAAAATTGAATAATTTAATTTCTGGAAATCCCGTAGTGAATCTACGATGTATTACAAGTCGTCGAAAAAAGCTAGGTTTCCTCATTGTTCTTTTGTTCGTATGCTCTGCATGGGAATGACTAATTAGGGGCTGCTGTTTCCAGTCAGACATTGAGTCAGCAGCACACATGAAGCATTCCCATGCAGTGCATTTAAACATCTTCTTCAACCAACTTTACGACTGCCCAGAAGGTGCAGCAGCATGAATCAAGTCTGGCTTCTCGTCACTAGAAGGACGCTCAATAGTTTGATCCGAGGTGGGACGTTGATGGCGCTCGCTAGTTTGGATCTGCACAGGTTGACGCGTCTCAATTGACTGGTAAAGCGCTTGAATGATAGCAACATCAATCAAGCCTTCCGTCCCAGATGGCTCTGGGTCTTTATCTTCGAGAATACAATTAGAGAAGTAGGTAAATTCAGCCGCTAGTTGATCGTGATCCTCAAAGGTACGCTCCTGAGTTTCACCATTAATTGTCAGGTAATGCTTGATTTCTCCCTGCCAAGGATATGCAGGTTTTACTTGCAAATCGCCTTGAGTACCTACAATCTGATAGGTTGAAACACTTGCAGATCCGAAGCTACAGGTAAATGTTGCCAATCGCTCATTGGGGAAACGCAAGATAACGCTAGCCATTTCTTCCACTTCGCTGAAGCGTTGTTCTCCCTTATTGGCAGCTACAGCAAATACTTCAATTGGTTCATCTTGAAATAGATAACGTGCAGCATTAATGCAGTAAATGCCAATATCATAAAGTGTGCCACCACCTGTTACATCTCGTAAACGAATATTGCCTTCTTCTACTTGCTGAGTAAAAATCGAGTTGAAAATCCGTGGTTCACCAATTTGCTTTGAGCGGACAATTTCGACTGCTTGTAAATTGGCTTCTTCTAAATGTAAGCGGTAGGCAATCATCAGCTTCACATTGTTGTCATTGGCAGCTTTAATCATTGCCTCACACTCTTGTTCAGTTATTGCCATCGGCTTCTCACATAACACATGAATTGCCTGATTAGCAGCCCGTACAGTATAGTCGCAATGCAAATGATTGGGCAGCGCAATATAAACTGCATCAATCTCGCCACTTGCCAGACAGTCCTCATACTCTTCGTAAGAGTAAGTATGCTCAATACCATACATTTTGCTCAGTTCTTCGTTTTTAGTGGGGTCATTTGAAACCAGTGCCACTAATTCTGAGTTTTCGGCGTTGGCAAACGAAGGTAAGGCAGCTTCTTGAGCAAACCAACCTAAACCAACGACAGCGTAGCGAATTTTGCGTTTACCATTTGTAGCAGTCATTATCTACTCCCTGATGAAGGAACAATTTCATAATTTTTATGCACTAATTACGTGCAAAGATGGCTGAATGCTTATACAAACACTTTTCCAAAGTGTATTGTTACATTGCTAATGCAGCTTCTATATCGGGCATCAACTTAGCTTTCGCTTCCTGAAATTCCTGACCCAATTCAGTTAGCTCTTTCTCACTCATACATTCGCGTACAGCATTAAAAATCTCGCTTTCTTCTTCTTCTACATGATGCTCAACTGATTCTTTCAATTCACTCATTTTTTCTTTAAACTCAGGATCAGTAGGTTTAAGCACCTTAATCTCTTCTAAAATAACTGAAACTTCTTCATGTTCTTCTTCAGCTTCTTCAATATATTGTTCAGTTTCTTCGTGCTCTCGCATAGCTGGGTAGAAGACTAATTCTTCAGTTCTAGCGTGTAAGTTCAGTGCTATATAAATTTGATTGAATTGCTCAAGCAATTTTGCGCCCTTAGCTTTTTCTGCTTCTGCAAAAAGTTTCTCAACTTGGCGATGTTCTGCTTCAATTAATGAAAGAATGTCTGTTGCTTTAGTTTTAGCCATTTTCTTTTCCCTTAGTAATTATCGATTTATAGGGCTGAGAATTTGGAGGTTCATAAATGAGATACCGTATATTCTCAATGACTTGGTAAATTAAAACCTCATTCTTTAAGTAAGCTTTAATTTAGACTTAAGGAATATTTTCGCTATTGCACTTTAAATGAAATCCATAACCTTGGCATGATGGATACTGAGTATGTATCATTAGTAGTTCAAAGCTACGACCTAAACCTGGGATAACAGATGAAGATTCCCACACAGTAAAGTACTAAGCTCATTACTGGGTAAAGTAGAGTTTAGAAGTTATTTATAGAATTCAGGTGATTTCTGGCGGAGTATGTGGGGTAACTCAACTTTCTTATCATCATGATGTTACAGAAGGTGTTTTCCTTTTGGTGAAGAGTTAAAGGAAGTTTTGAGTATTCAAAACCTGAAGCATAATTGGTGTATAAAACACACAGTTTATAATAAATACAAATAATAAAACTTTAATTGGAGAAAATTTCTCTGCCAACAAAGCACGCGCAAATATACACCGAATTTCCTTTTCGGAAGCATTGCAATTTTGTGATTTAATTCTTGCAAGACAAAGTTTTTTCGCCGCACGTTCACGAACCGCGAACATTTTTATGCGTTCTGCGGTCATACTACTTAGATTAGTATGGGCTTAAACGCGATCGCCTATATAAGTACTGCATTGTATCCAAAATAGAGCAGAAAATAAGTGCAAATGCTTTTTAGCTTTATTCAGCCGTGTTTTACAGTCTGCTTTTTATCATAACTATACGTAACTATCCATTGCTTATCTACCAAACCCGATTAAAATAAATACGCAACTTGGGCTTCCATAGGAGTTATCCAGCCGTGCAGCCGGACTTAATAGGTTTGGAAATTAGTAAGGGGGAACTGAGACGTTTAACTGGGTTCGATCCAGAAGACGTTTTTCGCCCTTCGGTTTTGCGAGACAGCAAGAAGCGATTAGGGTTTTTGATCAATGAAATGCTGGTGACGCTGGCGCTAACCCCAATAATTGTTGGCTTTGTTTACGCGTTTATTATTCTGCCAACAATTGGTTCTTCAATTCGACTAGGAATTCTTTTACTTATTTTAGTGCCAATGCCAATATTAGTGGGGCGATGGCTGTGGCGGCAGTTGACCTGTCCTGAAGGGCTGACAATACTTTTAGATGAAGTTGATAAATATCATGACCTGGTTGCTGCCATAGATATTAATGACCAATTGGCAGCATCAGGAAACGTAGAAAGCAGTTTCCGTGATCGAGATCAAGTAATCTCGGCCCTGCAACTAATTAGAGAAGATTTAGTCCGCGCTCTGAAAACGGAACGAATTTTGCGGGATAATAAAAAATTGCTTGCTAATAACCAAGAGTTATTTGTGAATAATTTAGCCAGTCTGCAAGCTTTACAAGTTAGTAGTCAAGCAGGCGAATATGCTCAACTGCTAAATCAATCATTGCAAATTGCGATCGATGTGCAAGCAGAAATCAGAAAATTGCAGAAAGGCTGAGTGGATGTTTGTAAAAGCTTGGGCGACTAGAAGCGCAGCTACACAGACAAAACCTGCCTCCGCAGGTTAGAAAACCCTTGATTTTGATTAGTCCACGGAGGTGGACTTTGCTTCTTGTGTGGTCGCGACTTCTAGTCGCCAATACTTTTTCAAAAAACAATCGCCCCGTTGACTTAAAATGAGCAACAAACCAAAAATAATTGTCCTGGATGATGACCCTACGGGTTCTCAAACAGTCCACAGCTGCTTGCTGCTAATGCGCTGGGATGTGGACACTTTACGCATCGGGTTGCAGGATGATTCGCCGATTTTCTTTGTGCTGACTAATACTAGATCGCTAACGCCAGAGTCCGCTGCATCTGTCACCACACAAGTTTGCCAGAACCTGAAAATTGCTTTGAATGCTGAAGGAGTTGAGGATTTTCTGATTGTCAGCCGTTCTGATTCTACTTTGCGGGGACATTATCCCATTGAAACTGATGCGATCGCACAAGAACTCGGCCCTTTTGATGCTCATTTTCTTGTACCAGCTTTTTTTGAGGGTGGACGCATCACCCGCGACAGCGTTCATTATTTAATTATTGGCGGTGTACCCACCCCAGTGCATGAAACTGAGTTTGCCCATGATTCAGTCTTCAGTTACCATCACAGTTACTTACCCAAGTACGTCGAAGAAAAGACTCAAGGACGAATTAGTGCCGAAGCTGTAGAAAGGTTCCTCCTAGATGATATTCGCGCTGGTAGTTTGGAACGGTTGTTACAACTGAGTGGTAATAAGTGCGGTGTTGTAGATGGTGAAACTCAAGATGATCTCAACCGCTTTGCAGTAGACATATTAGCCGCAGCAAGTCAAGGAAAACGCTTTCTATTTCGCAGTGCAGCAAGTATTTTAACAGCTTTAGCCGCTTTACCTCCCCAACCCATTGCCGCCGGAAACATGGCCCAGTACGTGCGGCAAGGCAAACCAGGTGCGGTGATTGTTGGTTCCCATGTGAAAAAGACTACTCAGCAGTTAGAAGCACTGTTACGAGTAGAAGGAACAGTGGGAATCGAAGTGAATGTAGCGCGATTACTTGATGATGCAAATCAATCTGCGGCACTACTAACTGAAATCAAAGAAAGTACACGGGCGGTACATGAGGCTGGCAAAACACCAGTGGTTTATACTAGCCGTCAGGAACTGACTTTTAAAGATGTCAACACACGATTGGAGTTTGGGACAAAAGTTTCAAGTTTATTGATGGATATTGTACGGGGTTTACCAGCTGATATAGGATTCTTAATCAGCAAGGGTGGTATTACCTCTAATGATGTCTTGAGTACTGGACTAGCTTTAACTTCAGCCCGGTTACTCGGTCAAATTTTAGCTGGTTGTTCAATGGTGTTAACGCCATCTGATCATCCCCAGTTTCCTGATTTGCCTGTGGTATTGTTTCCAGGTAATGTCGGCGATGCTGATGCGTTGGGGACAATTTATCAAAGGTTAACCGTGCCAATTTAGATTTTAGATTTTAGATTAAAGAATCTTTTGGTTCATGTCAGACTAACGTCCCGCTACGCGCTTTCACTCCTTGTGGGTGACACAAATCCAAAATCCAAGTTGCGCTGGAAGCGCACCAAAGGTGCGACCCAAAATCTAAAATTTGTTGTCTTTTGGCTAGTAATACATGACTTCTGATTCTGTGATTCCCGATCTAAAGTCAAATTCTACACTTCCTAGTGCAGAATCCAACTCTATCCTTTCTGAGGTAGAGGTAAATCCTACTGTTTCTGATGTAGAGTCAGATTCTATCCTCCCAGATGCGGAGTTAAAATCTGTCCTCCTTTATTTAAAATCAAATACTGTCCTTGAGGATGTAGAGTCAAATGCTGCTAACCCAAATGTAGAGTCAAATGCTGCTAGCCCAAATGTAGAGTCAAATGCTGATACAGCATTAGATTTTATTCTTACTGATTCAAACCCTAATGAGTCAGCATTACCAGGGCATCGCGTAAATGACAATACTCAAGTCCAGTTAAAAAGTAAGGAGGGACGACTTTTATTAATTTTGCCCCCGGAATCCCAAGTATCGGCCTCAGAACTCACTTGGTCTGAAATTTGGCAACAAATAAGACAACGTTTGAATGCAGGCGATCGCTTCCGTATATCTAATACTCCTGTGCATCTGATGGCACAAGACCGTTTAGTAGATGCCAGACAACTCCAAGAACTCGCTGAGGCTTTGAATGAAGTCGAACTCCGGCTCATATCAGTCTCGACTAGTCGTCGGCAAACTGCGATCGCTGCCGTCACATCTGGGTATTCTGTAGAACAATTGCAGCCCGTAACTTCCCTGAATTCCGAGCCAAAACCTACAGCCATACCCCAAGAAGACGCTCTCTATTTGGAAATGACAGTCCGCTCTGGAGTTGAAATTCGTCATCCTGGAACAGTAATTCTATTGGGAGATTTAAATCCAGGTGGTATTGTAATTGCAGATGGAGATATTATCATCTGGGGCCGCCTACGTGGAATCGCTCATGCTGGTGCTGGAGGCAATCGTGAGTGTCTGATTATGGCTTTGCAAATGGAACCAACCCAATTGCGGATCGCAGATGCTGTCGCTAGGGCACCAGAAAAATTGCCAATACAGTTTTTTCCAGAGGTGGCACATATTACGCCCCAAGGAATTCGCATTGCTAGGGCTACTGATTTTTCCAGAAACCAATTTACCTAAAGCAATCAAGAGCCATAAATATTTACTTAAAGGATGAAGTAGATAAGGATGAAATAATACAAATATTCATGCCTCGCCCTGATGAGGAAGATCAGATATTTCTTCATACTTGATACGATACTTCATACTTTATACTGCAATTTACTGTTTTATATTTTCTGAACCCTTATTGACCGTATTTCTATCATGACTCGCATTATTGTGATTACCTCCGGCAAAGGAGGAGTGGGTAAAACCACAGTTTCAGCAAATCTGGGCATGGCTTTAGCCAAAATGGGGCGTCAAGTTGCCTTGGTTGATGCGGATTTTGGTCTGAGAAATTTGGATTTGCTGCTAGGGCTAGAAAACCGCATCGTCTATACTGCGGTGGAAGTCTTAGCCAGAGAATGCCGCTTAGAACAAGCCTTGGTGAAAGATAAGCGCCAACCCAATCTCGTACTTTTGCCGGCAGCCCAAAATCGCTCTAAAGATGCAGTCACACCTGAACAGATGAAGTTATTGGTGAATGCATTGGCGCAAAAGTATCAGTACGTGATCATCGATAGCCCCGCCGGCATTGAAAATGGGTTTAAAAATGCGATCGGCCCGGCAAAAGAAGCGCTAGTTATCAGCACACCAGAAATTTCCTCAGTTCGTGACGCTGACCGGGTAGTGGGGTTACTTGAGGCACAAGGTATCAAGCGTGTTCATTTAATAATTAACCGCATCAGACCCTCAATGGTGCAAGCAAATGATATGATGTCAGTGCAAGATGTTCAGGAACTTCTCGCCATTCCCCTGATCGGGGTAATCCCTGACGACGAGCGTGTTATTGTATCTACCAATCGCGGCGAACCCTTAGTGTTAGCGGAAAATCCCTCTTTAGCTGCCACAGCCTTTGAGAACATTGCTCGTAGATTAGAAGGGGAAAGTGTCGAATTTCTGGAGATCGACTCGTCCCAAGACAGCATCTTCGCCCGGATACGAAGGTTGTTCAGGACAAAGATTGTTTAACTTATTTTCCAGTCTCCGCGCCAGACCTATTCGTAATGATTGAACTTCTAGAACGACTTTTTTCTCGCGGTCCTGATAGCAGTCGAACTCAAGTTAAACGTCGCCTGCAATTGGTGATTGCTCACGATCGCGCTGATTTAGATCCTCAAACATTGGAAAAAATGCGGAAAGAAATCTTAGATGTAGTCTGTCGCTATGTCGAAATTGAGACGGAGGGCTTGGAGTTTTCCTTAGAAAGCAACCAACGAACCACAGCTTTAATTGCTAATTTGCCCATCCGCCGAGTCAAAGGGGCTATACCTGAATGGGAAAGGGGTGATAAATAAGTCTTTATAGTTTTAATCTGAAGTATTTTTATTTAGGATGTAGTGAAACTATGGCCAATTACGACGAATCATCCCAACTTTTGAATTAATAAAAGTTTTTATAAAAAAGTGATTCTACGTCAAATGAGTTGAGATAACACAGTATTTGATTTGGGCATACTTACATACAGGTATTATCGACACTATGTTTAGCCTTGTATGTCACGGCTTAAAATCATCTTTTTTCGCATCACTTTGCTTGTATCTGCTTCGATTTTTATCGGGCTGGCTATTCTTTTGGGGGTGATGGTTGTTACAATCACTGGATTGTCAACTTGGTCAGTTTTAACTCAGCCACGTATTCAATGGGAATCTACCTCCGCAACTGTAGTTCGTCGAGAAACCTTCACCTTTACAAAGTCTGATCCAGAGGGTAAAAAACTCAGCTGTCCGGTAATTCGATTTACGGTTCAAGGTCAGCAGTATGAACAACAAAGTTCGCCTTGCTCTATAAAACGCCGTCCTTGTCAAGATTCAAGGCGTAGAAGGTGTCCCAGAGATCCTCAATTTGGCAAGGGACAAATAGTAAAGGTTTGGTACGATCGCACCAACCCTCGAAACACTTTTATTGGAACCACTGCACCTGCTCAATCTAACTTGGGAGATGCTATTAAAGTATTTTATACTCTAGCAGTGCCGACTGGAGTTTTGCTTGTGGTTGCTAAAGTGATGCTAGACGCTACAAAGCGGCTTGGAAAGACTTAGGACTAACCTAGTCGGTCACTGTCCTAAGCCTTACTGACGACAAATGCGGCTCACGAAATAAAGGGAGATTATAAAATTTTCTTTCCCTAAACTATCGATAAGCAACTTGTGGGCCTGCCCAAATTTCCGTAACCTTTTTACCAAAAGTAATAGGTTGATCGTCATCTGTTGTAGGCATAGTTTTACCATCATTAGCAACTTGCATTAATGGCCAGTTTTCCTCGCCCAATTCACCTGCACGGAACAGCGCATGATCTGGTTGGCTTTTACTCCAACCTAACAATACGGCAATTTTCTCATGCTCATCTTCTTGATTGGCAGGAGCAACTATATTAGCGTGATTTTTTTGCCGATCCCAAATCACTGCACTATCAGTAGAATCACCTGCATTAAATATACCTTCAAATTTACGTGCTAAAAAGCGATCGCCTTTTTCCGACCAGCTAACTGGAACTAATACTCCAATTTTACCACTCGTATCAGTTTCTTCTGATGCCGCCGCCTTTACAGCCTTTAGCTTTAATAAAGGATCACTAACAGGAGTCGTTGAAGCCATCACCCACAACTTCTTGCTGTGCATATCTTGGACAAACAGAACGCTGGTAACACGGCTGTTGTACATTTCTGGTTTTACTTCTAGTTGCACGCGGCTATAAACAGCATATTTACCATCTGGAGAAACCACCGGTACGCTACGGTAGTGACGCACTCCCGAACTGCCTTTGGAACCAATCGCCTCTTGAGTCGCTGTAATCCATTTCCAAGGAATAGGATGAGGACTACCTATAGGATCTATTTGTTCTGCTTGGGACTCATTACGTGGTTCAGAAACAGGTATTTCCGTCGTTGTGGTTGGTTTTGATTCTCTAAGAGTTGGTGTTACTTGAGTTGCTGTCAATGATTCAGTAAAAGATTTTTCTTTGAGGAAATAATTTTCTTGTGCTTTCAAAGACTTGATATTAGCAGCTTTGAGTTTTCGGATTAAATTAAGCTGACTAACAGGAATATCAGTTAATGGTGCGAGTTCAACTGCTGCCAAAGTATCAGGAATAGTTAAATCGCTGCTTAACACAGAACTATCTATTTGAGCGAAAGACTCAATTTTCTCTGCTGGTAATACTTGCGGTTCCTGAACAGCAGTACTTTGTGTTGGCACAGAGTCAAATTTTTCTGTTAAGGAGTAAGTTTGCTCTGTGGTTAGTATTTCAGCTATCTCAGGTTCCCCAACTACAGCTATTTCCTTTGATACATCAGAATCTCCAGTCATCGAAGTTAGTTTAGCTACTTCGGATTTTACTGGGAACGAGTGAGCCGATGCGCCTAGCAAGGGTGCGATTAGCATCACAACGACAACGTAATTGATCAATGGTTGCGTGCGGAACCATCCTGACAGCAAAAGGAGTTTAAGCATTTGTAGAATCTCTAGAGGGGGGCGGTTGCTATGTGAGAAGCAATACCTATGCAGCAATGGGGCAGGCGATAATTATATGTATAACAGGAAACTAAGAACTTTGACGATAGATTTTATCTAAATTTTGCAGAGTTTTACAAAAATTAAGTATCATCTTTACACCTCTTCTTTCTCAGGTATTGGATGTTTTTGTACAAAAATATGCGAGTATAGTAAATGTGCTGAGAACTCAGTAATTACTACACAATATGTAATGTTGCTGTTGCTATACCTAAACACACCAAAAACAGGTATTAGTCAAGGGATATTCCGCGTATAGTTTAGGCAATAACGCTGGCAACCAAGAGTGAGATAAATCGGCTATTGGGGATCGTACTAGCGATCGCTAGTACACAACAAACAAGCCAGGTTACACACTAAGATCAGAGGGCAAACCCTCATAATGGTAAACATGAGGCGTTACGTGAAAAGCTCTTAAAGCGGACGCATAACACATCATACTCAGAAAATACTGCTGTCAGCAACCCAAAGTTATAAATTGCAATCTCAACTACTGCAAAAATAGCTATAAGATGCAATAGTTTTTTAGAAACACAATTGCATTTAACACTAATTTGAGTGAAATTATCAGGAACACAACACAATTTACTCGGTAGATGCTCTAGCGGTTCGTGACGATACACCACTAAACTATTGGGATCACTAAAGGTAGATGCAGTTAATACTAGTTTTTACACTTGTCAACTTAACTATTAAGTTAAATCTTGCAGTCTTTTGCTTCACCAATACGAAAATATTGTACCACCAAACAGCCAATATTATTTACCATTAATTAATCACTAACAGTTAACAACTAATTATTAATGAAAATTGTATTCTTTGGTACACCACAGTTTGCTGTGCCCACGTTAGAAAAGTTATTGAATCATTCAGAATTTGAGGTGTTGGCAGTTGTCACTCAACCAGATAAACGCCGGGAACGCGGAAACAAACTGATCCCCTCACCAGTAAAAGCGATCGCAACTGCTCACAACTTACCAGTATGGCAACCGGAACGGGTGAAAAAAGACACCGAAACTTTAACCCAACTCAAACAATCAGACGCAGATGTGTTTGTTGTTGTCGCCTATGGACAGATATTATCGTCAAAAATATTGAATATGCCAAAATTGGGCTGCATTAATGTGCATGGCTCGATTTTACCCAAATATCGGGGTGCAGCACCGATTCAGTGGTGCTTGTACAACGGTGAGAAAGAAACGGGGATCACAACCATGTTAATGGATGTGGGGATGGATACCGGGCCAATGCTACAAATAGCCACTACATCCATTGGATTACTGGATAATACTCAAGATTTAGCCGAACGACTAGCTGGGATCGGTGGGGATTTGTTAGTGGACACTTTATTGAAGTTGGAACGCCAGGAAATTCAACCAATTCCCCAAGATAATTTGGAAGCTACTTATGCACCTCTGATTCAAAAACAAGATTATGGTTTGGATTGGTCAAAAAGCGCTATCCAATTACACAATCAAATCAGAGGCTTTTACCCTAACTGCACCGCTACCTTTCGTAACAACCTGCTAAAAATCACCGCTTCGGCTCCCCTTGATTCTGTAAGCGATCTCCCACTAGAATTACAAGAATTAATTCATAAATTGCCCGATTTGTCAAATGTATCAGGCAGACCGGGAGTTGTAGTCAGCATTGCCAAAGGAATTGGAGCGATCGTCCAAACTGGGGAAGGTTTGTTGCTGGTACGAGAGGTTCAGTTAGCTGGTAAACGCCCCCAGTCGGGATGGGATTTTGTTAATGGTACCCGCTTAACTGTGGGAGAAGTTTTTGGCGCGGGTAGTTGAGGGATTAGCAATTTTAGATTTTGAATTTTGGATTAGAGGAAAAATTTAAAATCTAAAATTAAATGGCTTCTACTTTTTCATAAAAGCGGCAAGATTCACAAGGGCCATCTGGGTTGACTGCACAGCGGATGAGTTCTGAATGAGCATTATAGGAGCAGGTGGCATCGCCAACTACCCAACGTCCACCTACCAAACTTTTCTCAGATGGTCGTTTAGCCGACTGTACGTAAATAGCAATATTATGTAAGCGGTAGCGCCCAGCTTTAAGTTGGTATCTATGGCGGCGTTCTAAAACCGCATAAGTTTTACCTTCAAAATCGAGATAATTTCCGGGTTGGGGTGTCCAATCAAGTTGCACTTTACCGAGTGACTCACGCGGATGCGTCAGAATCACCTCGGTTTGTAAAGAGTCTGGCTCCATAAGCTTATGTGATTTGATTTACATTAGAAGGATGGTATAGCAATAGCTTTCTTTAGCTTACCGAATTTAGATTACAATTAATGATTAACTCTTTGCGCCCCTACGGACTACGGCAACCAAAATTCAGGTAGGATAGATTTGCCCAAGTCACGCAAAGTTTGGTTGAGCGATCGCGCCACTTGGATATGCGCTTCATCCTCTTCTACAGCTAAAATCTCAGATGGCTGACCTTCTCCCAAATAAGACACCACCAAATTTGCCGCTTCTAAACCAGTAACATAAGCCTTTTCCTGTGACCAGGAACCATGACGGCTCACAATCCAATCCCCACTCATAAACACATTCTCAAAACTTGTTTTAGCGGGCAACATATAACGGTAACTACCAGGTGCAAAGTGAGTCACCGCTTGAGGTAGCCGAATTACACTGCTATCAATGATCTTTGCTCCTCGAAACGCCGATACACAAGTTGCTAAATAACCCTGAACTATTGGTAAAATCTCCTCATCACTCAAATTGAGAAACTGATTTGCGTGATAAAAATCAGCTTCAATCACTGTTCCCGGCTCATCTCGATATTCATCATGTAGAGCATTCAAATCAAAAAATGTCCAACCTGTAGTTGCGTCAAATCCAAAGCAAGCATTGGAAGGACGAGGAATATCAATTTTGCGGTCAAACCATAATCGCGTTGCTAAAACATCAATTGATCCTAAATTGCTCACATTACGGAATTCTTCACGGTTTTGTAAACTAGGGCTAGTTGAAACAATTTTCTTCATTCCCGTGATCCCAACGGCAAAAATCACGGCATCTGCTTCAATTACTTCATCACCGCAAACTACACCCTTGGCTCGATGGTTACTATCAACAATTAAGTCTGTAACCCGGCGCTTAGGTAACACTCGCGCACCAGCTTTTTCAATACGTTCCACCCAAGGACGAAATATCATTTCTCCAACAGTTCCTCGGCACCAAACTACATCAAAATCTGGTTGATGAGCCAGAATAAAAAAGTAAAGCATCCCTAAAGTTGCTGCGGCTGAACATTGTTCACCAGGGGCAAACAAGCCCACTAATAACATTGGTTCAAAAGCATCGCGGTAAAGCCGTGCAGAAACGTTAAAATTTTTAAACAATTCACGAGCAGTTACAAAGTCATAGCGCCGCCAAGCTTCATCGGAATTGTCAAAATCAACAACAGCATAAAGTAAAGGCAAGGCACTGAGACGGTCAATTAGTGGCAGCCGCTTAAACTGTGTGTAGAGAAAAGTTCCTAGTGGCGAGGGGAGCCGTGGTAAGTCTTGAAAAATCGGTGATTCAACTTCCAAACCTGCTGGCGAATATTGCGAAGAACGAGTCCAAGTAGTAAAAGGATTAATTCCTAATTCATTGATTAGGGAAAAAATATTTTTGTAAGGATACCAAAAGCCATGAATGCCAGCTTCAACAGACTTTCCTGCGCCTGTTTGCCAACCTGCTACCAGTCCACCGGGATAGGGCCCTGCTTCTAGAAGTGTCACATCATAGCCTTGTTTTGCCAAATGGTAGGTTGCTCCTAAACCAGCCCAACCTGCACCTACAACTACCACCCGTTTTTGTTGTGACCCTTCTACCATCCCAGCCTCCGATTGTTGCAGTCTATCAACTAATGTATACGAACTTGCCGCTCTCATCAGATGACGGTTGCTATTAGAGCGGTTTTTGTTTGGATGCAATACGATATCTGTGCGCCCTCCGAACTATATTCCATCGGATTGAAAACAGTTATAGACTTTAAACAAAGGCTAAAGTAGAGCAGGTCAGTAAAACTAACTTGCGGTTAATGCTGAGTTAAGAGTATAACAGGAAACAGACTTAACTATTCATAAGGAATAATTCTAATGGCTCAATTAGCAAATGTAAAATTCAGTTTGAATGACTTTGAATTACGAGATGGCATTTATTTTCCTAGTGACTATGAGCAATTGAATAATACTCAACATAAAAAAACATGGGATGCAATTGGTAAAACATATTATGGTTCCCAAAAAATCGAAGAAGTTGCAGATACATCGCCCATAAAACAAGATTACACTCTATTAACTGGCACACCTGGAGGTACTTGGAACAAATTTCCCTTGAATAAATCTGTTGGCTCTATTCTGGAGATTGGTTCTGGTTATGGTCGCGCACCTTTGCATCTCTCTAAAGCAAAAAATTTGAGATGCGAAAAATATTATGGAATTGATATTTCTGAACCTTTGTTGCGGCGGTTAATTAAGGTTAAACAAGAATATGATTTTTTCCCAGAAGCTGAATTTAACTTGATTTGCACTTCTGCCGAAATATTGCCTTTAGAAGATAATTCTATAGATTTGGTAATTTCTAACTGCGTCTTTATGCATATCCCAGATGCACAATTAAGAAATTTGTTAGCTGATATATCTCGCGTATTAAAACCTGGTGGAATTTTTGTTTTTAATCATTCCTTTCACAACAAGGCTTGCCCTTCTCATATTATCCATAATTTTATCAGAAGGTTGAATCCCTTTGTGAGAAATCCAGTTTATCTTAAGCAATATACATCTGCTGAAATCAATGAAATGTTAGCAACTGCTGGCATACAAACGAAGTGTCCACAATACACTGTCGAACCAACGCAAGAATATGCAATTTTGCCGGAAACCATTAAAGGAATTCCAGTACCATTTGCTAATGCGATCAATAGAAGCCTTAAGCCATCAGATAGTTTAAAGGAAACTTTGGCTTATGGTTTTAGCGCCTACAGCACAAAACTGGACTAATTAAGCAAGTATCTTGTTGTAACAATTAACTGAATACAAAGGAACTACGGGAGCACAACATTGTTGTGCTTTTATTTTTCCAACAAATGTAATCTACCAACTTTTACGAACATATTTTAACTAATAGTTGGTAAATTAGGGATTAGTTGAGCTAATTCTTCCCTCCGCAACTATGCCATTGGATTTATCGCCTCTTTGGATATCACTCAAAACTTCATTACTTGCTACATTTATCACCTTCTTTTTGGGTATCGCTGCTGCCTACTGGATGCTGGGATATCGTGGCAAAGGTAAATCGTTAATTGAGAGTATCTTTATTGCGCCACTGATTTTGCCCCCCACGGTTGTCGGTTTCTTGTTGCTGCTATTTTTTGGCAAAAATGGCCCTGTAGGGAAACTGATGCAGGTTTTTGACTTCAGCATCGTCTTTACTTGGTATGGTGCCGCGATCGCAGCTACCGTAGTTGCCTTTCCTCTAATGTATAAAACTACATTTGGAGCTTTTGAACAAATAGATGGTAATTTGCTGCGAGTAGCCAGAACCCTTGGTGCAACTGAAACCACAATCTTTTGGCGCATTAGTTTTCCCCTAGCATTACCCGGTATTGCAGCCGCCACAATGCTCGCTTTCGCCCGTGCTTTGGGAGAATTCGGCGCAACGTTGATGTTGGCTGGTAATATTCCTGGACAAACACAGACAATCCCAATGGCGATTTATTTTGCGGTGGAAGCAGGAGCAATGAATGAGGCTTGGTTCTGGGCGATCGCAATTATGGTGATTTCTCTATCTGGAATAATTGCAGTCAACTTCTGGCAAGAATTGAGGGAAAAGAGGAGGGGAGCAGGGAGCAGGGGGCAGGGGGCAGGGGGAGAAAATCTTTATACGTTGGACTCTAGCTTTGAATTTGGTGGATTGTTTGTCAACATTGAAAAAATACTTCCTAGCTTTGATTTAAAAGTTGCTTTTACTACTGATGAGCAACCCTTAGGATTATTGGGGGGTTCTGGTGCAGGTAAGAGCATGATTTTGCGCTGCCTTGCGGGGATAGAAACGCCCACAATTGGGCGCATGGTTTTAAATGGCAGAGTCTTGTTTGACTCGGAACAAGGAATTAATTTACCCAGCCGCGATCGCCGTATCGGTTTTTTAGTGCAGAATTACGCTCTGTTTCCGCACATGAGTGTGGCGCAAAACATCGCTTTTGGTTTGCCTAAAGGACTATCGGCTGGAAGTATTAAGGTGCAGGTAGAACAGCAACTAATAGCAATGCAGTTGCAGGGATTAGGCGATCGCTATCCGCACCAACTTTCTGGAGGACAACAACAACGGGTAGCTTTAGCAAGAGCATTAGCAAGTCAACCGGAAGCATTGCTTTTAGATGAGCCGTTCTCGGCACTTGACACCCATCTGCGTAGTCAATTAGAGCAGCAAATGACAGAAACTCTTGCTGGCTATCAAGGTGTGACTCTATTTGTCACTCATAATATGGAAGAAGCTTATCGGATATGCCCAAATCTGTTGGTATTGGAGCATGGTAGAGCCGTTCATTATGGCAGCAAACATGATATTTTTAAGCATCCTGCTACCGTTAGTGTTGCCCAACTTACCGGATGTAAAAACTTTTCCCGCGTTGTTCTCCAATCATCGCAACAAGTAGAAGCAATTGATTGGGATTGTACCCTTCAAATAATTGAACCAATCAAAAGCGAATTATCCCACATCGGCATTCGTGCCCATCAGTTTATTTTTACCAACGACTCATCCCAGGAAAATACTTTTCCCTGTTGGGTAGTACGAACAAGTGAAACGCCCCATCGAATGACGTTGTTTCTCAAACTAAATTCTGTTGGCAAGAACTCTCAAGACTACCATCTGCAAGCTGAAGTCTTTAAAGAAAAATGGGCGATTATGAAAGACCAACCTTTTCCTTGGTATGTGCGTTTAGATCCTCAGCGCTTGATTTTGATGGAATAAACGCAGAGATACACAAGATGCGGGAAATTCTTCAATATAATATTACTTCAAGCGCCCAGACCAAAAGAGTCTGAGCGCTTGAATATTAGGTTGTAGAGAAACATCTCCTAGTTAAAGTAATTTATGCGGGCATCATCTGCATACTTCTACAAGACTCTGCACACTTGCGGCAAGCAGCAGCACATTGCATCATTTTCGCATCATCGCTCATCATTTCACAAGACATCGCACAGCGATCGCACATTTCAGCACAGAGCATACAAGTGCGTCCCATGAACTCAGAACCGCTCATCATCATATTCATGCACATCATGCACATTTCAGAACAATCACGCATCATGCTCATCAAACTCATCATGTTGCTATCCATGTGCTTACCATCTTTAGCCATGCAGTAAGTCATGGTTTCCATGCAAATTTTGTGACAGTCCATACAAGCTTCTATGCAGGTTTGCATTTCGGCAGTCATAGTTTCAGTCATCATCATCATCATAGGAAATACCTCTTGATTTGTTGATGCATAAAAAGTGTCCTTTAGAAGGACTACTTCTAACATTAGTTCTATCCTTTTAAAGAGTCAATGGGGTTTTTAATCTAGCATTTGTAAGCCTACTATCCCGATCTAATTACCGATAATTAGAGCGAATTCTACGCTAGGCTAGTGTTGTTTTTCTAAGGATTATTATGCATTAAGGCTTATAATCCCCCATTTTTTAGTGGGGTTTTGTTGAGCAGATCAACTTTTCATTGGGGATCAAAAGTTAGAGTTAAATCTAGCACAAAAATAATGTTATTATTTTTAATAAACTCCCAAAAAAGGCATTTATGAACTTATCATAACCTGCTATTTATTAACTTATTTATCTCTATTGCGGTTATACAAAAATTTTCTAAAACCAATAAAAGTTATAATACCGATAGGATTAGCGTAGTATACTCAAACCCCAGATCCACGGGAGCAGGGGGAAATATTTAATAACCTGTTAAGCAAATTTGCACATTGAGATCGCAGGGGGCAGTTCTTGCTGGGAGCAAGGGAGAGGGTTTGCAGCTTTTATCACCATGAAAATGGTGCAATTTAAATGACGATTAGCTTACTTATCTACGAGACACTGCGCGTAGCTTACTTTTCCGTAGGAGTACACTCAGCACAAGTGCCCAATGCCCAATACTCAATGCCCTTATTATCTATATACTTAATTATTGATATTAATAGTCAATTACTGAAGTACTGATCCAGAATCATCATGAAATCTTTGCACCGTCCCGATCTCTATAGCTGGTCTAATTTCAATCCGGCAAGAAATATTGATTTCAATGGGATTGCCTGGATTCGCCCAGATGGCAACATCTTGATTGACCCAGTAGCCCTATCAAACCATGATTGGAATCATCTAAAATCCCTCGGTGGTGTGGTTTGGATTGTGCTGACAAATTCCGAGCATATCAGGGCAAGTAAAGAAATTGCCGATCAAACATACGCTAAAATAGCTGGTCCTGTGGCAGAAAAAGACACTTTTCCTATAGCTTGCGATCGCTGGCTGTCTGATGGTGAGGAATTTGTGCCAGGACTTAAGGTAATTGAACTCCAAGGCTCTAAAACTCCCGGTGAATTGGCTCTGTTACTGGACGAGACAACTTTGATTACAGGGGATTTAGTAAGGGCACGCAAAGCAGGGAGCTTAACTATATTGCCAGATGATAAGTTGCTGAATCGAGACGAGGCTGTTGCTTCTGTTCACAGGTTAGCTCAACTGAGTCAGGTTGAAGCAGTGTTGGTCGGGGATGGTTGGCCTGTCTTCCGCGATGGACGCGATCGCTTAAAGGAACTTGCAGCGACGTTGTAAATGGGTGAGTAGCACAGCTAGCTGTGCTACCCTACAGGAAATTGTGGTTCAAATAGATGAAAAAGGCTATGGGAAGAATTGTAATTTAAAACCTTTTCAGCAATCAAACCGGATTCCTAGATGTTAATTGATGTGACCACCTGGTATTTAGAAATGCTTGATCCAAGTCAGCTTCGTCCTACTTTTTCAAGCAATCCAAAACTTACGGTCATCCGTGCGGAGATTCCATGCCCTGAGTTAAATCGCTTTTTATACCAAAGCGTAGGTGGAGACTGGTATTGGATTAACCGTTTAAACTGGAGCTATGAAAGCTGGTTAAAATATCTAAACCGTCCAGAACTTCACACATGGGTAGCATATCTTTCAGGAACACCCGCAGGCTATGTTGAGCTAGAAGCACAGCCAGGCGATAACGTTGAGATTGCCTACTTCGGTCTACTACGACAGTTTATCGGGCAGTCTATTGGTGGACATTTACTGAGTGTTGGTGTAGAAAAAGCTTGGGCAATGGGAGCAAAGCGAGTGTGGGTTCATACATGCAGTTTGGATAGCAGTCATGCACTTGCCAATTACCAAGCAAGAGGTTTTCAACTCTACAAAGAGGAAATCTATCAGCAGGAACTACCAGAGAAACCGATTGGCCCTTGGGCTGGTGCATCTGGTTGAAAGAGTTGTCTGTGCAGGTAGCAGCACAGGTAGGAATGTTGATATCTCCTGGCTAGAAGTGGGATAGTTAACGCTACAGTTGAGTCAAATATCACATAAGCTGAGATAGCCAATAATAGCGCCTGGATTTAATTTGTTTAATTATCAGGAGCAAAGCGCGATTCTCCTGTGAAAAGGCTGTGCGATCGCGTGCAGAATATTTACAGTATTGCCTAAAATTATGGATAATTCCCCAGTGGTCGCTCAAGCAGATGCATCCTTAGCAAATTACACTCAGGAAAGTATACATCTAGTGGAGCCAGCAGTTGGATTGAATTCACCACCAAAGGAAAAGATCGGAAGTGACTTTGACTCTCGCATGATGCTGCGGTGCTTGGAACTTGCTCGCCGCGCTTTAGGACGGACTTCGCCAAATCCATTAGTAGGAGCGGTGATTGTTAAGGATGGCGAGATTGTCGGCGAAGGGTTTCATCCTCGTGCAGGTGAGCCTCATGCAGAAGTGTTTGCCTTGAGGGCAGCAGGGGATCATGCTCGTGGTGCAACAATCTACGTCAGCCTAGAACCTTGCAATCACTATGGGCGTACTCCCCCTTGTTCAGAAGGATTAATCCAAGCAGGGGTGGCAAAAGTGGTGGTGGGTATGGTTGATCCCAATCCACTGGTAGCTGGAGGTGGTATTGCCCGTTTACGTGCGGCGGGGATCGAAGTATTGGTAGGAGTAGAAGAATCAGCTTGTCATCAGCTAAATGAAGCTTTTGTGCATCGCATTCTCTACAAGCGACCTTTGGGAATTTTAAAATATGCCATGACTTTAGACGGCAAAATTGCTACCACCTCTGGTCATAGCACCTGGGTGACAAGCCAAGAAGCCCGCAATGAAGTACATCAGTTGCGGGCGGCTTGCGATGCAATAATTGTCGGCGGTAATACAGTCCGACAAGATAATCCTTACTTAACCAGCCGTCAGGTGGAGGCACATAATCCCCTGCGAGTGGTTATGAGCCGCCATCTCGACTTACCGGAAAGTGCCCATCTGTGGCAAACTGCGGATGCTCCAACTTTGGTGTTGACACAGAAAGGTGCTAATCCCGATTTCCAAGAACTGTTGCTCAAGCAGGGGGTGGAGGTGGTGGAATTAACATCACTTACACCAGATAAGGCAATGGCGTACTTGTATGAACGGGGTTTTTGTAGCGTTCTTTGGGAGTGTGGTGGGATCTTAGCTGCTAGTGCGATCGCTCAAGGAGCAGTGCAAAAAGTTTTGGCATTTATTGCCCCGAAAATCATTGGTGGTACCATTGCTCCCACACCTGTGGGCGATCTAGGTTTTACTACCATGACTGAGGCGTTGTCTCTAGAACGTGTTCGTTGGCGTGTAGTAGGCTCTGACTGCTTAGTGGAAGGTTATTTTCCTCAAAAAGCCAATAGTCAATAGTAATAACACTTGACTATCGATCAATTCATTGTGATATTGCTCATTAACATTGGCGTTCATGAGCCATATCACGTATAAGGGCTAGCCGGGATTGGATGTAGTGGCACAGAAAATCAGTTTCGTTAGAATCTAACAACACCTGCGTTTCGGTTTGTTTCACTAACCACTGCACCAAGCTAGCATCATCCAGTTGTAAGAGGAGCTTGGCTTGGGTAGTTTCAACCACTGACCAAAGCTGACGCATGATTGTAGGAGTCATCAGACCTCAATTGAATAATTTAGCTTTGCTGTCTTCAGATTACACAATTACGATCGCAATTTACGACATGAATGTAGAAGCTGAGACAAGTATTATTAAAAACTTAATAATGGTATTTATAACTTTATGAAGATTAAGAATTTGAAACTTAGTTTGAAAATTGGGATTGGGGATTGGGAGTTGGGAAGACAGGTTTTCATGGGTTTAGTTGTAAAACCTAGAAGACAAATAGACTAAGTTCTAAAAACTGGCTTTTGTGTTTGTGAAGACTGTAATTCTTTTGACTGTTGTCCAATAATGCCAGTTTTTTTAATTACTATCTTGAATACTATATTTGTCTTATAGGATACAAAAATTAAATTTTTGAAGATAATTTTTACCAGAAATTAACACCTTTTAGCTGTAGATGGTCTTACAAAATCATGTAAATTTTCATCCCAAATGCTGATGTAAATAAAATTGCATTCTTGGCGGATAATCTGACCTTTAACAGAGCCTTTCTTAAACCTAAAATTATCCGACTGGCGCTGTTGTACCTGTTTGAGTCCCTGCTTAATTTCTTCAGTGGCTTGCCCATTTAGCAATCCATTCAAGGTAGCCTCCATTACCTGCGAGTCTACCGATTGGGCAAAAGATACCTCAGTTTGACGCAACACTTTAGAATTACGATCAAATAAGTAACCAAGATCAATTTTGTTTGGTACTAGTTTGTAAACAACAGCACGGGTATTGCCCCATGCACCTCTTAAATCTTGATTTGGCCTGCCGAGGGTAGCTTCTACGGCGCTTCTGGGTGTACCTGTAGGAAATGCAGGAACGCTTTGGCTACTGTTAGTGGTAGCTACTTTACTAGGCGGCTGATCGTTGTTTTGGGGCGTGGAAGGTGCAATATTCTCTGGCTCTGGCTGTGGTGTAGAACGCACTTCTGGCGCTGGAGTATCTGAAATTACAGGCTCTTTTTCTGGCTGTGGTGTGGATACAACTGGGGGATTAAAAGTTGGCAAAGCATCGGGAATTACTCGCCGTCGTGGTGGTGAGGTGGGTATAACTGCGACTGGAGAAGTTTGAGAAGAAGCGGACGGTTCGGCAGATGCAGGAGTGGGCAAAGATTCTGGCGATGGGGTGGGACTTGTAGCAATGGTTGTTTCTGGTTGTTGCTGACGAGTGATGCTAGAAATTGCTACTGCACTAAGCAAGCCGCCTATCAGCAAGCTACCAACAATTACAGCAGGTTTTTGCCAGTTTCCAGGAGATGCGGAGGCAGAAGTTTTTTGTGGAGAATATAATGCCTGGGTTTGTCGAGTCGATGTTGCAGTGGGAGAAAAAATGACTGTGGAATTATTTGCAGCTAACTCAGGAGGTATATTGTTAACAGACTGCAAAGCTTGTAGCATTTTACTGGCAGTGCTGTAGCGATCGCCAGCATGAGGCTTAATTGCTTGATTAAGTATCGCCGCAAATTGGGAAGAGACGTTAGGGGCGTACTGCTGCCAAAGTATTTCTCCAGTTTTCAGATCAGTTGGTAGTTCTTGCGGGTGTTTACCAGTCAGCAGATAAATCGCCGTTAAGCCTAAGCTGTAGATATCAGTGCTGTAAACTGGGCGGCCAACGGCTTGTTCGCTAGGCATATACCCAGGCGTACCAATCACGAGCGATCGCGTCGGGTATCCTGGAGAATTTACCACAGAACGGATTGTTTCTTTAACAGCACCAAAATCAATCAAAACTGGTTTGCCATCAACAGAACGGAGAATAATGTTCTCAGGCTTGATATCGCGGTGAATAATGCCTTTGCTGTGGACATAATCTAAGACTGAAAGCAGACTCAAGAGAATTTGCCGAACACCAGTTTCACTCTCAAATCCTTTATCCTCGACAATTTTTGTTAAGGTTTGGCCGTGAATCCATTCTTGGACGAGGTAAAACTGCCCGTTCTCAGAAAAGTAGGCGTAGAGTTTAGGTATTTGGTTACTACTTTCACCCAAATATTCCAAGGTTGCGGCTTCCCGTTCAAACCGTTGTTGGATAACCTGGTAGGCTTGCGGGTCATTATTGGTTATCGGTTTTAGTTGCTTGATTACACAGCGACGGCGAGAAGGCATATGCACATCTTCAGCCAGAAAAGTTTCGCCAAACCCACCAGCGGCGATTACTTGGATAACTTGATAGCGATTGTTTAGCAGGGTTATTGTCATGAAAAATCACAAGCGTAGACACCGGAGGCATTCCGCCTCTGGGCTTGTCGTCAGAGAGGGCCCTTTCCAAATGTACATCAGATAAGTTCATGAGTTATGAACACTGAATTGAGAACGCCATCCATTCCCAACAGTTTATTGGTAGAGTGATGGCGTGAATCCGTTTAGCGGTAGCTTTTTTGCATAACAGAGATTACTTAGAAAGGTTACCGTCAAAAAGGTATGGAAATCACAGATGCGATCGCATCTGTGATTTGAGCAATATTACTAGAATTACTAAAGTTTGAACAAGTTAACTAAGCTTTACACTACTCAATTGAACTCTATTGTCTCAACAAACTCTAAAATACTCTCCTTGATATCTTCGGCTTCTTCTTCAACAGAATCGGGAGTTTCGCCGTTGATAAAGCTGTGCTGACTACTAACTATATACAAAAATTCACCACTGATAAAGGTAAGTAGCCCCCGGTACGCATCTAATCTCATAGCAGTTCCATTATTTTCTTGCTTAGAAATCGTTGAACCTTTGGGCATATCGATTAACACATAGTAAGCGCCTCGCAAAGTGTCTTCCAGATATTCGCTATACTCCACAGAAGCATCTGGTACATTGGCAAAAATCGCCTGGGGTACATACTTGTCTACTAAAATTGTTTGTAAATATTCTTCTTGTCCAATAGCCTCCAGTTCCTCTAACTGTTCTAAAGGGAAAGGATAATAATCGATTCTCAGTAAAGTACCGATGTCATCAGAAAAGCCAACGACTCCTTCCTGGCTTTGAATTCTACCGCCTTGCTGCGGATCAACCGGAATTGGTACAGTAAAATTACCTAAAGGAGATTGATATGTCTGGTCGCTAAAATCTTCTATGACTACCGTCTCATCTTCATCATCTGCATATTCTTCTTCTTCCTCAAAAGCTGCAATTACCTCCTTAATGATTTCTTCTGCTTCTTCATCTTCAAGTTCCAAAGCCGCTTGTAGCTTTTTGAGGTAGGCTTGTTTCGATTTGGGGATGGCGAGTTCTTCATCTAAAAGCACTATCACTCCAGCTGCAAAACCATCCAACACTAATTCATCCGATAGAGATACTTTGGCGGCATTAAACAGGGGCCCAATTCCCTCTTCTTCTGTAATGCCTATGAGTCTATCAACTATTTCAGCGATTTCATCTTCTGAGTATTCCTCGAAGACCTCGAATTCCCAGAGGATACCCGCTAAACTTTCTGCATCTACATCTTCAATAGATGAATCAGCGATCGCCGTGACAGTTGCGATCGCCGCCACCGCTTCCTCTGGACTTAGTGATTCCTCTGATGTCTTTGGTGAGTTAAAAACCTTGTCATATTTTGTCATAATTGCTACCTGAATTAATTGCTTGATAGTAATAACATATTGAAAGTGACAATGGTCAGTTTACCAATGGAGCGAATCTTCTAGAGAAAAAGTTAGCTAATAAGTGCTTTACTCAGTATTGCTTAGGTGTAATGAAACCTTGTTGACAGCTAATATCCGGCACTAATTAAATCTTGTTATAATCCGACTCCACAAACTGCTGACTTTACTTATCATGATTTGAGACATACAGCAAGCAATTGATGAGCAGCTAATCGTCATTTAAATTGCACCATTTTCATGGTAATAAAAGCTGCAAATCCTCTCCCTTCCTCCCTTCCCCCTGCGATCTCAATGTGCTTTCTTATATGCTTAACAGCTTATTTTCGTAAAAACTTGCGGCAATTACCGTTAATAATTACTATATTCCTTTGTTTTTATCCTCTGACAAATGAATTATGTCTACCGATAGAATTATAAACTAGCTAGCGATAGATACTTACCCCGTGAGTGGGATGCGACTATACCAATGTTTGTAGTAGCACTCAATACTCAAAACGTTGTACTGTTGGTTCTACAAGTGTGAATTACATTAATCTTGAGTTTTTTTATGGTAAAAACCCCTGCATCTCAATTTTCACCAGATCAATACGAAGTTGATTCTGCACAAGAAAAAGTAGAAGCTCTTATAGAAACATCACCATCAGAAACAGAGATTGACCTAGAGTTTCTGTACACTAGAGATATTGAATTTCGTCAGGAAACCATTTACTTTCTTGTAGTTGATCGCTTTTATGATGGCGATCCAGATAACAGCGAAGGTGCAAACTCAGAACTGTACGATCCAACTAGACAAGATTGGGGTAAGTACTGGGGTGGTGATTTGCAAGGTGTCATCGATAAATTAGATTATCTCAAAAATATGGGAGTTACCGCCCTTTGGTTAACTCCTCTGTTTGAGCAGGTTGAAGAGTTATTTGTTGGCAATGCAGCGCTACATGGCTATTGGACAAAAGACTTTAAACGGCTCAATCCTCGCTATATTGCTGATGGAGAGAATCCTTCTTTAAATGCTACCCAAGAAGAAAAAAATACGACCTTTGATCGGTTAGTTGCGGAACTGCACAAGCGGAATATGAAGCTGGTGCTAGATATTGTCTGCAACCATAGCAGCCCTGATACTAGCGGTAGTAAAGGTGAATTGTATGATGATGGCGTCAAAATTGCTGATTTTAATGATGATGTCAATCATTGGTATCACCACTATGGCGAAGTGCAAGACTGGGAAGACGATTGGCAAGTACAAAACTGTGAACTATCTGGTCTAGCAACCTTTAATGAAAACAATACTGAATATCGGGAATATATCAAGTCAGCAATTAAACAATGGCTAGACCGGGGTGTGGATGCACTGCGGGTAGATACTGTCAAGCATATGCCCATCTGGTTTTGGCAAGAATTTACCGGCGATATGAGCAATCACAAACCAGATGTATTTATTTTTGGTGAATGGATCTACAGTAATCCTAGTGACGATCGCTCGGTGGAATTTGCCAATCACTCAGGCATGACGCTGCTAGACTTTGGGTTGTGCGTGGCAATTCGAGCCGCACTGGCGCAAGGTTCAGAAATGGGATTCCAAACAATTCAATACATTTTTGACCAGGATTATCGCTACAAGGGGGCAACAGAGCTAGTTACCTTCATCGATAACCATGATATGTCCCGTTTCCAATCGCTGAACCCCGATCCAGCGATGCTGAAGCTTGCGATCGCCTTAATTATGACATCTCGCGGCATTCCCTGCATTTACTACGGTACAGAACAGTATCTGCATGACGACACCGACGGCGGTAACGACCCATATAACCGCCCAATGATGGAAAGTTGGGATACTGAGAGTGAAATTTATCGTTGCATCAGGCTACTATCTGGCTTACGGCGACTGAATCCAGCCGTGTCAATGGGTAGCCATTGGCAAAAATATTTGACACCAGATATTTACTGTTATGTACGCCGCTATCGTGACTCCGTGTGTTTTGTAGCTTTAAACCGGGGAGGAGAAGTTACTCTCCCAGAAGTAGAAACAGAATTACCCGATGGAGAACATACTTGCGTGGTGACTCGCAATAAGTATGAAGTGAAAGACGGCAAGATTTATGACCTAGTATTAGAAGAACGCGGAGTGCTTGTTTTCAGTCACGTTGGGGAAAGGATCAAAGCACAGACAATTGTGCGCGTCCAACTTAATGGCGTGGATACCCAACCCGGCGAAACTATTGTGGTAACTGGAGATTGCCCAGAGTTGGGTAACTGGGATATCAGTAAAGCATATCCTTTAGAGTACATCAACTCGAATAGCTGGTCTGCTGAGATTCCCTTTGATGAGAGTGCTGGTAAGCTGATTGCATATAAATATGCTATGTGGCGAGAAGGGCGATCGCCTCTGCGGGAAAATTTGGTAAATCGCCGTTGGGTGATTGCCAAAGAAGGTACTGTAAAATGGCGTGATACCTGGGCATCGGGAAGAGAATCGTAGAAATTTCAAATAAATAATGAAGTGCGAAGGAGCAAAATTTTCATCCTTTGCACTTCATCGTTTGTGAACTAATAGCGCTTCTTGTACCCTGCGGTTTCGCCTTTGCCGTTCTCAGAGAGTCGCCGTTACGCGTTTATATATGCAATACTCTGATTTTATATATTTTAGTGTAGAGTGATCTGGATCACACCATTTTATGACTTAAAATAAGTAATATCAAGCATATATACATCTAATACCCATTGAAAAGAGGAGCAAATAGGCTCCCAGCTTTATAGGGTAAAAGAATAGATGATACCTTTATGAGCGCTACAATGACTAGTTTTTAGTACTTACAAACTCATCTAAAAAAATAAGAAAAAGGTAAATAGTAATGTTCGACCTATTACTGAAAAATGAATTAAGTGCTCCAAAAAAAGTAAAGTTTAAAAATGAAATTTTTGCACGAGTTCAAGGTCGAAATCTCAAAGATTTAAATGACGAAATAGATTTTTATAAAACTGAATTACTTCCCTATTTTATTAAGTTAAGCCAACAGAATCCTGTTTTCAGTGTTACGGAGCAATTACGGCTTTTAGTGGGTGTTTGGACACCAATCTGGTCTACCATATCGTTTCATGAAAGTTTACCGAAAAGAATACAAGAGCAGTCGTTCCAAATTTTCCAGCAAGATGGTTATTGTGGCAGTGTAGCTCGCTATATAATGGGAAAAGAGCCGGATTCATCCCAGAACTTTCAATCAACATTACCAGCTTATGATTTCATGTTGATCCAAAAATATGAAGTTCAAAATGGTAGATGGTATCTTCATAACATTGATAGGTTTCAGGCTTTTAAAAATAGAGAAATTCCTCTAACTTTAGAATCAGTGTATAACTGGTTTACTAATAAAGTTAACACTAAAGTCAAAGTGAACGCGCCAAAATTAGATTTGACTAAAGTTCAAAAATTAGAAAATTTAGAGGCAAATCATGCTAATGAACTTAACAAAACATCCTTAGTAACTTCTCAAGTTTTTGAGCATTTATATATAGATAATGACTTGCGACTTGTGAAAACTCAAACAGATGCCTCACATTTACCTAGTTACACAATTGCTGTGAGAAGGTAATAAGAATAGTAATTTCTGTAAATTGAACAGCCAGATACTAAGTATAGTCCTCTTTAGCCTAACGTACCATGTTATATAGCGGTGCGTTAGGCGCTCATGTTATGTTTTTCGTGGCAAATCATATCGAAAATATGCGCCTAACATACTCTATAAGAATTTTATCTTTAGTTTATAAATAGGCTCTAAGTAATATGAATAATTGGTACAAAGAAGACCTCGCGTTTATTCATGATGTTGGTTTCCGTGACTTTGCTCTTAAATCTGCTCCTGGTATCTTAAAAATCTTGGTTGAAAACAAAATACATAATGGACTAGTGGTTGACTTAGGTTGCGGTAGCGGATTATGGGCACAAGAACTCACCAAGGCTGATTATCAGGTTCTCGGAGTTGATATTTCTGAGTCGATGATTAATATTGCACGAATAAGAGTGCCTGATGCCGAGTTTCGGCTCGATTCACTATTTAAGATAGATATTCCACCATGCAATGCTGTAACATCAATTGGTGAATGCTTCAGCTACTTGTTTGATCCAGACAACGATCGCCAAATTCTTGTTCAGCTTTTCTGGCGCATATATAATGCCTTAATTCCTGGGGGTGTATTCATATTCGACATTGCAACAATAGGACAAGTTGCACAGGGAACCACAACTAAGGGATTCACTGAAGGAGAGGGCTGGGTAGTATTAGTTGAAAAAGAAGAGGATCAAAAGCAAATAACTTTGACTCGTCGAATTATCAGCTTCCGCAAGGTCGGGGAACACTATAGACGATCTGAGGAAGTACACTGTCTGCGATTATACGAAGCAACAACTATTGAAAGTGAACTCCAGCGCGTAGGCTTTGGAGTTGAAACAACTTCTAGTTATGGACAATACCTTCTGTCAAAAGGTCATGTAGCATTTATTGCACGCAAACTATGTGAATAAATACCTGGATTAAATCCAATCTCTAATTTTTTTTGCTATGGTGATCCCAAAGGAATTGTTAAATACTTAGGAGGTGTTAACAAGTGACTAGTCTATTTCTTTGTATTTTAAGATACACATACATAGAAAAATTCTCTCTATAAAGTGGAGCTGTTTTGTTACTTATTCGGTTGGGCAATACGCGCTTCAATATCTTCCAATGTTTGTAACAATAGACTCCTTGCCTGCAATTGCCAACCCCATTTCTGAATTCTAAAAGCTAATACAGTTCCAACTATAGCGGCTAATAAACCTATGGGTTGATTTAAAGAAATTCCGAATAACAAACCCAATCCAGCAATTCCCCAAAATGGTAAAGCTGCTGCTTGTCTTTGTTCTTCTACAATTTGACTAATCATATTAGAAGATTGCTTAATGGCAAGTAATGCCTCTTTGGCTTGTCGCTGTTCGGCTGCGGATACTGATAAACCAATTTTACGTCGTAGTTTTTCAATTTTGCGGGCATCAGTGCTGTACTCAGTTAGCTCATCTTCTGCCATTTTTAATAGTCGTTCTAGTTGTGCCATTGTGCATTGCATCCGGTATTACAATACAGCTATTATCCCGAATAATTGTTATTTATAGACTATAGTTTGGTATTTAATTGCACAATTCAAAATCACGCGACTAGCTGTAATATCTAAAATTGAATATGGCAAAAATATACTACCGATTACGCAATTACGAACTCAGTATAAATTTAAAAGGTAATTATGGCTACAGTATCTAAAAGCACTTTATCTCCATCTTCTCAAGAGCGATCGCTCATTTTGTGGTTTGATGAAGTTGGTATTGCTGATATCCCCGTAGTTGGTGGTAAAAATGCCTCACTGGGCGAAATGATTCAACAGCTAACGCCCAAAGGGATTAACGTTCCTACAGGCTTTGCCACCACTGCTTACGCTTATCGTTATTTCATCAAATCAGCAGGTTTAGAAGCAAAGCTACGCAAACTCTTTGCTGACTTGGATGTTGAAGATGTCAAAAATTTACGAGAACGGGGAAAAAAAGCGCGATCGCTATTAATCCACACCCCATTTCCTGTAGAATTGCGAGAGGCGATCGCTAAAGCTTACCAAAGTCTTTGTGAACGATACAACGCAGAGACAGATGTTGCAGTACGTTCTAGCGCCACCGCCGAAGACTTACCCGATGCTAGTTTTGCTGGACAACAGGAAACTTACCTTAACGTTGTCGGCGCTGAAGGAGTTTTAGCAGCTTGTCATAAATGCTTTGCTTCCATATTTACCGATCGCGCCATTTCTTACCGTCACACCAAAGGATTTGACCACTTTAGCATTGCTCTGGCTGTGGGTGTGCAAAAAATGGTGCGTTCTGACTTAGCAACCTCTGGGGTGATGTTCTCTATTGATACAGAAACCGGATTTAAGGATGCTGCACTGATTACAGCCGCCTACGGCTTAGGTGAAAATGTTGTCCAGGGGTCTGTAAATCCTGATGAATACTATGTTTTTAAACCAACTTTAAAAGCTGGCTTCCGCCCAATTATTGATAAGAAATTGGGTAGTAAAGAACTAAAAATGATTTATGATGACGGCTCCAAATTTACGAAAAATGTCTCTGTTCCGCCCAGAGAAAGAGGTAAATTTGCCCTCAATGATGAAGAGATTTTACAACTAGCGAATTGGGCATGTTTAATTGAAGACCATTATTCCCAAGTCCACGGTATTTCCACTCCAATGGATATCGAGTGGGCAAAAGATGGGATTACTAATCAACTTTTTATTGTGCAAGCGCGTCCTGAAACCGTGCAGTCGCAGAAAACGGGAAATGTATTGCGGAGTTATCGGTTGGTATTGGGGAATAGGGAATGGGGAATAGGGAATGGGGAAAAAACTTCCCAATCTCCACTTCCTGATTCCCAATCTCCAATCCCCCTTGTTACCGGAAGCGCGATTGGGGAAGCGATTAGTCAAGGGAAAGCACGCCTAATTTTAGATGTTCAGAAACTCGAACAGTTCCAAGTTGGGGAAGTTTTGGTGACAGAGAGAACTGACCCCGATTGGGAACCAATTATGAAACGCGCCAGTGCAATTGTTACTAATTCTGGTGGTAGGACATGCCATGCAGCGATCATTGCGCGAGAATTGGGTGTACCTGCGATCGTGGGATGCGGCAATGCTACAGAAATTTTAAAACCTGGTCAAGAGGTTACAATTTCTTGCGCTGAAGGGGAAGAGGGAAAAGTTTATGCAGGCTTATTACCTTTTGAAGTGGAAGAAGTTCCTTTAGAGAACTTACCCCGCACCCGCACTCAAATTTTAATGAATGTGGGTAATCCCCAAGAAGCATTGAGTTTATCGGCAATTCCCAACGATGGGGTAGGTTTAGCACGGACAGAATTTATCATCGCTAACCAAATTCAAATTCATCCAATGGCATTGATCCACTACGATTTGTTAAAAGATGAATTTGCCAAAGCTAAAATTGCTGAAATTACCGCACTTTATGACGATAAACCCCAATATTTTGTAGATAGACTAGCCCAAGGTATCGGTAGAATTGCGGCGGCATTTTATCCCAAACCAGTAATTGTGCGAATGTCAGATTTCAAAAGTAATGAATATGCCAATTTGTTAGGTGGGCGACAGTTTGAACCCCACGAAGAAAATCCAATGCTCGGTTGGCGGGGGGCGGCGCGTTACTATGATGAAGGCTACAGAGAAGCTTTTGCCCTAGAATGTGATTCTATCAAGCGGGTACGCGAAGAAATGGGTTTGACAAATGTTATCCCGATGATTCCGTTTTGTCGTACTCCCGATGAAGGGCGGTTGGTTTTAGCAGAGATGGCAAAAAATGGTTTAAAGCAAGGTGTTAACGACTTGCAGGTTTATGTGATGTGCGAGTTGCCCAGTAACGTTATTCTGGCTGAGGAATTTGCTGAGGTATTTGATGGCTTCTCGATTGGTTCTAATGATTTAACTCAGCTGACATTGGGGATAGACAGGGATTCGGCATTGGTAGCCAGATTGTTTGATGAACGCAGTCCAGCTGTGAAACGAATGGTAAAAATGGTCATAGAATCGGCGAAAAAATGCGATCGCAAAATCGGCATTTGTGGACAAGCACCCAGCGACTATCCAGAATTTGCCCAGTTTTTGGTTGAACAAGGAATTGACTCGATTAGTCTGAATCCAGATTCGGTTTTAAAGACAATGCTGGAAGTGGCAAAAGTCGAGAGTAGTAATTCGTAATTCGAGTAATTTATGCCAGCTAAAGATCGCTACCACCAGAACGTCAAAAATGCCCTAATTAAAGATGGCTGGACGATTACCGACGATCCATTTCATTTGAAGTGGGGAAAAAGGGATATGTATGTTGACTTGGGTGCAGAGAAATTGATTGCTGCTGAAAAGGAAGGACAGCAGATAGCCGTTGAGATTAAAACGTTTCGCAGCGTATCGGACATGACTGATCTTGAACACGCGCTGGGACAGTATCTTGCATACCGCTCTGTGATGATTAGAACCAATCCCGATCGCGTCCTCTATCTCGCCGTTCGGGACGAAGTATACGCCGATATCTTTGATGAGCCAATTGCTAAACTTTTGGTAGAAGATTACAAAGTTCATATTGTTCTATTTGAGCTAGAGCAAGAGGTCATTTTTAAATGGATACCTTGGAGCAATACAGGCAGTTGATTCGGAATATTCTGATTGAACATACAAAAATCCCCTTCAGCACTGGCGATATTCAATTTGAAACAGTTTTCGACGGCGAACAAGACCGCTACCTCTTAATGATTTTGGGAAGGGAACCAGCCTATGACTTGTCTCCTACTGTGACTCGTCGCGTTCACGGCTGTATGATTCACATAGATATTATTGATGGCAAAATTTGGATTCAACGTGATGGCACTGAAGAGGGGGTAGCAACGGAACTGGTTAGGGCTGGTGTGGCGAAAGATCGCATTGTATTGGGATTTCGATCTGAAGAACTGCGGAAAGATTCAGAATTTGCGGTCGCATAGCCAACGGTAGTTAAACTTCTGGATAATTACCCATAGCATAGCGATCGCCATATTTTGTTTGTGTAATCCTCTACAAAATTTTGACTGCTCAACCATAAGTATCTTACTATTTTGCAGAATGGCAATTTAGTTTAGCCAAAAGCAAGATGACAAATCTTTGGGAAACCGAACGCTTGATCATTCGCAGTTGGATACCCGAACGCGATGCCGAGCAAGCCTTTGTAATTTACAGTGACCCAGAAGTTACGCACTTTCTTGGTAAAGTTTCTCTGGTAACAAGTGTTGAGTCACAGCGTCAGCGTTTGATTGACAACATCGAGCGTTCGCACCGACGCAACAATGGTACTGGATATTGGGCAATTGTCGAAAAGCAAACCACAACAATTGTAGGAACTATCATTCTCAAACAATTGCCCGACAAAGATGGTTTACCCACTCAAGATTATGAGGTAGGCTGGCACTTGAGGCGAGCTTCTTGGGGTAAAGGGTATGCAACAGAAGCAGGGCGATTTATGCTCAATTACGGATTTAGTGTCCTGAACTTGCCAGTGATTTATGCCGTAGTGAAGCCAGAAAATCATGCTTCAATCCGTGTAACAGAACGATTGGGTATGAAACCAATAGGGCGAACAAACAAGTATTACAATATTGAACTGCTCCTGTTTCAACTAGATGCACCTGAAGATTAGAGTGAGCAAAGGGAGCAGGGGAAGCAGGGGAAGAAGAACTATTTATTGATTCTTGATCAATGCCCAATGACTAACGACTAATGACTAATGACTAAAAAGTGGTTCCGAATTGGGATGGTGAGTGTATTTCTTTTCTCACTCGCCTTGAGGTTTTGGGGGCTGGAGCGATTCAACACTCTGGTATTTGATGAAGTTTACTTTGCCAAATTCGGTAATAATTATCTCACACGTACGCCATTTTTTAATGCTCATCCGCCGCTGAGTCAATATATGATCGGCATCGGCATTTGGATTGGTAGTCACATTCCTTTTTGGCACGATACCGTGAATGGGCTGACAGGTTCATTGCGATCGCCTTGGACTTATCGGTGGTTCAATGCGTTTACTGGCTCATTTATCCCTTTAGTTGTAGCTGCGATCGCTTATCAATTGAGTTATCGTCGAAGCTTTGCTCTGCTTGCAGGTTTATTTACAGCTTGTGATGGCATTTTTCTAGTTGAGTCTCGCTATGCTTTAAGTAATATTTATATCGTCATCTTTGGTTTATTAGGACACTGGTTTTTATTATTGGCATTAGATAATCAAAATCGGCGACGTTCTTTTTGGTTAGTTTTTGCTGGTATCGCTTTTGGTGCGTCAGTCGGTACTAAGTGGAACGGTTTATGGTTCCTCTCAGGTGCTTATCTCATTTGGATAGCAGCTTGGGTAATCCATTTGATACATTATTTTCCAAACTCCAAACTCTTTTTTGCATCTTCTTCATTGAAAGGGGCAGGAGGCAGGAGGCAGGAGGCAGAAGGCAGGGGGCAGGGGGCAGAAGGCAGGGGGCAGGGGGCAGAAGACAGGGGGCAGGGGGCAGGGGGCAGAGGGCAGGAGGTAGAAGTTAGTACTTATCCTCTCTCATCTCAGACACCACTACAAAACCTCACTCAGCTAAATATTTTTCACATGCTGTTTTATCTAGGAATTATCCCAGCTTTGATTTACAGCATCATCTGGATTCCTCACCTTCAATTAGATAAAACTTATGGATTTATTGCAGTACATCAGCAAATTTTGAAGTTTCACTTACAGCTAGGTGGCAATAGTCCTAACGTGCATCCTTACTGTGCTGCCTGGTACAAATGGCCGTTGATGACTCGACCAATGGCATATTATTATCAAACGGCTAAAAGTATCACCGAACCCTTGCCTGTGATGGGTCCGCCTTTGCCTGCTGGTGCTGGACAAGTTATTTATGATGTCCATGCAATGGGCAATCCATTTTTGTGGTGGTTTGGTGTTGCTGCCATGCTATTTTTAGTAGGAATGCTGGTGTCACAACCCGTAATTATTTGGGTGAAAGAAAAGCGTTTTTCTGTGCCTGCAACTTTGAGTGTTGATACTTGGATTGCCTTGTATTTAGTTATAAATTACGCTGCTAACTTGCTGCCTTGGGTGAAAGTAACAAGGTGCGTTTTTATTTACCACTATATGTGTGCAGTGGTGTTTGTATTTTTTGCGATCGCTTGGTTTGTTGATCAGTGTCTTCGCAGTTATTATCAACAACTCCGCGCACTAGGTGTCACAATTAGTTTTATCATTCTGGTTGCTTTTATTTTCTGGATGCCTGTTTTTTTGGGTTTACCCCTTTCCCCTAATGGTTATAAACTACGAATGTGGTTTAACTCTTGGATTTGAGTAGAAGGGCATGGAGCATTTGAAGAATAATAACTCCTACCTCCTAACTCATAACTTATTTCTAAACTTAACATAGCTACACATATACAGAATTGCTTAATCACATGGTTTTTACATTTCTTATCGCTATGTAACTTTAGAGACTGTTAGACTTTTCAAAGCGCAAGCAGATGAGACTATAGCTGCAAAACGCAACACCAGGGCATGGGAAATTAGATACTAAGTAAAAGTGATGAATGAAAAATTATAAAATTTTTTACGTTCATTATTCTTCGTTATTATAGATACTCTAGTTTTGATGCTCCCAGACAACAGAGGAGGATCGTCATGGAAATAAACTTACAATTACCAGGTATTAATTTAGTTAGCTTGAAAGAGGCACCGATTCATATTTCTAGCCAAATTCAGCCTTATGGCGTCCTGTTGGTCTTGGAGGAGCCTGAGCTAAAAATATTACAAGTTAGCACTAATACATTAAAGATTTTCGGAATTACTCCCGAAAATATGTTACATAAAAAACTAGAAGATTTACTTGATCCCTTTCAAATAGAGAGAATTAAAACAGGGCTATCCGGAGAAAATCTTGATTTTATCAATCCCACCAAAGTTTGGGTGCGAAAAAAAGGTGATGACTACATAGTATTTGATGCAGTATTTCACCGTAATACAGAAGGATTTTTAATTCTTGAGTTAGAACCTGCTCTTACTCAAGAAAATATTCCGTTTTTAAGCTTTTATCATCTAGCTAAAGCCTCGATAAATCAACTAGAAAAAACAGCAAATCTCCGTGATTTTTGTCAAGTTATTGTTCAAGAAGTTCGGAAAATAACGGAATTTGACCGGGTAATGTTATATAAATTCGATGATGATGGGCATGGTTCCGTTATCGCTGAAGAAAAACTAGAAAGCCTAGAACCTTATTTAGGGCTGCATTACCCAGAGTCAGATATTCCCAAACCAGCGAGAAAATTATTTGCTGCCAATTCCATCAGAATCATCCCAGATGCTTATTCTCAGCCAGTAAAACTTTTTCCTGCCAATAATCCAATTAGCGATCGCCCGATTAATCTAACCAACTCTATTCTTAGAAGTGCTGCTCCCTGCCACATGGAGTACTTGCATAATATGGGTGTTGGTGCTTCGCTCACTATCTCTTTAATTAAAGATCAAAAACTTTGGGGGCTAATTGCTTGCCATCATCAGTCTCCTAAATATGTTTCCTACGAATTGCGTAAAGCCTGCGAATTTTTGGGGCGAGTAATATTTGCAGAAATTTCAGCGAGAGAAGAAACCCAAGACTACTATCATCGGATAAATTTGACACACCTTCAATCAATCTTGATTGAATATATGTCTCAAGAAGAAAACTTTATTGATGGTTTAGTTAAAAATCCCCAGCATCTTTTAGATTTTGGTAACGCTCAAGGCGCAGCCGTGTGTTTTGGGGGAAATTGCACAGTAGTTGGTGAAACGCCTAGAGAAGAAGACCTGAATTATTTAGTTCAATGGCTGAAGAATAATGTTGAGGAAGAAGTATTTCATACAGATTCTTTGCCGCAAATTTATCCAGATGCCGAAGGTTTTAAAAATGTCGCCAGTGGTTTGTTAGCGATTCCCATCGCCAAGCGGAATTATGTTTTGTGGTTCCGACCGGAAGTAATTCAAACTGTAAATTGGGGTGGCGATCCTAATAAGGCGTTTGAAGTTAGCCAGTCAGAAGGAAATGTTCGTCTGTGTCCACGCAAATCATTTGAACTGTGGAAAGAAACGGTTCGCTTAACATCTTTACCCTGGAAAGATGTAGAAGTTAAAGCAGCTTTGGAACTGCGGAAAGCAATTGTTAATATTGTGCTGCGTCAAGCTGATGAACTAGCCCAGTTAGCGCAGGATTTAGAACGTTCTAACGCCGAACTGAAAAAGTTTGCCTATGTCGCCTCCCATGACTTGCAAGAACCGCTCAATCAAGTTGTGAATTACGTGCAGCTGTTGGAGATGCGGTATAGCGAAGAACTTGACGAAGATGCTCAGGAGTTTATTAGTTACGCTGTGCAGGGAGTTAGCCTGATGCAGACGTTGATTGATGACGTACTAGCATACTCGAAAGTGGATATGCAAGCGATCGCATTTCAAATGAACGATGTAGAGACATCCTTAATGCGAGGGTTGGGCAATTTGCGTCAACGCATTAATGAAACTGGGGCTACTATCACCCACGATCCCTTACCAGTAGTCATGGCTGACAGCACCCAACTGATGCAGCTATTCCAAAACCTCATCGGTAACGCCATCAAGTTCCACAGTGACCAGCCGCCACAAATCCATGTGGGAGCAGAAAGAATAGAAGATGCATGGCTATTCTCAGTTCGGGATAATGGTATTGGCATTGATCCGAAATTTAGCGATCGCATTTTCGTAATTTTTCAGCGCTTACACACGCGGGATGAATATACTGGTACAGGTATGGGTTTAGCCATCTGTAAGAAGATTGTCGAATGTCACCGGGGGCGGATCTGGGTAGAGTCAGAACTAGGTGAAGGCGCAACCTTCTACTTTACGATTCCAGTTGGAGGACGCGAACTTGAGCGTAGAAACGGGAGAAAAACACAAAACCATCTTTTTGGTAGAGGACAATAAAGCTGATATTCGCTTAATCCAAGAAGCATTGAAAAATAGTTCAGTGCCCTACCAAGTGGTAACGGTCAGGGATGGCATAGATGCTATGGCTTATTTACGCCAAGAAGGTGAATATGCTGATGCAGCACGCCCTGACCTCATTCTGCTGGATTTGAACTTGCCTAAAAAAGATGGTCGAGAAGTGCTGGCGGAAATAAAAGCCGACCCACTACTAAAGCGTATTCCAGTTGTTGTGTTAACAACCTCAAAAAATGAGGATGACATTTTTCACAGCTACGATTTACATGTGAATTGCTATATTACTAAATCTCGCAACCTCAACCAATTATTTCAAATCGTCAAGAGTATTGAAGATTTTTGGCTCTCTACTGTGACGCTACCATCGGAGTGAGGGAAAAGGGCAGGGGGAGCAGGGGAGGCAGGGGGAGATGAGGAAGCAGGGGGAGATGAAGAAGCAGGGGGAGCAGGGGAAGAAGAATTATTGATTAATGCCCAATGACAAATGACGAATGACAAATGACAAGATAGAGCAGCAATAGGGGGTGAAACCTGAAGATTATGGTTGTGAGCTACTCAGTAAAAATCTTGTTAATTGAGGATAACCTAGCTTCTGCTAGGTTGTTACAAGAGTTTCTGATGCAAGCCCAGTCCCAAGAGTTTACTCTGGTTCATGTGACGCGATTGGGGGAAGCACTTCAGGAACTAAGTCAATGTAATTATGATGTTATTTTATTAGATTTAACTCTACCTGACAGTCAAGGATTGTCATCTCTACCTCCTCTGATTAGTCAAGCGCCAAGCATACCTATTGTTGTTCTAACAAATACCAATGACGAAGAACTGGCAATTGAAGCAGTGCGACAGGGGGCGCAAGATTATCTAGTCAAGCGGCAGGTAAATGTAGATGTGTTAGTGCGATCGCTACGTTATGCGATCGAGCGTAAGCAGGTTTTAGAATCATTACGCACAGTCAATGAAACGTTACAAACCCGGGTTGAAGAACGAACTGCGGAACTGGTGAAAGCCAATGAACTCAACCAGTTCAAATCTGAATTTGTCTCAATGCTCTCCCATGACATCCGCAATCCGCTAAATACTATTCTCTTAGCTGCTGGATTGCTACAAAATCAAGATGAAAGATTGACCAAAGAGAAAAAACTGAATCATTTACAAATGATTCGCTCGGCGATCAAAAACATGGCAAAGCTATTGGATGAAGTTACATTCATCGGGAAAGCTGATTCTGGCAGACTGGGGTATGAACTAATTTGCATAGATTTAGAAGCTTTTTGCCGCCAAATGGTCGAAGAAGTTCGATTAATAGCAAATGAGAAACATCTAACTTTGGTGTTTACCAGTTTTGGGAAATTAGACGAAGCATTATGGGATGAAAGCTTACTGCGGCACATTTTGGGCAATTTACTGAGCAATGCTATTAAGTATTCACTACCGGGCGGCATAGTGCGCTTTGAAGTAATTGGTCAGGAAAAAACAGTAACTTTCCGAATTCAAGATTGGGGAATTGGCATTCCTCAAGAAGACCAAAAGCGGCTGTTTCAGCCTTTCCGACGTGCAGACAATGTTGGAACCATTCCAGGTACTGGCTTGGGGCTAGCGATCGCCAAAAAGTGTGTTGATGCACACGGGGGCGAGATTGTAGTCAATAGTCAAGTTGGAGTAGGTACAACCTTTACCGTCACCCTTCCTTTACTAGAAGTTTAAGCGGTGACAGCAATTTTTGCATCTGGGGAATACAGTTCATTGTTGGGGCACAACTATTGTGCCCTTATGTCAAAGCGCCACTAACCCTCATTCATAACTTCTCGCCTGACAAACAAAGCTCGATAAACAGGCTCACCCTTTTTTTGCGTTCCTATTTCCCGTTCTGTGGAGACTGGGAGTGGGTTTTCAGCTAACCATTCTCCTGCACCAACTTTCTGATAAGCTGGATGAGCGGCAAAGCGATCGCGCATTTCCACAGCAACAAATTCCATATCTGATTGCAGAAATACAACTCCCCCAACTGCAAGATAATTGGCTAATTCTGCCACTAGTTCTGGTTGCACTACACGACGTTTAGCGTGGCGGGTTTTAAACCAAGGATCAGGGAATTGAATTGTAACGCGTTGTAAACTTCCTGGAGGGAGGCAAGATAACAGCGATCGCAGTGAGTTATTCACATTGCAAAATAAGTAGTGCAGGTTTGTCAAACCTAACTCAGAACGTAATTTATTCGCCTCCACCACCAACGGTTCCCGAATTTCCAAGCCGAGAAAATTCCAGTTTGGTTCTATTTTGGCCATATTTACCAAAAATAGTCCTTTAGCACAGCCAATATCTAAATGTAGCGGTTGATTTGGCTTTGCATAAATTCTTTCCCAGTCAAGTGGACTTGCTGGTGTTTGATACTTTTTACCAAGTGGATTAACATGCTGGCGGACTCGGACTGCTGCCAAAATTTGATCTCCTTTATGTGAAAATATCCTATGGTTTGTGCGATCGCCATCAGTTGGCTTTGTTAACAAAATGTATTAACTAGCTGGTAATTTTAGTCAATTCTCGGCATTCATCTATTACGATAGCAACAATATATTTAATTTAATAAGTCAAAGTAAAATAAGGTGACGGAGAAATGCGTACCTGGATTTTCTATTTTCTCCATTTAAAAGCCGCAAACTAAGATTGGCAGCTATAATTTATACTGATTAAAAATTTAAAGCTACTAGACTAGCTCATGCGTAACTTTTAACTAATACTTACCAAATGGTGTATAGCTACTCAGATTTAGACCAGAAAAACCTTAAATGGTTTCCCAATGATAACTCCCGTGCGACCCTACTTACGATAAAAGTTTCACGAGGTCAGATACGTGGACTTAAGGGAGTTACTATTGACTTTCGCTATCCAATTACAGCCATAGCAGGACGTAACGGTTCCTGTAAAACTACAGTCCTAGCTTTGTCAGCATGTGCATTTCACAACAAGCCTAATGGTTTCAAGTTACCTGGAAGAAAACATCCCTACTATACATTTTCAGATTTCTTTATCCAGACAAAAGAGGAAACTGCACTTGGTAATATATCAATCAACCATCAAATTCTTCACAACAGCTGGAAAGTTACAAAGCATAATCCCAACAAGGCTGGCCCAAATTGGCAGCAACGCTTTAAGAAGTCTGGAGGCCGCTGGAATAACTATGATTCAAGAGTTGTACGTACTGTTGTATTTCTTGGTGTTGAGCGCATTGTTCCACACGCAGAAAGGAGTGTATCTAAAAGCTATCGAGGTAAGTTTAAACTAGCAACAGACCAAGGATGGGAACTTAGTGTTCGTGAAACTGTAGGAAAAATCCTTGGTACTGACTATACGAGTTTTAGTTATAGACGACATGCAAGATACCGTTTACCTATCGTCGCTAAAAAAGATCAGAATGTTTACTCTGGCTTCAATATGGGGGCAGGTGAACACTATTTATTTGAGTTATTCTCAATTATAAATGAGTGCCCAGATGGTTCTCTTATTTTAATTGATGAGATAGAATTAGGTCTTCATGAAAAAGCACAAGAAAACTTAATTGTAGAATTAAAAAAAATATGTGAAAAACGCAAGTTTCAAATTATTTGTACAACTCATTCCTCTCCTATTCTTGAGTGCTTACCACCAGAAGGCAGAATTTTTATAGAACGCAGTGGTAGTGAGACTATTATTATACCTGGAATTTCGCCAGCTTATGCAACTGGAAAACTCTCAGGTCGTCCAAAAGTTGAGTTAGATATTTTAGTGGAAGATGATGCAGCTAAATTAATAGTCGAAACAGTTTTAGATAATGATCTTCGCTCACGCACACAAGTTTTACCTATCGGTTCGGCAGCAGCAGTTATGAGACATCTTGGTGCTAGATATAAAGAAATTATACATAAAAAAGATAAGGCAATAGAAGTTTGTGTCTTGCTTGATGGTGATAAATCATCGAAAAAAATTGAGCAGATTAATCAATTTTTAAAAGTTCTTGAAACACTCACAGATCAACAAGAGGCTAAAGACTGGGTGGAAAAACGTTTGACATTTCTACCTGGCAACGATTGGCCTGAATTATGGATTGTTAAACCCAACAGTAAAGAGTCATTTTATGAAAGATTTGAACGAGAATTAAAAATGTCAAAAGCAGAAGTAGATGAAATGTTAGATTCAGCTTTTCGGGCTGGTAAACATAATGAGTTTTATGAAGCAGCAAAAATATTGACTCTTGATAAAACAGTTGTAGCAAGCTATCTAATTAAGAGTGCATTTGAATCAGATCCAAAAGAATCACAAAAAATTAATAATTTAATTCGAGGTTTTCTTGGAGAAAAGACAACATAGTTTCGTAGGTTAGGGAAAATGAAGTTAAAGCAATACGATAAATTGTTGAATTAGTGGCTCGATTTAGTTAACTTATATGAGCAGCTCTCACACTACAAAAGCAAGGAGAATTTACTAAGATGCTTGGGTTAGCCTTCCAGGCAAAAAATAGGCAATATATGCTAGAATTGTATCAAATTATGGCAGTTATTCAAGAGCAATTTAGAATAATTTTGCGCTTTGTTGAGTAAACAAGCTAAAATCTACGATTTTTGGAGATTTTTAGGTTATGACAACCTCACAGGAGAGGATTATCCCGATAGACTTGCGAACCGAAATGTCGCAGTCTTATCTGGAATACGCCATGAGCGTGATAGTGGGTCGGGCGTTGCCAGATGCCAGGGATGGTCTAAAACCTGTGCATCGTCGCATTCTCTACGCAATGCACGAGCTAGGTCTGCTCCACGATCGCCCCTTTAAGAAATGCGCCCGTGTGGTGGGGGAAGTGTTGGGTAAATATCACCCCCACGGTGACACAGCAGTATATGATGCCTTGGTGCGGATGGCGCAGGATTTTTCCATGCGATCGCCCCTAGTTAACGGACATGGTAACTTCGGTTCGGTAGACAACGATCCGCCAGCCGCCATGCGGTACACAGAATGCCGCTTACAAGCTTTAACTAGCGCTGGTCTACTACACGACATCGAGTATGAAACAGTAGATTTCGCCGATAACTTCGACGGTTCCCAGCAAGAACCGACAGTGCTACCGGCGCGGATTCCCCAGTTGTTGCTCAACGGTTCCTCTGGGATTGCCGTGGGTATGGCAACCAACATTCCGCCGCACAATTTGGGCGAATTGATTGATGCTTTAGTGGCTGTAATCCACAATCCAGAAATCACCGATCTCGAATTAATGCAGTATGTCCACGGCCCAGACTTTCCGACTGGGGCGCAAATTTTGGGGACATCTGCCATTCGAGAAGCTTACACCACCGGGCGTGGTTCCATTACCATGCGTGGTGTCGCTAACATTGAAACCGTTGAACAACGGGGACGGCCAGATAGAGAAGCAATTATCATTACCGAATTGCCCTATCAAACCAATAAAGCGGCGCTGATTGAAAAAATCGCCGAAATGGTGAACGAGAAGCGTCTAGAGGGCATCGCAGATATCCGGGATGAAAGCGATCGCGACGGGATGCGAGTTGTGATCGAACTCAAGCGTGATGCTTATCCCCGCGTTGTGCTGAACAACCTCTACAAGCAAACGCCACTACAAGCCAACTTCGGCGCGAACATGCTGGCGTTGGTTAATAGCGAACCCCAAGTACTCACCCTCAAGCAGTTCTTAAGCGTCTTCTTGGATTTTCGGATCGAATCCATTGCTAGACGTACCCGTTACGAACTGCGGAAAGCCGAGGAACGCGACCATCTCCTGCAAGGATTATTAATTGCTCTGTCACAGTTAGATCCAATTATTGTCTTAATTCGCCATGCTCCCGATGCGCCGACAGCTAAAGGCGAATTGATCACAACTTACGGACTTTCGGAAGTGCAAGCAGATGCGATTTTGCAGATGCAATTGCGGCGGTTGACTGCCTTAGAAGCAGACAAAATTCGTTTGGAACACGAGGAATTACAAGCGAAAATCACCGATTTGCAAGATATTTTGGCACACCGGGAAAGAGTGCTAGAAATCATTGAAACCGAAGTCGCGCAACTAAAAACTAACTTTGCCACACCCCGCCGCACGGTTATTTTACCAGGCGAAGGTGAACTAGATGATCGTGACCTAATTGCCAATGAAAAAGCAATAATTCTGGTTACAGAGCAAGGCTACATCAAACGGATGCCAGTTAACACCTTTGAAGCACAAAGCCGTGCTACCAGAGGCAAAGCCGCAGCCAAGGTGAAAGATGATGATACCATTGAGCATTTTTTGACTTGCTGCGATCACGACAGTATTTTATTCTTTAGTGAGCGTGGTGTTGTTTATTGCCTGAGAGCTTATCAAATTCCAGCGAGTTCGCGTACTAGCCGAGGGACACCAATTGTCCAGATGCTACCGATTCCCAAAGAGGAAAAAATCACCTCGATTGTACCTGTTGACGAGTTTAGCAGTGAAGAATATCTGGTCATGCTCACCAAGGGCGGCAATATCAAGAAAACCGAATTGGCCGCGTTTAGTCACATTCGCGCCAATGGTTTGATTGCCATTTCCTTAGAAGAAGGCGACCAACTGCGCTGGGTGCGACGCGCTAGAGTCGAGGACAGTGTAATCATTGGTTCTCGTAACGGGATGGCGATTAACTTCCGGTGTAACCACGAACAACTGCGTCCTTTAAGTAGGGCGACTCGTGGAGTGAAAGCCATGAAACTCAAAAATAAAGATGAACTGGTGGGTATGGATATCCTTCCCGCAGCAATTCTTGAAACTTTGGATATAGTTACAGAAGCCGAAACAGAAGATATCGAAACAATCGAAACAATCGAAACAATCGAAGCTGAAGATATCGAAATTACTGAAACTAATGAAGAGTCCGTAGAAGTGCCTAGCACTGGCATTGTTGGCCCTTGGGTATTGGTAATTACAATGGGAGGATATGGTAAGCGCGTACCAGTTGCCCAATTCCGCCTGCAAAATCGTGCTGGTCAGGGTTTAATGGCAACCAAGTTCAAAAACCGCAAAACCAAAGATAAGTTAGCAACCCTACGCATTGTCAACAATGATGATGATGAAATCATGATGGTGACAAATCGCGGTATTATCATCCGTCAAGCGGTAAATGCCATTTCTATCCAATCGCGATCGGCAACTGGAGTCAGAGTGCAGCGTTTAGACGAAGATGATGCTATTACCGGAGTGGCAATAGTTCCACCTGATGCTGCCGATGCAGAAGAAGCAGAATAAAAAGCAGGGGGAGCAAGGAAGGCAGGGGGAGAGGTTTATCTCTTTACTCCCTTGCTTAATTGCCTTAGCTAGCGGCATTTTAATGGGGCTAACTGTAGCCCCTGTCGGCGCATGGTTCTTGGCTTGGATTGCCCTAGTTCCCTTATGGGTGCTAGTTGTCACTTCAGCCAAAAGCAAACACCAATCCCCCCCTGTTCCCCCTGCTCTCTTCTGGGGTATCGGTTATCATGGTGTCGCCCTATCTTGGATTACCGGAATTCATCCGATGACATGGTTGGGCGTTCCTTGGTTGCCAAGTTTGTTAATCACCCTTTTTTGTTGGGGATTTATCAGCCTCTTGGGAGGGGTATTAGTTAGTATTTGGGCGGCTGTGATGGTTCGCCTGAGCGGACAAAAACCTTGGCTACGTGTATTGATTGGTACAGCCGTCTGGTGTGGTTTAGAGAGTCTGTGGAGTGCGGGGCCTCTGTGGTGGAGTTCTCTTGCTTACACCCAAAGTCCGCACAATCTCGTAATTTTACATTTGGGGCAACTCTCTGGGCCTAATACTGTGACAGCAGCGATTGTTGCTGTTAATGGCTTAATTGCGGAAGGATGGACGAACCGCCTTCGCGCAGCGTCTCGTAGAGAAGACGCTAAGATTTCCTCTGCGTCCTCCGCGCCTCTGCGGTTCGTTAATAAATACTGGGTTATCGCCACAGGGCTATTAATTACCTTACACCTCATCGGTTTTATCTTATATAGCCGTCCCATCGCTCAATTACCAGAAGCGGCCTTGAAAGTGGGGATTGTTCAGGGTAATATCCCGAACCGACTTTTACAAAGTTCCGAAGGGTTTCGTCGCGCCCAAGAAAACTATACCAATGGATATCTAACTTTAGCAGACCAAGGTGTAGATGCAGTCCTCACCCCAGAAGGAGCCTTACCTATTTTCCAGCGTAACTTGCTGGGAACTGCTTTAGTTGCAGCTGTGAAAGAAAAAGGTGTAGTTGCTTGGATTGGAGCTTTTGGCGAACGGGGAGACAGTTATACAATTAGCTTGTTTACTTTCAACAGTAAGGGTGAAATTGTCAGCCGCTATGATAAGTCTAAACTAGTACCCTTGGGAGAATATATTCCCTTTGAAGAAATTTTAGGGGGAATAGTTCAGCGCTTGTCACCACTGGAGGCACACCAAGTTCCGGGTTCGGCAAATCAAATATTTGATACTCCTTTTGGTCGTGCGATCGCTAGTATATGTTATGAATCTGCTTTTCCTGAGCAATTTCGTCGCCAAGCTGCTGCGGGTGGGCAATTTATTATCAGTTCTTCTAACGATGCCCATTACACTGCATCGATGCCATTCCAGCACCATGCACAGGATATCATGCGGGCAATTGAAACTGATAGATGGTCAGCACGAGCAACTAATACAGGATATTCAGGCTTTATAGATCCTCACGGTAGAACCTTGTGGATATCTGGATATAATACTTACGAAACTCATGCTGAAACAATTTATCGGCGACAAACGCAGACTTTATATGTGCGTTGGGGTGATTGGTTGACACCGTTGTTATTGATATCCTCTGAAGGAGCTTGGCTGTTAATTCAACTTGGGCATTCAAAGAAAATAGGATAGTACCTCAGAACACAACTTATATCATGCCCGCTAAATTACCCATAATAAAAGAACCCCACCCCGCCAAAGCTTTGCTTTGTCTCCCCTCCCCGCCTGCGGGGAGGGGTTGGGGGTGGGGTTCTTCGGGTTTAATAAGTAATCAAGCGGACATAATATTTAGTATGGATGCCTCTCGTGATAAGCAAATAATTTTAGATGCAGGCGATGCCTGCGGCGGGCTGCGCCTACGCTACTGATAAATTTAAGACATATCAATTTTATTTTTAAACTCTTACCATTATTGGTAAGAGTTATTTTATAACAGTAACCCGTCGCAATGCTTATCTAACCCCAATTAAGCAAATCAATCCAACAGGCTAATTGTTGGCTGTAATGACTGAGCTTGAAAAAATAGCATACTTTGCTCAGGAAAGGTAGTCCAATTTTGGTTAGATAAACGCTCAGAGGCAACAATAATTTGGTCTGGCTCCTTAAGTGCATCACAAGACCAATAAAGAGTAGGAGCTTGTGTGCCGTAAGCGTAGCGAATTGCTGCAATTGCTTGCCCATCGGTGACAATTATATTGGCACTAAAGCTGGTGTCGTATTTTGATGCCAACTCAGTCAATTTTTGAACCGTGGCACGTAAGGCAGAGAACACAGTGCTGTCTGGAGATGACTGCCACATTTCCACTAGCAAAGCGAAGATGTGTTCAGAGTCAGTCATGCCTTTAATCAGGCGGTATGTGGAATCAGAGAGGCTGTCACGGATTGGTCTGTAGAGAGTCTGTTGAAAGTTTGAGATTTCGCCATTATGCACAAACAACAGTTTCCCACTGCGAAATGGCTGACAGTTGCTAATGTCGAGCGATTCACCTATCCCAGCTAATCGCGCATAGCCGACAGTACAAGTAGATTGTACATAGTTGCTCAACTCTTCCAGATTCGGATCGTTCCACATCGGGATCGTGTTTCGGTAAATAAAGGGTTTACCCACTTCGTCATACCAGCCTACACCTACCCCGTCTGCACAAACTACTCCTGATTTTAATTCCAAAGGACTGTAACTTTGTTTATAGAGCGAATGCTCCTGTTTATACAGCAACTCATCTAATAGGATGGAATTACCAAGGTAGCCAATTAATCTACACATAAAAAAACGACGTTGCTGAAAGAGTAACGAACAAAATCCAGTCACAAGCCCCGATAGAAATCGAACCTTTTAACTGTGCAATGACTGCGAATCTTTACTAAATTTAACAACTATTTTTTATCTTGTGTATGCTTGAACTATGACTAAAGTCATGGTTTTGTTTGCAAATTCTAGAAGAATATTTTTTAAAAAATAAATTAAACAAATTTAGATATAACTAAAGGAAGAAAAAAATATTCCTATTTTATGCATATCATTTATAACAGGATAATTTATTGATACCCCATTAACTCAACGTGAGTTCGATGAACCTCTCGTTGACTTGAACTAAAGTTCAAATCTGGCTCTCTCGCCCGTCGGCTACGGTATACACACAAGTCTTTTAATCTGCATCTTTGTTGCATCGACCCGCACCTTTGTTGCATCGACCTGCACCTTTATTGCATCGACCTGCACCTTTGTTGCATTAACCTGCAACTTTGTTGTATTGACCTGCAAAAATTAACTTATATGATGTTCGGACAATTAAGCATAATACCCGGAACCCCACCCCGCCAAAGCTACGCTTTGTCTCCCCTCCCCGCCTGCGGGGAGGGGTTGGGGGTGGGGTTCTTTTATTATGGGTAATTTGGCGGACATAATATTACTCTACGTTACGCAGTAACTTTAAAAAACTTGTGTGTACACAGTAGCACCTGTCGGAGAAAGAAGGTTTGCATTACTAACAGGCATTGCCAACAAAAGCTAGCGTAGAATCAATGGGAGTATTACGTTGATGTTCCAAGTAACCGCTATATCGAGCGATGTCTAGCGACAAGCCGATGCCACTTCTACGCAACCAAACGGTTCTTGTACCTCGCTCAACCTAGAACCGCTATATCTACCCTACAAACTTAATTATCTCTATCTCTGGTAATTCTTTTAATCCGTTGGACTCATCTAATATTAATCCAGAGATTTTCAAAGATGAGTTTGTTTGAGGTAAAGCCGCGATTCAGACGAAAGATGCATCTAATGATAGATAAACCAAATATCTAGATATCTAGAAAATTTACTGCGGCAATGCTGGAGTTCTTATGCTTTCTCAATCCCTTGGCTTGAGATGGAATAGTTATGCAGTGTATAAATTTAGCCGATCAGCATTTTGTTTCATGTTAAAACGTGATTATCTACTTAAATACTTAAAGCTATTACTCGCAAATCCAGTATTAGTTATCATACTAATGCTCACAGCATTGACGAGTGGTTGTCAAAAAAATGATCCGGCAGCAAATGCTCAAAGCGCACCACCATTGCCAGTAAAACTTCAGAAAATTGACACAGGCACAATCGTAGAAAGTTCCGAGTTTGTGGGATCGTTGGAAGCGCAACAAAAAGTTACGCTACAACCCCAAACTCAGGGTCGAATCGAATCGATTCTCGTGTCGAGTGGTCAGCGAGTGCAGCAAGGTACGCCGATCGCATCCTTGAGTTTAGATCAGACTCAGGCTAATGTCGCTAGTTCGATCGCAGCTGCCAGTTCCGCCCAAGCAGCATTAGCAACTGCTCAAGCAGAGCAACAACAAACTATAGCCCAACGCACCAAAGCAGCCGCCAATGTTCAGCTGCAACGGACACAATTCAATCGTAGCCAACAGTTAGTTAGCCAAGGAGCCATAGCTAGACAAGAGTTAGACGTTGCTAGAAATAATTTACAAAGTGCGATCGCAGACCTGCAAGCAGCCGAAAAACAAGTCGCAGCATCTGGGGCAGCCGTCCGGCAAGCACAGGCAAATATTCGCCAAGCTCAAGCAAGCACAGCTGCGGCACAAGTCAATCTTGGTTTCAAGCAAGTGGTAGCACCCATTACTGGCGTAGTCGGTGAATTTCCTGTCAAGGTTGGAGATTATGTCAACATCGGACAAACAATCACCACACTCACACAAAACGATTCGCTGGATCTTAATCTTTCTATACCCTCAAATCGATTGCGTCAATTACGAACTGGTTTACCCGTTCAGTTAATCGATCCCACCACTCAGCAATTGCTTGGTACAGGTGCGATTAGCTACATTTCTCCCAATGTAAGTTCTAATCAACAATCAGTTTTGAGCAAAGCCCGCTTTCGGAATTCACAAGGGCGATTACGCGATGGACAATACGTTCAAGCTCGCGTGATTTGGAATCAACAACCAGGTATCTTAATTCCCACCGTTGCAATTTCTCGCATTGGTGGACAAAGTTTTGTGTTTGTCACCGAAAACAAAACCGTAAATGGACAACAGCAGCAAGTTGTGCATCAGCGTTTAGTGCGGTTAGGCGACCTTCAAGGCACAAATTATCAAGTTATCGATGGGCTTAAATCCGGCGAAACGATTGTGACTTCTGGCATTCTCAAACTTAGAGAAGGCGCACCAATCCAACCAATATCTTGAAGAAGGCAGAAGGCAGGAGGCAGAGGGCAGAAGGTTTTTTTCAGAAGGGGATTCAAACCCCTCGTGAAAAGGAGCCACCAAATTTTCAATTTGGTGGGGGTTTTAAACCCAAGTTTGCTCCGGTTACTCTCTGCGGGTAGAAAGCAGTATTCCTTCTGCCTCCTGCCTTCTGCCCTCTGCCTTTCTTGATAAATCCAGGATAATTTATGATTTTTTCGATCGCGAATACCTTCATCAAACGCCCGATATTAACTACTGTTTGTACCCTACTGATTCTGATTGTCGGTGGCGTGTGTATTCCGTTACTGCCGCTCAATTACTTGCCAGATATTGCACCGATTCGCGTTCAAGTCTCAGCTTCCTATACTGGGGCAGATGTGGAAACTGTCGAAACTGCTGTGACAACTACGCTGGAGCGACAGATTAACGGTGTTGAGGGAATGCAATACATGACCTCGAACAGTTCAGCAGGTAGTAGCCAAATCTCAGCTTATTTCGGGCCAGAGACGGATAAAAATATTGCTCAAGTTAACGTCCAGAATCGTCTCGCCCGTGCTACACCCCGTCTACCAACAACTGTGCAACAATTCGGTGTGACGGCGCAAACATCTTCTACAAGTATTTTGTTAGTCTATGCTCTCTATCCAGAAAATAATGAGTATGACGCGCTGTTTATTAGTAACTATATTGATCTGAATTTGCGAGATCAACTGTTGAGAACGTCAGGAGTTGGGGATTTAACAATTTTTGGTGAAAAGCAGTATGCAATGCGGCTATGGCTTGATCCGAATGCACTGGCAAGTCGAGGCTTAACTGTGGCAGATGTCTCCACAGCATTGCGATCGCAAAATATTCTCGCAGGAGCCGGAACGTTAGGCCAATCGCCTGTTCCTCCAGATCAAAGCTATGAAATTCCGTTGCGAGTCAATGGTCAATTTAAAAATGCGTCAGATTTTCAAAATCTAGTTATTCAAGCCGGAAGTAATGGCAATTTAATTAAACTCCAAGACGTGGGCCGTGCAGAACTTGGCTCGGAGACTTACAGCAGCAATGCCAGAAATAATGGTAAGCCGTCGATTGGGATCGCAATTTATCAGTCACCTGGTAGTAACGCCTTAGATGTCTCGAAAAACGTTCAGGCTCAGATGAATGAGCTGATGAAAGACTTTCCACCGGGTTTAAAATCTGAGATTGTCTATGATACCGTTGGGTTTGTGCAAGCGTCACTCGAAGAAGTAGTGATAACACTAGTTGAAGCGATCGCCCTTGTCGTACTAGTGATTTTTCTGTTTCTGCAAAACTGGCGAGCCACAATTATTCCCCTGGTTGCCATTCCCGTTTCACTGGTTGGGGCATTGGCATTTGCTTACGTGTTTGGATTCTCGTTGAATAATTTGACGTTATTTGGCTTAATTTTGGCAACAGGATTAGTCGTAGATGATGCCATTATCGTTGTTGAAGCGATCGCCCGCAAAATTGAACAGGGAATGCGACCACTTCAAGCATCAGTCGAGGCAATGGATGAACTCACCGGAGCAGTAGTTGCAACGTCGCTAGTATTGATGGCAGTGTTTATCCCGGTGGCATTTTTCCCAGGTTCGACAGGAAGAATGTATCAGCAATTCGCCTTAGTAATTGCTTTTTCAATCGCCCTCTCGACGTTTAATGCGCTTTCCTTTACTCCGAGTATATCCGCAATTCTGCTCCGCCCGCCTCGACCGACACGCGGCCCACTTGGTTGGTTTTTTAGCCGTTTCAATCAAGTTTTACAATGGATCATTGACAAGTATTTAGCGATCGTGAATTTTCTAATTCGCGTTCGTTATGCGGTAATTGGATTATTTGTGGTTGGTTTAGCTGCAACTTATTTTATGTTTACCCATGTTCCCACCGGATTTGTTCCGAGTGAAGACCAGGGAATTGTCTTAGGTATTATTCAAGCACCAGATGGAGTTGCCCTCAACTATACCGATCAAGTAATTACAAAACTCGAACAAATTCTCGAAAAAGAACCAGAGGTGAGTAACGTTTTCGCCACTTCGGGATTTGGTTTTGCCGGTAGTGGCTCAAATCGCGGCGTATTCTTTGCAAAACTCAAGCCGTGGGAAGAACGCACTCAACCCGATCAAAGTGCCTCTGCAATCTTAACTCGAATCAATGGGGCATTTGCAACGATTCCAGAAGCTATTATCACCGCAGTCAGTCCCCCGCCAATTCAAGGCTTTAGTACGTTAGGGGGATTTGAGTTACAGTTAGAAGACCGTACTAATGGACGGCTGACAATCAATGATTTTTTTGCTAATGCTCAAGCAGTGATCGCGCAAGCAAATCAAAAACCGGCGCTCAAAGGCGGCGTTTTTACCCAGTTTACTGCCAGTACACCACAGTTTCAAATTGACTTTGATCGCACTCGTTTAGAAGCACTTAACATCGATTTTCAACAAGCCGTCACCACACTTTCAGCTGCAATTGGTTCGCAGTATGTCAACGATTTTACCTTGGGACAGCGTAGCTACCGCGTATATGTTCAGGCAGACGCCAACTATCGGCGATCGCCAGATGATATTCGACGGCTTTATGTGCGATCGGCAAATAATCAAATGGTGCCATTGAGTGAGGTTGCAAAAATCACACCCACTACAGGCCCATCTGTCATCTCCCATTACAACGGCTTCCGTGCGATCAGTTTACAAGGTAGAGAAGCGTCGGGCTACAGTAGTGGACAGGCGATTCAGGCAATGCAGCAAGCGGTGAGTGAAGCAGCAATACAGGGGGTTGGCAGTGACTGGATTGGCACTGCCCGCGAAGAATTAAGTGCAGGTAACTTGGGGATTTTGATTTTTGGCTTCGGAATCATTATGGTGTTTCTGACGCTGGCTGCTCAGTATGAAAGCTATATTGATCCGGCGATTATTTTGTTGACTGTACCGTTAGCGTTGTTAGGTGCGTTGAGTGCCTTAGCTTTGCGCGGTTTGGTGAATGATGTTTACGCAAACGTGGCGTTAGTGATGCTGATTGGATTAGCGTCAAAGAACGCGATTTTGATTGTCGAGTTTGCCAATCAAGCCCTTGAACAAGGTATGACAATTCGACAAGCAGCCGTAACCGCAGCACAAGAAAGGTTCCGACCGATTGTGATGACTTCAAGCGCCTCCTTGCTGGGATTTTTCCCTCTGGTAGTCGCCACTGGAGCCGGTTCTGCCTCGCGCTGGTCATTAGGAACAGCCTTGTTTGGTGGGCTACTCGTGGCGACGATTTTGAGTTTGCTGATTGTTCCAGTGCTGTATGTAATTATCAAGACTTTGGAAGAGCGTTTCTTGAAGAGTAAACCTGCTAATCGCTCCCAACCGCCATCCGCAGATGGAAATCAAGATGGACAATCAAGAGTGATCGCTCATCAACATTCATCTGTAATTGTCAGGCAGAATGCTGATGATAACAGACATAATGATTCGAGTAAGTAAAAAGGAAATAGGGAGTTGGGAGTTAGGGAAGTCCAAAAACTAAATCACTAAATTCCTCTATTCAAGACGACTATCAGATATCTTCTTCCCCTGCTCCCTCTGCTTTCCCTCCTCCCCCACTCTACCTTCTATTACAAGAGGTAAAGATTAAGTTGCAACTTTAGGAGACACTGAGAAAATATAGGTATCGCCTGATAATTTAGCAACTTTATAAGCATTGGAGTAAAGCAAATGAATGCTAGATTGATCGCTTTCTCTGGCTTTGTGACGGCATTTGTGGGTGCAGGAATTGGTTTTATTACTGCTAGTTTACTCCCTAGCCCCTATACGAGTCAGACGTATCAGGATTTGGAGCAAAAATACGCGATCGTTGGTGCAGTTGCTGGCTTGTTGATTGGTTCTAGTCAAGAAATGATTCGAGAACTCAAGGAAGAGCAAGATGCAGAAGAAAACTTGTTACGGGATTTGAACAAAGCTATTCACTCAAGTACAGATAAAGAAAATTACTGATTTGTTGCGGGGTTCAAGAAATTTAAATTTATGGACCAATATTAATTCGTTCCTAAAAACGAGTACCAAAAAATTTAACAATAAAACACCCAATCTATTGTTCTGGAAAGATTTTTCTTCAGATGCGTTTGCCTTGAATATTTCTCTTTAACTTTATATCATCTCTATAACGGGAAGCGATCGCAGAACTTTTTGACTTACTGACAAAGCGTAGCTAAGTAAAATTTCTCTATGTGATGAAGAATCTAATATTAACAGTGAGTTAATGTTCTCGAATACACACAAACCTAGAAAATTTTGCTCACATGGAAGCGGCTTTGTTATTGGTGACTATCGCTCAACGCTTCCAAATAGACTTAGCGCCAGGATACCCAATCGTGCCCCAGCCTTCAATCATTTTATGCCCAGAAAACGGGCTGAAGGTTGAACTCAAGCAGATTGCAGAACATCAACAAGTACAAACTTCTTAATAGTCGTGGAAATCTCCGATTCCTCTTTCTGAGTTCTCTGCGCTTCTACGGTTAATTTCTTGTTACAAATGATTTAGCACTGCGATATTATATCCCAATAAGCGATCGCTCATCTAGTCCGCAGTTATAGGAATGCTCAAGCGCACAGGTAATTTTTGCCAGAAGCAATATCACGGGATGCTGATAAGCGAAAACCGATGAATTATGATATATGCATAAATTACGAGGGCAAAAAAATTTGTGGTCAATTCATCTCAAATCCCAAAATTACCACTACCGCCATCACTTGTAGGGTCAGAAGTTGGTTCTTTTACTGAATTCACAGTCACTCAACGAATGCCTGCAATTGCCCGTCGAGTCATCGTTGAAAATAATTTTTCAATAGAAATTAATACAAGGTTAGAAAGCCTTGCTACAGAATTATCAACAGGATATTTGCCACCTCTACTAAATGATACTGGTGCAGATTTTTCAGCTTGGGATACATATCTAGAATCTTACAAAGGTCAGCGTTGGATAGACGTTCCTTGGTTCTTTGCAGAAACTTATTTTTATCGGTTAATTCTAGAAATTACTCATTATTTTCCCCCTGGTATATGGCAAGCTGTTGATCCATTCCAATTGCAAAAATTTCAAGGTTTAGAAGCATCTATTGATTCGACTATTCTTTTATGTACTCAGGTAAATAATTGGTTGGATGATTCTCAAATCGATGGAACATCAAACCAAACAGCTTTAATTGCACTATTGTATTTTGCTTTGTGGGGAAATCGAGTTGACTTGAGTTTGTGGTCAGCATTTGAGGATGATCGGAGCCGTTTTGATATTCAAAATCAACTAGCTCACGTCTTGGTAAATGATGTCTCTAAAATCAGCAAATTATTAACTAACTCTCAAGGAGGTCGCATTGATTTTATCTTAGATAATGCTGGTTTTGAACTTGTCTGTGACCTATGTTTAGTGGATTTCTTATTAAGTAGTAACTTGGCTAATCAGGTTTATCTACACTTGAAGCCGCATCCTACTTTCGTTTCTGATGCCATGATTAAGGATGTACATAACACAATAAGTTTTTTAGGTGGTACTAATCATCAACAAGTAACATCTTTTGCTCAAAGGTTAGAGAAGCATATTTCATTAGGGCGTTTAGTACTGTCTGAAAATTACTTTTGGACATCACCTTTAGCATTTTGGGAAATACCTAACTCCCTCAAGAATGAGTTAGCTAATGCAAGTTTGATTATAGTCAAAGGAGATGCGAATTATCGTCGGTTATTAGGCGATCGCCACTGGAATATTACTACCAGTATTGCAGATATAGTCTGCTACTTACCTGCACCAATGGTAGCCTTACGCACCCTGAAGTCGGAAATAGCAGTAGGTTTAAAATCTGAAGTTGTTGAAGAAGTAGCGAAATCTGACCATTCTTGGTTGACAAATGGACAATGGGGTGTGATTCAGTTTGTGGCTTAGTAATATTAGTTGTCAGAGATAATGCGATGCGATCGCTGGTTTTAGATTTACTTCCAACACTCAGATTTATGGCAACTTGGCAATTAATATTTTACCGTGAGTAATATCCGCCAAAGCATTCAGGACACTAGATGAAGGGCGTGTATTTGTTTAATGACTTATATCTTTTCAAAAGAAAAGCCTCCTCATAAATGAGAAGGCTTTTCTTTTAAAGAATAGAACCTGGCATCGAGCTATTTTTGCGTAGGGCTACCCCTAAACTATCGTGGCCGCAGCAGCGTTTCACCTCTGAGTTCGGGAAGGGTTCAGTGTGGTTCCACCGCG